>Ga0181564_10000799_pt1 | contig 27778 bp, 27 predicted proteins | sample 011ome_24_FD_134512 | JGI IMG/M metagenome (GOLD analysis project Ga0181564, IMG submission 134512) | Coastal salt marsh microbial communities from the Groves Creek Marsh, Skidaway Island, Georgia - 011513CT metaG (megahit assembly) | ecosystem: Environmental > Aquatic > Marine > Intertidal... | reverse complement strand
GGCAGTATAACAGACCCTTTTATTCCTTTTATTAGCTCATTGGATAATTTAAATGAATACCCAAAACTACTCGAGTCAATAATTAAATCACTATTCATAATTGGGAGTGCTACTTTAGTATTTAATTATAAAGTTAGACTTGCTGCGATATTTATTGCTTGTAGTATTTTTTTAGCCATTTTAACTTCCAAACCAATTTTTAGAAATCATTTATTTATAATCGGTTGTGTGTATTTTCTATCTGGACTTTCTTCTAAACAAGAAAGTCCTTGGCTTTTATTTTTTCAGCTTGGACTAGTTTATTTAGGCGCATTATTGAATAAATTAACACAAATAGAGTGGTGGTCTGGACAATTTATGCACAATTGGCTTTTTGTTGCGCTTGAAAATCCAGTTTATAGCGCATGGTATCAGTCGACCAGTAATTTAATATTAGCTAAATTGATATCATATGCAGCAATGCTGGCAGAACTTTTAATTGGTATTTGTTTGTTTTTTCCAAAGGCTCGTTTCTATGCTATTGCTATGATATTAGTATTTCATACGATTCTATTTTCATTTACCGGTGAGACCTTTGGCTATTTTATGGAGGATATTTTAATTATTCTGATTGCTTTTAAAGAATGGCCTAAACAATTGGTGCAAATAGAATATGGATTATCCAATTTTAATGTTAGACTAGTTGAACTAATTAAATTATTGGATTTTGATAAGCGCTTTGTCCTTAGAAAAAGTTCCGAGCTACATTGCAATGCTATTAAGGCAAAAGGTGAATTTAAAGACTTTTATGGTAAGACCTTAATAGTACATATTTTGTTGAGTACTTCCGGATTTTATATGTTGATTTTGTTTATTGAGTTGGGGATTCGATATTTCTTTAATAACGTCATCGAATATTGGTTATTATTTATTCTCTTTTGGGTTTTACTTTTGTTACTATCACCAATAGTATTTAATTGCATGAAAATAAAACATTTGAATAAATCACACGTTATATAATGAAATTGAATAACAAAAAAATAAATGTTTTAATTCCTGATGGTGAATGTGATTTTATTCATCAAGTTCTTATTTGTCTCTCACAAGACAAAAATATAAGGGTTACTATTTTATCTCAAGACAAAGGTAACCCAATAAAATTCTCAAGGCTTAAGAGTAAATTTTATCAAATTGATAAATGTGGCGCTAAGGAATGGATAGCTGTAGTAAATGAATATGTAAGAGATAACGAAATAGATTTAATTATACCTATTGGACACGAAGCAATCGAAAAAATTCTTAAGAATAGACACCTAATTGAAAATAAGGAAAAGTTAGTATATCTAACTGACACCGAAAACTACGATTACTCTTTAGATAAAGCATTATTTTCTAGTCTCTTAAATCATATTAAACTACCACACCCTAAAACTTTTATTTTACATCCAAATGTTGAAAATGGTATAACACATGATCTTAAGTTCCCTCTTATAACTAAACCGGCTAAAGGTTCTGGAGGTAATGGTATTCATAAATTAAATTCGGATCAAGAATTCAAGGAGTGGCTAAATAAAAAAGCAAAACCAGTCACTTATGTGTTGCAGGAGTATATCGATGGTTATGACATAGACTGTAGTATACTATCAAGTGAAGGAGAAATAATTGCTTTTACGATTCAAAAAGGAGTTTCGTACGAAAAGGATAATTTTAAACCACCTATTGTATTAAAATTTTGTACGGATAATGAAATTCTAAGAGTAGTTAAAGTACTTATCAAATCTTTAAAATGGTCTGGTGTAGCTCATATAGATTTAAGATATGATTTTAACGAAAAAGCGTTTAAAATAATTGAATTAAATGGTCGTTTTTGGGCTTCAGTTGAAGGTTCATTAAAAACAAATGTTAATTTTCCCTTAGTTTATTGTCAATCTGCATTGGGTATTTATAAGAAGAAATATACCTATAGACCTATTATTTATTATAGATTAAAAGGATCTGTCAAAAAAATAATTCAAAAACCTTGGTTAATATTTAATCTAAGTTTTATAGCAAATCAAACATCTTTATTATATTGTATTAAGGATCCTCTGCCTTTTTTCCTCAAATTTTATAATAGAACTGTAGTAAAATTAAAAGGCTCGTAAAACTTATTTTCTAATTAATAAATAAGTAAAAATCTTTTTAAATTTAGCGCTTTCCATGTAAAAAAGTATTAATGATACAGTGCCACATACCAAAAACCCAATAAATAAGGGGTGTACTGAATCTTCAATATAACTCCCAATGTAATCTGCAATTGGTACAGCCATCACAGTTGAAATAAAACCATTTAATGCAGAGCCTATGCCAGCTATATGTCCCATAGGTTCCATAGCCAAAGCCCTTAGATTTCCGAATAAAAATCCAATCGTAAAAAACTGTACAGCAAAGAAACCTATTAAAACTTCAATACTCGGATTATTTCCCCCTGAGAACATTAATAAAAAAATAATCGAAGTTAAAATGAAGCTAATCATTGCAATATGAACAATGGTCTTCATGCCGTATTTCACAACCAATTGACTGTTCATAAAAGTAGCTAAACCTACTGAAATAGCTAAGCTTGCAAAGATTAATGGGAATTCTTCGGCCAAATTATATTGATTTTCAAAAATCTGTTGTGATGTGCTTAGGTAAACCATAAAGGAACCTGTTATAAAACCAGATAGAAGTGTGTAAATTACAGCAGATTTTACTCTAAAGAATTGAACAGTTCCTGTGGTGAATATTGTCAACCTATAAGGAATTCGATATTTCTCTTTTAGAGTTTCGGGTTGTCTTAGCCAAAACCACAGAATTACAATTACCCCAAAAATTAATGTAAATGTGAAAATAAACTGCCAACTATAATTATTCATTAAATATTGTCCTAGAGTAGGAGCAACAACAGGCACAAGAATAAATACCATAACTACTATAGATAGTATTTTGGCCATATAATTGCCTTCATAAGAGTCTCTAACCATTGCGATGCACATAGTTCTCGGTGAAGCTAAACCTATTCCCTGTAATACTCGACCAAAAAGCATCATTTCAAAACTTTCCGTAGTAACACATATCAGGGATGCTATAACAAAGAGTATAAAGCCTACATAAACTATTGGTTTTCGACCAAAACTATCAGATAATGGGCCAAAAATAAGTTGTCCAATTCCAAGTCCCAGAAAAATTGAGGTAATCAATTTAGGATTTTTTAAAGGGCTAGACACATTTAGAAACTCTCCGATTTCAGGCAATGCAGGAAGTACAGCATCAATTGACAATGCAACGATTGACATAAGGGCAGCCATTAAGACAACAAATTCAAATTGAGAGCGCTGTTGGTTTTGCATTGTGCAAAAATAAGCTAATTATAAGGTGATTGCTTTAGATTTTATAATTATCATAACACTATCAAATCAAAATATAAAATCAATTTTATTAAAAGTTAAAAGCCTACCAGATTAATAGTAGGCTTTTCCAAATTAAACCGTTTAATACTTAAATTAAGCGCATTAAGTTTGATCATTAAACTGACCAATTTGCTTTAAAAAGAAATTTCTTTGTTCGATTTTTTGAAAGCAACCGCTGTATTCAATAGTGGTTGTAGAACTGTTTTTGTCCTTTATTCCTCTTGATGATACGCATAAATGTTTAGCATTAATAACGACAATGATATCTTCTGTTTCTAAAGAAATTTTTAAATCCTCCAGAATTTGAATACATAATCTCTCTTGCACTTGAGGTCTATGAGCGTAATAATCGACCAAGCGGTTAATCTTTGATAATCCAATAACCTTCTCTTTTGGTATGTAGCCAACATGAGCTGTTCCAGTAATTGGAAGAAAATGATGTTCACAAGACGAGTCGATGTTAATATTTTGCTCAATGAGTAGCTTGTTATAACCATATTTGTTTCTAAAAGTGGATATTTTAGGACGTTTGCTTGGATTAAGTCCATAAAACAGTTCTTGCACATACATTTTTGCAAATCTGTACGGTGTACCTGATAAACTGTCATCATTTAAATCTAATCCTAGTTCGTACATAATCGCCTCAAAATGTTTTTGAATGGCTTCAATTTTTTCACTATCTGATTTATCAAATGCACCAGGTCTTATAGGCGTATCAATACTTGTTGATATGTGAGCATCTCCTAATAATTCAATGTCTTCTGAATTCATTTTTAATTAATTAGTTTGTGGTAGCACAACAGTTTTCATCTTTACATTCACAGTATTTACGATTATACAGATGCAGAAGAATTAAAGCGATTGCTGGTATATAAATACTTGTCTCTGGTACTGTTAATAGCCCAATTTTTTCATTTAATATGACCAAACATAAGAAAACCCAACTTGTCCATAAAGCATATTTAATCCAAGAATTTATACTATTCTTTACTGACCAGTAGATCGCAAAATAGGACATACCAATAAACAAAAAATCTATTGTAGCCCACCATACTGGTGTGGATGTACAACAAGTTGCAGTACAAGTTTGCGCTAAAAAAAGAAATGGTGTAGCAATACAATGTATTAAGCACAGACTACTTGCCAACGCTCCAACTGAATTAGGATTTGTTTTTTTTACGAAAGTTTTTGCTATCATAATATTAATGCAACAGAATTGCAAAAATATAAAAAATTACTAACGCAACAAAGGTGCATTAATATAATATATATAGATTACCTATGCTTATTATTCTAAATTAGTATAAATTGTTAATCATGTAGCAATAGATTTAGAACACGTTATTTTAAATAATTAAAGAATCATATTAATTCTACTACTTTTTGAACTAATAAAGAATGGCGAGTCTTTTACTGGTTGAATGCAAATTTAAAACCCTAACAGAATTCTACCTTTAATAAGTACTCGCCATATGTTGTCAAAATGTTTGCTTTATAAATTTCTCAATGAAGACTAAAACTAATAATGCAACCGAGTTGCAAATAAAAGAATTATTATTTGATAATGCAACATTGTTGCCTTAAATTTGTGATATGAGTATTAAAAGAAAGACTAAATCTGTAAATCGAATCTTGTCCATTTTTGAACATGGATATGAGGCTTTATCTGTTGTGGAACTAGTTCAACAACTTAAGGATGAAATGAATAAGACTACAGTGTACCGTATTCTTGAACGTTTAGAGAAGGAGGGAACCATCCATTCGTTTTCAGGTACAAATGGACTTAAATGGTATGCGAGATGTCAAAATTGTACGACTCATCAACATAATGATCTGCACCCACATTTTGAGTGTAATGACTGTGGTAAAGTAGAGTGCTTAGATGTAAATATTACTATACCAAAAATGAACAATCGTTACATTGAATCAGCAAATATTATGCTTAAAGGTCAGTGTACCGATTGCGCATATTCTAATTAAATAGTATTACAGAGGAATATTACTGTGTTTACGTTTTGGTTTATTAACTTCTTTATTTTCTAACATGCTTAATGCTTTAATAAGTTTATGTCTCGTATTTTTTGGTAAAATAACTTCATCATAATAACACTAAATTCATACGCCTAATGATTTAATTGCATTAAGCACAAATTGGTAATAGGGTTTATTAGTTGGGACAAAATGGCTGTTAAACTCACTCATTTCAAGTAACTCTTCAAATTGACTGTGAGTAACTAGTTTTAATGCTTCAACTTCATCTTCTTGAGGCTCTAATTTGTCAATATTTTTGTTAAGCTGAGCAATATAAACTTGATGAAACTCATAATCAAGAACATTACCATTGTCATATGATGATTTGTGGAGTTTAACACCTATTTTTTTAAGGTCACCAGGGTTTAAATCTAAACCAATTTCCTCTTTTGTTTCACGCAGTGTAGCTTCTATAAACGATTCACCAGCATCAATATGTCCGGCTACCGAGACATCCCAAAGTAGTGGAAAAATCAATTTTTTATGGGATCGTTGTTGTAATAAAATTTCACCATCATTTGTATATAACCAAAGATGAATAGTGTTGTGATACCATCCATTTTTATGGGCATCTGATTTTAGAGCCACTTTACCTGTTGGTTCTCCGTCTTTTGTTACTATATCTATAAATTCATCCATAAAAAATAGCCTCAAATATATGAGGCTATAGTTTATTTAAAATAACTAAAGGTTTCTCCATCTTCTATGTTTAGAAGTGTTTCATAAATCAATCTAATAACATTTTCCACATCTTCTTTATGCACCATTTCTACAGTTGTATGCATGTATCTTAGTGGTAATGATATTAGGGCAGAAGCCACACCACCATTACTATATGCAAAGGCGTCTGTATCAGTACCTGTTGCTCTAGATAAAGCAGCACGTTGGAAAGGTATTTTCTTTTCTTCTGCAGTATCTGTTATTAAATCTCTTAGTTTTTGTTGAACCGCTGGTGCATAAGCTACTACTGGACCTTTACCAATTTCTGCATATCCTTGTTTCTTCTGATCAATCATTGGAGTCGTTGTATCGTGAGTAACATCTGTTACTATGGCAACATTTGGTTTGATAGTTTGTGTTATCATTTCTGCACCTCGTAGGCCGATTTCCTCTTGCACAGAATTAGTTACATATAGGCCAAATGGTAATTTCTTTTTATTAAGGTGCAGTAAACGAGCAACTTCAGCAATCATAAATCCGCCCATTCTATTATCTAAAGCACGACAAACAAATTTATCACCATTTAAAATATGAAACTCGTCTGGATAGGTTATTACACAGCCTACATGCACTCCCATTTTTTCAACTTCGGCTTTATCTTTGGCGCCTATATCAATACAAATATTATCTGGTTTTGGTGGTTGTTCTTTGGCTCTACTTCTAGTATGAATTGCTGGCCAGCCAAATACACCCTTTACAATGCCTTTTTTAGTATGGATATTTACTATTTTACTAGGTGCAATTTGGTGGTCACTTCCACCATTTCTTATCACATATAAAAGCCCTTTATCTGAAATATAATTAACATACCATGAAATTTCATCGGCATGACCTTCAATAACTACTTTGTATTTTGCTTTTGGATTAATTACAGCTACAGCAGAACCATAGGTGTCTGTAATAAATTCATCAACATAAGGTTTTAAGTAATCCATCCAGAGTTTTTGCCCATCCCATTCATAACCAGTTGGTGATGCATTATTTAGATATTTTTCTAAAAAGTCCATTGACTTTTTTGTCAATAATTGCTTTTTTGCCATGTGTAAAAATTTTTGTTTAAAAATAATAATATTAATACGAAATTAAGGTTAATGGTAGTATTAATTCTTAATTTTGATGCTACTCTAAATAGGTTTTTTGGAATGGCTTTAGCTAGAGTTTATTTATGAAATATTTAGTCTATATTTTTTTATTTTTTAACCTTCTTGTCACTGCTCAAGTTGATCCTGTAAAACAAGATTCAACAGTAGTAGAATATATTATAATTGATGGTGATTCTATTCCAAGAACTGCTATAGATTTAGATGAGGTTTTGGTATTACCAGAATTGAATTTTAAGAACAGGGATGAAAGAATTAGATATATAGTTTTACGTCGTAAAACATTAAAAGTCTATCCATATGCAAAGTTGGCAGCAGACCGATTAGAATCTTTAAAGGAACGACTCTCAAAACTAAAGCGCAAGAGCCAGAAAAAGCGTTATGCGAAGGTGATACAAAAATATATAGAGGATGAGTTTTCTGCTGAGTTGAAGAAGCTTACTAAAACAGAAGGTCAAATTTTAGTAAAACTTATACATAGGCAAACAGGTACCACAACTTTTGATTTAATAAAAGAATTACGAAGTGGATGGCGAGCTTTTTGGTTTAATAATACAGCGAAGGTTTTTGATATTTCTTTAAAAAAGGAGTTTAGTCCTATTGATGAGAAGGAAGACTATTTAATCGAAGATATATTACAACGTGCATTTCAGAATGAACAGTTAGAGCGTCAAAGGCCTGCTTTTGAAATCGATTTTTATGCATGTGTAAATAAATGGGGCAAACCTAAAACCAAATAATAATGAGCGTACAAACAAAGCTAGAGGAACAGCTTAATTCTTGGTCTCATGGCATTGGTGCAGCACTGGGTATTGTTGGCTTGATATTGTTAATTTTATTTGTTGATAAGGAAAAACCGTTTCATTTATTCAGCGTTATTGTATATGGAATTTCTATGATCATTCTTTTTTTAGCATCAACACTTTATCATGCCGTAAGAGGTCAAAAACGCAAACATTATTTTAGAATCGTAGATCATATAAGTATCTATTTGCTTATTGCTGGTACTTATACACCTGTCTTACTTATACAGTTGACTCAAAGCTTTGGTTGGCCTTTATTTTGGACTGTCTGGGGAATTGCCTTGTTTGGGATAATTCTTAAGCTTTTCTTTACTGGTAAGTTTGAAGTGTTTTCAACATCCTTATATCTTATTATGGGCTGGCTAATAGTATTTGATTTTAGTAATTTATCAGATGCTCTTGGACCTAATGGTTTACTTTGGTTATTCGTAGGTGGTTTATTCTATACAGTAGGTATCGTTTTTTATGCCGTACAACGCTTACCATACAACCATGTGATATGGCACTTTTTTGTGCTAGGAGGTGCTATAAGCCATTTTTTTATGATTTATTTCCATGTTATTTAAAAGCGTATCTTTTTATAAAGAGCTATTTTTTGTCTAAGTTGTTTACAGGAGAAATCATAATATGCGCCCTATGTGTTCCTGGGTTCATAATCCAAGGATGATTAGAAGCTACTGGTGCTTCAGGAAGTCCTGTCGTTTCTGAAGTTGCAAATGGTAGATATACAACATAACGGTATATTGAATCTTCAACTAATGAGGTTTCGGGGTCGTATCTATCGCTAGTGCCGTAGTAAATATGAAGTGTAGCACCAGGTTCTCCCATGCTCAGCTTACCAGATTTAACTTCCTCTTCTCTGATATCAAATATTTCTACTCCTGTTTTACCCTCAGCTTTTAATTCTCGACCTCTTGCCATAAAAGGTTCTAGGCTTTTATGATAACAGGCAGCATTAAATCCTGACTTTTTTGGATTGTCAGTTAAAACAATGAATTCATTGGTACCTTCTCTAAACGTCACAAATTCTCCAGCCATATTATAGCCCATAACTTTGCAATTTGCCCTACTTGATTTTGGAGCTGCCATTAAGGCTGTAGCTACTAATGCCTCGTCATTATCAATCGAGATATAGTTTATTTCAGTTGTATCACTTGCTATATCTTTTGTAACCTCTGTAATTTTTGATTCAGATTCGGTCTTGGTTTTTTCATTTGTATTACATGATGTAATAATGACGAATATGAATAGAGCTGACCATAGATTTCTCATGAGCTAAGAATTTATTGGTTAATTATGACATACTGAAATTCTGTACCTTATAAAAATACACAATTTTACTGGCAATAATATATCACACAAACAATTAGGGAATACTTATCTTTTGATAATATCTCTATATTCTTCAAAGAATGTTTCAAACAAAATCATGTTGGTATTAAAGAATTCCATAACAGCTCTCCATGAGTTTTTGTTATGAATAGATACTTTTTGTTCTAGTGGTAAATAGATTCGAGATATTTCTTTTCCATTGTCTAAATAAAACTCTTCTTCATATATAGCATCGGGCAGATAATCACTGTGCAGAATGCTTTTTAGTGCAGTTAATTTTTCCCAACAATTAATGCGATTTTCTAAATTATCTTCTAGATCTAGAGTAATGTATGCCTTTTTTGTGTCGAAATAAAATTTAAAGGAAAGACCTTTGATTTTTGTGTTATATAAAAGCCATTTTCTTGGAAAGGATTTTCCGAAACTAGTCCAAAATTCTTGACGTAATAAGCGACTATCTTCTTTCGAGAACATTAAATAAAATAAGCAATTAACACACCTAATACAATAGCGAGAAGCTTTGATAAATTAAACTTATGTCCTTCGCCAGTTTCAAATAAAATAGTTGTAGAGATATGTAAAAAGATACCAATAGCAACTGCACTAACAATATCTACATATTCTGGTGCTATTGCAGTGTTGTTTGATATTACTGTGCCTAAAGGTGTCATGGCTGCAAAAACAATCAAAAAACTAAAAATCTGAATTTTGTTGTAATTAGCTTGTAATAAAAATGCTGTGATAAGAGCTGCTATAGGAATTTTATGGATAAACACACCATAAACCATATCATTGTGCTGATGAATAGGAAATCCTTCAGTTAGACTATGAATACATAAACTTAAAAATAACAACCAAGGGAATCTAGATTCTTTTTTTTGTAAATGTATATGACCATGTTCAGCACCTTTTGAGAAAAACTCTAGTATTACCTGAAGTAATATTCCACACATGATAAATAGACCAGTTTTCTTTGCTTCTAATTGTTCATAAACTTCGGGAAGAAGATCAAAAAGTGTAAGAGCCAATAAAAATGCACCACTAAAAGATAATAAAAGCTTCGTGCCAATTGGTTTTTGCTTCTTAGTAAGTATAGCAATTACAACTCCTATAATTATGGCATAAATAGGAAATAAATACTTGTTCATATCTGTAAATTACTTAAAAATCATAATTAGACGTTCTGAGGATTCTGATAGGTATTTATTAAGATTATAATCACCGAATACATCAAGTAAGTGAACACCTGCTTTTTCAAATAAATTTTCAAAATCTTCTAGTATAAAAGCTCTCACACATTCTTGAAAGTTAAATTTCTCGCCATCAATTTCAAAACTTATATCTTTCATAATGAAACCATTTTCAGCCCTTCTTTTTTGATAAAAATCAATTCCATCAACCGATTTAACATCTTGAGCTACTAAATTGGATGTAACATAATTGGTGTTCATAAAATCAATAACTCCAATACCAAATTCATTAAGCTCTGATTTTATTGCTTTAATTGTATTAAGATTACAGCTTTCGTCGTCGAAATAGCCAAAGCTTGTAAAGAGATTAAAAACGGCGTCAAACTTATCATTTAAAGGTTTGCTCATATCATGCACCTTAAACTTTAAGGTGTCATTTTCATATTGCTTCGCGTAGTTAATGCTCTGTTCTGATAAATCTACACCTGTAACATCATAGCCTAATTTATTTAGATAAACCGAATGCCTTCCTTTACCACATGCCAAATCCAAAATTTTTCCATTATCTGGCAGATTTAGATAATTGGTAAGATTATCCATGAAACCCTGTGCTTCAGAGTAATCTCTGTCCTTATATAAAATATGGTAATAAGGCGTGTCAAACCAAGATATATACCAATGTTTAGTGGATTTATTCATATCAATAAATGTCGTACAAAAATACTGTATTTTTGCAATCTATTAGACTTTGCTTATGGACAATAATTTCAAAATGGTTGCTAAAACTTTATTTGGCTTTGAGGATATTCTGGCTAATGAATTGACCCAATTGGGTGCTATGCATGTGGAAAAAGGTGTTCGTAATGTGAGTTTTGTTGGTGATAAAGGTTTTATGTACAAGGCAAATCTTGGACTTAGGACAGCAATAAAGATTTTAAAACCAATTCATTCTTTTAGAGTGATACGTGAGCAAGATTTGTATAATAATGTTAAGAAAATTAAATGGGAAAATTTCCTTAAGACGGATGGTTCACTGGCAGTAGATGCGACGGTTCATCATAGTATTTTTACCCATTCAAAATATACTGCACTTAAGACAAAAGATGCTATTGTAGATCGATTTAGAGAAACAACTGGTACAAGGCCTAATGTAGATCTTCGCTTCCCTGATCTAAAAATAAATGTTCATATCGATAGACAGCGTTGTACAATATCACTCGATACGTCTGGTGAATCCTTGCACAGAAGGGGATATAAAACAGCAACTAATATTGCACCAATAAATGAAGTATTGGCTGCAGGTTTAATAATTATGAGCGGTTGGGATGGTCAAACTGATTTTATGGACCCAATGTGCGGTAGTGGAACTATTTTGGCAGAAGCCGCAATGATTGCCTGTAATATTCCACCCAATTTAATGCGTAAAGAATTTGCTTTTGAGCGCTGGCAAGATTGGGATGTTGATTTATTTGAAAAAATAGAAGAATCGTTACTGAATAAAACAAGAGATTTCCACCATAAAATTTTAGGGTATGATAAATCACCATCTGCTGTAAAAAAGGCAAAAGAAAATATAAAAAATGCCCACTTAGATGAGTTTATTACAATAAAACACGAAGATTTTTTTAAAACTCAAAAAGCAGGTTCTGAAAAATTGCATATGGTTTTTAATCCACCGTATGGAGAGCGACTAGAAAATCTTAATGTTGAAGAATTCTATGGTAATATCGGAACTACACTAAAACATGGTTATCCAAATACAAATGCTTGGTTAATAACTTCAAATATAGAGGCACTCAAGTATGTCGGTCTGAGACCTTCACGAAAAATTAAAGTATTTAACGCAAAATTGGAGTCGAGATTGGTTAAATACGAAATGTACGAAGGTAGCCGAAAAGTAAAGAAGCAAGTTTAATAATTAAAATGTCTTTAAATCCTTTTTTTCATTTGGATTCCTTGCCACATACGTTTTAGGATAAGTATCGTACAGATCTGATATTAGGTCGTATATGTATGGTTTCAATTTTTTCTCTGATTGTTGAAGATCACAAACTATAGAAGCATGCCAAATTACTTTTTTGGTTTCAAAATCAGCAACATAGACAACTAAGGTCTCTTCTTCATAAGTTTCAGTGTGAATTGTACAGCTCTCCCAATATTCTAATTCTTCCAAATGTTCACAATCCGTAAATTCTGCAGTCTCTTCACTAATTAGTAATCTAAATCCGGCTTGTAATTGTGGTTTTAATACATTGGTTCGGTGTCCTTTATTTTCAATTTCTAAGGCAACCGCGTCACCAATAATTCTTCGTACTTCTTCATTGTCTAAATTGGGATGATTGGTATGTTCTACAAAAAAGTCGTCCATACATAATACATAAGTATCGTATTGGTTAAAGTCTACTTCTAGGTTGTAATCATATACGACTTCGCTGGTAGAAGCACAGCCTAAATTAATTGCGAATAACAATAACAAAAGTTTATTAACAGTTTTCATGACTTCATGAGTTTAGAATTTTACTAAAGGTCTAAATATTGAAGTAGAATAACTATGACAAATGTCAAGTTGAAAATAATAAGTTTATTTCTGGTTTTCTATCTCCTCTAGTTGAATCGTATAGTCATATTGAAGATCTTCATGAAGTGCAGTGATTTTCTTCTGAATAGAAACCACTTGTCTATGGTAGAGATTGCTCAAAGTCCTGTTTCTGTGAATTGAAGGTCTAAGTGAATTTAACCGTTCACAGAAATAAAGAAGGAGTTCTACTTCGGTAGACTTTTTATTAGAATACCTGCTGTAGGTTCTTATTTGCCTTAGTATTTTACGAATCGTTTTTTTCATATAGAAATAACTATCCGTATTCATAGTTTCAAATAGTTCGTCTAAGGTATTTTTTACACTAGTTACATAACCATCTTCATCAAGGGATTCAAAAAGCAGATAGGTGAGTAGTGCTTTATTTTCTTTTTTAAATCTACCTAATCTTAAACATAGAGCTAGCAAATCCTCTTTTGGAAGGTGTTTTAATTCTTTTTTAATTGTAACAATAGATTCAATCTTCATTCTACAAATTTAAAGTATTTAAAACGGATTGCCTGTAGGTCTGGCCAATTGGAATTGTGTAATTATCAACTGTAATTTGATTACCGGAAACTTGTGTCATTTTATTGAGATTTACACTAAACGATTTGTGTACTCTAAGAAAATAATCTGGAAAATTTTCAATTAAACTAGAAAAAGTACTATGTGTTGCAATAGTTTTGTTATGTGCATGCACCTTTACATAGTCGCCAAAAGCTTCTAGGTAAAGAATATCATCAAAATTAATTTTATGAAGCGATTTGTTCTCTTTTAAAATTATAAAATTTTGAGTGTCGCTTTCAATGTTTAATAGGCTTATGGTTTTGTTAATTGCTGTAAGAAAGCGTTCAAACGAAATAGGTTTTAATAAGTAATCCACTGCATTTACTTCAAATCCTTCAACAGCATATTGGGGATAAGCTGTAGTGAAAATAACCTTTGGAGGATTTTTAAGGGTTTTGTAAAAATCTAATCCTGTTTGATTAGGCATATTAACATCTAAAAACAACAGATCTACATATTCATTTAATTGCAGGTATTTAAATGCTTCAGAAGCATTATTGCAAGTTGCTTTTAAATCTAAAACAGTTACTTCTGCAACAAAATGTTGCAACACCTTTTGTGACGAAATTTCGTCATCAATAATCAAGCATGATATTTTGGTTTTGTGCTTCATCGGTTAAATTTAAGATAACTTTAAAAATATCTTCATTTTCACTTATAGTTAGTTGGTGTTTATCAGGATATACCAAATTTAAATTATTCTTAAGGTTACTTAAACCAACACCTGAGTGTTTTGCATTAATTGCATTTTTTATTTGAAGATTTGCGTTTGAAATTTCAAAGCAAAATGTATTTCCCTTTTGTGAGATACTTGCCTTAATAGGTAAATGATCTTGATCATGGATATCCCCATGTTTATAACTGTTCTCGAGCAGTGGTAATAAAAGCATAGGATAAATCTTAAAGTCGTAATTTTCGATATCTAAAGTAAAATCTACGGCATTTGTTGCGTTTATACGATAATTTTGAAAGGCAATATAATTCTTCAATAAATTAACTTCATCTTTAAGACTTACACTTTCAGTATCAGAATCATAAATAACATATCTTAAAATATCAGAAAGTTGAACAATCGCTTTAGATATGTCTTCTTTTTTTTCTAAAGCCAGCGCATAAATAACATTGAGAGAATTAAATAAAAAATGTGGGTTAATTTGAGACCTTAAAGCTGATAATTGGGTTTCAAACTGAAGACTTTTCTGTTTGAGTGCTTTATTCTGACTGCTATTAAAATAGAACCAATCCTCTCCTAGTTTCAACAATGTAGTGCTAATAAGAAATATAACAATTACTATGATTAAATTGTTGTTTGTGAGATATGAAATGAAAAAATAAGAAGGAAAAAGAGTATCTAAAAATGCTTGAAAAAAATTATAAATAATGTAGCCAAATACTAGGCCAGATAAGGTAAATCCTATTATATATAATATATAATTTTCTCTTTTGAGAAACTTTGGGATGAGCCAATAGAAATTAATACAAACAGGAATAGCTATAAGAAGCAGAAATCCAATGGTGTAAATAAAATCTATTGTTACCGGTTGCTTGCCTTTTGTAAAAACAAATATTAAAATTAGAAAAGCCAATATCCACAGAACACTATGAAACAGTAATGGTCTGTGGATATTTTTTGGTTTTATATATTGCATATTAAGGCTTGGCATTAGAAGGTTTAAGCGTTTTAATTACATCTTTATCCCATTTGTTTTCAATATCAGATTTCATAAATTTTTTCAGGAAACTGTAAAGTTCTTCACTACTTGCCGTAAGTACCAAATCTTCATCTATACCTGTTTTTTCATGTTTTAACCTTAATTTTTTCTCGCTTATTAAGTTTGTCACAACTGATTCATCCAACCATTTTAACTTAATGGTACCATCATTTTGAAAATCTACGTAGGTTACAGAATGTGTTTTTAAAAGATGTTGAGCTACTAATCTGTTAATACCACTGTCCTCATATTCAAATGGTGTAAAATCTAAAAACAAATGTTTATCTACCATAAAGGGCATAGCTAAAAAGAACGCCTCTTTTTCTGAACTCATGTATTTAACAACATAAGCATTCTTGTATGATTCATAGGCTTCCATATCGTCTTCCATCAGTTTTGAATTTCCTTCATTGTCTTTTTCCCAAGTTTCTTTAAAGGATGTAATTTCCCAGGTACTATTCTCTCCTGTTGTCCAGTTACCAATTAATTGGTCGTTAAACCTAATGTGTTCTGCTAAATAAAATGGGCGTAAAGACTTAACAATACAAGAGTTTAGAAGAAAGATCAAGGTGAATGATAATATGTGCTTTAGCTTTTTCATGTCGTACTTGTTTTAAAGTTTATACAAATTTCAGCTGGTTATATCTTTTAACCAACAAATTTCGACAAACTAAGGTCTGCTCATGTCAAACAATGAACATATACTAATTGAAAATATTTTTTTAAACTAAACCTTATAGTGTTTTCGTATTTTATGTTTAACACGTATAAGGCGAAAGATACCAATCGCAAGAATAATTATAGATACATTAACTAATATTATTCCAAAGGATTCTATATCCGAAAACATTTCTAGTTTTATTATTATTACTCCTGTCCCAAGTAATACTAAAAAGGTCCTAAAGTAAGCTAGAAATGTGCGTTCGTTGGCAAGTTTAGTGCGTTCTATGGCAAGCCAATCTCTAGTAATTAATTGATTCTCTACTTTATTTGACATTAAAGTGCTCCCTTTAATAGGTTAATACTCACTGTGGCTAAATCGCTATCAGGAAATCTGGCAAAATGATTGTCATCTGGTATTAGTCCTGCTTTCTGTGCCATAGCTCTAAATACACCTACCTCTAAGATATACTGATCACTGAAACCATGAGTGGCATCGTATGCTGTGGCTGGTGTCTTGCCAATATTTTTGGCTGTCAATTCTGGTTTTATTGTATGTAATTCGATAATTAATAATCCAAATTTCTCAACATAAGGTTTCCATTTGTTGAGGTGTTCAAAAAGAGAGGCTTCAACATTGTTATTTGACAACCTTATGCCATTAGTTGCAAAAGCTCCTGAGGAATTGCTAATAATATTGTATTGATTATTCGGTGCATTCCAGATTCTATTGTGATCTAAAAATGTCCTTACATTTAACAAATCTCTAAGCTCAATGTTGTAATCTTCCTTTAAATCCGAAGCTAAAAGATCAGGTCTTCCAATATCACCCCAAATTACCTTAGCCCAAATATCTGCCTTGATTAGATTTGCTCGCGTTACCTTAAGAGCAGTCTTATTAAAATCAGCTCCCACTAATAGGAGAGGGTATTCATCTAACATCGTTCCTCTGAGAGTTTGTTGGTCAATTACATTAAAAATGTGCTCTATAAATGCGCCATTGCCACAACCCATGTCTAAAATGCCTTTAGGTTGCTCATCAATCGGCCTGTTAAACAAGTCAATAATAACCTTGTCAATTACTTTAAAATAAGTGGCGTGAGCACCACCACTTCCCCAAACATTCATCTCTCTATGAACATGTTTTTCGGTTTCGCTATGTGATGTAGTCTTTAAGATTTTTGGGTTTCCAAAGATGAGTTCATCAAGTTTTAAAAAAGTTGGAATGTAGGAAACTGTTACACCGTAAGCACTAGCACGTTTAGCAAAAAACAGACCTTTATCGGTAAATTGATAAGTATTCTTTTTCTTGTTAAACCACCCTAAATGTGAAAAGAAGTTAAGAATCTTCCTAAAGCTCTCAGGATCTCTATGGTATTCTTCGGCTGTAAATGAGGCCTCCATAAAGTATTTATGAAAAAGACCATTGACACCAAGTAAAACTATAATAGGACCTGCAATTACACCCTCAATATGTTTTAAAACTTGAAATTCTATTGATGATTCATCCTCATCAACTAAACCATATTTATTTTCAAATTTTTTAAAGATTCGTTCCAAAGTAATAAATGCATCAACACTTATCATTTTTTCTTGAGCAAACCTGTCTGAATATTTTAATAGATTAACGACATCTTCATATAATAATGCAAGCTCAAATGCTTTTTTACTATTATCGTTAGTTTTGTAGGTTACTTGGTTGGTTTCATTATTTATTTCTTGGATTAGCCATCCTTGCGAGCATACTACTCTCAGAGCCACATTAAGATAGCCTTCATTGGCTTTAAATTCTTTAGCTAAGTCATGCAAATCAACAGTTTCTAACCTTAGAATATGGTCTAAAACTTTATGTTTATGTAATGTATAAATGGATGTTGATGTAGCAATACCGTCTAAGTGTCTAAAAATGGTGCTTCTAAGTTTTGACTTGTCTTTTTTTGTAAGCATTTAAGTTGTTTGATTTAAAGATATAAAAAAAGCACTTATTGTGTTTAAGTGCGTTTTAAACTATAATTAATGAATACAATAAATAAATGGCTTTGCCTTCATATTCCTTTTTTATCTCAATCAGTAATTTTTTAAATCCTAATCCATTGACTTTATAAACTTTTGTACCAACAGACCAGTTTCATTTTTTTTAGAATTATGCATTATTGGAAAGCCGTAACTTAATTTCGACCCGTCAGTTTTGGGGCCAACCACATAAAAGTGGTTTCTGTTATTTGAATTATTCTTTATCCTGAATTTTAATAAAATTCAACTATATATAAAGTAAGACTATCCTTCTAATAATGCGCGGATGGATTTAGGTTTTATAGTTTCTAAATCTTTGTTTTCGTAAGGAATTTTATGTAGAATATACTCAAATGCTCTAATCCTAGCATTTGTTTTTCTATTTGCCTTAATGATTTTCCAAGGCGTAGCTTTCTGTGTATTTAGGAACATTGTTTCCTTATACTTTGTATATTCATCCCAAAGTGTTATCGCTTTTTTATCCACCTCACTATATTTCCATTTTTTGTGAGAGGAGGAAATGATGTCATTAAAGCGTCTTGCCTGCTCATTCTTTGTTATTGAAAAATAAAGCTTCAATAAAATAATTCCAGAATCTTGAATCATCTTTTCAAATTCATTTACTTGGCCCATAAATATGTCATATTCTTTTTTAGAACAGAATCCATTTACAGGTTCAACTACTGCTCTGTTGTACCAGCTTCTATCAAAGAATACTATTTCTCCATTATTTGGGAGTCTATTGATATAACGCTGAAAATACCATTGGCCCATTTCGGTTTGATTTGGTTTTGGTAATGCAACAACTCTAATAGCACGTGGTGGCAAATGTTGAATAATACGTCTAATAGCACCACCTTTACCAGCGGCATCGCGTCCTTCAAAAAGGATGATTACTTTTTTATTATTTCTAGCAACCCATTGTTGTAAAATAAGCATTTCTTCTTGAAGTTTTTCGAGACGCTTCTCGTACTTGACATTTCTTAGCGCCTTTTGTAGATCAAATTTGTTTTGTCTTAAAAGTGCTTCTAATCCTTTCTTAGAATTAAGAATATTAAGATCCTTATCTGTTAGATTAAATGAATTTTTCATTACTGGTCTAGCTGAATGGTGTTTCTAAAATAACGTTGTACAATGTTAGGGTCTGGCAGTAGATTTTTACCAATCTCACCTTTGTTTTCGTAATCAAATAAACTAAGCACGTACTTTATACTTTCTAAGCGAGCTTGCTTTTTGTTGTTAGATTTTATTACTACCCATGGGCTAAAGTGATTATGGGTCCTGCTAAACATTTGGTTTTTATAGGTAGTGAATTCGTCCCAAAGTTCTTGGCCCTTTTCATCAACTGGGCTAAATTTCCATTTTTTAAGTGGATTATTTAAGCGTTTTTCAAACCGACGCTGTTGTTCTTCTTTAGAAACTGAAAACCAAAATTTAATGATGTGAGTACCAGATTCAAATAACATGTGTTCAAATTCTGGTACTTGAATCATAAAACGATCATATTGTGTTTTATCACAAAACCCCATTACAGGTTCCACAACTGCCCTGTTGTACCAACTTCTATCAAAGAATACAATTTCTCCAGCATTAGGTAATTCTTTTATATAGCGATTAAAATACCACTGATTCCTTTCAACCTCAGTTGGTTTATTCAATGCAACAACCCGCATGGCTCTGGGATTAAGATGCTCTTTAAATCGTTTTATAGTGCCACCTTTACCTGAGGCATCCCGACCTTCAAAAATTATAGCTATCTTTTTATTCTCTTTCTGTACCCATCTCTGAAATTGTACTAACTCAGCCTGTAATGGCAATAATTCTTGTTCATAGGCATGTTTTTCAAGCACTTTGTCAAAACTTAAATTTGAAGCTCTGTTAACCTCTAAATAATCATTAAGATCAGATTTTGTTTTAAAAGAATTTATAAGTTCTCTAGTCAGCATAGAAGAGTATTGTTTATAATAATAGTTGTTTCAAATCTATTTAATACACCTTAAATATATTATGATTTATGTTATATGAAAAAATAAAGCCCTCATTTTTTGAGAGCTCTATGTAACAATTGCTATAATCAAGACTTATTTATCGTAATGCAGGATAATTGGTTGGATTTAATTCATGCATTATCGTATACACAGTTTCAAAAATATCTTCTGTCGATGGTTTTGAGAAATAATCACCATCGGTTCCATATGCAGGTCTATGAGGTTTTGAAGCTAATGTTTTTGGTTGGCTGTCTAAATGCTCAAAGGCATTTTGTTTATTTAAAATCTCATTTAATATATAAGCTGATGCACCACCTTCAACATCCTCATCTATTATTAAAACACGATTAGTTTTAGCTATACTTTTTACAATATCGTGATTAATATCTAATGGAAGTAATGACTGAACATCTATGACTTCTGCATTTATACCTACTTCTAGTAATTCTCTCGAGGCTTCCATTACTAAACGCAAAGTAGAACCATAAGATACTAAAGTAATATCCTCACCTTCTTTTAAGGTTTCTACAACGCCGATTGGTGTTTTAAATTCACCAATGTTACTAGGTAATTTTTCTTTTAATCTATAACCATTAAGGCATTCAACTACGAGTGCTGGTTCATCACTTTGTAGTAAGGTATTATAAAACCCTGCTGCTTTAGTCATATTTCTGGGAACTAACACATGAATACCTCTAATTAGATTTAGTATACCACCTAATTGCGATCCAGAGTGCCAGATTCCTTCTAATCTATGACCTCGAGTTCTAACTATCATTGGAGCTTTTTGCCTTCCTTTAGTACGGTACTGAACTGTAGCCAAATCATCACTCATAATTTGAAGAGCATACATGAGATAATCCAAATACTGAATTTCTGCTATAGGTCTTAATCCACGCATTGCCATTCCGATACCTTGACCCACAATTGTAGCTTCTCTAATTCCAGTATCTGATATTCTTAGTTCACCATGTTTTTCTTGTAATCCCTCTAAACCTTGATTTACATCACCGATGTATCCAGAATCTTCTCCAAAAATTAACGCTTCAGGATATTTATTAAAAATGGCATCAAAATTTTCTCGTAAGACGATACGCCCATCAACAACTTTAGAATCTTTGCCATAAATTGGTTCTACTGCTGTTTGATTAAATACGTTTTTATCAGACTCGCTGTAAAGGTGTGAGCTGTATTTTAGTTGAACATCTTCTATATAGGTACTAATCCAATTTTGAAGGGTGGTTTTTTCCTTTGAATTTTCAGATAATACATATCTGAGGGCCTTTCTAGCTATTGATAAAACATCTCGCCTTAATGGTTCATTAACAGATTCTAATTCACCAATTAATTTGTTGATAAATACACCATTTGGGCTAGATGAAGCAAGCTGTTTTAATAAATCTAATACTTCATTTTTCTCCTTGAGAATTGGCTTCAAAAATGCAGACCAAGCTACCTTTTTCCCATCTCTCACAGCCTTTTTTATTTCACGTTCTAGAGTTAACAATGTATCGTCCGTAGCAATATTATTGTTAATGATCCATTTACGCATCTGCGTATTACAATCGTGCTCAACTTCCCATGTTAGTCTTTCGTTATCCTTATAACGTTCGTGCGATCCCGAAGTTGAATGCCCTTGAGGTTGGGTTAGCTCTTGTACATGTATTAGAACAGGAACATGCTCATTACGTGCTATTTGTCCTGCTCTTTGATAAACATCAATTAGTTCAGGGTAATTCCATCCTTTTACACGGAAAATCTCATAACCATTTTCATTGTCGGTACGTTGGAATCCTTTAAGGATTTCTGATATGTTTTCCTTAGTAGTTTGATGTTTAGCATGTACTGAAATTCCATAGTCGTCATCCCAAACACTTATAACCATAGGTACTTGTAAAACACCTGCAGCGTTTACAGTTTCGAAGAACAGACCTTCACTAGTACTTGCATTACCAATAGTACCCCAAGCAACTTCGTTTCCTTCAATAGAAAAATTAGTAGTGTCAATTCCTTTCACATTTCTGTATATTTTAGATGCTTGAGCCAATCCTAATAGTCTTGGCATCTGAGCTGCAGTTGGTGAAATATCAGCACTAGAATTCTTCTGCTTGGTTAAATCTTTCCAATTCCCGTTTTCATCTAAACTATGTGTTGTAAAATGACCACCCATTTGACGCCCAGCAGACATAGGTTCTTGCCTAAGGTCTGTGTTGGCATATAGTCCGGCAAAAAACTGTTCTATTGTTAATTCTCCAATCGCCATCATAAAGGTTTGATCTCTATAATATCCTGACCTAAAGTCGCCGTTGGCGAATGCTTTTGCCCAAGCGATTTGAGGAATTTCCTTTCCTCCGCCAAAAATTCCAAATTTTGCCTTTCCTGTTAAGACCTCTCGACGACCTAGTAAACTACATTCTCTACTTGTAACAGCAAGCCTGTAATCATTTAAGACTTCTGCCTTAAAATCTTCAAATGTAATCTCTGTTTTAATATCTGGGTTGGTCTTCATTAAGGTCTAAATTAGAATACGCAAAGGTACGGAAAATAAAATTTTATACAATATAATCCACTGTTATAAAATTGAAATATTCTTAATAAATAAGCTTTATAATTATATAATTATTAAAAAAATGTAAAAAATTAACATTACTCTAAGAATATGTTAATACCATTTTCGTCTAAACAGCCCTAAAAGTACTTGTGGGTCTACGGTTATGATGAAACGGATTTTTTCTCCATAATTTGGTTGGGAAATCTCCCAGCCCAAGTTTGAATAAAGTGGAAAGTATAATTCAAAGTAATCTTCAACTAGATTTAGCCTAATACCAGAATCGTATACGAATTTGGTTTTTTCAAATTTGTTTTTGACCAAACCAATGTCACCATAGGCTTGAATATAGCGCCAGATAGATGTGCTGAAATTGGCAGTAGTAATCCATTGATTGGCAAAGGGTGTATCTAACATGGACTTAAACCCTCCTTCTGCAATTATAATTTGTTGGCTAAATAATCCTGCATCTTCGGATCTTCCAAGGTAGTTTAAATCAAATAGATAATCCGTCGGTCTGTCTAGTGCAAAGCTAAAATAGTCAGAATTTGGATCACTGTCATTGTTTAAGAAAATACCAGCAAATAATCTAAAATTTATATTTCTATTACTCCTTGTGAGACGCCTAAATTCATAGTTTACAGAAAGTTTGCTGAACTGATTTGCTAACTGAAAATCTGCGTTAAATCTTGAAAAATTAATAATTCCAGGATTAGAATGTGTGTAACGTAAATTAAAAACTCCATAATCAGGCTCGTCAACCGTTACGGTAGCATTTTCACCAATATCTCTAGTAATGCTAACATACCTTGCTGTAATAAAATCTCTACCATCAGCTCTAAAGTCATCATCATCTCTAAACGAAAAGGAAATGGATGGTCTTATACTTGTAAAAAATGCATCTTGTGCAAAAGATTGATAACCTGAGGCTATACCGTAAGTGATATCAAATAGATTTTGGTTCTCCAAATTATGAGTGTAATAGACAGAGGCAGATCCTGTTAATGACTTAGATTTCAATGCATATTGTGGCGAAAACCTGTAGTTAAGGCGTTTCCTTAAAATCGTTTTATTATAAATTTTGGTACCAAGGGTTAAACCATCATAAATATTATTGAACTCAACTAAAGGCATGAAAAATATTTGATTATAATCTGGATCTTCTATATCCTTAAATAACCTAAACTGAAATGGCTTATTATTTAAGAAAGACCCATTTACTGCTTTATAATTATCTCTTTGATTAAATTCTGGGACTATATTATCATAATCAAGTACAAACTTTTCCGTATCGTCTTTTGGAACGGAAATTGTTTTTGTACCAACAATATTTTCAATCCAAGTTTGACCAATTACAGAATCATTTTTGAGTTTAAAAAGAGAGATAGGCATAGTATTTCCCCTCTTATTCCTAATAGTAACCTTGATGGAGTCCTCAGTGGTTTCTACGTCTTTTATTTTAAAATCTATTTTTTTTCTTGTACCAACATAATCTTTAAAAAACCAATCAATATCCTTAGTTGTTTCTTTTTTTATAAATGATTCAAAGTCACTTACTGAAACGTTTTGTATTGTATTTGTTTTAAGAAACTGAGTAATACTCTCCCTCAAAACAATATCGTTAGCAAATTCATCTAGATAATTAAAACCAACACCAGCTTTGTATTTATTAGCAATATTGGCATTAAACTTTATAAGTGAATCTTTTGAAGTTGCTAGTGGCTGATCACGGTTTTTTCGAGCAATTTCCATTGAATATAAAAAGTACTGAAAATTAAAGTCTAGATCAGCAGCATGGAAAGCTCTAATACCCCAGATATTGGCAAGTGTACCAATTAATTTCATATCAGGGTAATACTCTTCAACGTATTTGATTAGAAAATATATTTGTAATCCGTCACTAAGCCAATATTCCTTGCGTGGATTTATAAGCAGAATATTATCTAGATACTTTTTTAAAGCTGTTTTTAGCAATTTCAATTCGTATTGAAATTCTTTTGGAAAAGGTCTTAGAAAGTCTGGTAACTGGTTAAGACCATATAACGGATTCTGGTTGTAATCAATTTCAGTAACTAAAAGTTGTTTATGTGGATATTCTCCTAAGTTTTTCGTTAAAAACCGTGTAATTTTATCAGTTAAAACAGCCTTATCCGTTGGAGCAAGTCCTTTTTCATTGATATTAGAAAGTACTATAAAATCATCAGTCTGCACAAAGCTAAATCGCGGAAACCGGTTTATTGACAAATATGTATCAACCCTATCTTTACCACTAAGAAAGGTTATCTGTGATTTTTTATCTTCGGTTAAATCAAGGCGTGTCAAATCTAACTCTGAGGTTACCTTGTAATTCAAGGGGTGGGTAACTTTTAGTTCTAAGTCTGCTTTTGGAACAAATAAATCATTTAAATCCTTGTTACTATAATAATTCCATTTACCATCATAAACAGTAGGCGTTATGTACCAGTATTTAAGATCAAAATTCTTATTTTTAGTAAAGCCGTAATCTGTAAAGGTTGCGTCTGGTAATACAAGATTGTAATTCAGTATTAAATGATAGGAATCACCTGGTTTTAATTCTGAATGTAATGTCACCTTAATTACATCAGGATGATTTATTAAATTGGTAAACTCTAATTTATTATTAGAGATATCCTTTAGAGAAGTAATTGTGGTAAATCCTCTTTGTTCACTTTTTGCTAAGTGAAATTTGGTGCTAAATTCTTCCTCAAACCGTTTTGCAAGTGGTGTAGTTTTTGTTGAGTAGCTATTATTCCAATCATTTAGGTAAATTTCTTTTAAGGCATCGTCTGATTCATTTTTATAAATTATCGTTTGCGAAATAGTAATAGACTTTTTGTCTATATCAACTACAGCATCAACGGTAATTTTGTTCTGAGCAAATAATATTGACCCAAAACAGAATAACAGAATTGCTATGTGAGATTTACCTATCAATGAGAAACAATAATTTTAATCGGTTTGATCTGAAAATTCGGGATAGTTAAAAAGTAAATACCGTTTGCCAAATCTGAACAATTGATTTTTAAGTTAGAACTTAATACTAACTGAATTTTTTTTATCATTTTACCTAAACTATTATAAATGACTATATCTTCGGCAAAAAGTTTCGCTGGTATATTTATGATGTGAATCTCCGAATCTACTATGGTTTTTTCTAGTTTTAATTCTGCTTCTGCAATATTATCATATATACTAAGCAAATTTTCATCTATTTCTAGGTTCATTGTGACAGGTAAATGGTCACTGAAATTATGTAGGGCATCTCTAACTTCAAAAGAAAATTCAGAACCAGGAATTGCACATGCGGAAGAATTTATGGCACTATTATAACATGCTGATAACCCGTTATTACCATAAACTTGATAAGAGTTCGGTTCGTATGTAATCGTAGCATTAGTCAACATATTCTCCGAGGTTAAAATAAAATCGAACCTATCATCTAAACCACCTGATGCACCACCTAATCCATTTTGGGTTCTCGTAGATTGTGTAAAAACATCAACAAAATTAGGGTTGTTGTTCCAACTTCCAACTCTATCAGCCGGGTCGGCAAGAGTTATATTGTTGGTGTCTTGCAACAATAGCTGAAAGGCTGGTTCTGACCCTGTATATATATTTAAATCTCCTCCTAACAAAATATTTGAGTCTGAAGGCAAAGTACTTAGGTAATCATCTAACTCTACGACCATATTAAAGCGCCTTAATTCATTTTGATCACCACTTGATGCCTTTAAATGACAAACGATAACATAAAATTCTATTGGATTAGTAGTTTGATCAACAGTGTTTACTTTCAATTTATATACATTAAAATCTCTTAAATCCGTTGGTACAATGATCTCGTCCTCTAATATGAATTTAGTGCTATCATAATACAATAGATTTTGTAAATCATTTTGATCGCCTGTGGTATCATCTGAAGTATTAGAAACATAGGTTGCCATTTCATAATTTGTAGAAATTGAAGATCTAGTAATGTTAAGTACATTATTTGCACCAATAATATTGTTTAATTCGCAAACCAAAAATAAATCGGGTTGGTAATCAGAAAGTATAAATTCTAAATCATCTTCTCTGTTAGGCACGGCATCCTCTAACGGATAGTTTAGAAGATTATAAAACATCACCTTAAATGTTTCTTGACCAGAAACATCTATCCAAAACATGCAGGCGAGCAAAAAGCATCCAAATATTTTCTTTTTCATAGCGGTGAAATTAAAAAGGACAATTTTAGAAATTTGGGCTAAGTCTAGATTCTTTGTAAAAATCGTTTAATATTTCTATGACATCATCAGCACGATCAACAACGTGGAAAAGATCTAAATCCTCTGGGCTAATATTTCCAGCATCTATCAATGTGCTTTTTATCCAATCAACCAACCCGCCCCAAAATTCTGTTCCAACCAGAATAATAGGGAAAGTCTCAATTTTTAAAGTTTGTATCAATGTCATAGCTTCAAAGAGTTCATCTAAAGTTCCAAATCCTCCAGGCATTACAACAAAGCCTTGAGAATATTTTACAAACATTACCTTACGAACAAAGAAGTAATCAAAGTCTAGACTTTTATCATTATCAATGTAGGGATTGTCATGTTGTTCAAAAGGCAACTCAATATTTAATCCTACTGATGTGCCACCAGCAATATACGCACCTTTATTACCTGCCTCCATAATTCCTGGACCACCACCTGTGATAACACCGTAACCATGCTCAACTATTTTACTAGCAACATCTACTGCTAATTTATAGTATTTGTGGTCTGGTTTTGTTCTAGCTGAACCAAAAATAGAAATACAAGGACCTATCTTACTTAGTTTCTCATATCCACCAACGAACTCACCCATAATTTTAAATATGGCCCATGAGTCATTAGTTTTTATTTCATTCCAACTTTTGTGCTTATGCTCTTTTCTCATATAATTATTCTTATTTCCTTTTTGAAAACCTACTAATATAGTTTTTTATTATGGTTATTAATACAGGATCAATTGTAAAATAAACTTAATATTAAGACAGCTCTTTTATTAAGAATTTCGCTGTGTAGCTATTTTCATCTTTAATAAGTTGTTCCGGTGTGCCTTTTGCAACAATTTGTCCACCGCCT
>Ga0181564_10000796_pt1 | contig 27806 bp, 26 predicted proteins | sample 011ome_24_FD_134512 | JGI IMG/M metagenome (GOLD analysis project Ga0181564, IMG submission 134512) | Coastal salt marsh microbial communities from the Groves Creek Marsh, Skidaway Island, Georgia - 011513CT metaG (megahit assembly) | ecosystem: Environmental > Aquatic > Marine > Intertidal... | reverse complement strand
GTAGAGGTGATGGGTCGGGGCACAGCTTGGCTGGATACCGGGAGCCACGACAGCCTGGCATCAGCGACTGATTTTGTAAAAGTGATCGAAAGAAGGCAGGGGCTGAAAATTGCCTGCCTTGAAGAAATTGGTTTTTACAAAGGTTGGCTGAGCCTGGAAGGTTTGAAGGATGCCGCCAATGCCCATGGTTCTTCCACCTATGGGAAATACCTTCACGAATTGTACGCCAGAAAGTCTAAATAGAGTAAAACGTATCAACGCATCATGATGCGTTGATGAATAAACTTGCACCCTGGTCTTGGTTTTGATTCCATAAAGGGATGTCAAAATCATTTATCTTCTCTTCTGAATCCGTCGGTGAAGGCCACCCCGATAAAGTCTCCGATTCAGTATCCGATAGCGTATTGGATGCCTGCCTGGAGCAGGACCCGCATAGCCGCGTTGCCTGTGAGACTTTGGTCAAGAGTAACTGTGTGACTATTGCCGGTGAGATCACCACCGCCGCGAAGTTTGATTATGAGGATGTCGTCCGTGAAGCCATCCGCAAAATCGGTTACACCAATGACGACGACGTCTTCCATGCAGACCAGGTCTTCATCACCAACCAATTGACTGCCCAGTCCCGCGATATCGGACAGGGTGTGGACGCCGCCGCCGCTGATGGAAAAGGAACGACTGAGCAGGGAGCAGGCGACCAGGGCATCATGTTTGGATATGCCTGTAATGAGACCGAGGAACTGATGCCTGCTCCGGTTATGTTCGCCCATCGTATCTTACGCAGAATGGCTGAGATCCGGCATGCCGGAGAAAAAGCTCCCTGGTTGCGCCCGGACTGTAAGTCTCAGGTTGCTCTGCAGTATGAAGACGGAAAGATGGTGGCAATTCAAAATGTGGTGGTTTCCACCCAGCACGCTGCCGATGCCCCCAACACCCTGATCCGCGAATTTATTACCGAAGAAGTAATCAAGCCCTCCTTGCCTGCCGATCTTCTTACCCCAGATACGGAATACTTAATCAATCCGACCGGACGTTTTGTCATTGGCGGACCTCAGGGAGATTCTGGGCTTACCGGCAGGAAAATTATTGTCGATACCTATGGCGGATGGGGCAGGCATGGTGGCGGTGCTTTTTCCGGAAAGGATCCCAGTAAAGTTGATCGATCTGCAGCTTACATGTGCCGCTGGGTGGCCAAAAATGTGGTTTCCGCAGGTTTGGCTGACCGGGTGGAGATCCAACTTGCCTACGCCATCGGCCACCCAGAGCCGACCAGTATCACTCTTGATTGCTTTGGCACCGAGAAAGTGGATGAATGCAAAATTGAAAAAGCGGTCCGCGAAGTCTTTTCCTTCAAGCCAGCTGACATTGTCTCCCAATTAAACCTCCTTCGTCCCTTCTACCGTGATACCACCCACTACGGGCATTTTGGTAAGGCTGGATTACCTTGGGAAGAAACCAGCCGTGCCGATGATCTGAAGCAGATTGCCAGCTAGTTGCTCAAAAATTGTCATCCGATTTCTCTTACCGTTCGTTTTATAACCCATGACTACTATGACAGAAACAATCGCCCCCGCATCCCTCGACTATAAAGTTGCCGATATCACCCTCGCTGAGTTTGGCCGCAAGGAAATTTCCATTGCCGAGCACGAAATGCCTGGCCTCATGGCCACCCGTGCTAAATATGGCCCTTCCAAACCTTTAGCTGGTGTTAAGATTATGGGGTCGTTGCACATGACTATCCAAACTGCTGTCCTAATCGAGACATTGGTCGAGCTTGGAGCAGATGTGCGTTGGTGCTCTTGCAATATTTTTTCTACCCAAGATCACGCTGCCGCGGCAATTGCCGCCGCCGGAATACCTGTTTTCGCTTGGAAAGGTGAGACTCTGGAAGATTATTGGGACTGCACTTGGAATGCATTGACATGGCCCGATGGTTCTGGACCCGACCAAATTGTCGATGACGGGGGAGATTCTACCCTTCTTATTCACAAAGGTGTCGAACTGGAAAACGGTAGTGAGTGGGTAAATACACCATCCGGTAACCATGAGGAACAGGTTATTAAGGACCTCCTTATAAAGACTCTTGCCGACAAACCTGGCCATTGGGCCAAAGTAGCGAATGGAGTGGTCGGCGTATCCGAAGAAACTACTACTGGTGTGCATCGTTTGATCCAAATGCAGGAGGAAGGAAAACTTCTCTTCCAGGCAATCAATGTGAATGATTCGGTGACCAAATCCAAGTTCGACAACAATTACGGTTGCCGTCACTCGCTCGTGGATGGAATCAAGCGTGCCATGGATGTTCTTATCTCTGGTAAGGTTGCGATGGTTTGCGGTTTTGGGGATGTGGGTAAAGGTTCTGCTGATTCTCTGGCCAACGAGAAGGCCCGAGTGATGGTATCTGAAGTCGACCCCATCTGTGCCCTGCAGGCATGCATGGCTGGTTTCCAAGTCACCACCGTGGAGGATGCCCTCGCCACCGCCGATATTTTTGTGACCACCACCGGAAACAAAGACATCATTACTGCCGAACACATGAGCAAAATGAAAGATCAAGCAATTGTTTGTAATATTGGGCATTTCGATAACGAAATTCAAGTCGCCGAGTTGGAGAAAATCCCGGGTGTGACCAAAGAAATCATCAAGGAAGATAGCGTTCCGGGTGGCCCAGTCAGTCGTTTCACCTTTGCGGACGGCAGAAGTATTTACCTCTTGGCTGAGGGCCGACTGATCAATCTTGGATGTGCGACTGGTCACCCAAGCTTCGTTATGTCCAACAGTTTTACCAATCAAACTATAGCCCAGATTGACATTCACAACAACCCGGACCGGGCAATTGGGGTGACCCGTCTGAGCAAGGAATTGGATGAAGAGGTGGCCAGGTTGCATTTGGACAAACTTGGTGCAAAGCTTACCAAACTTTCCTCCGAACAGGCCGATTATATCAGTGTGCCTGTGGATGGTCCGTACAAGCCTGAGCACTACCGTTACTAAAAACACACTTCCCACTTCTTTTCTTAAGAAAAGAGTTTCTTCAGGAAAGCCTCCGAGATCGGAGGCTTTCTTATTTTGTACGGTTGTTTATTTTTTTGGTATCCCCTATATGATAGATGCCTTTCATTCCCATACCGAAACTCCTTATGTTTTTTGATGAAACCAAAGTCTTTCTAAAAGCCGGCAATGGCGGGGACGGTTGCATGTCCTTCCTCCGGCAAAAATATATGCCCAATGGCGGGCCAAATGGGGGAAATGGAGGCAAGGGGGGAGGAGTGGCCTTGCAGGCAGATGAAAATGTATCCGACCTTCGAGCGTACCATTTCAAAAAACAATGGAAGGCAAAAAATGGAGATCCTGGGCGCGGAAGCGATCAAAATGGAAGGGGTGGGGACTCGTGTATACTAAAAGTCCCTCTAGGCACAGAGGTGCGTGATCTTAGTACCGGGGAAATCATTTGTGAGCTGCTTGAGCATGAACAAGAGGTTTTGCTGCTTGAGGGAGGGAAAGGTGGGCGGGGGAATGCCACTTTCAAATCATCCGTCAACCAGACACCTCGTCAATTTACTGAGGGAAAACCGGGGATGGAGGGTGAGTTTGTTTTTACCCTAAAAACCATAGCGGATGTCGGACTGGTCGGGTTTCCCAATGCGGGAAAGTCCACTTTGCTCAACGTGCTATCCAACGCGACTCCTAAAATCGATTCCTATCCATTCACCACCCTCGTGCCAACCGTTGGCGTAATCGACTACCCGGATGACTTCAAAACGATTACCATGGCAGATGTCCCTGGTTTGATCGAGGGTGCAGCGGAAAACCGGGGACTTGGGCACCGCTTTCTTCGGCATGTGGAGCGCTGTCGTTTGATCCTCTTTCTGCTCGATCTAGCTGCTACGGATGGTCGTTCGCCGCTTGATGATTTTATGCACCTAAGAAAAGAGCTTCTGGATTACGACTCAGAATTATCACAAAAAGAATTTGTCATCGTTGGAAACAAAATAGATGAGGAAGCGGGACCAGCGAACCTGGCTCTTCTCAAGAAGCATTTTCCGGACCTTGAAATCATCGCAATTTCGGCAATTTTGGGTGAGGGGTTGGATGAACTGAGAGGCTATCTACTCTCTCATTTTTCCTAAAAAATCGAAAAAAATCGAAAAAAATTATTTTAACTATTTTCAGCTTGATTTGCACAAGCGTTTGTGCAAAAAAGAATAAGAATGGGAAAAAATGATTTTTTATTCGAAAAACTAGGATCTAGGAGCGAGCTTTTTGAAAAAAGAGATGAACTTTATGTCCAAGAAAGGGGACTTTTTATACCCAAAGTTGAAAACGAAACGCCTCAGGAAAGGGCCAATCGTATTCTTGCGATTATGGATGAATCAAACGACCGGTTACATCGGGTACTTACAATTTTTGACAAAATGAAACGATAGCGATGTCGCTGAAAGAAAAGTCAGAGATAAACCAAGTCGCGGCCCAGATGGGACGTAAAGGCGGGCAGTCTGGGAAAGGACCGAGTAAAAAGCGCGGAAATGTTTCCTATTACAGGGATATGCAAAGAAAATCTGTGGCTTCTCGGTTGCGGAATGCCACTAAGCTTGAGGCAAAGAATATAAAAAGTTAGGCGGCGACTTTCTTCTTCTCGGAACGGAGAAAGACGGGAGTCTCTTCAGTGGACTCTTTTGAGCAGTAGCTGTATCCATCAAGTGAAAATGCGTTCAACTCCTCGGCTTTTTTTACTTGGTTGGAAATAATGAAATGAGCCATCAGTCCCCTCGCTCGCTTGGCATAAAAGCTGATGATTTTATGTGTCCCGTTTTTTTCGTCCTTGAATACAGGAGAGATGACCCGAGCATCCACTTTATTTAACCTGGCTGCTTTCGAATATTCAAGGGAAGCCAAGTTGACCACAGTATTGGATGAACTTTTCGAAAGATCCTCGCTGATTGCCAGGGCTAGACGGTCTCCCCAGAAGGTGTATAAATCCTTGCCGGCAGGATTGGTGAAAAGAGTACCCATTTCTAAGCGATAGGGCTGGATCAAGTCCAATGGTTTAAGCAATCCATAAAGGCCGGAGAGGATGCGCAGGTGAGCCTGAGCAAATTTGAGGTCATGCTTCTTAAATTCCCATGCTTTCAAGCCTTCGTACACATCACCTTTGAATGCCAGAATTGCCTGTTTGGAGGATTCGATGTTGTGAGAAAAAGACCAGGATTGAAATCGCTGTTGATTGAGTTGCCCCAGTTTGGGACTCAGTTTCATCAGTTCACAGAGCTGTTCGGCAGAGAGGTTTGCCAGAGCGTTGATCAAATCTTGCGAAAGATCCAGGAAATCAGGTTGGGTACATATCTCAGTAGATGAGGGATGTTCAAAATCTAGGGTTTTGGCAGGGGAGAGAAGAACTAGCATAAGAAATATTCTATGAGCAAAAGTGACTGAATCAAGAGGAGAAAAATATAACAAGTAATGTAGAATGCCGTTGGTTGGTGATTTGTAAAAAGGATGCGAAAAGTCCGTTCTAGGTTGATCTCGACCGAAATTGCCTTTTTCTATGTTCATTTTGAACTAATACGATTTGCCTGTGTACCCAATCGCAATCTTCATTCTTCTGTTGGCCAACTGGGTTGTTTTTTCCGGGAAGTTGGATGCGTTTCACCTTGGGTTGGGAGTAGTGAGCTGCCTGTTTGTCACCTGGATATCGCAGGACTTTCTCTTCCATGACCGCAAAAAAAACTGGGAGGATAGGATGCGTGAGGCGGGTGCCTTCCTGCAGTATATTCCGTGGTTGACGATTGAAGTCGTCAAGGCGAACCTGCATGTCTTCAAATTGGCGATGACCCGCCAAGGAGGGCAGGAAATTAAGCCCCGTATCGTTACCATAAAGACGAGGCTAAAAACGGATTTTGCCAAATTTGTTTTTGCCAATTCCATCACTTTAACCCCAGGAACCATTACCATGTTGATTCGAGGCGATGTATTCCATGTGCACACCATGAGCCAGTTTTTAGAGGACGATCTTCGCGAGGGTGCTATCGAGCGTAAGGTGGCCGAGGTCTTTGAGCCCGATGCATTCAAAAGGAGGAGGGCGAAACGATGAAGGAGTGGTTTGCCATTATCATGGGTGCTTCGCTTCTGGTACTGATGATTCCCATTCTCTACCGTATTGTTGTCGGGCCTACTGGGTTTGACCGCATCCTCGGGGTCAATGTGATTGGCACCAAAACCGCAGTAATACTTGTAATTATAGGAACCCTATTTGACCGGGTGGATATGTTTGTGGACTTTGCCATCGCTTATGCACTGCTTAATTTTGTCGGTGCCATCGTGGTATCGAGGTATTTTAACCGCACCGTGCCTTTGCAGGAAATGGAAAAACCTAAATCCCGCCCCAGAAGGAGGGCCCGCTCATGATCGAATGCATCGCCTCCACCGTAGCCACAGAATCGGCCAACAGTCCGGGATGGTTTTTGGTGCACGCTGTGGGGGTGGCGATGGGCTCCGTTGGGCTTGTTTTCTTTTTGGGGACAGCTGTGGGGATGGTTAGGTTTCCAGACTTTTACACCCGGATGCATGCGGCAGGGAAGGGGGACACCCTATCCACCATGCTAATGCTTGGAGGGTTTGGTTTGGTGATGATGGAAGATTTTTCCCTGAGCAGCTGGTTGTTGCTTTTGAAGATTCTGGGAATTGTCCTCTTTATCTTCATCACTACCCCGACCAGTTCCCATGCTCTCATGCGTGCTGCTTTTGAGGATGATGAGATGCCTCTTGGGGAAAACGACCTCGAAAAACGACGTAAATCCCGCCGCGGGCCATCCGCAAAATAACCGATGGGACTGGAACTATTCAATACGCTGATTCTCAGCCTGCTGGTAGTGGTGGCGATTCTTTCCCTCTACATCCGCGACCTGGTGGTCTCCGCTGTAATCTTCGGGATATACAGCTTTTTAATGTGTTTGCTTTGGGCAGAAATGGGGGCGGTGGATGTTGCCTTTACCGAGGCCACAGTCGGGGCGGGAGTAAGCACGGTGGTACTGATTGCGACTGTTTTTAATCTCAAACGGAAGGCCAAGGATTGATGAAGCGCGTGGCCCTGATCGTTGTGCTCCTCATTGGCCTGTTGCTCGCCTGGGCGGCCCGGGACTTTCCTTCGTGGGGAGATCCGCATGCACCTGCCTCTTCTTCCCCCGTTTCCTCGCACTTTATCTCCAGCACCGGAGTGGACACGGAAGTGCCCAATATGGTGACTGCTGTGCTGGCGGACTACCGCGGATTTGACACGATGTTTGAAACGGTGGTGGTATTTATTGCTGGACTTGCAGTTGTTTCGATTCTCCGCGGTGGTCCCCGTCGAAGGACGCGTGATCGCGAATTTGTGGTCGATTTTGAGCCAGACCTGATCGTTACCAACACCGTGCGCTTGATTGTCCCGGTCATCCAAATTTTTGCCTTTTATGTATTGGCTCACGGTCATGTCAGCCCCGGGGGGGGATTTCAAGGCGGGGTGGCGATGGGGGCAAGTTTTATCCTGATCGCCCTTTCCTGGGATCTGAAAACTGCACTGGCCCGCTTTCCCCTGAATCGTTGTTTCACGGTGGCGGCCCTTGGCATTGTGATTTATGCGGGGATTGGTCTGTTGTCGATGTTCCTCGGCGGAGAGTTTCTCGACTATGCCCACCTTGCCAGGGTTTTCCCTGTCAGCCCAGAAATGGCCCGCTATCATGCCATGCTGGGAGTGGAGATCGGGGTTGGCTTTACTGTAACCGCCATTATGTTTGCCCTCTATGCAAGCTTGTCTACGGACGGAAGGATGCGTGATGGATTGTAATTTTTTGTCATCCGATGTTTGAGGAAGGATCCATCATTAGCCAGTTGCTCGTTGAGCGGTTGAACTACTTTATCTATGTGGTTCTTTTACTAATTGGGTTGTGGGCGATGATTGCCAAAAACAACCTGATTAAAAAATTGATCGGGATGTCGATTTTTCAGACTGCGATTATTTTATTCTATGTCTCTATCGGGGTAAAGGAGGGGGCAACCATCCCCATCTATTTGCCCGAGCATGACCCGCATGGTTCCCATGCATCCGCCGAGCACAATGATACCACGGCATCCGGGCCGCAGGTGCTGGAGGCGTCGAAAGTTTCGGGTTACACCAATCCCTTGCCCCATGTTCTCATGCTCACTGCCATTGTCGTTGGGGTGGCCACGCTGGGGCTCGCCCTTTCCATCTGCCTGCGGATTTACCGGGGTTACGGGACAGTGGAGGAGGACGATCTCTTGCTCAAGCTGGAGCAGGAGGATTCCCAAAATTCCGGAGGATTTAAAAAACGCCGTCCAAGAAGACGCCCCTCTTCAGCCAAAGCGGCCAGCGGAGCAACCCGGGCCGCATCTTCAGAAAAATCTAAATCCGAAAAGACCGGACAGGGAAACCGGCGTTCCCGCTCGAAGTCACCTGCCAAAAAGAGCCAGTCCTCCCCAGCGAGCGAGGGGAAGAAGCCCGCCCGGAGACGACCCCGCTCTAAAAAACCAAAGGAGGGAGATTCCTGATGAGTGACCCCATCGTTTGGATTATTTTGTTTCCTTTGTTCGGAGCCGTGCTCTGTGCCCTAGCCGGTCCATGGTCTAAGACAATCTGTTACCCCGTGTCCGTATTGTCGATGGTTGCCTCGGTGTGGGCTTCGGCTAAAACTCTTTTGCAGGCAATCGAAGCCTCTACTCATGAGGTGTCCTACATCCTTGGTGGTTGGTCGCTCGATCTTTTTCCGCGAGGTGTCGGCATCGAGTTTCGGGCAGACATTCTTGGCGGCTTGATCACGCTGGTGGTCACTGGCGTTGGTCTGATTGTAACGCTCTATTCCAGACTGCCAGTCCAACGGGAGACTCCAGGGAAGGAATCGATGTACTATGGGCTTTTTCTACTGCAGATTGCCGGCCTTGCTGGCATTGCCCTGACCGGGGATGCTTTCAACCTGTATGTATTGATCGAGGTGGCGGCCCTGACCGGTTATGGCCTGATCGCCCTCGGTTCGAACCGGGCAGCGGCGGCAACCTTTAACTATGTGATACTGGGTACCATTGGTGCCTCTTTCTACCTTCTCGGGGTGGGTTACCTTTATCTAAAGACCGGTACTTTGAACATGGTTGGGATACGCGAGGTCATTGAAGCAAATCAGATGTATGACTCGCCTGCCATGCAGGTGGCGTTTGTATTGATACTTCTGGGTATCTTGATCAAGATGGCCTTTTTCCCATTCCATGCATGGCTTCCCAATGCCTATTGCCATGCCCCCACATCTACATCATGCCTGCTTGCTCCCCTTGTCACCAAGGTAATGATTTATGTAATGATCCGCATGATCCTGACCGTGTTCGGAGTGGAGTTTACCTTTGAGTCAACTTTGTGGACGGAGGTGATGCCCTGGTTGGTGGTCGTTGCCATTGTCTGTGCCGCGGTCATGGCCCTTGCCCAGCGAGAAATCAAACGAATGCTTGCCTACCTGATTGTGGCGGAGGTGGGCTACATGGTGGGCGGAGTGTGGATTTACAATTACTATGGTCTGATCGGATCGATCTTTCATGTGATCAGCGATGCCTGCATGACTCTTTGCCTCTTTCTTGGAGCGGGTATTATCTTAGAGAAGTGCAAGACCACTCATTTTGACGGCTTACGCGGACTTTTTGCCCGGATGCCCCTGACTATGATCGGTTTTTTTATCGGTGGTTTTTCCATCATTGGACTTCCTCCAACTTGCGGTTTTTTCAGCAAGTGGTATCTGATTACCGGGGGGATGGTCTCTGAACGTTGGGAATATATGGTCACCTTGATGTTTTCCACTATGGTTATGGTCATTCTCTTTTTCCGTTTGATCGAGCGCATGCACCTTGCAGTCAGTGAGAGCGGACAGAATTTAGGAAAAGGCCACGGCGATCTTGGGCTCACCGAGCGACAGACCCGGTTTGATGAGGCACCCCTGAGCATGCTCATTCCGCTTTTACTGGCGGCATCGGTTGTGTTGATCGTGGGTGTGTACAACCAGGACATCGTCGACCAAATCGAAATCTTCCTTCAACCCTTTGACCTGCCCACTGGGGTGCATTACGAATGAACGACACTGTGATCGTAGAAGATATCCGTCCCCTTATTGCGTTGCTCGCACCATGGGTGGGGATGATCGGAATTATATGGGCGGGGGAAAGACGCCCTAATTTACGCGAACTTTTTACTTTCATTGCCGCCTCTGTTCAGGCAGCCGTGGTGCTTTCCCTCGTCCCTCTGATTTTAAGTGGTGCGATTGTTGAATTTCATATTTGGCAGATTTTCTCCTATGTTCCGATGCAGCTGCGGGTGGATGGCCCCGGCCTCCTCTTTGCCTGTGTCGCTTCTGTTCTCTGGATTGCCACCACCCTCTATGCCGTGGGTTATATGCGTGGCTTGCACGAACATGCCCAGACCCGGTTCTACTCCTTCTTCGCCCTCTCGCTTTCGGCCACCATGGGAGTCGCTTTTTCTGCCAACCTGCTGACCATCTACTTTTTTTACGAGATGCTCTCGGTATCCACTTTCCCCTTGGTTACCCATATGCAGGACAGGGAAGCACGGACCGGTGGGCGCACCTATCTGGGATACCTACTTTTCACCTCGCTCTGCCTCCTGCTTCCTGCCCTGAGTTGGTGCTATGTCTGGTTGGATGGGGGGCATCTAACCATGGACTTTATTGATGATGTGGGCAAGGTAGGCCACTTTGGCGAAACTACCCAGATCGTTCTTCTTTTCCTCTTTACCTTCGGTTTCGCCAAGGCGGGCTTGATGCCCGCCCATTCCTGGCTACCCGGGGCGATGGTCGCACCCACTCCGGTATCCGCTCTTCTTCATGCAGTAGCGGTGGTTAAGGTGGGGGTCTTTTGTATCTACCGTATCTATGCAGATGTTTTTGGAGCGGAAGTCCTTTCCAATATGGGCGGGGAGGAATGGACCATGGTCTTGGCCTCCGCGACCATCCTGATTTCCTCCTTTATTGCCCTTTCCCAGGACAACCTGAAAAGGCGTCTCGCTTTTTCGACCATTGGCCAGCTTGGCTATGTGGTACTGGGAGCGGGGATCGCTACCGATCGCGGGCAGGGTGGGGCGGTTCTGCACATTGCCATGCATGCCTGTGGTAAGATCACCCTGTTCTTTTGCGCAGGGGCTATATTCGTGGCCACGGGCAAGAAGTATGTCAGTGAATTGCGCGGGCTTGGCCGTAAAATGCCCCTGACTATGGGTGCTTTTATGATTGGTGCACTGAGCGTAATTGGGCTACCTCCGCTCGGTGGTTTTATCAGTAAGTGGTACCTCGCCCTTGGTGCTTTGGATCGCGATGCTACATGGGTGGTGGTCGTTTTGCTGGTTAGTTCCCTGCTCAATGTATTCTATCTCCTTCCGGTCGCGGTGACCGCGTTTTTCCGTACATCTGAAACCGAAAAAAATCCCTCTTTCAAGGAAGCCCCATGGCCATGTGTGGTTCCTTTGGTGCTGACCGCCCTTGGGTGCTTCTTTCTCTTTTTCTGGTCAGATGTGCTCTTGCAGATGGTCGGTTTGGAACCCTAAAAAAAGAGCTTGAATTGATGAGTAATCCCTCAGACCATAAGAATACTGAAGAAGAATCGCGTTGGTTGGACAGTACTGAAAATGTACGCAAAGTCATCCGTTGGTTTTATGGACTGTGCGTTTTGATCATTCTTGCTGATTTGATCTTTAGCTTGGGGTGGCACAAACATGCTGCCCTTGCCGAGGAATCGAGCCTTCATGCAATCGAGACCTTGCCTGCCTTTTATGGTATCTATGGTTTTTTTGCCTGTGTGGGATTGGTCTATGTTTCCAAAGTGATGCGCGGATGGAAGGGCAAAAATGCCCTCATGCGCTCCGAGAACTATTGGGAAAAGTAACATGAACGTACTGGCATCCACATTAGACATTGGGGCCCACCCCGCAACTGCCTTGCTCCTTGGTGGATTGGCGACGGTATTTCTCCGGGGCAGGTTTGCATCCATTGTTCTCATCCTCGCTCCTTTGTTCGGATTGGGTTATGTGGCAACCTTGGATGTGGGTGCTTCCTCGACCCTCCATCTATTTGGATATGAAATCCTCGGTGTGGTGGTCGACCAACAGGCTAAACTTTTTGGATACCTCTTCCATATCGCTGCTCTGGTGGCTGGCATCTATTCCTTTCATCTGCGGGATCCCTGGCAGATTTCCATGTCCCTGCTCTATGCGGCTACGGCGGTGGGAGTGGCCTTTGCTGGGGATATGCTCTCCCTTTTTCTATGGTGGGAAGGACTGGCCATTACCTCGGTTTTTCAAATCTGGGGGAGGCGGACCAAACAGGCAGAGGAAGCAGGGTTTCGCTATCTGTTCTTCCATGTTTCTTCCGGGCTTTTGCTTCTCGCGGGAATCCTTCTTCGCTACCATGGTCACGGTCCCGAGTCTCTCTCCCTCGCTCCGCTTACGGATGCACTGGAAGGAGGTGACTTGGGTGCCTTGCTCATTCTTTTGGCAATTGGGATCAAAGCCGCGTTTCCCGGCCTCCATGTGTGGTTGAAGGATGGATATGCGGAGGCCACCCACTCCGGTCCTGTCTGGCTGTGTGCATTTACCACAAAATGTGCGGTATGTATGCTCGCCCGTCTTTTTCCCGGAGCCGAGGTTTTAATTACCATTGGTGGGGTAATGGCAATGTTTCCCATCTTCTATGCGGTGATCGAAAACGACCTTCGTCGCGTGCTTTGTTACAGTAAAATTAACCAGATTGGCTTTATGGTGGTGGGCATAGGGATAGGCACGGACCTTGCCATTGATGGTGCGATTGCCCATGCCTTTACCCATGTAATTTACAAGGGCTTGCTCTTTATGAGCATGGGTGCGGTTCTTTTTAGGACGGGTGAAATTCGCGGTTCCCATCTCGGCGGCCTTTACAAAACGATGCCCTGGACCACTGGGTTTTGCATTGTCGGTGCCGCATCCATCTCCGCCTTTCCCCTGTTCAGTGGATTTGTCAGCAAATCGATCATTATCACCGAAGCGGCCCGCAATGGGCATTTGCTGGTTTGGTTATGCCTCCTCTTTGCTTCGGCCGGTGTCTTCCATCATGCCGGGATAAAAATTCCTTTCTTTGCCTTCTTTGCCCATGATTCCGGACGACGCCCGAAAGAGGCACCAATAAATATGCTCATTGCCATGGGTATCTCCTCCATACTATGCATCTTTTTGGGGTGCAACCCACAGTGGCTCTACGATCTTCTGCCCAATGGGGCCGCCGGGTATCATCCCTACGATGCCACCCATGTGATCACCCAGTTGGAAATTCTACTCTTTTCCGCCCTTGCTTTCACCCTGCTCAACCTTTGGGGAAAATACCCTCCTGAGTTGCCCTCGGTGAACTTGGATGCCGATTGGATTTACCGCAAGCTGGGCCGTGGCTTCCTTGCCTTTGGCGAGGGTTTTTGGAATGGGCTAAATGATCGAGCTCATGCATTTTTTGTTATGGAGATAACGGATCGTGTATGTCTTTTCCTGAAAAAGGGCCATGTTCATGTGATGAAGTTATTACACCGGCCATTTGTCGTTGTTGGGTTGCTTGATGGTGGGGGTGCAAAGGGACAGGCGGATTTTGTAAAGCGCACATCTCTGGGCGTGCATCCTGTAGGTTGGACCGCTCTTTTTTGCATGCTATTTTTTCTGGGATTTCTTCTCCTGATTTTTATCTGAGGTGGGGGAAACATCCTTGCTCCTGTGCCCGACTGGTGCTTGATTGAATAGCGTGAAATGGGCGGTTGGAAATAAGGTGTATTTATGGGTATCCGCATTTGCCATTTGCCTACTTGGTGGATGTAAGTACTTCGATCCGGATGCAACCTTTATTGATGACCAAAAAGTTTGGGCGAAGATTAATCGCGAAGCACCCGCCCTTGGGTTAGAACCGAGCTTCGTCTATGCGATCTGTCATGCGGAAAGTAGCCTTAATGCCAAAGCCGAATCTTCGATCGCTAAGGGCATGATGCAGTTAACTGAGGCAGCATGGTCCGATGTCACCAAGTTGCATTATCGCACCGCATTTCAATGGGAAACCAATGTGGAGGTGGGCATGCTTTACCTCAATCGCCTGAAGGGCATGCTCGAGAGCGTCGATCTGTTTAACTATCCCCGTCTCGCTGCCAGCTACCGCTACGGATACAATGCTCTGAGAAAAGAACAGTTTATGGTCAGCCGGATGAAGACCCCGGTTAACCGTATCTACCGTAAGCTCTTTGCGGGTCAGCTTTCCCCAGTTGCCCCTCCTGAGGATTAAATTCCTACGATCGTTATTTTAGAGTGGGTGCGAAAACGGAGGTAAAGGGAAGAAAGCCAGGTGAAGAACCCCTTCAGCCACCGGTGGCCTATGAACCGGAAATTAGTGCTTTTTTGGCATGGGTGCAATTGGAGCGGGGTTTGTCAGAGAATACCATTCAGTCCTACGAGTCCGACCTCGTTCAATGTGCTTGCTTTTTGGATGAGCAAGGTGCGGAGGGGTGGACTGCGGTCTCCCTGGAGCAGGTCTCAGCATGGATATCCTCTTTGACTGTGGGTGGGTATGCGGTTGCCAGCCTTTCCCGCAAGCTTTCTGCCCTGCGCATGCTGGCCCGTTTTTTGGTCAGTGAAGGGCGCTTACAAAATGACTTTACTGAACTGCTGAGTAACCCCAAGAAGGGGCGTTTCCTCCCGCATGCGCTTAGCATAGATGAAATCGACCGCTTCCTTTCTGCCCCCGATCTCAATACCCCCCTAGGTAAGCGAGACCGGGCAATTTTTGAACTGATGTACGGTAGCGGGTTAAGGGTTTCAGAGGTTTCTTCCGTGATGGTCAATGCAGTGGATTTGGACGATGGGTTTGCCCGCATCTTTGGAAAGGGCTCCAAGGAAAGAATCGTCCCTGTCGGAGGACAGGCAATTTTGGCAATCCGTAATTATCTCCATGGAGGCAGACCTCATTTGGCGAAAGACCATTCGGGCGGGGAATTATTCCTTAGCAAGCGGGGCACCCCGATCTCCCGGAAGATGATCTGGGTGCTGGTCAAGGATTATACCCGGCGGGCAGGGATAGAAAAAAATCTTACTCCGCACGGACTGAGGCATTCCTTTGCCACCCATTTATTGATGGGCGGAGCGGATGTGCGGGCAGTCCAGGAAATGCTTGGCCATGCCGATGTGGGAACGACCCAGATTTACACGCATGTGGAATCTCAACGGCTCCTTGATGAGCATGCAAACTTCCATCCTCTTGCCAAAAACAAGCTATCTTTGTAGGGAATCGGTTTTACATCATGATAATGCGTTGGGCACGATCTAATCCTCTTACATGAAGCCAAGGCATTAATTGACTCCCCTTATCCCTATCACCAGTGATTCTCTCCCAAAAACAATAATGTGTGGAAAACCCTGCTCCCAATCGGCATACTCCACCAAAACATCATTCCTTCCCGGTTATAAAATGAAAACACTTTCTTCCCTGATCCTCCTTTCTCTTATCGCCATGTGTATTGCCGGATGCGGCAGTGAGAGTGCTACTACATCTGAGGCGAATGCCGTTAAAAATGAGAACCTAACGGCTGACCTACATCAGCCAAAATATGGCGAAGTAGATCCCATCGCCCTGCCCGATGCCCAACCAGGGGGCACCTTCTCCACCTGGGGTGGATCTTTCCCTAAATCTCTTAATATGTTTCTCGACTACAATAGCTTCTCGGCCACGGTGATGGGGTTGCTTTATGAACCCTTGATCTCTCTCCATAGCACGGATAACAGGCCCGTTGGTGTACTTGCAGAGAGTTGGAAGATCGGAGAAGATGGCATGACTTTTACCTTCAATATCCGGGAGGATGCCACTTGGAGCGATGGAAAGCCTATCACCTCAGCCGATATTCAGTTTTTTTACGATGTGATCCTCGACCCTGCAAACCTGACTTCTTTATTTCGGGTCAGTTTAAAACGTTTCGAACGCCCAGTTGCCCTCGATGAAAAGACTGTGCAAGTCAAAGCAAACAACAAGCACTGGAATAATTTTTATCAGGCCGGCAATATGGTCGCTTTTCCTGCTCACCTTTGGAAAGGGATGGATTTTAATAAAATCAACTTTGATTTCCCTGTGGTATCTGGACCTTATGGCATAGGAGAGGTGAAGAAGGGGAGGTCGATCAGTCTGCAAAGAAGACATGACTGGTGGGGGAGGTCTAATCGATATAATTCGGGCAAGTATAACTTTGGTAAAATTGTTTACCGATCGATGACCGACCGGAATAAAGCTTTGGAAGCTTTTAAAAAAGGGATTTTCGATGCCTATCCCATCTACACCTCTTCTATATGGATGAAAAAGACCGAGTTCGAGCAGGTGCAAAAAGGGTGGGTGGTCCGCCAGGCTGTGTACAACCAGGAACCCAAAGGCTACCAGGGACTTGCGATCAACCTGCGTAACCCAAAGTTTCAGGATATCCGTGTTCGCCAAGCACTTGGTTATTTATTGAACCGGGAAGCGATGAATGAAAAGTTCATGTACAACCAGTACTTCCTTCTTAATTCCTTCTATCCGGATCTCTATCCAGACAATACCAACCCAGAAAGAGAAGTCACTCCATTCAATCCAGATAAGGCAAGAAAGCTTCTGGCGGATGCGGGATGGACGGTAAATGCTCTCGGCAAATTGGAAAAAGATGGCAAGCCATTTGAGATCACCTTCCTATCCGCGGCGGAAGATTTCCGCCACCTAAACCTGTACATAGAAGATTTAAAATCCGTCGGGATTGTTGCAAAGATTGAAAAGATCAACCGTTCGAGCCTGACCAAAAGAATTGATAGTTTTGATTTTGAAATTTTTTGGACTGCGTGGGGTGCTTTCCGGTTACGCGATCCAGAATCTGCTTGGCACAGTTCCACTGCCGATCAAAAAGCCTCTCAAAATTACACTGGCGTAAAGGATGAAGAGGTGGATCGCTTGATCGAATTGCAAAAGGCGGAATATGACATGGATAAGCGGATTGAGATCCTTAAGCAGATCGATGACCGGCTGGCAGAGATCATCCCTTACCTTTTTTTATGGCAGGCAGATCATGGCAGGATTCTTTACTGGAATAAGTACCGGACTCCAGAATATGTTTTTGATAAGTTTGGTCAGGAGGATTCCATCGTTACTTATTGGTCGGAAGATCGCGAACTATTGCAGACTCTTGATCAGGCAAAAAAGGAAAATAAGTCTTTGGCGAAGAAACCGTTTAAGGTCGTTTACCAGGAATGAGAGTTTATTTAATCCGGCGGTTACTTCTTCTAATTCCCACACTTCTTGGAATAACCGCAGTCTGTTTCACCCTGATTCAGTTTGTTCCGGGTGGGCCTGTCGAGGAACTCATCGCACGGGTACGTGCTCAATCTAGCATGGAGGGTGGGGGAGGTTCCACCACCCAGCAGCAAATCACAGAGGAAGAAATCGAAAATATCCGGGCTTACTATGGGTTTGATAAGCCCGCCCTGACCCGTTACTTCGAATGGCTGGGTAAGGTTGTGCGTTTTGATTTGGGCACATCTTATTTTTATGAGGAACCGGTTTGGGATGTGATTAAATCGAAATTTCCCATATCCCTATTTTTTGGGTTGGTTTCGTTTATCTTATCTTACTCGGTCTGTATACCCCTTGGGCTATACAAAGCGATGTGGAACCGGACGAGGTTTGATCTGGTCAGCTCAATTCTGATCTTTGCCGGGTACATTATCCCGGGTTATGCTCTAGGTATTTTACTGATTATTTTTTTTAGCGGGGGAAGCTACCTCGACTGGTTTCCCCTGGGAGGTATGGTGAGCGATGATTTTGAGGCGATGGGGTTCTGGGCGGGAACTTTTGATTTTCTTCACCATATGTGCCTTCCCCTCATCTGCTTCATGGCGAGCGAGTTTGCGTTTCTTACTATGCTGATGAAAAATTCCCTGTTGGAGGAGATTCGCAAGGAATATGTCCGCACGGCAATGTTTAAGGGGGCAGGATTTCAAAAAGCTGTATGGAAGCATGCTTTGCGCAATGCACTCATTCCCTTGGCAACCCGGATGAGCGAGATTTTTACCCTGATGTTCACCTCAGCGCTTTTAATTGAAAAGGTATTCGATATCGATGGTATGGGGTTGTTGGTCTATAACTCCATCCTTAGCCGGGATTACAATGTGGTGCTTGGGGTTATCCTTATATCCAGTATCATGGCATTACTTGGAAGGTTGTTTTCCGATATGCTCTACATTGCGATTGATCCACGGATCAAATTTAACTGAGAACCAGGATGGCGTTTTTTTCTAAACTCACCAAGGATCGGTTCTGCAGGTTTCGGAGGATTAAGAGAGCCTGGTATTCTTTCCTGATCTTATCTGCTCTTTTTATCTTATCCTTATTTTCCGAGCTGATTTGCAATGATAAGCCCTATGTCTTGTCGTACCAAGGCAGGCTTTATTTTCCGATCTTTCAATTTTATCCCGAGAAGGAGTTTGGAGGGAAGTATCTAACCGAAGCCGATTATGTGTCCCTTCGGCACTCTTCAGATTTTAAGGATGGTGAAAACTGGATGATTCTTCCGCCCATCCCTCATAATCCTTTGCATTCCTATATCGATTTGTCAGGGACGCCCCCGCACCCCCCCTCTGCTAAACACCTACTGGGTACGGACTCCTCTGCACGGGATGTTTTTGCCCGCCTCCTTTATGGTTTCCGAATCTGTATGCTTTTTTCTCTGATTCTGACGGCAATCTCTACGCTCTTCGGCATTTTGATTGGGGGCGTGCAGGGATATTTTGGAGGAGTGGTCGATATGATTATGCAAAGATTGATCGAGATTTGGTCCTCCCTCCCTTTTCTCTATGTGGTTATACTGGTAGGTACGATTTATTCCCGTAGTTTCATGATCCTCATCCTTGTGCTATCTCTTTTTCAATGGATAGGATTGTCCTACTATATGCGGGGGGAATTTCTCAAAATCCGTAGTCTTAATTACGTAAAGGTTGCCAAGACCATGGGGATGTCCAGCGGTCACATTCTTTTCCGGCAAATTTTGCCCAATGGGTTGACTCCGGTGATCACCCTTCTGCCTTTTCAAATTATTGGGGGGATTGGTGCACTTACTGCGTTGGACTTTCTTGGCTTTGGATTACAGCCCCCCACACCTTCCTGGGGCGAACTTCTAAGCCAGGGTCTAAATCATCTATTTGCACCCTGGTTGGCCATCTCGACAGTAATCTGCCTCTTCACCACGCTGCTGCTTGCCACATTTATAGGCGAAGGTGTCAGGGAGGCGTTTGATCCTCGTTCTTCAACTGATTGAGCCTTGTGGACCCCACCAACTTAGACGAAATTTCAAGGGATCATATCCTGAGCGTTATCGATCTTTCCATTGGCATTGGTCGTACGAGTGGAGTGCTTCAGCTAACTGATGGGGTGTCCTTCGATCTTACTGAGGGTCAAATTCATGGGCTTATTGGCGAGTCGGGATGCGGTAAGAGTATTACTTCTCTTGCGGTCATGGGTATGCTCCCTGAGCCTGGAGGAATTTTGCTTTCCGGTGAGATTATGTTCCGTGGAAAGAATATTTTTCAGATGGACGAGACCCGCCTAAACAGACTAAGAGGTACGAAGGTGTCGATGATCTTTCAGGAACCTTTTGCGGCAATGAACCCCCTCATTCGTATTGAAAAGCAGATGCTGGAAATCTTTGAGTATCATTCAGTAGATTTTGATCGGCACAAAAAAATCAGGAGTCTTCTTAGTGAGGTCGGGCTGACTGATCATGGCCGCATCCTCCGTTCCTACCCACACGAACTTTCGGGCGGTATGCTCCAGCGTATTATGATTGCAATGTCTCTGCTGCTCGATCCGGAGGTGCTGATTGCGGATGAGCCGACCACCGCCCTTGATGTTACAGTACAGGCTCAGATTATGAATTTGATTGTCCGTCTACGGGAGGAAAGAAAGATGTCCGTGCTCCTCATTTCCCACAACATCGGGCTCATGGCACAGTACGCGGACTGTATCTCTGTGATGTATGCTGGCCAAGTGGTAGAAGAAAATGAAACTGAGCCCTTTCTTGCTCACCCGTCTCATCCTTATTCAAGGGGGTTAATGGGGGCAATTCCCAGATTGGATCAGTCCGATCATCCGATTGTATCCATTCCCGGGCAAGTTCCTGAGCCGGGTAACTATCCCGCCGGATGCCGGTTCAGAAAAAGATGCTCGCTTGCCACCGAGCAATGCATATCACGCCCACCCAAAAAAACCGAGGGTAGTAACGGAAGTTACCTTTGCCATTATTGAAAATGGAAGAGAGCAAGGAACCCACCATTATCGAGGTCAGGGATTTGCAAACCTGGTTCCCTGTGAAAACTGGGCTTTGGGGCAGAACGAACCATTACATTAAGGCAGTGGACAAAGTCAGCCTACGGGTCAACTCCCGGGAAATTGTCGCCTTGGTCGGCGAATCAGGTTGTGGCAAAAGTACCTTGGGTAGTTCCCTTGCCGGGCTCTTGCCTATTCGGGGCGGGCAGCTATCCTATCGCGGAATGCCCGCATTGAAGAACAACCGGTTCCAGCGTTCAGTTTTTCAAAACAAGGTACAGGTAATTTTCCAGGATCCTTATTCTTGTCTAAATCCCAAGCATACGGTCTATGAAATACTTTCCTTTCCGTTACTTTACCATAAGATCTGTGCCCGAGAGGAGGTGACCGATTATGTTGCCCAACTTCTCGAACAAGTGGGTATGTCTCCCGATTATATGAATCGCTACCCCCACTCTTTTAGCGGTGGTCAGCGCCAGCGCATTTCCATTGCTCGAGCAATTGGCATGAAACCGGAGTTGATGATTTGTGACGAGATTGTTTCCTCCCTGGATGTTTCGATACAGGCACAAATGGTTGAGCTTCTGCTCGAATTGCGGGAAAAACTGGACCTTTCCCTGCTCTTTATTGCTCATGATTTATCCCTTGTACGGACCTTGTCCGACCGACTCTATGTAATGTACCTCGGTAAGATCGTGGAGTCAGGCAAGACGGGCGAGGTTTTATCCGCCCCGTTACATCCATACACTCGTGCACTTGTTCAGTCAGTTCCCACGCTCGACCGCAACCGCCCGCCCGTGATTTTGGAAGGGGAAGTTCCTTCCTTCAGCAATATGCCCCAAGGTTGCAGTTTTCAAAACCGTTGTTCCTACCGCTCGGACGCCTGCTTGAAGGTACCGGGGCTTTCCTCTCTGGGCGAAAGGGAGGTGCGTTGTTTTCATCCGGTGGGTAGAATGAATGGAAGTTAATTTCTCACGTGCGCAACTAAGGATTGAAAGAAGGGGGAATTCGCTGTGTTTAAGATAAGGCGTGAAGGTAACGGTATTTGTTTCCCCCAAAACTACAGTTTTGGATCCCCAGGGCGCGGCAGTCGAGCAAGCGATTAAAAGCTTGGGCCATCATTCCATTGAGGGTGTCCGCGTCGGTAAGACGGTGACTTTTCAGATGGAGGGTTCGGATACACCTGAAGTCCGCGAGGAGATCGACCGCCTGTGCGATGGATTGCTGAGCAATCCAGTAATTGAAGATTATCGTTACGAGATCTCACCAGAGTGAAAATCTTCCGTCACCTCGACCAGTCCGGTAAAATGGGATTTGGTCGGTTCGATGAGGAGGGAAGGACCTTTCTTATCGTCCAAAAACCGGATGGTTCCTTTCAGGCCACAGATCAGGCAATTACGCCTTTTCAGTTTCTTACCCCGATAGACTTTCGTTGCATCTACGCAATTGGGCACAATTACCGGGCCCATGCCGAGGAGACAGGGGCGGAGATATCCAAGCACCCGGTGGTCTTCATGAAAGCACCCACTACGGTGCAGAACCCCGGTGATCCCATTGTGATCCCCAGATTTTTACGCAGCGACAAGGTGGACTACGAGGGCGAATTGGGGGTGGTGATTGGCCGGCCCTGCAAAAATGTTTCTCCTGCTGATGCTCTTTCCTATGTTTTGGGCTATGTCGCCGCCAATGATGTAAGTGCACGGGACTGGCAGAAAGAAAAAGGGGGCGGTCAGTTCTGTCGGGGTAAAAGCTTTGATACTTTTTGCCCGGTCGGTCCCTGTCTGGTCACCACCGATGAACTGCCCGATCCGTCCAACCTTACCCTGCGCACATTTGTCAACCAGGACAAGATGCAGGAGTCTTCCACCTCGGACATGATTTTTGATATACCTACACTCATTTCATTTCTTAGTGGGAGCACCAGCCTGCTTCCCGGCACACTCATATTAACCGGCACTCCGAGTGGGGTGGGGGAGGCCCGGGATCCACGCAGGTTTCTTGTGCCAGGAGATGAGGTGACGGTGGAGATTGAAGGGATTGGTTTGCTTACCAATCCGGTAGTGGAAGAAGTTTTTGGGGATGAACCATCCAAGGAGGAAAAAATATCGTGAAGGTTGTAATTATTCAATTTCCCGGGTCCAATTGTGATTGGGATGCCGAGCACTCCGTGCAAGATGTCATTGGCCTGCCAGCTGGCAGGGTTTGGCACAAAGACCCTCTGCCCAGTGGGGTGGAGGCGGTCATCGTGCCTGGTGGCTTTTCCTTTGGGGACTATTTGCGGTGCGGTGCCATCGCCCGGTTTTCCCCGATCATGACCGACCTAAAACGCTTTGCCGAACAGGGCGGGCAGGTGCTTGGTATATGCAATGGATTTCAGATCCTTTGCGAGTCGGGCCTTCTTCCCGGTGCATTGGTCAGAAATGACTGCATGGAATTCCGTTGCCTCAACCAAAGGCTGAAGGTGGAGGATTCCAATAACCGCTTTAACCGCGGTGCCCTGGGGGATTCGCTCGACCTGCCCATTGCTCATGGTGAGGGAAACTATCGGGCAGATGATGCCGTGCTGGCCGACCTGGAAGCCAACCAACAGGTATTGCTCCGCTACCAGCCCAACCCCAATGGTTCTCTCAATGATATTGCTGGTATCCGCAACCGCTCGGGCAATGTTTATGGCATGATGCCCCATCCGGAAAGGGCGGTGGAGGACCACCATCCCTGCCTGGATGGCCTGCCGGTATTGCGTGCATTTCTCCAACCTCTCCTTGTTTCATCCCCCGCCGAACTTTCTGCTTAAGCCATGGAAACCCCAACCGCCCCGCTTCCTCCCAACCCAGATCCCTGTCTCAATGTCGAGATCACTCCGGAACTGATCGCCCAGCATGGGTTGCTTCCCGAGGAGTATGAACAAATTCTGAAGATTCTTGGGCGTACACCCAATCTTACCGAGTTGGGAATTTTCTCGGTGATGTGGTCGGAACACTGTGCCTATAAAAATACCCGCAAGCTGCTCAAATTATTTCCGACTGAGAAAAAAGATAAAAGCGCGATCGGTCAGGTTTTGGTCAAAGCGGGCGAGGAAAATGCAGGGGTCATAGATGTGGGAGAAGGATGGGGTGTTGCCTTTAAGATTGAGTCCCATAACCACCCCAGTGCCATTGAGCCCTTTGAGGGGGCGGCTACCGGAGTGGGGGGCATTGTTCGCGACATTTTCACTATGGGTGCACGTCCGGTCTTGCTGACCAATTCTTTGCGCTTTGGATCTCTCGAGTCCAGTCAGGTGAAACGCCTGTTCCGCGGAGTGGTCAGCGGGATTTCCCATTATGGCAATTGCCTGGGTATTCCCAACATGGGGGGAGATGTCTATTTTGATGACTGCTACGAGGGGAATCCACTAGTCAATGCCCTGTGTGCCGGGATTCTGCGTCACGAAGAAATTCAAAAAGGGGCCGCCACTGGCGTGGGGAATCCCGTTTACTATGTGGGCCCGGGCACCGGGCGGGACGGTCTGGGTGGGGCAAGTTTTGCTTCCCGTGAACTGACCGAGGAAAGTGCGGAGGACCGCCCAGCGGTACAGAAGGGGGATCCGTTTATGGAAAAACTTCTCCTCGAAGCCTGCCTCGAAATGATGTCCATACCTGGATTGGTGGTCGGAATACAGGATATGGGGGCAGCCGGGCTTACCTGCTCGAGTTGTGAGACAGCATCGCGAGGAAATTCCGGTATCGAGATCGATCTCGACCTTGTGCCTCAGCGGGAAACCGGGATGAATTCATATGAAATTATGCTTTCTGAAAGCCAGGAGCGCATGCTGGTAATCGTAGCCAAGGGCCGCGAGCGGGAACTCGAAGAGGTCTTCGAGAAATGGGACCTGCACGCCGCCCACATTGGTGAGGTAAAAGACGGAGACCGTATGGTCGTTCGCCACAAGGGTGTGGTGGTGGCGGACTTGCCTGCGAAGTCTCTTACCGACGAGGCACCGGTCTACGACCAGCCAGCAAGCGAGCCTGCCCATCTGGCACAGGCTCGGGAATGGAAAGTCGACTCCATTCCTGAGCTTGCTGCCGATAAGGTGGAGGACTCGCTCCTTGGCTTGCTCCAGCATCCGACCATTGCCTCGAAGCAATGGGTTTGGAAGCAATACGATCACATGGTGATGTCGGGATGCACGGTCGAACCGGGGAGTGATGCGGGCGTGGTCAAACTTAGCATTGCGGGGATTAATAAATTTCTCGCCATTGCCAATGACTGCAATAACCGCTTCTGCTACCTTGACCCTTATGCTGGTGCCCAAATTGCCTTTGCTGAATGTATGCGTAACCTCGCCTGCTCTGGTGCCCGTGCCCTTGCTGTTACGGATAACTTGAACTTTGGTAATCCCAACAAGCCCGAGGCCTATCATATGCTCAAAGAGTGCGTGAAGGGATTGGCTGATGCCTGTGCCCATTTCGATGTTCCCGTGGTCGGAGGCAATGTCAGTCTATACAATGAACATGGGGAGGGTGCAATCGATCCTACCCCGGTGGTTTCCATGGTCGGACTGATTGACCAGGCGGATCGGGTGACCCGGAGTTGTGTGCGGGAGGCTGGAGTGGAATTAATCCTCCTAGGGGGATTGCCCCATGAGTTGGGTGGAAGTTATTACCTGCAGACTCAGTTTAGTAAAAAAGAGGGAACCTGTCCCTTTGTTGATCTCGCAGCCGAGAAGAATCTTCAGGACTTCCTGATTTCCCAAATTGAGAATGGAAAAATCCACGCGGCTCATGACCTTGCTGAAGGGGGGCTTCTGGTATGCCTCGCTGAGATGCTTTTTGGTTTAGAAAAGCTCGGAGCCTCGGTTTCGTTGCCTGATCTTGGTTCGTCCGGCAGACTGGATTCGCTGCTCTTTGGGGAGAGCCAGGCAAGGGCAGTTATTGCAGTGAAGTCCGCCGATCGGGAGGCGGTATTGAATGCTGCCCAATCCATCGGACTCAGTCCACACTTCCTTGGCCAAACCAATGAATCAGATGAGTTTAAGGTGGAAGTGGGAAGCCGTTCTGTACTGAATACTCAAGTTTCCGGCTTGAAGAATGCTTGGGAAAGTGCAATTCCTAAACACATGGAAATCGCCTAGCCTGCCCATCACCATTTCTTTGAATGAGTGACGAAATTGGACATCATTGCGGGATTGCAATGATCCGGCTGAAGAAGCCCCTTTCTTATTTTAACGAAAAATACGGTAGCCCGCTTTGGGCGTTCAATCAGTTGTTTTTGCTGATGGAAAAGCAGCACAACCGTGGACAGGACGGGGCCGGTATCGGGGCAATGAAATTAAATATGCCCGCGGGTGAATCTTTCATGTTCCGAGAACGAAGTACCAGTTCCAAGGCACTTGCGAAAATTTTTGGCTCTCAGCACAAGGCTCTGGGTAAAATGATCAAAAAGGGTCGGGCATTTTACGAATTTCCGGAGACCATTAAGCAGCATTTCGATTATGGGGGAGAGATTCTGCTCGGCCATTTGCGCTATGGCACATCGGGGCAGTATGGTTCGAATACCTGCCACCCTTACTTCCGCAAAAGCAATTGGCCGGGGAAAAACCTCATGATTGCTGGTAATTTTAATCTTACCAATGTGGAGGAGTTAAACCAGAGATTGGTCGAGCGTGGGCAGCATCCGGTGTTTGATACAGATACCCAAGCGATATTAGAGGAGTCCGGGTATTATCTCGACTCCGCTGTAGATCAGTTGGCGAGGCAGGCATCCGCTGAGGGTGTGGTCGGTGATGAACATGCCAGATGGATATCCGATAAACTTGATCCCGTTTCGATATTCCGTGAAGCCTCCAAAAATTGGGACGGTGGATATGCATTGGCTGGCATTCTGGGCACGGGCGATTGTTTTGCAATGCGCGACCCACAGGGGATACGCCCGGGATATTATTTTGAGGACGAAGAAGTCTTTGCCGTGGCTTCGGAACGGGCTCCCCTAATGACGGTTTTTGATAAGTCGGTGGATGAGATCTCTGAGATTGAAGCGGGAGGGATTCTCGTGGTTCGTCCGGATGGTTCTCTGCTTAAAGATCAGTTTTCTGAAAGCCCGGCAAAAACCGCGGGTTGTTCCTTTGAAAGAATTTATTTTTCACGGGGCAATGATCCCGATATCTATGCCGAACGAAAAACATTGGGTGCACTGCTCGTTCCTCAGGTTGTCGAAGCCGTGGGGAGGGATTTTTCGAGGAGTGTGTTCAGCTATGTTCCCAATACAGCGGAAAGTGCGTATTATGGATTCATGGAACAACTCCGCTTAGTCCGGCGGGCAGAGGTAAAGCAGCGGCTCATTGATGCCCGGCAGTCGGGAAAACTGACAGATTCCCTAATCGATGAGCTGGTGATGGACAATTGGCCGAAAGGGGAGAAAATAGCCAATAAGGACATTAAACTTCGTACTTTTATCAGCCAGGAGTCCGGGCGGGCCCAGTTGGTATCCCATGTGTATGATATTACCTACGGCGTGGTTCGGGAAGAGCACGATGCCCTGGTCTGCATAGATGACTCCATTGTGCGTGGGACTACGCTCAAGAAGAGCATCCTGAAAATACTTGGCCGTTCTCGGCCTCGTAAGTTGGTTATCGCCTCGACCGCTCCCCAGATCCGTTATCCTGACTGTTATGGCATCGATATGTCCGAGCTTGGGAAATTCATTGCCTTTCAAGCCGCCATTTCCCTGATCCAGGACCATGGGTATCGTGGCTTGCTAAAAGAAGTTGCCCAGCAGTGCCGGGAAGCTCTGGCCAAACCTCCCTCCAAGCCGGTCAACCATGTAAAGCGGGTTTACGAGCATTTTACCGTCGATCAAATCTCTGAACGGGTCGCTGAATTGGTGGCGCCCGAAGTTTTGAAAGAGGTGACCAAGGTGGAAATACTCTACCAAAGCGTGGAAAACCTCCATGAGGCACTTCCCGACCACCCCGGAGACTGGTATTTTACCGGGGATTATCCCACCCCAGGCGGATACCGCGTGGCTCACAAAGCCTTTCTCAACTTTTATGAAAATAAAGACGGGCGGAGTTATTGAGCAGTTACATGACCGGTTGATAAGCGAGGCACAAAAAGAGCAAAAAAGGCTTTGACGTACCTGGACCTTCCCCCGTTATAGTTGGGTAGGATGGATACTGGTTATCAGACCCTTATACTTAATCGTTTATGGCAACCGGTTAATGTCGTTGGGGTGGAACGGGCATTCAGTCTGCTTTCTTTGGATCATGCCCAGGTTATCTATGCGGAGGATGAAAGCTTTCGGGTTTTTAATGCTGCCACATGGTTTGAGTTTTGCAAAGAAGCGGAAGTGGGTAGAGGAGCCCGTATTATCCACACCGTCAACCAGTCAGTCATTGTACCAAGTGTTCTCCTCCTTCGCACCTACGACCGTATTTTACTTCAGGAAATGAAGTTTAACCGACAAAATCTG
>Ga0181564_10000787_pt1 | contig 28064 bp, 10 predicted proteins | sample 011ome_24_FD_134512 | JGI IMG/M metagenome (GOLD analysis project Ga0181564, IMG submission 134512) | Coastal salt marsh microbial communities from the Groves Creek Marsh, Skidaway Island, Georgia - 011513CT metaG (megahit assembly) | ecosystem: Environmental > Aquatic > Marine > Intertidal... | reverse complement strand
GCACGACGCTCACCGCCATCCCGCTGCTCCGCGACGCGCTCGTCTTCCTGTGCTGGTTCATGCTGGTGGCGTCCGTGTCGGGCACGATGGCGTTCGCGGGCAGACTCACCGGGCGGTGCGTCTCCGCGGGCGACGCCGCGACGCCGAACGGCGCGACGCCGAACTTTTTGCAGACTAATTCGGCGTGTCCGCCGCCGGAGCTCGTCTCGGACGACGGCGCGACGTGCGACCCGCGCGGGCGCGGGTACGCGTGCGACGCCGCCGCGGGGGAGACGTGTTGCGTCTCCGCGCACACGCCCGTGGACGGGTTTTTGTCCTTCGACGACTTCTCGCGGTCGGCGATGGTCGTTCTGAATGTCGTCACCATCGACGGCTGGAACGAGCTCGCCTGGGAGACGAGCGACGCCGCCGGGGTCGAGGCGGCGTTCCCGTACTTCGCCGTCATCGTGTTCTTCGGCGGCTTCTACGTCATGCAGCTGTTCCAGTCCGTGATGATCATCACGCTGAGCCACACCTCGGACGTGATGGACGCGCAGGACGCGCGGGACCGGCGGCGCGCGCGGCGGCGAAGAAGGAAGCGCGGCGCGGCGGATGACGACGACGACGAAACCGAGCCCGGCGCGAAGAAGGACGTCGTCGACGTCGACGGGGTGGGCGTGCTGATCAACGCGGTCGGGGCGTACGCCGGCGCGTTTTTTCGCGCGGCGAGGCGAACGGCGAGCGCCACGCGAGACGTGCGAAACAGCGAATCGGGGGGGTTAGGCTCCGTGAGCTCGGCGTCCGTGCGCGCGATGGAGAAGGAGAAGAAACTGCGGGCGACGGCGTGGGGCCGGTTCCGCCTGCGCGCGAAGCGAGTCGCCAACGCCGAGCGGTTCCAGCGGTTTGTGCTTTTGGTGATCTGCGCCAACACCGTGACGATGGCGCTGGACTCGTACGGCCAGAGCGAGGCGTACTACGCCGCGCTGAACACGTGCGAGACGGTGTTCACGAGCGTGTTCATCGCGGAGTTTGTCACGAAACACCTCGCGGTGGGCCCGCGGAAGTACTGGTCGAACCCCTGGAACGTCGTCGACGGCGCGGTGGTGGTGAGCGGCGTCGTGGAGCTCGCCGTCGGCGCGGGCGCGGACGGCATAGCCACGCTCCGCATGCTGCGCGTGCTGCGCATCTTCGCGGGGCTCAAGGGGCTGAGGAGGCACAGAGCCTTCCGCCAGGTTTTCGCCGCGGTGATCAACGGCGTGCGGCGCATCCTCTCCTTCTGCCTGGTGTTCTCGCTGTTCCTCACCGTGTTCGCGATTCTCGGCATGCAGCTGTTCGGAGGCGTGTACGGCGACGCGGCGCCCGACTCGCGCGCCACCTTCGACACCTTCGGGGACGCGATGCTCGCGCTGTTCATCATCTGCACCGGGGAGAACACGTTCTCCATCGGCTGGGACCTCACCCGCGCGAGCGGCACGAAGTGGGCGGTGGTGTACGTCGCGGCGTGGTCGCTCGTCTCGACCTCGCTCCTGGCGCTCGTGCTGGGCGTCCTGATCCAGGCCACGGTCGAGCCCGTGGTGCTTCCGGAGGCGGAGAGCGACAGCGACGACGATATCGACGAGGTTCGCGCGCGCGAGGCACCGGCGTCCGAGCGCGAGGCGACCCTGAAACCGCTCGCGCGGAGGCTCTCCATGAGCCCCTTCGCGAGCCCTCACGGGTCGCGGGACGCGACGCCGCGCGCGCGCGACGCGCCGGCGACGGCGAAAGATTTCGCCGTCGCCGACGCGCGCGCGCTCTCCTCCGCGCGCGGCGCTTCGAGCGCGGAGGTGACCGTTGACGCTGACGACGACGCCGTGGCGGATTCGAAGCGCGAATCCGAGCGGATCCGGAAAAACACGGAGGTGGAGGTGGCCGCCGTGCGCCTGTGGCTGGACGAGCACGGATTCGACGTGAAACAGCGCGACGTGCTCCGCGTGGGCTTCGTGGACGGCGAGGTGCGTCGGTCGGTGACGCAGGCTGGCGAGACCGCGGACGACGTGCGCGGCCGCTTCTCCGAGCGGGAGCTCCGGGCGGCGCGCGAGCGTCTGACGGACGCGCGTCGGACCGGTGTTATGGTGAACGAGCGCGCCGTACGCGCGGCGGATGACGACGACGACGACGACCACGCGCGTCGCCGCTCGATCGAGATCGGCGATGAGGCGCGGCGGACCGCTTGGGGTTTGGGCGGGACGGTGGTGCCCCTGGACGACGCCGGGCCGCGGGCGATCAAGTTCGGCATGGGCACGACCTCTACGGCGCAGACGCCCGCGGCGATGCTGAAGCGAAAAGCTGAGGCGCGCGAGGCGAAGATTCGCGAGGACTGGCGCGTCGCCGCGCTGGATCCGTCCGAGCTGCGCCGCGAGCGCTTCGAAGCGCGGTGCGCGGAGGTGGGCGTCGACCCGGAGAAGGATCGCGTCCGCGCGTTTTGCCTGCGGGCGATGGAACACCGGTACGCGCGGTTCTTCATCCTGACGCTCATCGTCGTCTCCGCGTGCTTGCTGGCGCCGCAGTGCGACAAGGACTGGCCGGCGGAGGGCTCCGGCGCGGAGACGGCGCTGGCGGCGGTGGATGCCTTCTTCACCGCCGCGTTCGCGGCCGAGATGGCGGCGAAGGTCACCGCCTACACCGCGACGAGCGGACCGAACGCGTACTTCAAGGATGGCTGGAACGCCCTCGACGGGTTCATCGTGGCGATTTCCTTGCTCGCGGCGGCGCTTCGCTCGGCGGGCGGCGGCTTGGGCGGGAACCTGAAGGTCTTCCGCGTCCTGCGCGTCCTGCGTCCCCTGCGCGTCATCAAGAACGTGCCGTCGCTCAAGCTGGTCATCGACGCGACGCTGGTGTCCCTGCCGTCCATCCTCACCGTCTGCGCGCTGGGCGCGGCGACGTTCCTGATTTTGGGAGTGCTGGGCATGGCGCTGTTCCGCGGCGCGTTCCGCGAGTGCACGGTTCCGAACGCGGGCGGCGACGCGGCGTCGTGCGCTGCGCTCGGCGGCGAGTTCGTCAACGCGCCGCTGCACTTCGACAACATCGGCCAAGCCGTGGTGGCGGTGTTCGTGATCAGCACGGGCGACAACTGGCAGGACATCATGTACCTGGGCATGGACGCGGCGGGCGAGGACCGCGAACCGGCGACGGATGCGCGCAAAAACTACGCGGCGTTTTTCGTGCTCGCGGTGGTGGTGGCGTTTTTCTTCTGGGCCAACCTATTCGTCTCCTCGCTGGTGGACAACTTCAGCACGGTGGCGAGCCAGATCGGGGGTGAAGACGGCGGCGCCCAGGCGGCGTTCGCGGGCGCGGGGTACGCGTACTCGGAGTCGCAGCGGCGGTGGCTCCTGGCGCTCAAGGCGGGGTGGCGCGCGGCGGCGGAGGAGTGGCGCGACGAGAACCCGCTGGCGATGCCCGCGTACCGGCGGTGGGCGTTCACGTTGCGGAACAATACGTTCTGGGAGCCGTTCGTGGTGCTCTTCATCACCGCCAACGCCGTGCAGCTGTGCTTTTACCGCGAAGCCGCGGGAAAGCAGGAGACGCGGGTCATGAGCATCCTGTCGGCGGTGTTTTGCGCGCTGTACGTGCTGGAGACGTTCGTGAACGTCGTCGCCATGCGGTGGCGCAGATACTGGCAGAGCGGGTGGCACAGGCTGGACTTCACCGTCACCGCGCTCGGCGTGTTGGAGCTCGTCGTGATCTACGCCGCCAGCGAGGACAACGCCGGGTTCGTCACCGTGTTCCGCACCGCTCGCTTCTTCCGGCTGTTCAAGCTCCTGAAGACCAGCCCCGGGCTGCGCTCGCTGGTGGACACGTTCCTCACCGCTCTGCCCGGGATGCTCAATATCTTCGGCCTGATGGCGCTCATGATGCACATCTACGCGTGCCTGGGGTGCACGCTGTACGGCGACGTGCCCGAGCCCTACCCCGGGGACGGGATCACGCGGTACGCCAACTTCCAAAACTGGACGGCCGCGGTTTCGCTGCTGTACGTGTCGCTCTCTGGGAACTGGGCGGAGATCTTCAAGGACGTTTACTGGGAGTGCGCCACCGGAGACTTGTCCGACCCGAGCGCGCGCACCGCGGAGGCGTGCGCGTCGTACCGGTTCAGCGCCATCTTCTACTTCTTCTCCTTCGTGGTGTTCGCGGTGTACCTGCTGGCGAACCTGTTCGTCGCCATCCTCATCGAGCGCTTCGACTACTGCTCCACGATGGAGGGCGTGTACGACAAGCAGGACCCGTTCGACGCGCTCGTGCGCCTCAACGTGCTGCGCAAGTTTGGAACCAAGGTGCGCAACCGCCTGCGGCTTGCCAGGACGATGCAGCGCGTGGAGACGAAAGCGGGGCGCAGGTCGGTGGACGGCGCGCCGATTCTCCCCCCCGGCGCGGGGGGTGCGGCCAGAGGCGTTTCGCACGGCGTCTTCGCGCGGCACAACTCGAGGATCACGAGTTTCCGGGGCGCGAACGACCGCCTGCGGCAAATCGCACAGGGGCCGCGGCTCAGGGCGTTTCGCACGCTCAAGAACAACCTCGACGTCGCGCTCCGCGGGCTCGGGGCGATGCCCTCGGAGCGCGCCCTGGACCTGGTTCAGCACGCGTACGACGCGGACGCCGCCGCGCGCGAGCGGGAGGAGGCCGAGAACAAGAAACAAGCGTTGGCCGGAGTGTACGCTTCGGCGGGTGCGGAGGTGGTCGCCGCGGACGGCGACGACTCGGACGGCGACGAGGAGACGCCCGGGGGGATCCTTGGCGCCTTGGCGAGGTTGGCGTTTTCCCCGAGTCGCGCGAGCGACGCGAGCGGGCGCGGGAGCGGGTGACGTTTAGTATCGTGGACGGATACGTATCACCGGACCCTTCCGAGGTATCAATATCAATACTACAAGGTATGTACGATGTGTGTGGTGGGGGAACTCGCGCGTTTGTCTTCTCAGCGTCCGGGGATGAGCGGCTGACGCTCCTCCGACGCCCGAAGGGTCGACCGCCGCAACCGCGTCGCCGCGACACCCAGCGCCGCGAAGATGCCGATCACCGCCGTCGCCGCCGCCGCCTTCGTCGGGGTCGCACCGCCGAAGCGACGCACCTTCGCGTTCGCCCGGGCCTGCTTCAGGCCGACGGCGCTAGACTCGACCGACGACGATCGTCTCCGCGACTTTTCTTCGCGTTTTTCGGCGGAGCCCTCCTTCGCGCTCGCCGCGCCGCGCCGCGCCTTCGAAGGCGGCTCGGAGTCAGCCTTCACCTCCGTCCCCGATCCGTGCTTCGCACGACTCACCTTCGCCTTCGCGTGTTTCGTCTCCGCCTCCGTCGTCGCCTTCGCTTCCTTCTTCGCGCGCCCGAGCTCGGGCGCCTGCCCCAGCGCGGCGATGCGCGTCACGCCGCGCGCCATCAGCTCCGAAATCCGGCGGTCGTCCGCCAGGTACGCCTCGCCGAGCGCCGCCTCCTGCGCGTTCGGCGCCGCCGCCGCCGCCTGCGCCGTCTCCTTCTCGAGCGGCTCGATGGAATCGAGCGAGATGAGCTGCACCTCGTCCACGACGTCCTCCGGGTAGAACGTGGCGTGGTCGTCCTTTCCGTCGCCCTTGGGCAGGCACTGGCACCGCACCGCGTCGTCCATGGTGCCCTCCGTCAGGCGCTTCTCGTTGTAGTCCGTCAGAAAGCTCGCCGTGTCGCACTGCACCCCCCCCCGGCTCGCGTCCGTCGCGCGCATGAACCACCGGCCCTGCACTTTGTGCAGATCGTCGTGCTGCAGGAAGATCTCCTTCCAGAACGACCGGTACGCCTCCTGCGGCACGGCGTGCGACGGCTGGCCGATGCGCACCGTCCCGTCGCACTCGCAAAACGCCCCCTTCTGCGCGCAGTCGCGGTACCGGTCGCCGTCGTGCGACACCTCGAAAAACGCGCCGAAGGAGTCGTACTCTTGCCCCCAGGTCACACCCGAGATCTTGTACTGGTACGGCTTCACCAGCGGCGCGCACAGGCACATCTTCTCCTCCTCGGGGATGTCCGGGAACGGGTCGCGGTCGCCAAACTTTTCGCGCGTGCACGGCGTGGGCGCATCCGGGTCGCCCATGCGCATCATCCAGCGCACGACGTGCGGGTTCTCCTTGAAGTACGCGCCGTCGTCCTCGTAGTGGTGCTTCTCGCCGGCGTGGCCGTAGCGGATCGTACCCGGGCAGTCGCACAGCCCGCCCGAGTCCGAGCACCGGGTCCACTCCACCAGCCACGGCTTGACGCCGGGGAGCACGTCGATGGAAACCTCCTCCATCAGCTCCGCCTTCTTGGCGTCCTCCTCGAGGGCCACCGGGTCGCGCACCTCGGGCAGCTCAGGCGGGTCACCCGGCTCGTCCAACAGCAAGGGGTCGATGAGCACCAGGGGCGGCACCTCGATCGGCACCGGCGGGAACGTCGGCGGCGACGGGTTGGGCGGCGGCCACGGATGCGGCGGCGGCGGCAGAGCCGGCGCCGTCGGCGGCTGGTGCGTGATGGGCGCTTCCGGCGGCGGGGGGGGCGAGAACGGCGCGGTCGGCGCGGTCGGCGAGGGGGGAGACTGCCGGCACGCCGGCTTGGGGAATCGCGCGCACTGGCAGTTCATCTTCGGCGCCATCTCCGGGTGCCCGGCCCAAGGCGCCTCCTTCTCCCAGGGAAACGTCGACATGTCGCACTTGAACTCCCCCGGCGCGACGCTGACGTCCACGGAGACGTGCCGGAGGAGATCGGGGTTGGCTTTGAAGAACGCGCTATCGTTCTCGTAGTGGGAAGCCAGGCCGGTGTGCCCGTAGCGGAGCATCCCGTCGCAGTCGCACAGCTCGCCACCCTCCGAGCACCACTGGTAGTCGAGATCCTCCTCCTTGGGCTTCTCCAGCTGCTTGATCCGCGAGCACTCGCAGACGCCCTTCCCGACCGCGTCCGCGACCGCGCCCTCCGGGGGGTCCTCGGAAATGCGCCAGCTGTACGGCTCGCACGTGAATTGCATGCACCTCACCGGTGCGTACGTCTGCGTGCGGGATGGGGGCGAGGGGTGAGCGACGGGCGGGGGACGCGCGCGGTTTCTCGGAAGTGACGTGGGTGTTGTCGCTCGAGGCGCCTGAGGCGCCGCTTCGCGATCGCGCGAGGCGGAGACGGGTGCGTGGTGCGTTCGGGGGCGGACGCACCCATTGGTAGCCATCTTCGTATTCGGGGTGCTTCTCTGTGTCCATCGGCCAACCCCAGCGCGCGATGCCGTGGCACGTGCACTCGCCGCCCTCCCCGGTGCAGTGTTCGTAAGGCAGTAATTTGCTCGGGTTCGGGTTCCACGCATCCGCTCGCGGCGCGAACGTCAGCACGAAAACGCACGCCAATCCCGCCGCGAAGGCGAGCGGTGACCGAGACATCGCTACAAACGAGCGCGCGAATCGGCACTTCGCCCGAACGTAACCCGCGTCCCGCGCTCCGAAGCGCTCGACGCTATGCCGATGATGGGCCCGCGTTTTTTTCTTCGGGGTCTTCGAAGTTCTTGTTCGGGTGTTACACATGTTCTTGCTCTCGTTTTTTTCCCCGCCGTTTCTTCCGACTGCTTGCGCACAACTGACAACTGTTTTTTTTTGACTCGCCGCATGTCATCATGTGGCAATTCCCATAATTTTGAAACTTTGTGTTCCGACGTTTGAAGACAGTTTTGGATGACAGAAGGTATGACCAGTTCTACATGACATGTATGACACGCATGTCATGCCCACTCGAGCGCACGCAGGGCGGCGTGGGGTTTCGGGGGATGATGCAGAGCGATGATTCCGTGGACAAGGAGCTGATGCAGCGCATCCTGGAGGTCGCGGCGAGGCATGAGGCCCAGGTGCGATCCTCCGCGCGAACCCGTGACGCGCACGCGATCCCGTTCGTCTCTCCGATCGTAGACACTCGCGATCGTCAGTCGCGCGCGTCGTCCCGCGGTGACGCGTCGCCACGACCCGCGCCTGACCGCGACCCCATCTCCCGCGTCCCCCCCCGTCGAGAACAGGAGCGCGCCGAGAGCGATAGCTGGCCCGGGTCGGACGAGCACGACGGCTCGTACGGGGCAGGCCTCGTCCACGTGTCCGAGCCGCTGGCGATGCGCCTCGCCGCGCACAACATCGAGGTGGTGGGCGAGAGCCTGTTGCACAACCGGACGTTCACGGTGTTCCCCGCGATCCTGGGACCGGCGTGCGGGCCTAGACGGGACGTCGTGGTCAGGGCGTACAACAAAATGAACACGCCGAGGCTGGCGGACGTGCCCAACTCCAAGAACGCGCGGAGAGCCGCGCAGAGGCGCGGGTCCGCGGAGGCAATCGCCGAGTACGCGCGGGAGATGAACATCCTCGCCGGTGACGAGATCCGGCACCCGCATCTGCTGCGTGTTCTGGCCTTCTCCAAGCTCCCGCGCGACTGGGTGTGCGTGGAATCGTACGAGACGACGCTCTTCGACTACATCGCGCGTCGAGGGCGCGAGCTCGAGGGAGAATGGCGCGCCGCCGCGAGGCTGTTCCGCGCCCTGGCCGACATCGCGCAGGGCGTCGCGTTTCTGCACAAACGCAACTTCGTGCACAAGGACATCAACAGCAAGCACGTGTTGATACGGGGGAACTTCGAAAACGTGGTGCTTTCCGGGTACTCGCTGTCCAAGCACCACGACCAGAGTGGACTGCTGAGCAGCGCCAAGCGGGGAGAGATCCACTGGATGGACCCGCGGTGTTTCGAGCACCCGTACGCCTTTCACAACGACGTCTACTCGCTGGGCGTCGTGCTCGCCGAGATCCTCACCGGGCGCGCGCCGTTCAACCTCAACCCGCAGGGCTTGGTCGTGAAGCTCCTGCTCGCGGGCGCGCCGACGCACGTCATCGGCGAGCCGACCACGCTGCGCTGGCCGCGGCTCGCGCGCGTGCACCACGAGGCGACGAAAGCGGGGCCGCGGGACGTGCAAGACGCGGAGCGGTTCGGGAAAGAGGTGCGGTCGGCGACGGCGAAGGACGACGCGAGCGCGCCGTACGAAGTGCGCGCGGAGGAGAGCGCCGCGCACAACGCGCCGCACGCCAAGAGGTGCGTCGTGCAGTGATACTATTTAACAAATATGAAGAGCGGTGATACGTAAGTGCGATGTGACTCTGTGACTCTGTGTGTTGTCTTTTTTTCACGCCCGGAGACGCGACGACCAGAACCTCCCCGCCGAGAAACTCGCCGCCGCCGTCGCCGCGACGAGGAGCGCGAGGCGCGCGCCCGTCGCGTTCGCGTACGCGCTTTTTTCGCTCATTCGGTTCGCCGTCTCCGAGACCCCGGAAGGCGTCGAGACCCCGGAAGGCGCGGGAACGGCGGCGCGCGCATCGCGCGCTTCGGAGCGATCTGCTGCCGGCTCGGGTGCTGGTTCCGTGCGGCGCGCCGCGCTCATGTGCGGCACCGCGACCGGCGCGAACCCCGCCCACGTATCCGGGACCGGGAACTCCGCGAACTCCGCGGCGGTTTCGTCCCGGCGCATTTTGCGCAGCGCGCGCAGCGCGCGCGTCATGCTCGGCCTCGCGCTCGGGTCCGTCGAGAAACACAGCTCGATGAGCTCGGCGTACCGCGCGGTGTTTCCCGCGAAGGCAAACGACGGGATCCCGATCCCGTCGTCCGGGTCGTCCGGCGAGCGCTGTTTGTTTGCCGATACGCGCGTATCGGCGGAACGCAAGGCGTCCAGGGGGAGGCGCTCGCCGGCGGCCACCTTCTTCGCGACGGCGCGCATCGTCTGGTAGAACCGCGCGAGCTCGGGGAGGTGTTCGTGCTCCGCCTGCACGTCTTCCCAGGGTGGCGCCAGCGTCGCGAGGCACCACAGCACGACACCGAAGGAAAACACGTCCGCGCGCGTGCCGAAACTTCCGCCCGCGCCCGCGGCGATCACCTCGGGCGCGTGGAAAAGGCAGTTGCGCAAACCAAAGCCTTCCGGGTCGCCGGGGTCCGAGACGACCTTCGCGTTCGATACCGTCGCGTTCGCCGCGCCCGCGTTCGCGACGCCGTCCGCCTCGTTCTCCTTCCCCGAAGTCCCCGAGGTCCCCGATGCGGTGCAGGTCGCCGCGCGCACCAGCCGCGAGAGCCCAAAATCGGCGATCTTCACGCGCATGTCCTCCGTGACCAGCAGGTTGGAGGTGTTGAAGTCGCGGTGCGCGATCTGGTTCGAGCTCGAGTGCAGGAACGCGAGCCCGCACGCCGCGTCCGACGCCATGAGCGTCCGCACGCGCCAGCACAGCCGCGCGGGGCGCGTCCGCGCGCGCGCGAGGACGTCCGACAGCGAGCCGTGCAGGCAGTGCTCCATGATGATGGACGCGTCCGGCAGCTGCACGGAGGCGGCCAGGACCGTCACGATGTGCGGGTGCCTGTTCGCCGTCATCGTCGTCACCTCGCGCTTGATGGCGTCCACGACGTCGCCGTTGATCTTCTTAGGGTCCAGCACCTTCACAGCCACCGTGCTGCCTCGCCACGTCGCGCGCAACACCGTGGAGAACCCGCCGCGGCCGATCTTGATCGCCTTCTCGAACTTGAGGGTCTTCACCTGGGACACGGACGTCCACAGCGCGTCGATGTAGTCCACGGAAGAAGACGCGAGCGCGTCCGCCGCGGAAACCGCGCTGCGGTCGCCGGGACCGCGAGGAGGCGAGCGCGGCGCAAGCGGCGCGACAAACTGTGACTGACTTCCCACGAGCGCGCGCTCGGGCGACGCGGGCGCGCTTTTGGCGTTCGAAACCTCGACCGCGTCAACAAACGGCAACGCGAAGGAAGCTCCTTTTCTTTCGACATGAGGACGCGCCGTCCTGAAGTCGGACGTCGTCCCCGCGGCGCCGTCGGCGCTCGCGCTCGCGCCGGCGTCGGGAAGGCGGGCGCCGACCATCTTCCCGAAGGCGGGCTCGCCTCCGGGCTCGGACCCCACGGGTCCCATCGCCGCGAGCTGGCGCTCCACCGTGGTGGCCACCGCGATGACACGCATCGCGGCGCGCACGAGCTGGTCGAAGTCGCGCGAGAAGCCGTCGCCCGACTTGGCGAAACGCGCGACGCGCGGCGTGGAGAAGGCGCCCTGCACGCAGGACTGCGCGATAAACGCCTGGACCCACAGCGACCGCAGAAACGCGCGCCGGGTTGCGGGGTCGGCGCGCGCGCGGGCGGGCGCCGGTCGTTCGGCTTTTCGCTGACTCAATACTTCGGACGAACCCTCTGTGTCCCCGGGGAGAAGCCCGGATTCCCAACCCGAGCCCGAGCCCGCCTCCGCGCCTCCGCGCTCGGCGCGGGAGCCGGGGGGCACCGCGCCCCCCCAGAACGCCTCCTCCTCGTCATCCGCCGAGACGTCCTCCGCGGAGGCGTCCGCCCGCGAAGAATCGCGGTTCCTCGCCTCCGCGCCGCGCGGGAACGGAGTCTCCGCCTCGTCCTCAGGGGGCGCCGCCGCCGCGGACGCGCCGATGTACCCGGCCCAGGAGACCACCACGTCGTGCACGGCGCGCGCGTACACCGCGTCCGCCGCCTCGGACGCCGCCTCTGGGTCGCACAAGCGGAGCGGGATCCCGGCCGCCTCCGCCTCCCGCAGAGCCGCCGCGTGCGGGCTGTCCGGCTGCGGCGGCGGCGGCGGCGGCGGGTGGCCCGCCCACGAGGAGGCGCGCTTCGCCCATCGCGAGTACACGCCGAGGTGCTGCGCGACCCACGCGCCGGCGTAGGCGGCGCGCACCAGGGCCGCCGCCGCATCGGCGGAGGCGGCGTCCGCCTCGCGGTCGGCGCGCGCCGCCGCCTCGACGGCATCCCCCGTCTTCTCCACCACCGCCGCCGCCGCGGCTTCCTCCGCCGCCTCGCCCGCCGACGCCTCCGCCTCGCTGGTGGCGCGGAGCGACCGCGACAACTCGCGGAGCGCCCAGGCGGCGTGCGACGCCACTGAGGACACCTCCTCCAGGACCACGCCGCTCAGCCGCGCGTGCGTCACCACGGCGAGCGCGGCAGCCTCGGGCGAGGGCGAAGACGCTGCGCGTGCCACCGCGAGCGCGCACGCGTCGGAGGTGCGCTCCAGCTCGTACAGAACATCCGCCGAGGCGTGCTGCGCGTCCCCGAGCGTGGACTCGCCGTCGACGGCGGCGGCCACCGCGGCGTCCAGCGCGTTGCGGAGCGCGACCCCCGCGCGCCGCGCGGCGAGCCGCGCGATGCCCTCCGCGGTATCCGCCTCCTCTGAGCCCGGAGGCGGGGTCTCCGCGCGCAGAGCCGCGCGCGCCGCGGCGAAACGCTCGCGGCGAAGCCTCGCGTCTAGGGTTACATCCGCGTCGTCTTCTCCCGCCGCCTCCGAATGCGTCGCGCCGTCCTTTTCGTCCCCGCTCGCGCCCGCGTCCACCGCCGCCGCCGCGAACGCGCGGTCCGCGGGGGACAGCGCCGAGGCGCCGCGCATGTGCTCGATGGACGCCGCCAGCGATGAGCTGAGCGCGAAGGGCTCCGGCGACCGCCGCGGCTCGGGAGCGGCGAGCGCGTCGCGGCGCTCCGAAGGCGGCGTTTTCCCTGGCGCCGCGAGCTCCCGCGCGCGCCGGTCAAAGTCAAACGGCGCGGCCAAAGGTGATAGCGACCCAGGGATAGCGACCCCCGGGGATACCGACGCCGGCGACGCGTGAGTCGCGGCGTCGCGGGAACCGGAGGGCGTGCGCCTGTGACTCGGCGGGCGCCCGCGACGCGACGCGTCCGGCGTGATCCCCGCGTTCTTTCCGGAAGGCTCCGCCGCCGCGGAGCGCGCTCTCGGCGTCGTCGGATCGCCGTCGCGACTTTGGAACTCGGCTTTGGAATTCGACGAACGCGACGCGCCGCCTCGCGCGCCGCCGCCTTCTGCTCCCGCCGCGAACGACGCCAGCGCCTCCGCGGCGATGTCGTCGTCCATGGTCGCGTCGCTCGCGGACCGCGCCAACGCCGTCGTGCTCCGCGACGAAAACACGGACGGTCCGTCGTTGGAGTCCAGGTCCAAGTCCCCGGGGCCGCCGGGCGCGTCTCCCCGAGAACGGTCGCGGTCCTCCTCCAGCTCGTCCAGCAGGCTCGCGTGCACGCCCCTGGTGGACAGGTAGCGGGACATCACCTCCATGTACCGCAGGGAGTCGGGGGTCTCGCCGGAGATTTTCGCAAAGGGCGGAGGCGTCGGAAGACGCGGAGAAGACGCGGTCCATCTCTCCCTGTCTCGCGCCGTCTCGAACGGCGCCGATCCCGGAGTCTCCTCGTCTTCGCTGTCCAACGCGTACGCCACGCCCACGAAACTGCCTCGCCGCGAGCCGGAGCCCGCGAACGGGCTCTGCGCTTTGTGCGAGCGCTCGCCGCGACTCGCGTGCGCGTCGCGTGTCGAAGGCGTCTCGTACGCCGTGTTGCCGACTGCGTCTTTCCGCATCGACGCCGTCGGCGTCGACGTCTCCGCGTCGACGCCGGAGACGACGAGAGGCGTTCGCACGATGCGTTCATTCACGCCCGCGCCGGTGAGCCGCGACGCGCCGCGGTCGCTGTCCTTCTCCTCCCGCGCGCGCACGCGTCGCCTCGAGCGCTCGCGCTCGTTCTTGCGCCGCGCGAGCTTGTCCAGGTCCGTCTGGATCTTGCGCATCACCAGCGGGTCCACCGCGGGGCTGTGGTGCGCGGGCGGCTCGGGCTCGGGCTCGGCATCTTTGAGTTTGCGCAGCGCACGCAAGTTCCTCCTCTGCTCGTCCTTCGGCGTGGCGTGCCCGCTACCCGGGTGCCCGCGGAACGTCGGGTGTTTCTGCGACTCCACACCGTGGAGCTCGTCGGCCGTCGTCCGTGCCTCACCGGCGGTGTCGTCCTCGCCCGAGCTCCAGGACGTGCCCGCCGCGGGCGCGCCCCGCCTTTGTCTCCCCGAAGGCTTCATCCTCGTCGAATCTGCCCTGCAGGTCGAAGGACGAGCCTCGCGGCGTCACCTCGGAGGCGCGGAGCGCACCGAAGCGGGGCTCGCCTCGGAGGTGCCCGCTCGCGCGTCAACGGAGACGAGCGCGTCACGCTTACCCCGGTGAGAGCCGCAAAGCGGCCGACCGAGCGAAGGCGCCTTCGTTGTGCCCGCCTCTGACAAGGACGAGGAATAAAAAGTGCAGTGATCGACGATTTCATCGATCCGTCCCGCGAGACGTGAATACAAGTATGTCAATGCCGCCGCCGCCGCCGCCCCGCACACAACCTCGCGCCCAGCGCACGACCGGGCCGAGGGCACCTGTATCGTTCGCGCGCGTCGCGTGACCGGCCACGATGAGCGCCCTCCGCAACGCCGTCAAGCGTAAGACGCACAAGGAGCGCTCGCAGCCCGGGGACCGCCGCAAGTTCGGGTTACTGGAGAAGAAGAAAGACTACGTGCTCCGGGCGCGCGATTTCCACAAGAAGGAAGATGCCATCAAGGCGCTGAAGACCAAGGCGGCGTACCGCAACCCGGACGAGTTCTACTTCGGGATGCAACGCAACCGGACGAAGGACGGCGTGCACGTCGGGCGCGCGGACGAGAGCAACAAGTACACCGCGGAGGAACTCGCGCTGATGAAAACGCAGGATGTCAAGTACGTGGCGCTCAAAGCCTCCGAGGAGGCGAAGAAAGCCGCTAAACTCAAAGCCAACCTGCACAGAGTCGGCCTGGACGCGGACGAGGACGCGGTTTCGGAGGAGGACGAGGAGAGGTACGACGACGAGGGGTTCGCGATTCGAGCCGCGCCCCGGCGGAAGCGGAAGCACACCGTCTTCGTGGACGACGCCGAGACGGCGCGCGCGTTTGACGCCGAAGGATTTAGAAACGCGAAACGCGCGGCGGGAGACGACGTTTCCGCAAAGGACGACGTTTCCACAAAGGACAGGAAACGGGCCACCGCCGCGGCGGCGCGCGCGCTGGGCGTGCGGCGTCACCGCACGCGCGCGGTGGAGGCGGAGGAGAACGGGGAGGACGGCATCACGGGCGAGGCCACCGAGCTGGACCCGCGAACGGAGAAGCGCCTGGCGAAGAAAAAACGCGTCGCGTACGCCTTGCTGCGGGAGCGCGAGAAGCGCGCGGCGCGGTTGCAGACGATGGCGGCCGAGATGGCGCTGCGGCGGGAGATATCGCACGCCCGAGGGCACAAGCGCAAGGTGAGGGCGGAGGAGGAGGAGGACACGCCGGAAGGGCTGAGGCACCTCAAGAAAGCAGAGCCGCAGTTCAAGTGGAAGAAGGAACGCAAGCGGTGACGACGACGTCGTAGACGCGCGTGCGGTGCGCGTCTGACGAGAGAAACCTGCGTTGTAGACTGAGTGAGCGCCTTGTTCAATTCAACGAGACGATGATTCCCGACGGCCGCACTCTCGTCGCGCGCGCGACGCGTCATGCGCGTCGGCGCACGACCCACGCCCGCGTCCGCAGGCGCTGCGTCCACCGCGACGCCTCGCCGCGTGGCCCGCTCGATGGCGCGTCCCGCTCGCGGCCTGCGACGGCTCCTCGAGGCCTCACTAAACGGATGCGCACGCACGGCGACGCACCGCCGCCCCGCGCTTCATTCCGCCCGCCCGTGCGCCGTCGCGGGTTGGTCGGAGGCCGCGCGCGCGGCCCCCAGCCTATCCGGGCGCGCGCGATGGTCGGCCGCGCCGGCGCTTCCCGGCGTCCGCCTCCCCGCCGCGCCGCGCGCCTCCCGCGCGCGCCACACCGCCGCCTCGTCATCGTCCGGGGAAACGCTCGTCATCGTGGAATCCCCCGCGAAGGCGGTTTCCGTGCAGAAGTACCTCGGCGAAGGCCACGTCGTGCTGGCGTCCTACGGCCACGTGCGCGACCTGGTGGAGAAGAGCGGGAGCGTCGTCCCCGAGCGCGGCTTCGAGATGGTCTGGGAGGAGCGCGCGCGCGACGGCGTCGTGCGGGACATTTTGCGCGCGGCGCGGTCCGCCGGCACCGTCGTGCTCGCCACCGACCCCGACCGCGAAGGGGAGGCCATCTCGTGGCACATCCTGGAGCTCCTGAAGCGCGAAGGCATCGTGAACGATGGCGAACATTCACCTTCCGGCTCGCCTTCCGTCCAGAGGGTGACCTTCACGGAGGTGACCAAGTCCGCCGTGCTCGCCGCGTTCGCGGAGCCGCGCGACGTCTCGGCCGAGCTGGTGGACGCCTACCTGGCGCGGCGCGCGCTCGACTACCTGTTCGGCTTCTCGCTCTCGGGCGTGCTGTGGCGCAAGATGCCCAGCGCGCAGAGGCTGAGCGCGGGCAGGGTGCAGAGCGTCGCGCTCAGGCTGGTGTGCGACCGCGAGTTCGAGATCGAGAAGTTCCGCAAGGAGGAGTACTGGAGCGTGCGGGCGGCGCTGTCGCGGGACGAGGCTGGGGAAGACGTCTTCGCCGCCGAGCTGACGCACGCGTTTGGGTCGAGGCTGGGGAAGATGGAGCCCGGGACGAGACTCGAGGCGGAAGCGTGCGCCGCGGAGATACTCGAGGCGAACGAAGCGCCGGGGGGGCTGATCGTCCGCGACGTCGTCGAGAAGGACGTCGCGCGCGCGCCGAAGCCGCCGTTCACCACGAGCACCATGCAGCAGGAGGCGTCTTCGAAGCTCGGCTTCGGGGCGGGGCGGACCATGTCCGCGGCGCAGGCCCTGTACGAGGGCCGGGGCTGGGGCGAGGGCCTGATCACGTACATGCGCACGGACGGGCTGCACGTCTCGCCCGAGGCGGTGGCGGAAATCAGAGCCGCCGCGCGCGCCGAGTTTGGCCCGGCGCACGTCCCGGCGGCGCCCAACGCGTACCGGAAGAAACAGAAGAACGCGCAGGAGGCGCACGAGGCGATCCGGCCCACCTCGTCTTGGACGTTGCCACGTGCGGTCGCGAACCGACTCGGCGCCGACTCGGACGAGGCGCGTCTCTACGGGCTCGTGTGGGCGCGCACGATGGCCAGCCAGATGACGCCGGCGGTCACCAAGCGCGTCGCCGTGGACGTGCGGCGCGCCGGCGACGACGCGCCCGAGCCCGCGGGTCCGCGACTCAAGGCCAACGGGTCGCGGCTGGTGTTCGCGGGGCACCTCGCCGCGTACGACCACATCATGGGGACTGGCAGGGTCATCACCAGCGACGCGTGGTTGCCCGATCTCAAAGCCGGCGACGCCGTGCGCCTGACGGCGCCCTCGGTGGAGGTGATCGAGAAGGATCCCGACGCGAAGCGCGGCTTCGGCGCCGCCGCCAAAAGCTTTTCTTTCGATGACCCGGACGACCCGGAGGACAAACCCGGGGCGTCGTCTTCTTCCGCTTCTGCGGCGGGCGTGACCGCGTCTCAGCACTGGACGCAGCCTCCCGGCCGGTACACGGAGGGCACCTTGGTCAAGGCTCTGGAGGAAAAAGGCATAGGCCGCCCGTCGACGTACGCGAGCATCCTGAGGGTCATCACCAAACGCGGGTACGTCACCGGCTCGGGCGGGCGCGGGCCGCTGGTCCCCGAGACGCGCGGCCGTTTGGTGTCCTCGTTCCTGTCGCACTTCTTCGCCGAGTACGTGGACTACGGGTTCACCGCCGAGCTGGAGGACGCGCTGGACGACGTGGCGAACGGCGAGAAGCGGTGGCGGGACACGCTCGCCGACTTCTGGGGGCCGTTCCAGGGCGACGTCGAGAGCATCAAAGGCGTGCGCACGTCGCTGGTGGTGGACGTCCTGGACGCCACCCTGGGCGTGCACTTCTTCGGGGACGACGAGGCGGCGCTGGAGCACCAGATGCGCGCCATCCAGGAGGCGACCGAGAAGGCGGCGCGCGACCACGACCCGGACTCGCCCTACCCGGCGCTCGCCTTCGACCCCGAGACGCTGTCCGAGCGGCGCAAGTGCCCCTCGTGCGCGGGCGGGCGCCTCGGCTTGAAACTCAGCCGCACGGGCGGGTTCATCGGGTGCAGCAACTACCCCGCGTGCGGGCACGCGCGTTCGCTCGTGGCGTCGGCGGACGGCGACGAAGGGAGCGGCGGCGCGATGGACTTCCCCGCGACGCTCGGCGCGGATCCGATCTCCGGGCGCCGCGTCTCGATCCGCAACGGGCCGTACGGGCCGTACCTCGAGCTCGAGGTGGAGACGCCCTCCGCGGAGGCGGAGGCCGCGGCGAGGGCCGCACGGGAGATGCAGGACGCCGTGGAACTCGCGCGCCTGGAGGAGGAGGCGGCGCGCGAAGCCGAGGCGGCGTACGCGGCGGCGGCGGACGCGGCGGCGGCGAACGGCGAGAAGCCGCCTCGGCGCAAGAAACCGAAAAAGGTGAAACTCCCGAAACGCCCGAAATCGGCGAGCGCGTCGAAGCCGCGCCGGTTCGGGCTGCGGAACCTCGAGATCGCGCCCGAGCTCGTGACGCTGGACCTGGCGCTGGATCTACTGGCGTACCCGAAGACGCTGGGCGCGCACCCAGAGGATGGCGAGCCGGTGGTGATGAACGCGGGGCCCTTCGGCTGGTACGTCAGCCACGCCGGCGTCAACGCGTCGCTGCCGAAGAAGCTCCTGCGCGAGGAGCGGCGCCGTGCGGCAGCGCTGGCGCGCGGAGAGGCGGGTGCCGGGCCCGAGCCTTCCGGCGCGGACGCGGCGGACGAGGCGGACGCGCGGGCGTGGGCGCGCGCGGCGACCGAAGAAGCAGAAGAAGAAGCAGAAGAAGAAGGAGGAGAAGACGAAGGAAAAGCCGCGTTCGCGGAGGAAGCCGTATGCCGGGACGCGAACGCCGAGCCGTCGGGGAACGACGGCGACGACGAGGGCGCCGCCGCCGCGCTGCGCGCTTCGTTCGGCCCGGTTTCGCTGGCGGTGGCGCTGGAGGTGCTGGCCCGCAAGCGGAGCAAGCCCGCCGGAGCGGGCCGGGGGCGCTGGGGGCGCAAGAAGAAGGGAGCGGAGGATGGGAAAACAACCTCGGCGAGTGAGTCCCCGTCCGGGTCCGAGGCGCGAACCGAGGCGCCGGCGAAGACGACGAGCGCCGCCGAGAAGAAACGAGCATCGCCGCCGAAGAAGAAACGAGCGCCGTCGAGTTACATGCTGTACTGCGCGGAGGCGCGCGCGTCCTTGCCCGAGGGCTTGAAGGTGCCGGAGCAGGCGAAACTGCTCGGCGCGTCCTGGAAGGCGCTGAGTGAGGAAGAGCGGTCCAGGTTCACAGCTGCCGCCGCCGCGGCGAAGGCGACGCTCGCGTCCGAGGCGGGCGTTTCGGAACCGAAAAAAACGCCGAAGAAGAAACGAGCGCCGTCGAGTTACATGCTGTATTGCGCGGAGGCGCGCGCGTCGTTACCCGCGGGGCTGAAGGTGACGGAACAGGCGAAGCTGCTCGGCACGGCGTGGAAGAGCCTCGATGCTTCCGAGCGGTCCAAATTCGAACGCGCGGCGGCGGAGGCGAAAGAGGCGACGACGGCGTGAACGCGAACGACGCGACGCTCTACGGGTATCCGTACACTCTGATATCATAAATTTCTTCTGCTTTTCAGAAATATTTATCGAACCCGCCGGCGACGTCGCTTCGTCGATGAGCTCGTACGTATAGCTAGCTCGCTAGAGTCTCCAGGGGATGATGAAGTCGTACGCCTTCCCGCTCTTCTGGCACTCCTTCACGCACCTCGCCGCGCACGTCCCTTTCACCTTGGCCCCGTCCTTCTCCGTCAACCCGAACCCCGCGGTCTTACGTTGCTCGGCGTCGTACTGCGAGACGGCGACGCCGCACGCCTGTCGGCACGCCGGGACGCACGCGGGCAACATCTCATCCGTTTTCGTGATGGACCCGGCGACCACCTTCTCGACGCAGACGCGTTTGCGGGCCACCGGCACGGACGTGCTGCTGAAGTCGCCGGTCTGGGCGCCCCGCGACGCGACGGCGGCGCTGGTGGGCCCGCCGGGCGCGAGGCTCCCGCCCTCGCCGGGGACGCGGAACCGCTGCTGGCGCTCGGAGATGACGTCCACGCACGCCTCGGCGGTGAATCCCTTTTTCCTGCCCACGATCTGACGCCCCGTCGCCTCGTCCAGGACGTCGATGACGTACTTCTTGTACACGCTGCCGAACACGCTGAAGGGCTCAACCGGGTCCTTTTCCTCGGGCGAGTCGAACACGCCCGCGTGCGCGGGGGTCACCGCGAGCGTCACGCTCAGCGCCACCGCGGTGACCGCCGCGGAGAAGCGGCGAAGACCTGAAACGCTATCCCCGAGAACGTGTGGGCACCGAGGATCGCTCGAGGTGGAAGGGCCACTCGCCGCCCGAAGGGCGGGCAGTCGACGGGACCGTTCACGACGCGATCGCGTCACGATCGGCGCGCGAGGGGTGGGCGTCACGGCTTGCATCCTCGATCGACTGCGGGCAAGCGCCCGGGCGAGTGGCAGAGCCGAAACTCTTCATCCTGCGGGTTCGACGAAACTCACGTTCACCGAACTCACGAGCGTTTGGAAAAGAATGCATCCTCTCGCGTCGCGCACAACCGCGGTCGCACGTGCCATGGAGGCTCGGCCGCCGGCGGACGGGGATGTGGGGGACGTGACACACCCCCGGTCCTCGAGCGCTCGGTTTCTCAACGCGACGGCGCGCGCTCAGATGGAAAACCAAGGCGCGTCGCAGGTTTGGGCGGAGGTCACCGCGTTGGCGAGGCTTCCCGGTGTCTTGGACCTCGGGCAGGGCTGGCCAGACATGGGCGCGAGCGAGGTGGCTCGCGCGGCGGCGTCCGAGGCGATGCTTTCCGATGAGGACCCGCGCTCGAACCAGTACTCCCCGCCTTTCGGTGCGCCCGAGCTGGTCGCCGCCATCGACAGGTACTACCGCGCCACCGGTTCGCTCCCGGTCGACTCGGTGGAGAGGGACGTTTTGGTCACCACATCCGCCACGGAGGCGCTGTACGTCACGCTTCAAGCGCTGTGCGACCCCGGGGACGAGGTGGTTTTCCTCGAGCCGTTCTTTCCGTGGTACATCGCGCACGCGCGCATCTTCGGCGCCACGCCGCGGACCGTGCGTCTGCGAGCGGACGGCGACCGAGAAGACGCGGAGAAGACGCCCGACCGGCGATTTCGGTTGGACCTGAACGACTTGCGCGCGGCGTTTGTCGCCGGCGCCGGCAGAACGAAGGCGTTCATCCACTGCAACCCGCACAACCCGACGGGTGTGATGTTCAGCGAGGCTGAGACGAGGGATATCGCGCGACTCTGCGCTGAGTTCGACGTCGTCATCGTGGCGGACGAGGTTTACGAGCGGTGCACGTTCGACGAAGAGACGCCGATGACGAGAATCGCCGATCTCGAAACCGAAACCGAAACCGAAAAAAACCTTCGCGCGCGGACGCTCGTCGTCGGCAGCGCCTCGAAGCTGCTGTGCTTGAGCGGGTGGCGCGTGGGGTGGGTCGTCGGCCCGAAACCGCTGATCGCGGCGCTGAGAACCATGCACGCGTACGCCACCTTCTGCGCGCCGACGCCCCTGCAGCTGGGCGTCGCCGCGGCGCTAACGAAGATCGCCGACGAAGCCGACGCTGCGACGCGGAGCAGAGCCGCGTCGGCGGCGTCGCTCTCGCCGGAGGAAAGAAACGCTTTTTCTTTCGTCGGAACCGCCGCGAGACGCCGAGAGGCGGCTTTCGCGTGCACGCGCGGGTGTCTCGCTCCGGACACGGTCGCGCGGGTCATCGCATCGAACGTCGCCGTGCTGTCGCGCGCGCTCGTGGACTCGGGCGTCGCGCCGTTCGCGCCCTCGGGCGGGTACTTTCTCGTCGCCGACGTCGCGAGCACCGGGCTCGCCGCGACGGAGTACTGCAGAGCGCTCGCGACGGGGCCGGCGCGGGTCGCGGCGGTCCCCATGGACGTCTTCTTCGACGCGAAGGATTCCGCGAAGGACGTCCCGAGGAACCTCGTGAGGTTCGCGGTGTGCAAGAGCAGCGAGACGATCGGGAAGTGCGCGGAGGCGATTCGGAACAACCCCGTCGGCGCGGCGAGAAAGTAGCTACCTATCTACGGTGCCCGTCGAAAACCGCGCGAGATTCGGCAAGGCCTTCAAATGCGGTGCAGCGGTGGACGCTGATCATTTTGCGCGACGAAACGTTCGCTTTTTTTCTCGTCTTTGCCTTTTCCGACTCTCCGCATTCTCGCATTCTCGCGCGCACGACCTCCCAAAGTCGCCTCGAAGATGGCTTTCAACGGTTTCCCCTTCGGCGGGTTCACCATGGGCGCCACCGGTCCTGAGGGCATGGACGTCTCTCTGGACGACATGATCAAGCAGGTGCGTCTCTCGTTCTCCGCTCTCGCGACCCGAAAAGACAATTGAAACGTTCGTTCCAAGAGGATGGAACATCCGGCAGGCCCGCATCGGCCTGACACCTCCCCCCCCCGCCCTTCCCCGACTCTGCGCGCGCACAGGGAGCGAAGGCCAAGAAACAAGCTTCCGCGGCGGCGAAGGCCAAGAAGAAACCGGTTCGTGCCCCCGAAAAGCACCGCTCGGTTCGTCCGCGCGTGGACTCGGTTCGTTCGTCTACGTCCGCGAACGAACGAAGAAGTCACGTTCGCCCGCGTCTTTTTTTTTTATAGTGAACCGCCCCGAACGCCGCGACTCACCGGCGTCCTCTCGCGTTCCACCCGCGCAGGTCCAGACCCCCCCGAAGGCGAAGCAGGCGAAGCATGCGAAGAAAAAGGCGCCGAATCCCCCGGTGACGGCGCGCGCGAAGAAGCGCGCCGCCGTGAAGGCTGTGGCGCGCGGGTCCTCGGACAAACGCGCCGCCGTCCTCGCCAAGAAGCGCGGCATGAGCGCCGCCGCCGTCGCGCTCGCCGACGCCGGGGCCAAGAAGGCGGCGGCCGCGAGGCCGGCGGTGACCAAGGCGAAGGCGTCCAAGGTGGCGAAGAAGGGAAACGCCGTTCGGGTCGCCAAGAAGGTGCGCGTCGCCGCCGGCCTCGCGGCGACCAAGCGTCTCGCGAAAGGCGGCGGCGTCGCGAACGGAAAGAAAAGCGGCGGTTTCTTTCCGGAGAAAAAAAAGTCGGCGACGCCCGGGAAACCCGCGGCGAAAGCGTTCGCGCCGCCCGCGGGCACGCTCCGCGTCTCCATCATCAACGACCTCAAGACGCCCCCCAAGCCCAAGCCCGGCTCGCAGCGCGCGGGCGCGCGGGGAAAGGTGCAGAGCGCCGCGGCGCAGCGCAAGATGAGCGCCGAGCGGAGGCAGGCGAGCGGGCGCGGAGGCAAGCTGGCGGGCGCCCGCGGCGCTTCGCTCGCCTCGCGGCTGGGTCAGGCGCGGGTGGTGAAGTCGCCCGCCGGGGTGGCGAAGAAGTCCAAGGCGCTCGGGTCCGCGTTCCCCAAAGGGACGGCCATCGCCGGCAAGAGGCAGACTGCCGCGGGGAAGGCGGCGAAGAAGCGCGGGAACGCGAAACGGCGGTAGCGCGGAAGAGAGTCCGTAGCGTACGTAGACTACTACGTAATCACCGAATACCGTATCCGACGACGAATCGTTTTCGTGACGTTCGCGCGGCGTCGTCGCGTACTCGCGTCGCGCGTCACTAGCTGCCGTAGCTAGACGAAACGAAGCGTGCGTATCGCGCGTGTCGGAAACGACGCGACGGCTCCGACCTCAGCTCCGAACGCGACGCATCTCCCGAAAGGCTCACCCTCCTCGTTTCCCTTTTTCGCCCTCGCCGCGCCGCGACGGCGCGTCCGAGACGTCGGGGACGGCTTCGTCGAAACGGTACTGATTCGGAATCTCGCCGGGCGCGCTCGAACCCGAGCCGTGCGACGAAGGCGAGCGATACACGGGCGACTCCGACGCGTCTCGGGAGGGCGGCGAAGCCCCGGGAGGGCTCGAAGCCCCGTCGCCGGTCGGCGTCGTCGGCGGCGTCGGCGGCGGCTCCGAGGGCCTCGGCGGCCGGCGGCTGCGTCCCGACGGCGGGTTCGCGGCTGGCCCTTCGCTCGCCGCGGCGGCGCGCTCGGCGGCGCCGCGCACGATGTCCGCCGTCGCCGCCTCCCCGCGCGCCTGCACGGAGAAGCCGTCCTCGTTGTACGGGTAGTCGGTGGGGTCGATGTGCCAGAACATGGACCCGGCCGCGTGCGAGGCCACGGGCGAGGTGGGCGGCGTCGACGCCTCGAGCGCGCGCCGGAAGAAGTCGTCCCGGACGCGCAGAGGCTTCCACTTGCCGAACTCCTCCAGGAGCACCGGCTTGTCGAACGCGGCGCGCGACGCGTTGAGGTGGCTGACGATCCACGTGTCGGCGAACGCCAGCTTGCACGCCTCGTCGCAGGAGAGCCACAGGTCCACCCACATGTGCACGCACGCGAAGTCCAGCGCGGGCGCGAAGAAGTTCCGCGTGTAATCGCCGCCCAGCCGCTCGGCGCCGGCGGATGGGTTGTGGAGCGCCGCGCGCGTCGGGTCGGTGATTCCGTTGTAGAACCCCTCCGACCCCACCGTCAGGAGGTGCTTGCGGTCGAGGCTCTTGGCGTGCGCCGCGACGTCCTCGATCCACGCCTGCAGCACGTCGCCGCTCGCGTCGCCCTGCACGCGCGGCTCGTTAATCAGCTCCCACGCGAAGATGGTGGGGTCGTCGCGGTAGGCGACGCCGGTCGCCGCGTTGACGCGCGTCAGCATCTTCGAAACGAACGCCTTGAACCAGGCGCGGCACAGCCGCGACGTGAAAAAGTCCTCGCGGCGGCGAAGAGGCGCGCCGTCCGGCGCGCGCTCGCCAGCCGCGTGCGCCCACTTGACGTACGCGATCGCGCCACCTGCGAGGGACAGGCGGGAGGGACCGGCGGAAAGGGTTCGAGGGGTATGAGCGTTGACGTTAATACGCGCGCGGGCGCGCGCGCAGTCGCCGTCGTCGTCGTCGTCGTGGGAAAAAGAATTGAAAAAAAAACGTTTCGCGCGCACCGTAGTCTTCCCAGTAGTTGGAGAGGCAGAGCAACAGGCGTATGCCTCGCGCCGAGGCTCGCGCGATGAGCGTATCGAGCGCGATCAGGAACCGCTCGTTGTACTCCCCGGGCGACGTCTGAAGGGCGCGCTCCTTCTCCCACCACTGGTCCTGAAACGTCCACACTCTGAGTACGTTGAGGTTGAGCTGCTGCGACGTTTCAAGCACCTCCTCGACCCAGTCGTGCTCGTAGCTGCCCTCGTCCGCGCCGCTGGAGTACACCAGGTAGTAGCAGTTCGCGCCGGCGACGTGGAACGTCGAGCCGTCGCTCGGGTCGACGAACCGACCGCCCTCCGCGGCGATGATGCCCGGCGCGGAAGCGACCGGCGCGGGGGAACCGAACGCGCGAGTGGCGGAGACCTCGCGGACGGGAACGAAGAGCGCGAGAAGAAGGCGCGCGAGGGAGAGGGCAGAGACGGGTCGGGGCGAGACGCGCGCGCTCGATATCGGGCGGGCGATGCGCCCGCGGCGCCGCATCGTGGGCTCGGATGAGGCGGCACGCATGGCCAGACGCCTTCGCGCACGGAGGTCGCGCGCGGAGGTGTGACGTCAACGGGCGGGGCGCATCTCAGACTGAAAACCATACGATTTTCGGTGTGTAAAACAAAGCGGGGATCGACGGTCTGTGACTCGAGAGCAATTGTGCAACTGGGCAGCAAGCCACGCGCTTGTGTCGGCGGCGCTCTCCGCCGACAAAAATCCTTCTCCGCGCAGTCGCGCGCGCGCGAGGAAGCGAACGGCTTGGACCGAGGCGAGAGGGTTCAGAGAGCGCGATGGCGCACGTTCAGGCGCAGCCGCGTAAGACGTACGCCGCGGCGTCCAGCCTCGAGGTGTTCCACACGGGCGGTCCCGTGCGTCTGTCGCCCGATGGCACCTTGGTGGCGACCGCGTGCGTCGAGGCGGTGAACATCGTGGAGGTGGCCACCGGGAAGGTGGTGCACGCGCTCGAGGGAGACACCGAGCCGATCACCGCGCTCGCGTGGTCCCGAGATGGTTCGCTGGTGTTCTCCGCGTCGCGCTCGATGCGGTGCACGGTGTGGGACGCGCGGACTGGGCGGAGCGTGCGCACGTTCAAGGCGCACGCCACGCCCGTGCTCTTCATGGGCGTGGACCCCACGGGGACGCTGCTGGTGACCACCTCCGCGGACCGTACCGCGCGCGTATGGGACGTCGCCAAGGGCTTCTGCACGCATGCCTTCCGCGGGCACGCCGCGATGGTCACCGTCGCGGCGTTTCACCCCGACCCGCGGCGCCTGGAGCTGTACACGGGCGCGCACGACGGCGAGATTCGCGCCTGGAGCCTCCGGGACCGCGCGTGCGTAGGATCGATGAAAGCGCACACCAGCTCGGTCACGGCGCTGGCCGTGCCTATGGCCGCCGCGGGGGGGGAGAACGTGCTCCTCTCTTCCGCGCGCGACCGCGTCGTGCACCAGTGGGACCTCAAGACGCACAAGCGGACCGCGACCGTCCCGACGCACGAGGCGTGCGAGGGCATGACGGCGCTCGACCCCGCGACGGCGATTCGCGTCATCGGCGCCCGGGAAGTCGAGAGCAAACCCGACGCGGTGTATTTCGCCACCGCGGGGGACAAGGGTGCGGTGCGCGTGTGGCGCGTAGGGTCGGGGAAGCCCATCACCGAGAGCGTGTCTCTGCGCCACGGCACGTCCGGCGGGGGCGCGCACGCCGGCCAGGTGCAGGACGAAGCCGGAGACGACGCCGCCGCCGCCGCGTTCACGTCGTTGCACCCGACGCCGTCCGGCGACGGGCTCCTCGCGGTGACCGGCGACTCGCGGCTCCTGTTCTACGGCGCCGGCGACGACGACAGGCGGAACGAGGACGGCGCGGGCGCGCTCGCGGTGACGCGCGAGCTCATCGGGAGCACGGACGAGATCATCGCCGCGTCGTTCCTTCAAAGCGCGGGCGCGGGGGACGCGAAGACGCCGTCGGCGGCGCTCGCCGTGGCGACCAACTCGCCTCTGCTCCGCGTGTTCGACCCGGAGACCATGGCGTGCACCGCGGCGCTCGCCGGGCACGCCGGCGCGATCCTCACGCTGGACACCGCGGTCGGGCCGAGCGGCGAGGCGCTCGTGCTCACGGGGAGCCGAGACCACACCGTGCGGCTCTGGGACCTTAGCCCCGCCGCCCATCCCGGCGCGGCGGGCGACGGCGAGCGGCGCGCGGAAAGATCATCCCGTTGTCTGGCCGTGGGCGAAGGTCACGTCGGCGCGGTCGCGGCGGTCTCGTTCGCGCGACGCGGGGGTGCGCCGCTGGCGCTCTCGGGCGGCGCGGACAAGGTGGCGCGCGTCTGGGACGTCGCCGCCGCGGTCAAGGCGGCGTCGCGCGCCGCGGACGGCGAGCTTCCCGTGTCCCTCCCCGCGCGCGCCGCCGCCATCGCGCACGACAAGTCCGTGAACTGCGTGGCGATCGCGCCGAACGCGGCGTTCGGCGCGACGTGCTCGGGCGACCGCACCGCGCGCCTGTGGCGCCTGCCCGACCTGGTGCCCGCGGGGGCGTACCGCGGGCACAAGCGGGGCGTCTGGGCGGTTGCGTTTTCGCCAACCGACCGCGTCGTCGCCACCGCCGGCGGCGACAAGGTGATCAAGCTGTGGACCGTGGACCCGAGCGCGGGCGCGGTGGGCGCGACGTGCCTGCGCACGCTGGAGGGGCACACCGCCGCCGTGCTGGCGCTCGAGTTCGTCACGCAGGGCACGCAGCTCATTTCCACGGGGGGGGACGGGCTGCTCGTGCTGTGGGGCGTGCGGCTCGGCGCCTCGGTGGCCACGCTGGACGCGCACGACGACAAGGCGTGGGCGCTGGCGTGCGACGGCGACGGCGAGCGCGTGGTGACCGGCGGCGCGGACGCGAAGCTCACGCTGTGGCGCGACGCCACGCGTGCGGCCGCGGAGGAGGCGGCGGCGCTCTCGGCGAAGCAGACGGGCGCCGCGCAGGCGCTCTCCAACGCCGCCGCCAGCGGCCACCACGAGAAAGCCGCGCGGCTGGCGCTCAAGCTGAACCACCCGCACGCGCTGCTCAAGGCGATCAACGCGATGCTCGCTGACCCGGAGTTCGGGGAAGCCGCGCTCGACGCGCTCGCGGGGTCCGTCAAGGGCAAGGCGCTGCACCGCCTTCTCAACGCGACCAGGGAGTGGAACGCCAACGCCAGGCACTGCGACGCCGCGCAGAGAGTGCTCGCCTCGCTGCTGCGGCTGCGCTCGCTGGATGAGCTCTCCACCGTCCCCGGCGCCGCGACGACGTCGGCGGCGCCGGGGACG
>Ga0181564_10000779_pt1 | contig 28176 bp, 26 predicted proteins | sample 011ome_24_FD_134512 | JGI IMG/M metagenome (GOLD analysis project Ga0181564, IMG submission 134512) | Coastal salt marsh microbial communities from the Groves Creek Marsh, Skidaway Island, Georgia - 011513CT metaG (megahit assembly) | ecosystem: Environmental > Aquatic > Marine > Intertidal... | reverse complement strand
ATCATTTCTTATAATAATTAATTGAATTAAAAGTGATAGTACAATAAATAAAAATATATATATAAATCAGCAAATTTCTTGATATATTTTGTAAGTTTTTTTTGCACATTTATCCCATGAAAAATCTTGGCTTCTTTTAAAACTTTTTTTAGACATTATAGAAAGTTTTTCAAAATCAAAAGATAATTCATTTAAATATTTAGTTAATTCTTCTGTTGATTTAGGATCAAATCGCATACCTCCATTTCCTAAAACTTCCTTAAGAGATCCAAGGTTTGATGTTAGAACTGGACATCCAACAGACATGGCCTCAACAATTGGAAGCCCAAAGCCTTCATAAAAAGATGGACAAACAAATAGAAGAGCGTTTTTATATAAATCATATAAATTGCTTTCTAAATTACCAAAATGCATAATCTTATTACTAACTTGATATTTAAGAAATAATTCTTTTTCCTCTAAAGTAAATTTTGATCCTCCAAAGCACCCAATGAAAATATTATTTTCAGGTAACAATGATTTAGCATAGGACTTTACTAGAGTAACAAAGTTTTTGTGATTAACTCGTGCCCCAACATATAATATATAATTAATGGGTTTACATTTAAGAAATGTTGATTTGTGTTTATTTTTTATCCACTGATTATAATCATTTAAAGGGAATGAGTGCGACAAATGAATAACGTGAAGTTTTTCTTCAGGAACATTAAAGATATTTTGAAGATCTAGTTTAGTGTTTTCGGAAATACAGATTATTTTATCACTTCTATCAATAGCTTGTTTTTTTAACTTGGTTATAATTTTTGAGTTTTTATAATTTTCTGGAAATAATTCATGCATCATATCAAAAACTGTTAAGACCTCTGGCATGTTTTTTTTTAAGATTGGTGGAAAGTAATATGTTCTATGTATAAGGTCAAAATTAATTTTTTTTTCGTTAAAAGCGTTTACACATGCTGTAGACATTACTGAGACCATCTTGCCAAACGTACTACATTTATTCGAAAAATAATAACCTGCATTCTGATAAGATGTATCTAAAAACAATTCATTTGAATGTAAACCCAATCCAATTTTAGTAGAAACACGTGGTTCGAGTGATAATCGGTTAATCAAGTTTATAAAATACCTTGATATTCCTCTAGAATTTTGAGCAGAAAAGATCTGACCATCAAAAAATATATTCATTCTAAATCTTTCAAATATTAGGTTTTTAGTATTTTAGAGTTTTTGTCCAATATTTTTGCACATATGACTTATTATTTTGTCTATATCTAACTTGGCAGACCAACCAAGATTTTTTATAGCATGAGAAGGGTCTGATTTACTTACCATAATTTCATTAGGCCTAAATAATGCTTTGTTAATTTTTACATGTTTTTCCCATTCCAAATTGAAATACTTAAACACTTTACTTACAAAACATTTTAAGCTAACTGACTTTCCCGTTCCAATTACATAGTCCTCCATATTCTTTTTTTGAAGCATAAGGTACATCGCTTCAACATAATCAGGTGCCCATCCCCAATCTCTAATAATATTGATCATACCTAACTCTAATTTTTGTTTTGATCCAAGTGAAATTTGATATGCGGCTGAAATTATCTTTTGTGTAACAAACTTAGGCGACCTTAATGGAGATTCATGATTAAATAAAATTCCTGTACAGCATTTTAAATTATATGCATCTCTATAACAGGAAACAAGGTTTGAGCTACAGGTTTTTGCGACTCCGTAAGGGCTTATTGGACAAAATGGGGTGGATTCGTTGGCAGAGAATTTTGCCATGTTTCCAAAACATTCACTTGAACCAGCATTGTAAAATCTAATATTGCAATCAATTTTTCTAATACTCTCCAATATGTTTAATGTTACTTCAACAATACTATGAATGGTATCAACTGGTTGCTGAAAAGAAAAATTTACTGAGGTGTGACCGCATAAGTTATAAATTTCATTTGGTCTAAATTTATTAATAATTTTGAATATCTGATAATTGTCTAAGGGATTGAGATTTATTATTTCAATATCATTTCGTAAATAATTTTTATGACTTAATATAGCTTTTTTTTTATTAATGTTTCTGGATGTCCCAATTATTTGGTAACCTTTATTATGCAGAAAATTAGTTAGGTAAAAACCGTCTTGTCCAGTAATACCTAGTATTAAAGCTTTCTTTTTATTGTTCAAAATAATTTAATCTCCAATCAATAATAGGTGATTATATACAAAAACTAATCCACTATTTTTTTTCTACTTTTTTTACATAAAAAATAACTTAGTCCTAGCACTATCAAAGATATTAATACTGAAGTGATAGTATCAGCAATACTACTACCTAAAATTGCCCCACCAAAACTATAAAGTCCATTGAAATAAAGTATTTTATAAAATAATCCAAATTTATTTTCTATTAACCACAAATCTAATTTAGATATAAACCAACCTAAAAATGGTAAAAAACAAAAGCCAATATACCAAAAATTTACATATAGTTCTGCAATTAAGCCTGGTGGAACTGCTCCAGATCCAAATGATTTAACATCAAAATATGTATGAGCAATATATGTTGCAAAGTTTACAGTTGTTTTTTCAGGGTATAATATTTTGGGTACTAAAATTAACACTGAATCTATAAATGGTGAGCCCCATAGAAATTCATTTTGATAAGTTTGATTAATAATTGTTAAAGTCTTTGAGATTTCTACACCGTTACGTCCCAAAAAATTAGTAATAACATTTAAAATTTTTGCCTCAACGCTCATTTCACTGGCATTAATTCTGTTAGTTGTCATGACTGCTATTAAGAAAAATGCAATCATGAAAAATAGAAAAAATGTTTTTTTGGGTATAGGTTTTACAAAATAATGATATTGGGCAAAAATAGCGATTAAACCCATTAAAATTAAACCACGTTGATCAGATATGTATGCGTATAAAAAATAAAAAAATACACTAATTAAAAGTAAAATCCAATTTTTTCTTGAAGATTGTGTGCCAATATTAATTATTGATAATGATATTACAGACAAAAAGAATGCAATAAGTATTCGCCAATGACCTCCACTATTATATGAATCAAGATCGTTTCTTGATATTGAATTCTTATTGAAACTGGAAGCAAGCTCTGGAAATGAAAGATAAAAACCTAAAATACCAATCACTCCAAATATTATTAATAAAAAACGAGAATAAAGAGAAAAATAAACTTGTGATCTAATGACTGTTTTATTAAGTTTTGCATACTTAAATTTTGGAATAGAAATAATAAAACCTAATAAAAAAAACATATATAGGTAAGACTGTATCAAACCTGCCACTAAATAATCATGATAGATAAGATTGTTTGAAATCAAAAAATCCTTTTTTAAAAAAAATAGGTTTATAATTACAAGTATGGGTTTTGCAAAAAGACCTAAAGTTAATGTAAGTAATAAGATAAAAGAATTAGAAAAAAATAAAATAGGGCCATTAATTACCATATATATAAGCGTTATAAAAATTAAGCTAAAATTCACAAAATAAATTATTGATAAGAATTGATTGTCAATATCCATAGTAATAAGCTTTTTTAATCTCGAATTCTTTAGGTTCATTTATTTCAGGACAATTTAAATAATTCACTATTCCATAATAATCATGGGGATCTAAATTTCTTGAATTATAAACATAAATAGCTGGAACCTTATTTATTGCTGAATCTAAAATTAAAGTTGTATTACCTGCAATTAAAATATCTATATTTTTAAAAAAAACTTTTACATTAGGAATTGGTGATCTTTCAAATTTGACATTAGGTAAAATTTTTAAAAAAGTAAATTTATACTCTGATTTAAAACTCTCATGAAACCTAACAATTATTTTATAACCCTTCTTAGATAAATAGCTTATAAGTTGTCTAATCAGATAAACGTCGTCCGATTCAGTGACACCAACACCAATAGTTCTAATTTTATCTTCAATTGATAATTGAGAGAAACTACTGATTTCATATGAATTAATAACTTTAATTTTGTTTTTGAGTACACCTAATTCTATAAACATCGATTTTGTATGGGGGCTTAATAAATACATTGTGTCATAAATAGCCCCTGAAACAGAACTTTTACTTGTCATTGCATGCTCTAAGTAAACTGATTTTTTAAAATTATGAGCGGCTAATGAATGCAATGCCAAAGCAAATGGTTCTGTTGTATTACATGTTACTATTGTAATTAATGTTGGGTTTTTATAAATTATATTTTCAAAATAAATATATAGTTTTAGAGCCATAATTGGAGTATAAACATCTTTAAAAATTGAATAGCCATAAATTTTATATGCTCTCCTAAATACTGTAATAACTGGTATTTTTATTTTCCAAACTATTTTAAACCAGTTTAAGTTTTTTCCTTTTGGGGATATACATATCAATTTACGATGTCTTCCAAGTAAATTGATGTTTTTGTTAAGAGAATTTAGTTCGTTAAAAGATCTATAAAATGCAACTGTATTTATTTTTTTTAAATTTGGTTCTTGAACAAAAACTGTAAAAATAGATTTTAAAGAATACCTGATATATCGAATTAACGAAAATAGGAAGAGTATAAAGACGTTACTCTTCTTATACATAGAAAAATTTGGAAAAAAAACTAATTTCAATAATTTTTCATCTAAAATTTTTTTATTAATCATTTATTTAGTTAACCAATTGTATAAACATTAACGTGACTAACAATTTTTTTTACAGAGACCATTTTTGAGGACTTATAAGTGTTTCGCTAACATCCCCCCAATTAAAATTAGGTAATCTAGTTTTTTTTTGAAAAATATTCCATATTTCTTCTAATTGATTTAGAGAATCTACACCAACAACAACCCTATCGATTCCATCTTGGTTTTTTACAAATTTTATACAAGCTTCCAAAGGTTTCATTTTAGTTTGTTCAATCCATTCGTCCCATTTATTTAGTTCACTCCATTTCTTAAAATAAGGTTTCCTCTCAAAAGAGGGTAGTAATAACAATCCTTGTAAAAAGATTGATCTCACGTATAACTTAACATTTTTTCTTTTTAGATTATTTAACCACCCACTATCTCTTATCCTAGTATCAAAAATATTGAAGGGGGCTTGAACTATATCAAAGTGAAAATTATTAAAATAATAGTCTAACTCATTAGGGCTATATATTGAAACTCCAATATTTTCTACCATGTCTTTTTGTTTTAATAATTCCAAAAAATAAAAAATTTTCTTTCCTATTGGTTCCAATAACTGGTTTGGGGAATGTAATAGTAAACCATGAAGCTTTTTAACGCCTAATCTATTACAAGAATTCAGGACATTATTCATAATCCATTTTTGAAGGTCATTTATGTCACCATTAAAGCGTGGAATTTTGGTAATTACATTCATATTTCTAATGTTTAAAACTCCTAACTTTTTTTCACTATTACCATAACCTATAGCAGTATCAAGCTCTTTAATTCCCTTTTTCTTTGCAAATTTTAAAATTAAATTTATTTCATTTCTAGAAAGTTCACCTGACTTATTAGCTAAACCATAGTTAGATCCAAACTGTGCAGTACCAATAACTAGCTTCATTGAAAATACTCTTTAATTGCATTGACAACCCTATCTTGCATTTCAATAGTTAAGTCTGGGTAAATAGGAATAGATAAGGCACTCTTATAATATTTTTCAGCTTGAGGACAATATTCTTTTTTAAAACCTTTTGTCTCATAATAGGGGTGTAAATATACAGGTATGTAATGTAAATTTACCTTAATACCATTTTCCCATAGTGACTTGTACAGTCCTTTTTGTGAAAAAGAATGTAAATTTTTTGTTGTCTCAGAGGAAAGAGTAATTGGGTATAAATGAAGTGCTGAAAAAACATTTGGATCTTGCCACGGTAAATCAATAGGTAAGTTAATAAGTTTTTCATTATAGATTGATGCAATAGAATATCTTCTTTTTAAAAAATTTTCGATACGAGATAGTTGGCTTATGCCCAATGCTGCTTGTATATCTGTCATTCTATAATTATAGCCAAGGTATATTTGTTGATAATTCCATATTTCATCGTCATGACGAGTTGAGAAGTCAGATAAATTTTGAGTTACGCCATGACTTCTTAAAATTTTAATTTTTTCAGATATTTGATAAGAATTTGTAAGAGCGCATCCACCTTCGCCAGATGTTATAATTTTAACTGGATGAAAGCTGAAAACAGTTATATCACTATACTTGCATGAACCTACAGCTACGTGTCCACCATGATCTAGTGAAGAAATTTTATCACTTAGAGCGTATTTTGGAGTATTTAAATATTTTGCACCAATTGCATGAGAAGCATCTTCTATAATATAAAAGCCATATTGTTTACTGAGCTCTTTAATTTTTTTCATATCACATGGCTGACCAGCAAAATGAACAGGCATAACAATTTTGGGTAATTTACCGATTTTATTAGCATTAATAAGTTTTTCACATAATGTGTCAACGCATATATTATAAGTTTTTGGATCAATATCTATAAAATCAATTTCTGCGCCACACATTATACTTACATTAGCGCTTGCTACAAAAGTATTTGGGCTTGTCCATAAAATATCACCTGGACCTAGATCAAGAGCCAGACAAGCAAGATGAAGCGCTGAGGTTGCGCTATTCGTAGTAACACAATATTTTGCATGTGTTTTTATAGATAGTTTTTTTTCAAATTCAGTGACTTTAGATCCTTGAGTTAAAAAATCGCTTTTAAGAACTTTTTCAACAGCTAAAATATCGTCTTCAGATATATTTTGTCTTGCATATGGTATTGCGTTGTCTTTATTCATATGTCTACTAATGAGCTTGGTAAATTTTTTGATATTAATTCACGTATTTCTTCTACATCAAGAAATTCTTTGTTTGTTTGGCTGTTATAACTAAAGTTGTGTGATACTGGCACTCCGTTTTGTAATTTACAATATTGCTTAATATTAAAGTCACTCAGTTGTGGCAGGATCGCGAAATATTTACCTAAGTCAACAGTATAAAGGGCATCTTGATTTGAAATCATTTCTTCATGAATTTTTTCACCTGGCCTAAGTCCAATAATTTTTTTTTCACAATTTTGACAAATTGCTTCAGCTAAATCAATAACTTTATAGCTAGGAATTTTAGGTACAAATATTTCTCCCCCAAGTGAATTTTTTATTACCCAATCAACCATTTCAACACTTTCTTGAAGAGTTATATTAAATCTGGTCATACGAGGATCAGTGATAGGTAGTTGCCCACTTTTCTTTTTTTCTAAAAAATGGGGGATCACAGACCCCCTACTAAACATAACGTTGCCATATCTAACAATGGAAAACTTTATAGGTCGTGATCCTTTGACATTATTTGATGCTACAAATAATTTATCAGAACATAATTTTGTTGCGCCATATAAATTTATAGGAGAGGATGCTTTGTCTGTAGATAGAGCTACAACATTTTTAACGTTAGCACTAATTGCTGCATTAATAACGTTTTGAGCCCCAACAATATTTGTTTTTATGTATTCAAAGGGGTTTCTTTCTGCGGCAACCACTTGTTTTAAGGCTGCTGCATGTACAACTGTGTCAATGTTTTCCATTGCTCTTGAGAGTCTTTCAACATCTCTAACATCACCCAAAAAGTATCTCAGAAATTTATATTTTTCTTCACTAAATATTAAGTTCATTTCATATTGTTTTAATTCATCACGGCTATAAATTACTAATCTTTCTATGTTAGGTTCTTTTTTTATAAGATAATCAATAAAAGCTTTACCAAATGAACCAGTTCCACCTGTAATTAGTATTTTCTTTAGAGGAGAGTTTTTTTTCACTTTTTATCCTAATCGTAGTTCTTAAAAATATTTGTTACATTAATTTTTAGATTTTATTTTGTTGCTTAGCCATATTGGTGATATTAATGAATGGGGGTGTATTTTTTTAACTTTTTTATTATATTTAAAAAATAGATTCCAGTAATATTCTTGTTGTATTAATTGAGTTTTTGTCATTTTCTTTTTGCTAAAAAATAATTCCCAACCTTCTTTAACATTTTTAGTTATTTCAGAAGAAGTTTGATTTACAACTCTAATTCTTGCGTTCTTATATTTTTCTACGTGATCAAATTCTTGACATTGAAAGTATTCCTCTAGGTTTAGTTTTTTGTTTGTACTCTCCCAAAAGAGCGATTTATAGGATATTATAACTTTATATGTATAATAACTTTCGAAAGGAAGATGGTCTACACAAATTAATGGGTTTCCATAAACGTTACTAAGGGAATCAAGTCCAGTACCATTTGAGATACAAAGATCACAGTTTGCGAATAGCCATATATCAAGAAAATCTGATTTATCTTTCGCAAAAGCGTAATCGTAAACGTTTACATGTCTTAAATCTAGTGGTTTTAGTTGCTTTTTTCCCATTCTAAGGATAAATGCTCCCTGATTTGCCATCCAAATCATTGCTTCTTGATAAGATGAAATGTCAGAATTTCTATATCTATGACCTGAGTAAGAATTGTTTAAATCTTCTAAATAAGCAGAATCTCTAACAAGAATACAAACGATTTTTTGCCCCTCTGACCATCCTTTTTTGCGAAGCCATGCTTTAGCTTCGTTATTTTCAATATCCAAAAACTGAAATCTTTCATTACAAGCTAATAATTTCAAGTCAAAATCAAAAATATCAGTATGTGGAGATAAATTGTTGTGATCATTACCAAAAGGCAAAGCCTTATTCCAAAAATCAATATATCTAATCCATGGACTTATATTTAAATTTCTAGAAACAAGTTTTGTTAAGAAATCATTGCATGGTACGCCACTTAGCCAAAAGTAGTCTTTTGTTTTTTTTTTGCGACCATTTAGATAACAAAGCATAGAATGAGCACCAAAATGGCCAATTCTACTAGAAATTATTCTTTCAAACCGAAAATGAACTATGGGTTTTATCAATCTTGCTAGCATAACAAGCGGAATAGCAAAAATAGAGGATAAACAAATCAGGATCATTTTATAAATTTTTTTTAACATCAATTCTCAAATAAATAATTATAACATATGATCGTGATTGTTATTAACAAACATTCTTAGAGCATCTGTTGTAGATATTGAAGAGTTTTGAAAAAATTTTTCAGACTCAAGAAAATCAATAATAAAGCCTTTCTCTCTTTTATCAAAGTAATTCACTTTTGATTTAGAATCTAATGCTTTTATAATAATATTGATAACCTCTTTAATCAAAATTGGTTCAGAACAACCTATTGGAAAAGCTTTGAATCCTATCCACTTTGAATTAATTATTTTTGTAATAACAGTGCATAAATAATTTATATCGACTGCGTTATTAAACAAAGCATTTGGGTTGTAGGCATTAATGGGCTCATCTTTTTTGGCATTAGCTAGTACTTGTGATAGAAAATGACGAACTGAGCCTCTAGCTAATATTGCGGGCAGCCTCAAAACAACACATGGTGTATTTATGAAGTTCTTTTTAAAACATAATTCACCAAGATACTTTGTTAAACCATATATAGAAGGATTATTGATAGGTGTGTTTCTATCAATTATTCCATTAGATATAGATCCATAAATAGAAATTGATGAAATATAAATAATTTTTTTAAAAGAAAGGTTACTGGCTTTCTTTGATACATTTTCACTGCAAATAATATTGGAAGAAATTAATTGAGATAAATTTTCTCCATGTGAAGCTACTGTATGTATTAACACTTCACCATCTGGAAAGTCTTTATTAACTCTGTTGCGGTTACTTAAATCTATTTTTATTAGATTGATCTCAGGAATTTTTCTCAATTTTTCGGTTTTTGTGTTTTTGTTTCTAAACGTTCCGATCACTTTAAAAGATTTTTGAGATAAAAATTTTGCCAATTCATATCCGAGTATTGAGTTTGCGCCCGTAATGACTACCAATTTATATCCCCTAGTTAACCTATTAAAATTTATAAAACAAATAATTTTAAAAAAATGGTTTAATAATTTTTATAAAAATTATTAATTTCATGTGCGACGTATTTAATTTGGGATTCATTTAAATGTTGATGAACAGGAAGAGCTAATACTTTATTACACTGATATTCTGCAATTGGAAAATCTCCTAAGCAATATCCAAGATCCTTAGTGGCCTCATGCAAATGTAAAGGTGTTCCATAATATACCAGACTCTCAATATTTTTTTTATCTAAATATGACTTTAGTTCATCTCTTTTTTCGGCATAAACTAAAAACATTACATATGAATCTTTGTAACCATACTTTTCTTTTGGTATGTGGACAAAATTATTATCAATGATAGATCTATAGATGTTTGCATTTTTACGTCTTTTTTCTATTTGAGAGAATAGCTTAGTTAAACGAAATCTTAAAACTTCCGAATGAAGAACATCTAAGCGACTATTAACCCCGTACATAACTACTTTATCACGTGACTCCATTCCATGGTTTCTATATAGCCTAACCTTTCTGTCTATTTCCGGGTCATCTGTGATTAAAAATCCAGCATCTCCAAGAGCATTAAGATTTTTAAGTGGATGACAGGAAAATGAACCTGTTATTCCAAAACGTCCTCCATGAATATCATTAAAATATGCTCCCATGGACTGAGCGGAATCTTCAATTAAAGTGATATTGTTATCATCACATATCTTTTTGATACTTAAAACATCACACATTTTACCTCCCCAATGAACAGGCATTATGGCTTTTGTTTTGGAGGTAATTTTATCTTCTATCTTGTTTGGGTCCAATAAACCATCGTCTCCAACATCTGCAAAAATAGGAGTAGCTCCAACATGCTTAATAGCACCAACCGTTGCAAAAAATGATACAGGTGATGTGATTACTTCATCACCTTTTTTAATTCCACTAGCCCATAAACTAAGCATTAGGGCATCTGTTCCAGAGTTAAGGCCAATACAATATTTCGCTTTAGTGAATGATTTTATGTCAGACTCAAATTCCAATGCTTCTTCACCTAAAATAAGGGAGCCTTTATTTAAAACATTTTCAATACAATGCATAATTTCATTGCGTTCTTCTTTAAACCTCATTCTGAGGTCAATAAATTCAATTTTTTTATTTTGTTGCATCAAAAGGGACCTCTAAAATCAGGGTTTGGAGTGTCGATTTCAGTATTACTATCTAAATCATCCAAATTAATTTCAGTGTTAATTTTTAAATCAAGTAATTCGAAAACAGCATTAACTATCATTTTAGAGTTGGGATAAACGTTCTCTAAGTAACCTCTTGAACTTGGAATTGGATGGTTGGGCAATCCAATTTGTACAGGAGGTTTTTTTAAATATCCCCAAGTTTTAGGAATCAATTGTGAAATAATTTCACTCCCTACTCCATAACTTTTAACACCTAAATCCACAGTTATTAAATGACCGGTTTTCTTAACTGAATCTATTATCTCATCAATATTTATGGGAGATAAAACTCTCATATCAAAGATATCTAGTGAGACATCAATTTTTTTTAAAAATTCAGCTGCTCTAATAGCTTCAAGTGTCGAAATAGAAACAGCAACAACAGTACAGTTGATACCTTCATTAATCTTTTGGGGACCCAAAATATCACTTGTATAATAATCGTTATTTACTTCGCCTTTGATATAGTGAGTCCATCTGTGTTCAATAAAAATACATGGTGAATTATCATCGAGCGCAGCAAGCAACATTCCTTTATAATCGTTAGGAAAAACCGGCGCAAAGACACGTAATCCAGGTATTGCTGAAAACATTGATTCAAGGCTTTGTGAATGTGAAGGGCCTTGCCCCCATCCACGGCCAACTATTAACCTTATAATAATAGGAGCAGAATGCAACCCGTTACTTGTATAATGCATTTTTGCAGCATTATTTATTATTTGTTCCATAGCTAATAGAGCAAATTCAACACGATGGAATGATATAACTGGTCTTTTTCCTGCAACAGCAGCACCAACTGCAATTCCTGTAAGCGCATTTTCTGAAATTGGCATTTCTATGATACGCTTGCTTCCATATATATCCTTTAACCCTTTGGTGGTTCCGAAAAAAGAAGCCGGATCATTAATTCCTTCCCCAAATAATATAACTGATTTATCTCTGGTTCCAGCAATTTTTAAAGCATCGTTAATAGCTTGGGCGCTTGACATAATTTTTTTAATATTTGATTTACTCATGATAGGTGAATTTCCTTGCCATAGAAGGAACTGGCAAAGGTGCATTTTCAGCATCTTCAAATGCATCTTCTACTTCTTTTTTTATAATAATAGTTGCTTCATCGAGTTCTGACTGGGTAATATATTTTTTTTCTAATGCTACAAGACATGTAAGCTTTACAGGATCATTATCAGTCCAAAACTGAACTTCATTTTTATCTCTATATCGAAGATGGTCGTCAAAATTTACCCCACAATGTTCCCTGTATCTATAAGTGTCCATTACAATAAAAGCTGGCGATGAGTTTTTACGACAATTTGAGATAATCTCGTTGCATTTTTTAGAAAGAGAAAACGTGTCTTGAGTTTTAAGATGATAACTTAATATGCCATGACATTTTCCTAATTCTACCAGATTTCTTTTTGGTTGTCTTTCAGCTACGTGTGTATATATAGAATATTTGTTATCCTCACAAACAAAGATAATTGGTAAAGAATGTAAGGAAGCAAAATTCATAGTTTCATAAAATACTCCTTCTTCGACAGCCCCATCACCAAAAAAAACAGTAGTAATTCTATTATTCCCATTTATTTTATCAGCTAGTGCGGATCCTGCAGCAATTGGAATTCCACTTGCCACAATTGGCAAACTCATTGTTACCCCAGCATTGTGATCAGCTAAATGCATAGATCCTCCACGTCCATCTAAGCAACCTCCAATTTTTCCATAAATCTCCTTGATCATTTTTTTTAAATTACCACCTTTAGCCAGATAATGTGCATGGCAACGATGATTTGAAAAAATTAGCTCATTTTTTAATAAATTAGAACAAATAGCTACTGCCACACCTTCTTGTCCAATTGACAGATGGACAGGGCACCTCATTTTTTGATTTTCACCTGGTACCCCATATTTACTACAAATTTCCTCTTCAACGTACCTAATCTGTAGTAGTTTTGTGATTATTTTTTTAATTTTTACTATATTGTTTTCCATATACTTAACCTTAATCGTCAGAATAAAATTTAATTATACAATCTATTGTATAGCTTAATTGCGTTTCGGTGAGATATTGATGTACAGGAATAGTAATTAGATGTTTAGACTGATATTCAACGTTTTTCAAATCTGTTTTATCAAAAACACAGTTTTTTTCTGCAGCTTTTTGAAGATGCAAGGGAACGGGATAATGTATTTTAACTTCAATTTTGTTATTTTCTAAATATTGAACCAATTTATCCCTTTTCCTAAACAAACCCATATATAGAGCAAATGTTTCTAAGTAGCCATCCAATCTTTTTGGAAGAGCAACAATACCTTTATCAACTAACGGTTTCAAACCTTCGTCTAGTATTTTAGCATTATGACGTCTTCTACTTAGTGTGTTAGTTAAAGCATCTAATCTATGAGATGCCACTATGGCTTGCAATGGCTGAAGTCTCATATTTACACCCCAAAATTCAATATGGTCTCGATCAATCATTCCATGATTTCTATATTTTTCCATCCAACTAGCTAAAGAAGAATTATTTGTTACAACCATGCCTCCGTCACCCATAACATTTAGAGATTTTAAAGGGTGCATGCTAAATGCATTTACGTTTCCAAAAGTACCAGCATTTTTTTTATTTATTGACGCCCCAATTCCCATACAAGCATCTTCAACTAAAAATAGTTTATTTTTCTTACAAATATCTAGTATTAGATTCATATTGGGTGATGACCCTGCCCAGTGTACTGGTAAAATAGCCTTTGTTTTTGGTCCTATAGCTTTTTGAATTTTATCAACACATATTTGAAATTGACTATCACAATCAACTAGTACTGGAGTTGCGCCAACAGCTACAATAGCCCCAACGGTTGCATAAAAGGTATTTGCGACCGTTATCACTTCGTCGCCTTTTTTAATTCCGAGGGCTTTTAAAGCTAGTATTATGGCATCTGTTCCATTATTAGTAGAAATACAATGTTTTACGCCTAAAAATTTTGCAAATTTATTTTCAAAATTCTTAACATATTTTCCTAATGTAAAATCCGTGGAATTAATTAATTCCTTCCAATCAACAAATATATTATCAGTGTCAGCAAACTCGTATGGTAAATAATTATAGGGAACTTCCAAAAAATGTCCTTTCAATATGATTTTATTCTAATATTGTCCAATACCAATCTCCTTTATATCCTGCAATATTAAATAACTTAAGCCATTCTTTAGGATAATCATGATACTTAGCAGTTAAAACCCATTCTTCAAATTTTTTTTTGCCTTCTAAAGAATTATAGCTATCTACTTGAATAAAACCTTTGCCAGTTGAAACTCTTTGTAATTCTTTAATCGCAATTATAACATCACTTTTTTTAAGATTATGAAGCGTGTTAATTGATATTGCTAAATCAAAGAAGTTATTTTCAAAAGGTAGTTTTAGAGCATTTCCTATTATTAAACGATCAGAAATTTCAGGTACACAGTTTGTTAAAGCATATTCTGATATATCTAGGCCATATGCATCAATACCGAGGTCAACCAAGTCCTTTACTAAGAAGCCTTTTGCGCAACCAATATCAATAACTTTGTCTCCAGGGGATAGTTTAAAGTGTTCTATAATATCTTTAGCAACAGGTTTCCAACGACCATCATAATAATAACCTCCGTAACCATATTCACGAGGACCATCAAAATATTTTTCACCGAATTTGCAAGATTCATTAATAATATTTTCACTCTTAAGAGCACTACGTAATACAACATTTCTTTTAGAAGAAGGTAATTTACTTAATAAATTAATCTCAACCATTTTTTCCTTCTCTCAAAATAAAGTTTTTAGTCCTTGAGATAGTTCAGTAAATTCAAAGTTAGGAAATGCTTTATAAATTGTTGTTATATCAAAAGGGCGGTTACCATTGTGTGGCATTGGTCCAATTCTAGGTTTATAAATTATGCTTCTATCATGATTATACAATTTAATCATAATATCAGCTATTTTTTTAAAGCTGTATGTGTTCCCTGTAGCAGCATTCATGGATCCAACTGATTTATTGAGAATCATGTTTAAACTTAATTTTCCTATATCATCAATATATATATGGTCCCTTGTTTCCTCTCCTTTACCAAATAAAAACAAATTTTCATTTGATAATAATAACCGTCTAAATTGGTTAGGGCCATAACCTCCATGAGGATCATCTTTACCATAAATTAATGTTGGTCTTAAACAACTATTGGGAAAAGGTAATTTTGAAAACTCTATTTCACGGGTAAGATGCATTATTCCGTGCAGCGTTTCTGGAGCTTTTATACTTTTTTCTGAAATAGGAATAGGTTCATCTGAAAATACTGCGTCAGAGCCAATATTTAGAAAATAATCTATTTTTGAATTCTGAACAGCTCTTATAATATTATTAATTATTAATAAATTTTCTGAAAGCATACTTAAACTTTTTACTGGCGCAATAGCCGCTACTGCTACAATGTAATCATTTGGTAAGATAATTGAATTTAAACTATTTATTGACTCATTTTTTCTCAAATCAATTTCTTGAGATGAAATTTCTAAAGTTTTAATTTTATTAATTTTACATTGTCTTGTTATAGAGGATCCGACAAATCCAGACGCTCCTAAAATCACTACCCTTTTGGGTTTTTGAGGTAATTTGTTTAGATGATGTAACAATGAATATAATCCTTAAGCATTTTCCCTGCCTAGTGTGTATATCTTAAATTTAGCCCTCATACACTCTTCGTGGTTTAGTAAAGCAAATGGATCTATTATGTGGTTCCCATCCATTTTATTTAATAAGTCTTGTATCTTAATTTTTCTAAATTCCTCTATTTGGGTACACAAAACTACAACGTTAACACCTCTAATACACTCTAACACATTATCATACCAGTTGTATTCAGGAAAATCTTTTTTATTTACAAAAGGGTCATAAATTCTTGTTTTATAATTTTTTAAATGTGAAAGAAGTCTTAATGATGGTGAGTTTTTTGTAGAACTTGTACCTTCTTTATATACTAGGCCTAATATTGCGATTGAAGTGTTTTTTTTAATTCTAATACTGTTTTTTAATGTTCGCCATAGCCAATCTTTTCTATAATTTGAATTTTTAATTGTTGCTTTAATTATCGAAACGTCTGTTTTTTTTTTGGCACCAATTTTTAAAATCGTTTTTAAATCCCTTTCTAAATTTCCACCTGAAATTCCTAAACCGGGAGTTAAGTAGGCATGAGGTCCAATCCTTTTATCTAGCTTAAGGGCTGGAACTATTTCTGTCCAAACGCTACCAATATTTTCGCAGACTTCTGCTAATGTGTTCGTAATTGTAACAGAGGCAGTAAGGTAAAGATTAATGCTTATTTTTGCCAATTCAGCACTTTCATAGTTCATTTTCAAAATGGGGCATTTGAAACTATTTAAAAAATAAATAAACCTTTTATCTAATTCGGTATCAGGGTTATTGGTTCCAATAATAAATCTTTCTGGATACATTGCTCTTTCAATTGCTCTTCCAAAGATAAGGGTTTCAACTTGATAATATAATCGATTCATATCAAAGTCTAATCCCCTGCAAAAGCCTGGTGGTACTTGGCATAGTATGACTAGAAGGCAATCTTCTTTTAGTTCTGGTATAATATTTTTAATTAATTTGTTTAGAGCAGTTAAGTCACTTGTACCATTGCTATTCGTTTCAACATCTTGAGATATATAAACTATATCACATTTTGAAAGTTCTTGAACATCACGAGTAAAATATAATCTTTTTTTATTTTTTTCTAAGTTTTCAATTAAATTTGTTTCTTTAATGTGAGGTCTCATAAGTAATAATGATTGAACTATAAATGCTGATGGGTCGTAGCAAATAACATCAAATTTCATAGCTGCGGCTGCTACTGCAGAGTTAATTCCTAGATGAGTTAAGCCTGCAAAACCTATTTTTATATTATTATTCATTAAACATTTCTTTTTCTAGGTTTTTCATAACATTATATAGCCAAATATCTGTGTCTAAATTATTTTTTTGTTTTTGGTCTATTAAATTCAAAAAATATTGATACTCATTAGACCATGTTGGATCTGGAGAACGTATTACTGTTGTATTTTCAATAGGAACTCCTGAGGGTAAAACACGTTCTCTGAAAGAGAATTTTGACGGCCCCCATTTACATAGAGAAGAAATATGAGCTGAACCTTTTTCAGCTAAAATATCACATGTAAAATGATTGCGCCACATACATAAGGTTATCTCAAGTTGAATTAAAAGTTCAGAACACTTAGATTTTAATATGATATGATCTGCACTTTTGTTTTCAAAAGATGAATTTGATTGAATTTGGAACTCTCCAACTTTTTCTTTAAACCAAAATTGACATGTATCTAGTAAATGGGAACCTAGATCTGTTAACACCCCACTACCTTTATCTTTCCATTTACTGTTTTTTACCTGTCTTGCAGTTCCATTACCATAGAACATTCTGCAATAGTATAATTTTCCAAGCTTTCTAGATTCAATCAAATTTTTCATCTTAATAAAATGCGGTTCAAAACGGTGGTTGTATGCTGTATAAAATACAACCTTATTTTTATTTGAAATCTTCTCAATTTCTTTAATATTTTCTAAATTATTAGGCATAAATGGTTTTTCAACCAGAACATGTTTTTTATTATTGAGAAGAAACTTAATAATTTGATAGTTAGTATTATCTGGAGTGCACACTAAACCTATATCATAGTCTTTTAAAGGAACATCTTCAATATTTTTGAAGTCAGCTTCTGGATTAACAGTGTCTACACTGCCCACATAACCACAACCAGCGTTTAATTTTCTCTTATAACCTTGTGTACCTAAGCCTATTACCAATGACCTATACATAGCACTTATTCATATCCACATAATTTTTCAAATTCATTTATTTTTTTAATAACATCTGAAGGGTTGATAGGAATATTACCGTCAACTTCACACTCACACGCTGCAGCTATAGATCCTAAAATTGATGCAGTTAATAAACATTTTTCTTTATATAATACAATACTGGCATAGGATAAAAGGGCATCGCCTGCACCAACAGCATCAACAACATTTTTTGTTGTGAAGCTATCTAGTGAAAAGTTTAACTTATTTTGTCCAGACCCAAAAGAACAAAAAACACCCTTTGAGCCTAATTTTAATAGAAGTGATTTGCATAATGTTTCATTAGTTAGTAAGTTGGCTAAACCAGAAACTGTAGAGTCTTGGTCACCTAATGCAAAGCGTGCTTCTCGTTCATTAGGTGTTATTAAATCAAAATTTTTAAACTCTGTTATGTTTCCCCATCTACTTGCAACTTGGCTATCTGCGACTTTAAAAGTATTTTCAGGAATACTAGCTGTTAATTTTTTAATCGAAGATTTATTGAAAACACCATGCCTAAAATCACTAAAAACAACAATATCTGCATCAGAATCTTCTATTTTATTAGCAAGATTCTCAACAATATTGTTGGATATTGGCGTATTGTCAACCGTGTCTATCTTTAGTAAACGATAACCATCAGCAATTATAGCATTTTTGTTGGTTGTAGGTCTGTTTTTGTCAAAAATTGGCTTAATAGTAACATTTTTTTTTTCTAATTCTAAAATTGTAAATTTTCCTAAATCATCATCTCCAAGAATTGTTAGAAATTCAACATTTGCACCGCACGCACTTAGGTGTTGAGCAACTATCCCTGCTCCACCAACGTAATCATCCTTTTCCTCGAAGGCCACACTAAAAGTAGGGGTTTTAGTTTGACCTCCTATTAATCTTGTACGTGTGTAAGAATCAATTATAGTATCGCCGACTACTAATACTTTAACCCCAGAGAGATTGTTTACATTTTGTCTTAATGTTGAAAAACTAATATTATTACTTTCCATAAGAAGGAGAAATTTTTCCAGTCTAGTTTTTGGAGGAGCAGCATTAATAAATTTTGAAGAGGAATAAATAACATCTCCAGGGGTGAATATCATATTACCACCATATGCATTTACCGCATCGATTTCTTCTTGAGTTGCTTTGGACACACCTTCTGACGAATATTCAAAGCCTTTGGCAAAAAGATCTGGCTTTAAAAACAAAATAGTTTCGAGTGGTTTTGGGTCATCAGTTATAACAACATAATCTACCATTTCAAATGCTGCCAAGTTAAGGGCTCTTAGTTTTTCAGGAATATGTGGTCTATATATTCCTTTTTCTATAAATCGATCTGGAGTGATGCTAGCGATCAAAAAATCTGCTTTTGTTTTGGCATATACTAAATGTCTTACATGACCAGGGTGAACAACGTCAAAAACACCATGACAGATAACAGCTTTTTTTTGTCTAGGAAAAGTACCTATTAGTTTTAACAAATATTTTTTATCAACGATTTTATGTTTGTATTTTTCAAAAAATTCAGTTGTCATAATTTTATCTCAAATATTTAAACCATGTTTTAGTGGCATGGGCAATTGACTTTTTGTCCCATAAAGGAGCATCTTTCCAGTCATCAATAGTGTTAAGCATTTTTTTAACACCACATTCAAATTTTATAGTTGGTCGCCAATTAAGTAATTCACTAACTTTATTTATGTTTGCCCAAGTGCAGTCTGGTTCACCAGGTCTTTTGGGAATATTTATAATGTCATCACTAATCATTTCTGCCAACGATAAAATAGTTCTTGGATCCCCGGCTCCAAGGTTAAATATATTACCAGATATATTAGTTTCTGCAGCAGCAAGAAAAGCTTGAGCAACATCGGTTACAAATAAGAAATCTCTTGATTGAGATCCATCGCCAACTATTGTAAGCGGCTGGGCCGCTAATTTTTGTTTTAGGAACACACCAAAAACAGCTCCATAAGCGCCTGTAGTTCTCACCCTAGGGCCATATGCATTAAAAATTCTTATTGAATTTACGGGTAAATTATAAACTTTGTGCCAATGCATTACAGCTTGTTCACCTTGATACTTTGACATTGCATAAGGATATTGAGGTTGTATAATGTGATCTTCATCAGTTGGTGTTGACGCAATTCCGTAACATGATGACGATGCGGCGTATATTATTTTTTTTATTTTAAACGCTCTGCAACATTCTAAAACACGAATAGTACCTTGAACATTAATATCAAAATATTCAATTGGGTTATCAATGGAAGGAACAATATCACCTATTCCAGCAAGATGAAAAACAAAATCAACATCTTTAAAAACTTCATTTTCAATAGTTAACTTCCTAATATCAATGTCATATAATTTAAATTTTTTGTTTTGCATATTATGAGCTAGGTTTTTTTTATGACCACCTAAAAAATTATCAATAACTTTAACAAAGAAACCTTTTTGCAGAAGCAAATCCACGAGATGACTGCCAATAAAACCAGCGCCACCTGTAACTAAAGCAACTTTACTCATTTATTAACTTGCTCCAATTTTTTTCATTGTTTGAATATTATAGTAAACGTCATTTTCAAAGCTTTTTGGAATTTTATTTTGTTTAAACGCATCACATAAACTTTGAACAGCATCCTCGATAGTGTGTTTAGGACTAAATCCTAGCACTTTTAAAATTTTACTAGAATCTATATGGTATGATCTATTATCATTGCTTGGAGTAATTACAATTTTTATCTCTTCTTTATCCGGGAACTCCTCAGAAACAACTTTTTTAACCAATAATGCAATATCCATAATGGACATATTCTGATAACCCACATTAAAAACATTCTTTTGTATTTTTTCATGTGGCGCTATCATTAAAAGTTGACAAACTTCAGCATAATCCCTGACATCCAAATTTGGTCTGAGCTGATCTCCCCCGAATACTTTTATAAGGTTGTTTGTAACGGCATGATTTGTAAGAATATTAACAGATAAATCAAGTCTGAGCCTTGGGGCATAACCACAAACCGTTGCCGGCCTGAATGTTACTACCGTAAAATCGTCATCTCCATATTCATTTAAAATTGGTTCGCACATCCCTTTATATTTATTATACAAGGTTAAAGGAACAAGAGGGTGTTCTTCTGTAACATTTGGCTTGTCGCTAACGCCATATACTGAAGAAGAGGAAGCATAGATAAAACGCCTAACCTTAACCTTTTTTGCAATTTCAACCATTGGTCGAAATGCGTCTAAGTTAATGCTGGTAGAGAGCTGTTCATCTAGCTCAAATGAAGCATCATTTGATATACATGCTAAGCTTAAAACTAATTCTTGTCCTCTCATAACGTTTTTTAAACTTTCTGTATCTCTAATATCACCTTCAACAACTCTTAGGTTAGGGTTGTCTAATGGAAGAAAATTTTTACCAAAATATAGTTTGTCAAACACAGTAACTTTATAGCCTTTTTCCAGTAGTTGTGGTACGAGGCAACTTCCACAATAGCCAGCGCCACCAGTTATTAAAATATTTTTATATAACTTTTTCATAGTTCCACCTTTAATTAATCTTATAATTTGCAGCTAAAGCATCTTTATAAAACATTTCAACTGTTTCTTTTGAATACTCTTCTAAATTTTTACCTAATAAATCAGTTTTTTTCAGAAGGTCATGCGCCACTGTTATTATATGACAACCTGCTTGGTCTGCCTGAAAAATATTTAGCACTTCTCTTGGGGATGCCCACAGCAACTCAGCATTAGGATGAGCAGTCAATTCCTTTAGACAATGCTTCATAACAGGAATTGGGTCAATTCCTGTATCAGCGATTCTTCCAGCAAAAACGGAAATAATTGATTTTGCATCAGGGTTTAAAACACTTGCAATTTCTCTAACTTGTTCAACTGTCATTATAGCAGTTATATTGAGAGTAATCCCCAAATTTGATAATTTAGATATTATGGGACCTGTAAAAAGTCCCTTAGTGTTCATAACTGGAATTTTTACGTTTACATTATTTCCCCATGAAGAAATAATTTTAGCTTGATCATACATTTCATCTAAATCGTCTGAGAAAACTTCAAATGATATAGGTGCATCTCCAACTTCTTTAATCAAAGATTTTGCAAATTCTGAGTAATTTTCAACACCCGCAGCTCTCATAAGAGTTGGGTTTGTGGTAAAGCCAACTATGTTTGAATTAGCTTTTAATTTTTGTATACCTTCAATGTCTGCCCCATCAGCAAAAATTTTAACATTTAATGTCTCTAGCATAATAATCTCCAATTTCTAATTCAATTAATATTATTTTCACCGTCCAAAATAATTTTAGCAGCTTCATACAGGCTGGAAACTTGTGGCACCTTTAAAAGGCTGTAATTGGTTTCTTTATAAAACCTGTCAATAAAAATTCCTTTTATGCCTAAAGCCTCACCTGCTTGAATATCTGATTGCCTATCACCAACAATCCAGCATAAATTTTTATCAAGATTATATTTACTAATAGCAGAAATCATCATGCCTGGGTTAGGTTTTCTGCAACTACAATTATCTATTTTAGAGTGAGAGCAAACGTAAATTTCATCTATAGGTGTGGTACAGTAAAGAAATTTATTCATTTTTTTCAACTCATCTGAATTCATGAGTCTATTAGATATATCCGGTTGGTTAGTAACCACTATCAACATATAACCTTTTTTTTTAAGCATTAAAAGTATTTCACTAGTATTCACATAAAGTTTAAATTTTTCAAATTTTCTTGGTGCATAAGGCTTCCCATTTAAAATATAAGGAATATTAAGAACACCATCACGATCTAAAAAAATTGCTCCCTTTTTATTTAATTGCATTACCAAGTTGTTGGGTTCACTTGTAATTTAGGATGACTAACTATACTGTGCCAAATAATAGCCTGAAATGATTCGGATTGAGGTGTTACATGGACAGGGTCAATTGTAGGAATTACTACGACATGCGATCCAAATTTTTTGGTATGACCACCATCTCTGCCAACAACACCAATTACACAACAATTTAGTGAGCATGCATAATCAATAGAGTTAATCAAATTAACACTTATATTTTTTTCGGCGTCACCTCCTCCAACTGAAAAAATTAAAAGGGTATCATTTTTAGACAGCTTACTTGTCTTAAGCCAATTCAAAAAAACATTTGTCCAACCTTCATCATTAGTTCTAGCTGTTAACTCAGAAACATTATCAGTTGGTGCGTAAGTTTCAATACCACAAAGTTTTCTAAAATCATTAACTGCATGCCCTGCATTACCAGCGCTACCTCCAACGCCTAAAATGAATAGTCTACCATCCCTTTTTTTTAAACTTACAAGTTCATCAACCATACGTTCTACTATCGAGAAATCTAGCATTTTAGCGATTTTTGCTGTCTCTTCATAAAAATTTTTACAGTGCATTTTAATTTTCCAATTTTAAATTATTTAAGTTCCCATTATTTTTTTAAAGCTTCCTTTTGATATTATTTTACCATTTTCTAATTTGATTAGCGCGTCACAATTGCTTAATGACTGTAATCTATGCGCAACCATTATTACAGTACAATTTTTTTTATATTTTTTTAATGACTTTATGAATTTTTCTTCAGTATTGATGTCTAGTGCACTTGTAGCTTCATCAAGTATTAATATTTCGGAATTTCTATACAAAGCTCGTGCAATCGCAATTCTTTGACGTTGTCCACCCGATATTTTGATACCTCCTTCTCCTACTAATGTTGAGTATTTATTTTCCCAGCTAATAATAGTGTCATGAATTTGAGCAATCTTTGCTGCTTGATGAACTTGATCTATGTTAATATTATCAGCAGAAACCCCAAAAGCTATATTATCTAAAATGGTGCCATCTAATAAAAAGAATGTTTGGGATACTTGAGAAATTTTTTTTCTTAAGGATATTATATTTTTATGACCTATCTCAACATTGTCTAGAAAAATTGAACCTTGGGTTGGGGTGTGTAGGCCCATAACTATATCCAGAAGGGTGCTTTTTCCACTTCCAGTTGTACCTAAAATTCCAATATGTTGACCTTTTTTGATTTTTAAATTTATATTTTGTAAAATATTTTTGCTACTTTCATTAAAAGAAAATGATAGTTTCTTTATTTCAATATGATATTCAAAATTGAGTAAAGTGTTTGATTCTTTACAATCCAAACATTTGTTTTCTTTTTTTAATAAATTTAGTGCATCTAAAGCTGAAGCTTTTCCTGCAATTACCAAAGACCAGTTACCATAAATTTGTTGAGCCAAAGGTAGCATTCTTTGTGCTCCTAAAATTAACGCCCCTAATGAGGGTATTACATTCAACAACCCGTCTTTTTCAATTGCTAAAAAACATGCAATAAAGGCAATAATAGCTATCCCAGCTGATTCAACAAAGAAGCGAGGAGACATAGATATAATTTTGACATTGGCTTGGGTATTTCTAAGTTTTCTTTCAAATTCCTGAAAAATACTTAAATAGTAATTTTGTGTATTAGAAATTATTAGATCCCTAATTGCAGATAAACTTTCCTTGACCAATTTAGTAACTTTAAAAATTAAATAACTAATTTCAGAGCCATAATAATTTAATTTTGGACGTGTAAGTATAGATATAAAAAGATAAACTATACCAAAACTTGTAATTAAAGACAGTGCAATAAGTGTATCTATAATCAACAAACTAGTTGTAATAAAAATAATTATAATGAAGCTGCTTAAAATAAATATGATTGGATAAAGAATATTATCAACAATACCTTGTGATTTTATTGTTATTGAAGAAATAACATTGCTACTATTATTATTTATGTGACTCGAATAAGGTGCCTGCAGTGTTCTTTTGAACATAAGTATACTAATGTCAGCTCCTATTGCATAGCTTGTCTTTGTCTGACAAAAAATCATTAACCATCTCATAAATCCTGCAATAATTGAACTTATAACAAAACTAATTGTAATAGGAATTATCAAATCATTTGCTTCTTTTATTGATAGTAGTTTTATAATTGTTTGAGCTCTATCGTGTTCAAATATAATTTCAGGTGCTGCTAGTACTGTCAGGAATGGAATAACAGCTCCAATACTAATAACTTCGGCTATAGATGATATAATTGAAAGAATAAGAATAAAGCATAATTGAAACTTTCTTAATTTTGTAATATTAAACCAAATTTTTTTTAATACTTCTATTGTGTCTATAATGTTATGGTTTATGGTAGGTTTCAGGTTCAGGTTCAATTTCTTTGATTTATCCTTATAGCAAGACTGTTTTTTTAAAATTTACATAATATTATTCTGTTAGAATTCTTAAGTATTTTTTTGGTAGCACTTCCATGCTAATAGATCTAGAGGCTTTTAGTGCGTTGTTAGACATTTTTAACAATTTTGAACTATTTTCAGATAAATCTTGAATAATATTTGTAAAATATTCACTGTCTCCATTATTAATTATAATGCCACAATCAAAATCATTTATTAAACGTGCTATTTCAGAATTTTTATTTCCTATAAAAATAACGGGTCGTCCACATGCTAGGATATTATAAACTTTACTAGGAACAAGAAGGCCCTCATAACCTTCTTTTAATGAAATTAAGTGAATGTTAGCTGATGAAAGTGATTGAGATAATTTTCTGTCCTCTTTAAAATCAGATAAAGTAATAAAATTGTTATCATAACAGGATGAGGCATGTTCTATCATTTTTTTGCTTCTTCCTTCTCCTACAAAAGTAAAATTTAAGTTCTTAAAATTACTTAGCTTAGGAAAGCTTTTTATTATTGTTTCAACATCGTGAGCATATCCAATATTTCCAGAGTACATGACCTTAAATTTTTTTTTTAAAATATTAGAGTTTTTGGTTTTAGTTTTAATAGAAGCCCAATTAGTTAACAAAGAGATTTTTTCGTTTGGCACACCTTTTTCCAAAAGCACATTATGCATGCAATGACCTATAACAATTACTTTTTTAGAAGCTCGATATGATTTTAATGCAAGATAATTTAGTATCTGATAAAAAATTCTATAAAAAAAATTATTTGATTTTTTTTTAAAAATTATGTCAGGATAAACATCCATAACGTGAATGATATATGGTGTTTTTTTTAAATTTGAGATATAAGATCCAACCAAATAAAAAAAAGGTGGTTGAGTTAAAAAAACATTTAGGTCAGATTTCTTGAACAGATAGAAAAATCCAATAAAAAAGTAATATATAGAAAGAATTATTTTTTTTTTTCTAAATATCTTTGGAGACCAAATATTATTTAGGGAATTCTTTCCTAAATTTTTTTCTAGTAAACTTCCTCTAAAATCACTAGAAAGAGAATAAAAGTTCAATTTCAATTGCTTGTTTAGATGAGATTCCTTACAAAGATCTTTGTATAAAGGAACTACCGGAGTGTAAGTATTAAAGAAAGATATAATTTTGTTCATGATTAATTAATCTCATAATAGCAAATAATTATTAATCTAAAATCTTCCACATGATTGGAAAGCCAGGATTAAAAATTTTAATAACTTTGTTATTGAATCTTATTTCATTTTTTAAAAATAATGGTTTTTTTAATTTCACTAATTTTACTTTATCCGAATTAGCTTGAAGTTTATAATGTCTTGCGCCGTTTAGGCTTGCAAATTGTTCTAATTTTTTTATTGATTTTTCATTATCGAATATTTGAGCCAAAATAAGTAAGGAGTAGGGAGCATTAAAAATACCCGCGCATCCGCAAGCACTCTCTTTATCTTGAGTTAGGTGCGGAGCAGTATCGGTTCCTAAAAAGAACTTTTTGTTGCCGTTTGTTGCAGCTTCTAAAAGAGCTTTTCTATGAATTTCTCTTTTTAATATCGGTAGACAATAGTTATGAGGTCTTATGCCGCCAACAAAAAGTGCATTTCTATTTAATGCTAGGTGGTGTGGTGTAATTGATGCTGCAAGATTTTTATTGCCCTCTTTCACATATTCAGTCGCTTCTTTTGTTGTAATGTGTTCAACAGTTACCTTTAGTTCAGGTAATTCTTTACAAATAAAACTTAGCTTTTTATCAATAAATATTTTTTCTCGATCAAAAATATCTACTTCTTTATCGGTTACTTCTCCATGTATTAAAAGTGGCATTCCAATTTCTGACATTGTTTCGAGAACAGGCATTACTTTTTCAATGTCTCTCACGCCTGAATCAGAGTTAGTTGTGGCTCCAGCAGGGTAGAGTTTTACTGCAAAAACAGCTCCATTTTTATATGCAATTTTTAACTCATCTCTATTGGTTTCTTCTGTTAAGTAAATTGTCATTAAAGGCTCAAAACTATCTGTTGAGGGGATTGCTTTTTCTATTCTTTTTTTATATTCAATTGCTTGCTTAGCGTTCAATATTGGAGGAACAAGATTTGGCATGACTATCGACCTGCCAAAATGTTTTGAGGTTTCCGGAACAACCGCTCTCAAAATTTCATTATCTCTGAAATGAACATGCCAGTCATCTGGCTTTATAATCTCTATTTCTTGCATAATTGTGATCTAATCTTTGAAAATTAAATTTAATATGTTAATTATTTAAATTAATATTTAAAGTAACTAAATTTTTGGAAATTTACTATGAAAATATCGATTATTTCTGCTAGTCATAGGATAAATTCTCAGTCAAAAAAAATTTCAACTTTTTTTAAAAATAATCTATCTAAAATCGACTCTAAATTAGACACTTTCGTTTTAGATTTAGCTTATGCTGGTTTACCTCTCTGGTCACCTGAAAAAAAAGATGGCAAAGGTATATGGGGTGATACTTGGAATTCAATATCAAGTAATCTTATTAATTCAGATGGTTTTATTTTAGTGGTGCCAGAGTATGGTGGAATGGCGACTCCTGCCGCGAAAAATATTTTTTTGTTATGTGGAAATGGAGAGTTAGCTCATAAGCCTGGGCTGATTGTATCAGTAAGTAGTGGCAATGGTGGAGCTTATCCGATATCTGAACTTAGATCTTCTTCTTACAAAAATACTCACATAATGTGGATACCTGAGAACATTATCATTAGAAATGTAGAAGAATTTAATCCTGGGGCTCACGGGAAAAATATTCCTGAGTGGTTAGATAATAGAATAGATT
>Ga0181564_10000767_pt1 | contig 28436 bp, 29 predicted proteins | sample 011ome_24_FD_134512 | JGI IMG/M metagenome (GOLD analysis project Ga0181564, IMG submission 134512) | Coastal salt marsh microbial communities from the Groves Creek Marsh, Skidaway Island, Georgia - 011513CT metaG (megahit assembly) | ecosystem: Environmental > Aquatic > Marine > Intertidal... | reverse complement strand
CCTAGCGTTGCCCAGCCTAGAAGGCGAAGATGTCGCTCGATGCCTCGAGGGCATCGGCGAGGGCATCGATGTCGGATTCGTCGTTGTAGACGTAGAGGGACGCACGGCTCGTTGCCGGTACTTGCATCGTTTGCAGCAGCGGCTTGGCGCAGTGATGGCCGGCGCGAACGCACACGCCGGCCTGATCGAGTACTTGGGCGATGTCGTGGGGATGCACCCGGGCGTCGGGCTCGCCGTAGACGAACGACATCACACCGCCTCGTTCCGCCGGCTCTGACGGACCATGGATGACGATCGTGTCACCGAAGCGCTCGGTGAGGGTTCGGAGCGCATACGCAGTGAGTTCGATCTCGTGACGACGGACGTGTTCCATGCCGAGTCCGACGAGGTAGTCGACCGCAGCGCCGAGGCCGACCGCTTCGGCGACCATCGGTGTTCCCGCCTCGAACTTCCAGGGAATGTCGGTGGTGGTGAAGCCCTCCTTCGTGACGTTGAGGATCATCTCGCCGCCCCCGAGAAACGGCGGCATCGCTTCCAGAATCTCGGCGCGGGCCCACAGGACCCCGATCCCCATCGGACCCAGCATCTTGTGTCCGGTGAACACCAAGAAGTCGGCTCCCATCGCCTGGACATCGGTGGGGACGTGCGGCACGTACTGGCTGCCGTCGACGGCGACAAGCGCACCGCAGGCATGGGCGGCTTCGGCCAGGCGGGGAATGTCGTTGAGGGTGCCGAGCACATTCGACATCGCCGTGATCGAAAGCAGTTTGGCGCCGTCGAGCAGCGTGTCGAGGGTGGTGAGATCGAGGTGGCCGTCGGCGGTCACGGGGATCCATCGCAGCTCGAACCCTTTTTCGGCGGCGAGCATGTGCCACGGCACGATGTTGGCGTGGTGTTCCATCTCGGAGATGACGACCGCGTCACCTGGTCCGAGGTTTGCAGTCCCCCAACTTCGAGCGAGCAGATTCATCGCCTCGGTGGCGTTTTTGGTGAGGACGACCTCGCTGACCGCCGGTGCGTTGATGAAGCGGGCAACCTTGGCGCGGGCGCCCTCGAGCGCATCGGTGGCTCTCACTGCGATCTCGTACGAGCCGCGGTGGACGTTCGCATTGATCGTCTCGTAGTAGTCGCTCATGGCGTCGATCACGGCCCGTGGCTTCTGTGACGTGTTGCCAGAGTCGAGGTAGATCAGCGGCTTGCCGTGGACCTGCTGGTGCAGGATCGGGAAATCGTTCTTGATGTCGGTCGGGATGCCGCTCACGCCGACACCTCGAACCGTTCGTAGCCGTGCTGCTCGAGTTCTTCGGCCAACTCCATCCCGCCGGATTCGACGATGCGTCCGTCGACGATCACGTGGACATGATCGGGGCGCAACTCGTCGAGCAGGCGCTGATAGTGGGTGATGGCGAGAACGCCCATGTGCCGACGGTCCTTGCGGACCTCCTGGACACCGTTCGACACGATGCGCAGGGCATCGATGTCGAGGCCCGAGTCGGTCTCGTCGAGAATGGCCATCTCGGGCTCGAGGATGGCCATCTGAAGAATCTCGTTGCGCTTCTTCTCACCCCCGGAAAAGCCTTCGTTGAGGTAGCGCTCGCCGAACGACGGGTCGATCTCGAGACGCTCCATCCACTCCATGATCGCGAGGCGAAGTTCGAGGACGGAGAGGTCGATTCCCTTGCGGGCCGACAGCGCCTGCCGGAGGAAGTTGATGACGGAGACACCCGGGATCTCCTGGGGATACTGGAAGGCAAGAAAGATACCGGCCTTGCCCCGCAGGTCCGGATCCCACTCACTGATGTCCTCACCGCGGAACCGGATGGTGCCGGCCGTGATCTCGTACTCCGGGCTGCCGAGCAGGACACTGGCGAGGGTCGACTTGCCCGAACCATTGGGCCCCATCAGGGCGTGGATTTCGCCGTCGTGGACGGTGAGATCGACACCCCGCAGGATCTCGATGTCGCCTTCTGCGGTGGCGGCGTGGAGGCCTTCGATTTCGAACAGGGGAGCGGACATGACCGAAAGTCTATGCCTCCGGTCATGATTAACACTACGCACGTAGTGCTAATTAGACCGCCAGTTCGACCGGATGTTCGCGTTCCCAGATCAGGGCAAGATCGAGGAGCAGATCCTCGCGAAAGTGGGGAGCCATCACCTGAAGACTGATCGGCAAGCCGTCACTTGCACGACCGGCGGGGAGCGCGATCGCCGGGTTGCCGTAGATGTTGGCGGGCGCAGTGAGCGCACCGTTGTTGCCAGGGGTGGACTCTCTTCCCTCGAACACGTGAGGGATACGGCCCTCGGCGTCGAAGGCGGGCGCTGGGTTGGTGGCAGCGAGCACGATGTCGACCTCGGCGAACATCGCAGCCATTGCATCGTTGAATGCAGCGCGCCTGGTCTCGGCCCGGGCCATGGCGTCGATCGTGAACCGTGTGTCGGCTGCAAACTGGCCGTACCGTTCGACGCCCCCGAGTTCGGGGGCACAGTCCGGCCAGCGATCGCCGAGCGACTTGCGGATCCCCACCCCGCCAGTGGCGCCCCACACCCCCATGATGCTCGGGAGTCGGAGCTCGAGATCCACTCGTCGCATCCCGGCCAGCGCAACCAGTTCCTCGGCTGCCGCTGCCACCACCGCTTCGGTCTCGGGTCCGATCACCGCACAGCTGAGGTCGGGAATGATGGCGACGCGAAGGGAACCGATGTCGTCGAGGTGGGTGCCGAGGCCGGTCTCGTAGCCCTCCACCCGAGGAAGCGATCGCGGGTCGCGCCCGTCGAACCCGTTCGTGACATCGAGATACCGGGCTGCATCGCGAACGCTGCGACTGACGGTTCCCTCGACCGAGGTCGCATTTCCCAAAATCGCGCCAGGCCCTCGGGGGATCCGACCGAAGGTCGACTTCAGGCCGATCAAACCGCAGAAGCCGGCTGGGATTCGGATCGAGCCCCCACCATCACTGGCAGTGGCCAGCGCAAACAGGCCACCGGCGACGCCTGCTGCCGATCCGCCGGAGCTTCCGCCCGGCGTACGTTCGAGGTGCCACGGATTGCGAGTGGCGCCGTGGAGTTTGGTCGTGGTCTGGTTGGTGGCTCCGAACTCACTCGAGGTCGTCTGCACGGCGGGGATAGCGCCGGCTGCCTTCAGCCGTTGCACGGAGATGCTGTCCTCGTCGAACACCTCGTCCTTGAGCGGGATCGATCCCTCGGTGGCAGGCCACCCACCGACGGCCAGAAGCTCTTTCACCGCCAGCGGCACACCGCCATAGGGGAGCGAGACGTCGGCTACCGCTGCAGCGCGTCGAGCGGCGTCGGCATCGACATGGCACACCGCGTTGAGTTCACTGGCGTCGACCGCTGTGAGCGTCGCTTCCAGTTCTTCGATCGGTGATCGCTCACCTGACCGGAAGGCCTCCACAAGACCGACGACGTCTCCCTGCCACGGTGTTTCGTTCATGGGCCGACAGTAGCCCGTGGGTTGGGACCGGCCGGCCGGAGAGCAGTGCGTCCGATCCCTGCCTGTTGTGGCGACCGGTCAGGGGGTCTCGTGCAATTCCTCCTTCCAGGTCCGAAATCGCGCATGGGCGATACCGCGCGGGCCGATCCCTTCTCCCGAACCGTCGGGGAAGAGACGGAAGAAGAACACTCGGCTGAGGTCGTCGGCGTGGAGTGCGACATAGCGCGAGTTCGCCTTTCGGGCAGGGCCGGCCCGCCAGAGCAGCCAGGACCCGATGCGGCGTTTGTAGGCAATGCGCGGCGAGCCGATGTCGTCGCCGGACTGCAGCAGTGCGAGTGGCGCCTCGATCCATGCCTCCGCCGGAATATTCCGGTCGCGGATCGGGAGTGGCGACAGATCGACGGTGTGCACCGGCGTGTCGTCGTACGGCCGTTTGTGGGCCGGGAGGGCAGGGCCGGATTCGGTCATGGGGCGACCGTAGTCGGGTCGGTTGGCGCGGGTTCAGATCTCGACCGGTGTCACCACTTCGATGTCGAGAGAGACGGCGGCCGACATCTGACGAGCGTCGAGTGTCGCAAGGCTCAGGGGGCGAGGCAGTCGATCGAGCGCTGCCAGGTGCACAGCATCGACGGTTCGGAGGCTGTACAGCGTTCCGATCTCGACTGCTCGGCCAAGTACTCGATCATCGATCGGAACGACGAGCATCGCATCGATGTCGGCTCGTGCGGCGGCAGTGAGTTCGCCAGCGGTGTGGGGATCGGGTGCCAGCCTGTGGAGGGCCATCAAGAGTTCTGCCCGGGCCAGGTCCGATATCACCCACTCATCGGCGGTCGCCATGGCTGTGTTGACAACCGCGCAGTGCGGCCCGCCGGCGTACCGCTCGATCAGCGCACTTGGATCGAGGGCGAGGATCATCGCCGTCGAGCCGGGTCGCCGCGCAGATCGGCGAGCACCCCATCGGCTGTGATGTCTATCGGAAGCAGGGGCAGATCGGTCGGCGCGTCGGGCCGGTCGACGCGTAGGGGACGCCGCAGAAGTCCGGCAGCGGACAAATCGTCGATGGTTGGTTCGCCGACCGGCGTGATGGGGACGAGTTGCGCCGCAGGGTGGCCGTCGACGGTGATGATGATGCGCTCTCCGACCTGTGCCCGACGCACGTGTGTCGCCAGGTCGGCCCTGAGTTCCCGGACGCCGAGCTGTCGGACGGATGTGTACATGCGCGTACACACTACACGCTCCGAACGTTGCTCGCTGTCGCTAGATTCCGCACCATGAACTTCGCATTCTCTGAAGAACAAGACCAGTTGCGCGACTTCGTTCGGAGCTTCCTCGAAGACAAATCGGACGAGGCGGCAGTCCGGGAACAGATGGACACCGAACAGGGCTTCGACGAGGCCGTCTGGAACCAGATGGCCGAGCAGATGGGCTTGCAGGCCCTCGCCATTCCAGAGGAATACGGCGGCCAAGGGTTTGGCTTCATCGAACAGATCGTCGTGCTCGAGGAGATGGGCCGAGCGCTGCTGTGCGCCCCCTATTTCTCGAGTTGTGTGCTCGCTGCCAACACGCTGCTGCACAGCGGCGACGAGGATGCCAAGAGCGCGCACCTTCCCGGTATTGCGTCGGGTGAGACCCGGGCCACGCTCGCCTTCACCGAAGAGAACGGAAAGTGGGACGAGTCGGGGATCACGGCGCAGGCCACCGCCTCGGGGGACGGCTACTCGATCTCGGGCACGAAGATGTATGTGCTCGACGGTCACACCGCCAACCTCATGATCGTCGCCGCCCGCACCGATGCCGGCGTGTCGCTCTTCGCCGTCGATCCGTCCGGTGCCGGTGTGACCACCACGGCGCTCTCGACGATGGACCAGACCCGCAAGCAGGCCAAGGTCGTGCTCGACGGAGCGAACGGCACCCTCATCGGCACCGACGGTGGCGGCTGGGACGTGCTCAGCACCGTGCTCGATCTTGCCGCGGTGGCGCTCGCCGCCGAACAGGTCGGTGGTGCGCAGATGTGTCTCGACATGTCGGTTGAATACGCCAAGGTCCGTGTGCAGTTCGGTCGCCCGATCGGATCGTTCCAAGCGATCAAGCACAAGTGCGCCGACATGTTGCTCGAGGTCGAGTCGGCCAAGTCCGCTGCGTACTACGCAGGCTGGTGCGCCAATGAGATGAACGACGAGCTTCCCTCGGTCGCGTCGCTGGCCAAGAGCTACTGCTCAGAGGCGTACTTCCATGCCGCAGCGGAAAACATTCAGATCCATGGTGGCATCGGATTCACGTGGGAGCATCCGGCCCATCTGTACTTCAAGCGAGCCAAGAGCTCCGAGCTGCTGTTCGGGGACCCCACCTACCATCGCGAGCTCCTGGCGCAGCGAATCGGTATCTGACCCAGTCGCGCGAGGACCCCGCCGAGTGCGGTGGTGACCGGGCGAGACGGTCCAGACCGTCCCGACTGAGAACTGATGGCACCCAGGTCGTACGCTTCTGCGTATGGCCTGGGTGTTCTTCGTTGGCGGTGCTGTCGTCGTGCTGGCGATCGCGCTGTACGCCGTGGGTCGAATGGTGTCGCAGCTCGAGTCGGAGCGTCCATCAGCGGTGTACGAGTTGCGTGCGGCATCGGAGTGGATTGCGGCCCGACTGCCCGACGAGGTCACCGCTCGACTGTCGTTCGAAGAATTGGAACAGATCCTCGGTTGGCATCTCGACTGGTTTGCCTCGGTTGGCGCAACGTCGGAGCACGGTGAAACGATCGCAGGCGGCGACGTCGTGCGTGAAGGATCGGTCGCAATGGACGATGCCGCAGTCGATGCGGTCGTGGCCACGGCACTGTCGGCCGGTGAGGGGATCGATGCGCTCGACGTCGTGTGCGTGCTCGATCTCCAGATGCGCTACCTGCAAGAGATCGGCGCCGTAGGGGAAACGGTCGAACCGGGCGCAACTCCCGGCACCGACGACTGACACCTCACCTTGCAGATGCCGCGGGTCGGAGAGCTGCCGCGGCACAGAAACTGACCACACAGGGTCCCGAGATGTGCTTCACTGGGGGGACCAAGAGAGAGGAGGTGGTCCAAATTCCTAGTAGTACCTTTGTGACCTTGGAGGTGGCTGGCCGCTAGGCCTCAAGCCGCTGGAAACCTGGCGAATTCAAGCCACCCACCCTCGGGTCGTTGGTTCGGGAACTTGTCACACCTGAGTCGCCTGCATCAGCAGGACCGCGATCCGAGATCTCCAGCAAACGAAACCAACAGCCCGGGGCTTCGGCCTCGGGCTGTTGTGTTCCCGCTAGTCTCCGGTCCATGGACCGTCACGACCGTTTCGAGCATTTCCGCTACATCGGCGACAAACGTACACAGCTGGTCTACGACGTCGACGAGGCGACCGACGAAGCCGTGATCGAGAAGATCAACGAGATCGCCTCGAGCCCGTTCGCGATGAGTTTCGGGCCCGACACGCTGGCCGAGGCCCGCAACCGCGGCTACAAACCGGCCAACTGAGCACCGCGTGGAACAGCGTTTCTCGGTCGACGGACTCCAACTCGCCTGCCACCTCGCCACACCGGCGGAGATCCGCCAGCGTGCCCAGCCCGGGTTGGTGATCGCTCACGGTTTTCCGGCCGAGGCAGGCGGCGGGGCAAACTCCACTGCGACGTTCCCCGAACTTGCCGACCGCGCTGCAGCCAATCACGACTGGGTTGCCCTCGCATTCTCGAGTCGTGGTGTGGGCGAGTCGGAAGGGAACTTCTCGCTGAACGGCTGGCTACGAGACTTGAACGGGGCTGTTGCCCATCTCCGGTCCGTGGTCGACGTCGATGCCGTGTTCTTGATGGGCTTCGGGACGGGAGGAGCACTGGCGATCGAGGCGGCCGCATCCAATCCATCGATCCGTGGGGTGGCTGCCGTTGCGGCGCCTGCCGACTTCGAGGACTGGGCTCGCAACCCCCGCAAGTTGTTGTTGTTGGCCCGAGAAATGGGTGTCGTGCGAGACGAACGCTTTCCGGCGTCGTTCGAGACCTGGTCGGAGGGCCTGCGCTCGGTGCGAGCGGCTGAAGCAGCAGCGCGTCTGTCACCTCGTGAACTGCTCGTCGTGCACGGGAGCGACGACGATTCGGTGCCGGTGTTCGATGCCAGAGCAGTCGCCGACGCACACGGTTCCGCCGATCTCCGGATCGTGCAGGGTGCCCGACACCATCTCCGGCACGATCCACGAGCGATCGCGGTGCTGCTCGGTTGGCTCGACCGCCAGCGGGCGGCGCTGTCCGGCGTCGCCTAGTCGTCCTTCGCCTTTCCCGCAGCCTTTTGGGCCTTCTTCCAAGCGCGCACAGCGAGGCGATCCTCGGCGCTGCCCATGTCGGCAACCGACCTGGGTAGCGCGTCACCGAAGGGAGCCGCTGCAGTCTCCCAGCCGACCGGTCGAACACCGAAGCGTTTTGCGAGAACGGCGAGGAAGATACGGACCTTTTCATCACCGAAACCGGGAACGGCGCGAAGGTTGGCCGCAACGGTCTCGGCCGAGCGGCGGCGTTGCCAGATCCGCTCCGGCCGGCCTGCGTACTCGTCAGCCACGTGGCTGCACAACTCCTGGATGCGTCCGGCCATGACGACAGGAAAGCGGTGGATCGCAGGTTGATGGGCGCACAGGGCTGCGAACTCCTCGGGGTTCCACGTTGCAATCGTCGTTGCGTCGAGCGGAACGCCCATTCGCTCGCGTAGACGGTGTGGACCGCGAAAGGCCAGTTCGATCGCGATCTGCTGGTCGAGCAGCATCCCGATGAGCAACGCCAGCGGGTCGGAGTTGACGAGCCCGTCGACCTCAGGGTCTGCCGTGATCCACAGCGTGCCGGGTTTCACCGGCCCAGGGTGGTGGCCCCGGTGTCGGGATGCGCCGGATCGGGACGGTCGGGATCGATCCCGAAGTGCTCGATTGCCTCGGCGACCACCGATCGCTCGATCTCGCCGTCGCGGGCAAGCGCGTTGAGAACGGTGACGACGATGTGCGCTGCGTCGACCTCGAAGAACGACCGGAGTGCCTCACGAGTGTCGGAACGCCCGAAACCGTCGGTCCCGAGCACCGACATGGGGCGCGGTGTCCAACGGTTGATCTGGCCGACGACGGCACCCATCCAGTCGGACACGGCGATGATCGGGCCATCGCTGTCCTCGAGCTTGCGGGTGACCAGAGGGACGAGCCGATCACCCAACGGGTTGAGTCGATTGCGACGTTGGACGTCGATGGCATCTTCCCGGAGCCGCTTGTACGAGGTCACACTCCAGAGCTCGGCTCCGACGCCGTAGCGCTCAGCGAGGATGTGCTGGGCATCCTTGGCCGCAAGGTACGACGGGCCCGAGAAGAGGATCGTGGCCCGAAGCGCATCGGCACCGAGGTCGGGGCCATGATCGAACTTGTAGAGCCCCGACGTGATGTCGAGGTTGTCGACATGATCGGGTCGCGGCGGTTGCTCGTAATTCTCGTTGTAGATGGCGATGTAATAGAAGACGTCCTCACCGTCGATCGACCCATCGGGATACATGCGATCGAGACCCTCCTCGACGATGGCGCCGAGTTCGTAGGCGAAGGCTGGGTCGTAGGCCTCGCACGCCGGAATGGTGGCGGCGAGCAGCAGGCTGTGCCCGTCCTGGTGCTGGAGACCCTCGCCGAGGAGCGTGGTTCGCCCTGAGGTGGCCCCCATCAGGAAGCCGCGGGTGCGAGCATCCGCAGCGAGCCATGCAAGATCGCCGATCCGCTGGAAGCCGAACATGGAGTAGAAGGTGTAGAAGGGCACCATCGGGACACCGGTGTTGGCGTAGCTCGTGCCTGCGGCAATCCATGAGGCCATGGAGCCCGCCTCGGTGATGCCCTCCTCGAGCAACTGACCATCGGTCGCTTCGGAGTAGGAGAGCAAGAGATCATGGTCCACGGGCTCGTAGAGCTGGCCCCGGGGGGCGTAGATCTTGAATTCCCGAAAGAGCGAGTCCATGCCGAACGTGCGCGCCTCATCGGGAACGATCGGTACCACCCGCTCGCCGAACTCCTGGTCGCGAAGGAGGTCGCGCAACAGTGATGTGAACGCCATGGTGGTCGAGACCGCACGGCCCGAGCTGCCCTTGTGCAGCTCGAGGAACGGACCGGCAGACGGCGCCTTGAGTGGTCGGCGATCCCGAACGACCCGCTTGGGGATGAAACCGTCGAGCGCAGTGCGGCGCTGCACCATGTATCGGTACTCCTCGGAGTCCTCCGACGGACGAAAATATGGTGGGATTCCGCCCTCGAGGCTCGCCTCGGGAATCTCGACTTCCATGTTCAGTCGCTCTCGGAGCTCGAGCAGCTGGTTCTTGGTCATCTTCTTGATCTGATGGGTGGCGTTGCGACCCTCGAAGCCTTCGCCGAGCGTCCATCCCTTGACCGTTTTGGCGAGGATGACCGTCGGTTGATCGGTGATCTCGGAGGCTCGTTTGAAGGCGGCGTACACCTTTTGATAATCGTGCCCTCCTCGAGGGAGATGCTCGATGTCGCGATCGCTGAGGTGTTCGACGAGTTTGCGAAGGCGGGGATCGGGGCCGAAAAAGTGTTCCCGGATGTAGGCACCGTCTTCGGTTGCGTATCGCTGAAACTCTCCGTCGACCGTCTGGTTCATCTTGTTGAGGAGAACCCCGTCGACGTCACGATGAAGCAGTTCGTCCCAGGCCGAACCCCAGACGACCTTGATGACGTTCCAACCCGCACCGCGAAACACGCCTTCGAGTTCCTGAATGATCTTTCCGTTGCCACGCACCGGACCGTCGAGACGCTGCAGGTTGCAGTTGATGACCCAATTGAGGTTGCCGAGATCGGAGCGGCCGGCGAGCGAGATCGCGCCGAGCGTCTCGGGTTCGTCGCACTCTCCGTCGCCGAGGAAGGACCAGATCTGGCTCTGGCTGGTGTCTTCGATGCGTCGCTGATGGAGGTACTTGTTGAACCGAGCGTGATAGATCGAGTTGATGGGGCCGAGACCCATCGACACGGTGGGGTACTCCCAGAAATGTGGCATGAGCCGCGGGTGCGGGTAGCTCGACAGGCCGTTTCCGCCGATCTCCATGCGGAAGTTGTCGAGATTTGCCTCGCTCAGGCGACCCTCGAGGAAGGCACGTGCGTAGACGCCCGGCGCAGCATGGCCCTGGTAGTAGACGTGGTCGCCGGCGAGCCCGTCGTCCTTGCCCTTGAAGAAATGGTTGAACCCGACCTCGTAGAGCGAGGCACTGGATGCGTAGGTCGACAGGTGACCGCCGATTCCGTCAGCAGACTTGTTGGCCCGGATGACCATCGCAGCGGCGTTCCAACGGATGAACGCACGGATACGCCGCTCGATGTCCTCGTTACCGGGGAAAAACGGCTGTTCTTCAGCGGGAATCGTGTTGATGTAGGGCGTCGACGTGGTGGGGGGCACCCCGATCTGGAGTTCGTTGGAGCGCTCCAAAAGCTTCGCCAAGATGTAGCGGGCTCGCGGAGCGCCCTTCGCTCCCACCACGGCATCGAGCGAATCGATCCACTCCTTGGTCTCCGACGGGTCGATGTCAGGGAGCTGACGCGAGTAGTGATCGATCATTGCTTCATTCAACCACGGGTAGGGTCGCAATCGTGGCGAAGACGGTCGTTTACACGGATGGGGCGTGCCGGGGCAATCCCGGCCCGGGAGGGTGGGGGTGGGTCGTGCCCGACGGCCCATGGGCCAACGGATTCGATGCCGACACCACGAACCAGCGCATGGAGCTGATGGCTGTGCTCGACGCGTTGCGCACTCTCGACGGTCCGGTCGAAGTGATCTCGGATTCGACCTACGTGGTGAACTGCTTTCGCGACGGCTGGTGGAAGGGTTGGGTCAGGCGTGGCTGGAAGAACGCCAAGAAAGAGCCGGTGGCCAACCGAGACATCTGGGAACCGCTGATCGACCTCTACCGCAGGCGGGAAGATCAGATCGAGTTCACGTGGGTGAAGGGTCATGCTGGCGATGAATACAACGACATCGCCGACCGACTCGCGGTCGAAGCAGCCCAGACCGGTATCGGTCGGACTGGCGTCGGTCGTCCTGACGAACTCGGCCCGCCCGACGAGCTCGACCCCCGAACTGGCCGTTCCCCCTCGGCCTCGGTAGCCGCATCGCCTTCGATGGTCGCAACGCCGGGTCCTGACGGAACCTACTCATCCGTATGGAAACCGAGCGGTTCGGCTGTTCTGATCGCCGGCGTACAGCCTCCACAGCTCGGCGGATACGAGGCCAATCCCATCGCCGACAGGGTTCGTCGACAACTGACCGAGATCCTCCTCGCCAAGGCCGAACTCGATCCGCACCTCGTCGTTCTCACCGGTCTGCGTCTCGGGGCCGAGACACTGGGGGCCGAGGCGGCGGCCGAGGCCGAGCTTCCCTATGTCGCAGTCCTTCCCTTTCCCGACCCCGAGATCAAGTGGCCCACAGCGACGCAGCAACGTTTCCGTGAGTTGCTGTCCGAAGCGTCAGCAGTTGTGCGGCTCGAGAACAAGGTACCGAGAGACAACAGGGCCGCCGGTCAGGCGCTCGACCGACGAAACGGCTGGCTTCGCACGGTGGCGACCGAGGCGATCGTCGTGTGGGATCACGACGAGCCTCGGACCGGAGCGCTCGTTGCCCGGCTGGAGCAGTCGATGCCCGACGACGTGTGGATCGTCAGCACCTGACGATCAGCCGAGCATGGCGTCGAGGGCCGGTCCGATCTCGGGATCCTGAAAGTGATAGCCGCTGGTCAAGAGCACATTCGGCGAGACGTGGGCGCCACCTTCGAGGAGGGTACGGGAAAGTTCGCGACCGAGCCGGGCCCACAGCGCCAGGCGCGGTGTCGGGAGAATCGTCGGTCGACCGAGTGCCGATCCGAGCGCCTTGGTGAACTCGGCATTCGTGACCGGATTCGGCGACGTGAGATTGACCGGGCCGGCCACGTCGTCGGCCCCGAGCAGATGCACGATTGCGTCGACCTCGTCGCGCAGCGAGATCCAGCTGAACCACTGTCGTCCCGAGCCGATCCGACCTCCCAGACCGAGCCGGAAGAACGGGAGCTGCTCGCGCAGGGCGCCGCCCGAAGGGTCGAGGACGATGCCGGTTCGAAGGTAGGCAACCCGGGTGCGGTCGGTGTCCGCCGGGCGGGCTGCGGCCTCCCAGGCCTGAGAGACGGCAGCGGCGAAGTCGTCGGCGGCCGAACTCGTCTCGTCGATTCGCTCGTCACCCCGATCCCCGTACAGGCCGATCGCCGATCCGCTGAGAAAAACCCCAGGTGGATCGGTGGCGGCCGTGATTGCGTCGGCGAGCGTGGTGGTGCCATCGATCCGACTGTCGAGGATCCGTGCTTTCTGGGCATCGGTCCATCGTGAGGACGCAATGCTCTCACCGGCAAGGTGCACCACAGCGTCGATGCCATCCAATGCGCCGGCATCGATGGACCGAGCGGCCGGATCCCAGCTGACCGACGGCGTCGCATCGGGTGCCGTCGACCGGACGAGTCGAACCGGTTGATGGCCGAGTTCGGCCAGACGGTGGACGAGAGCCTCGCCGATGAAGCCGGTGGATCCGCTGATGAGTACACGCATGACCAGAGCCTTTCACACGATCTACGATCGCTCAGGTTCGAGGATATGCAGGAGGGCAGCGATGACCGACGACGTGCTTCAAGGCGATGGTGAGCGACCGGCCGGCAACAACACGAAGCTGCTTGCGGCTGCGTTGGTAGCCGTCGGGCTTGTTGCGTTCATCGTGCAGAACACCGAGTCGACACCCGTGCAATGGCTGGTGTTCGACGGATCCGCACCGTTGTGGATCGTGATTCTGGCGGCGGCCGCAGCAGGAGTGGTGCTGAGCGAACTCGGGGGATGGCTGCTCAGGCGGCGCAAACGTCGCCGCTGACGTGTGATCGGTCTCGCGACCTAGGGTTCGCGGTGCATGCGACGACGGTGTGCAAGGGCCGGAAGCTCGGCGACCGCTGGAGTATCGGGTGGGAGACCCTTGCGGCGTCGCTTCGCCTCGTACTGAGCTTCGTCTGCGACGCGGAGGAGATCGACCGGTGAGCTGATGTCGGGTGTCGCAAACGCGATTCCGCACGAGAGCGAGCGGCCCGCTCCGGACTCGGCAAAGAGTCGAACTGCACGTGTCATGACCGGCTCGGCCGACAACATGCCGCCGCCATCGAGGATGACACAGAACTCGTCCCCGCCGATCCGGCACACCGTCGATCTGGACACAGGGGCGGCGGCATCGAGCAGCGCCTCACCCGCCTCGACGAGCAGGCGGTCACCCGCTGCGTGACCTTCGGTGTCGTTGATCTGTTTCAGGCCGTCGACATCGCACATGATGAGGGCAACATCCTGGCGATCGATCGGGGACCGTCGAAAGATCGATTCGAGCTTCTCCTCCAACACTCGTCGGTTGCCCAACCCGGTGAGCGGATCGCTCAGCGCAAGTTCCTCGAACTCTGCGATTCGCTGGGCTTGGGTGACGGCTGCGGCCACATGGGTCGAGACGAGTCGAAGCGTCGAAAGGTGCTCATGGTCGAGCACCGGTTCGTCGTCGCGGGTTGTGGCCCAGACGATGCCCCAGATGGCGTCACCGATGATGATCGGCCACGCCGCCTCGGAGCCGAGTCCACGACGGTGCAGCGAGATGGTGCCGCGATCATCGGCTCGGCCGTCGTGGATCGTCCGCACGAAGCCCTGGCCGGTGAGAAGGCTGCTGAGCCCGGGGCGGGCGTCATCGGAGTGGAACTCTTCAGCCGGAACGTTTTCGAGTCCGGGTCCGGCGTTGACCAGGGTCTGCACCCGTTGGTTCTCGGGTTGCTCGTGGTCGAATCGGCAAATCGACACGGTGGTGGCCCCGAGTGAGCGCTTTGCTTGCTCGGCGATGACGAGGAGCACCTCGTCGACACGGTCGGCGGCGCGCACCACTTCACCGATGGACACGAGTGCCTCCACCGGCGAGTCGCGTTGGATGGTGGTGAAACGATCGAGGCCTTCGAGCACATCGTCGAGTTCGACAGTGATCGGCAGTGGGTCGCCCCCGTCGAGGACGATGGCCGCCGCGGCGCCGAGGTCGGGGTCGAGCGCAGTTCCCAGCAGATCGTCGACCCGGCCTCGACGCGCTGTCCAGTTCGGTGCTTGCCCGGGGTTCGGGTGTCCCACCAGCGTGGCGGCAAGGGCAAGCAAGCGGGCGGCGAGGGGAATATCGGGTCCACGCGCACCATGCGGGCCGCCCGAGCCGTCCCATCGTTCGAACTGGTGGCGGACCGCGTCGGAGGCGCCCTCGAGTCCGGGGAGACGGTCGAGCAGCGTTGCCGACAGTACAGCGCTCGCCGGATCGGGGACGATGTCGACGGTGCCGACAGGGCGTGCGTGGGTCAACAGGATGCCGACCTCGGAGAGGATCGATCCGATGATGGCGTCAACACGATCCTGCACGGGGATGCCAGCGGCGGATGCGATCCGATCAGCGAGGTGGGCGCGAAGGGCGGCGCGCCGAGCCGCAGGGCGATCGAACACCTCGAGGGCGCGCGCCAAGGCAGTGACCGCAGCTCGCGCACTGCGGTCCAGCGGACGAACGATGTCCTCGGAGCGTCCGGACGAATCAGTCAGGAAAGCCATGGTGGTGGTTCACTCCCCTCCGAGCACGAGCGATCCCTGCCGGAGTTCGACGGCAGATGTGCGTGCCGAGAATACATCACCCCTTGTAGTGGACATCTCACGCTGTGTGCTTTCACTGTCGGCAGGGATCATCGTCGAGTCAGGCTGCAAGGAGATCAGTGATCTTCGACGAAAGGCCCGACTCTCCCATGGCGCCGATCACCGTCTCGAAGGATCCGTCTCCGTCGATGAACACGAACGACGGCTGGCTCCGAATGTCGTACTGCATCCAGATCTGCAGATCCTCATCGGCGATGTGGGGGAAGGCGCCGACCGCAAGATCGTCGACAAAGGCTGCCATGGCACTCGGCTCGTCTCGGCCTGCGACGCCGATGATGGTGACCTGTCCTTCGAATTGTTTCTGCACCTGTGCGACCGCACCGGCTTCACGACGGCACGTGCTTCACCACGGTGCCCAGAACCACAGGACGATGTCCTGGCCGGCAAGTGCGTTGGCGTCGATCTGGCCACCGCCGATGAGATCGCCCGTCCAACCGTGAGCCCACTCGGCGGACACGTCGTCACCAGGTGAGGAGGCGGATGGTGCTGTTGCCTCGTCGGCGGCTGCACCGGAGTCGGCCCCCGGCGCAACGGGCTCGCTCGAAGCGGTGTCGACCGTGACCTGTGTGGCCACGTCCACAGGTGAAGACCCTCCACACCCGACCCCAAGCGTGGTGATCGCTGCGGCGATCAAGACATGGCGCAACGTCGACAGCACAGCGTCAGAGTAGACCGTGACAGGTCCATACTGATGGACGACCATGCCGATGCTGCAACCTCCTCTCGGACCCTCATGAGCACTCGTCAACTCATCTTCCTGGCGCTGGTGTGCGGCTTGGTGATTCTCCTCGCCGGTGCCTTCCAGCTGGCCCTCATTCTCTGGTGACACTCGGATACCATTGATCACTGCTTGAGGAGGTGAGTGCGACGGACGCACACCACGACGTACTCGTCATCGGCGGCGGTCCCGGCGGCTACGCAGCGGCGCTCTACGGCGCCGGCATCGGCCTCGACGTCGGCATCGTCGAGAACAACGTGATGGGCGGTACGTGCCTCAACGTCGGTTGCATACCGGCGAAGGAGTTGCTGGAGACCGCCCACGTCTTTCGCACCGTCGGGCACGCAGCCGACTTCGGCGTGAACGCATCGGCGCCGACGATCGACTGGGGCGTCACCCTCCAGCGCAAGCAGTCGATCATCGATCAACTCGTCAAGGGCGTGAGCGGCCTGCTCGAACGCCGTGCCGTCACTGTGTACGACGGTACCGGAACTCTCGGCGCCGACCGGGTGGTCACGGTCACTGGCTCCGACGGCGCCACCACGACTGTGCAGGGGAAGGCGGTGATCCTGGCAGCCGGATCGGTCACCCGAACGATCCCTGGCTTCGAGGTCGACGGTCGGATCGTCATGACATCGGACGAGGTGCTCTCCATGCCGACGCTGCCGTCGTCTGCAGTTGTGATCGGTGGAGGAGCGATCGGGTGTGAATTCGCCTCGATGATGGGCGACCTCGGTGTCGACGTCACCGTGCTCGAGGCGATGCCACAGATCCTCATGGGTTGCGATCCTGACGCCACAAAGGTCGTTCAGCGCTCGTTCAAGAAGCGAGGCATCGTCACCAGGACCGGCGTCAACGTCAGTGGCCACTCACCCAAGACCGACGGCTCGGGTACGACGGTGTTCTTCGGCGACGGTGAATCGATCGATGTCGAGGCGGTGATCGTTTCGGTGGGCAGGCGGCCATTCGCCGACCTGTTGGGCCTCGATGGCACCGCCGTCGGCCTCGACGAACGCGGTTTCATCGTTGTGGATGACCGGTGTCGAACTGCGGAGCCTGGTGTCTGGGCGGTCGGTGACATCATCGCAACTCCGGCACTCGCCCATGTCGCCTTTGCCGAAGGAATGCTTGCAATTCGCGACATCCTCGGTGAAGAACCCGCTCCGCTCAGCCACCACGGCACCCCGTGGTGCATCTACTGCCACCCCGAAGTGGCGTTCGCCGGGTACACCGAGCAGGGCGCAGTCGACGCCGGCTATGACGTCGTCACGTCGCAGCACCACTTCATCGGCAACGGGCGGGCAAAGATTGTCGGCGAGACCGACGGCATCGTGAAAGTGATCGCCGAACGACGTCCCGATGGTTCGGCCGGGACGATTCTCGGAGTTCATATGGTGGGTCCGTGGGTGACCGAGCAACTCGGCCAGGGGTACCTTGCCGTCAACTGGGAGGCCACCGTCGACGAGGTCGCAGCCTTCATCCAACCCCATCCGACCATGAGCGAACTGTTCGGCGAGACCGTTCTGTCGCTCACCGGCCGTGGTCTCCACGGCTGATCCGGCATCCGGAAGAGAAAAGAGATCCCCATGGCAGACGTGACGATGCCCCAGTTGGGTGAAACGGTCACCGAAGGAACAATCACGCAGTGGTTCAAGAACGTTGGTGACCCGGTCGCCATGGACGAGATTCTGTTCGAGGTCTCCACTGACAAGGTCGACTCCGAGGTGCCATCCCCGGTTGCGGGCGTGTTGACCGAGATACTCGCCGCCGAAGGGGACGTCGTCGAGGTTGGTCAGATCCTCTGTCGGGTGGGCGACGCAGACGAGCCTGTTGCGTCGGACCCGGATGTTGGTTCCGAGCCCCGAGCCGTGGATTCGCCAGAACCGGCCGCTGCGATGCCGTCGCCCGAGCCCGTGGCCACCGATCCCACACCACCCAGCCCGCCAGAGTCAACGTCTCCGGCCAGCGAGTCCGCCGCTGTCGACGAGGTCATCCCCGACGGTGTGATCTTGTCGCCGGTGGTGCGGCGGCTGATCAGTGACAACGCGCTCGACGTGTCGCAGATCGTCGGTACCGGGCTCGGCGGCAGGATCACGCGCGCCGACGTCGAAGCCGTCATTCAGGCCAAGCCCAGCACTGTTCCTGCTGCACCACCGACGCCGGTCGATGAACCGGTTGTTGCGCCCTCTGCGGCGGCACCGCTGGTCGATGAACCGGTTGTTGCGCCCTCTGCGGCGGCACCGCCAGTTGTCGCCACGGCGCCTGAACCGGTACGTGCTGCGGGGGACCACCTCGTTCCGCTCAACAACGTCCGCAAGCGCACCGCCGAGCACATGGTGATGTCGAAGGCAACTTCGCCGCACGTTCTCACGGCGATCGAGGTCGACTACGAGCGTGTCGAACAGGTCCGAAAGCAGCGCAGTGCGGCTTGGAAATCCGACGAGGGTTTCTCGTTGACCTACCTACCTTTCATCACCCGGGCGGTTGCCGATGCGCTTCGCGACTTCCCGCACCTCAATGCCAGCTTCGCCGGCGATCACCTGATCGTGCACGACACGATCAACATGGCGGTTGCCGTCGACATCGACTTCGAGGGCCTGCTCGCGCCGGTGGTCAAAGAGGTCGAAGGCAAGCGGCTTCGGCAGATCGCACGGGACATCAAAGATGTCGCCGATCGCACCCGCACCAAGCAGCTCACCCCCGATGACCTCAGTGGGGGGACGTTCACCCTCACCAATGCCGGTCAGTACGGCACGATGATGCAGTTCCCGATCATCAATCAGCCCCAGGTGGCAATCCTCAGCACCGATGGCGTGAAGCGCAAGCCTGTCGTTGTCACCGACGAATTCGGCAACGAATCGATTGCCATCCATTCGGTCGGTGTGCTTGCCCTGGCCTGGGACCATCGTGCATTCGATGGCGCGTACGCAGCGGCATTCCTCGACCGGATCCGAACGATCATCGAGAGTCGCGACTGGGAAACGGAGATCAGCTGACCGGGACCGCCGCCGCCGAGTCGGGCCTGCGCGTTCGCTGGCTCGGGCGAGTCGAATATGACGACGGCTTCGCGTTGCAGCAGCAGCTGCGCGACCACAGCAACCGCGATCACCTCCTGCTCCTCGAACACGACCATGTCGTGACGATGTCGAAACGCACGCCGCGCCATCACCTGCTCGTCGATGTCGAGGCACTGGGTGCTGCCGTTGCATCCACCGACCGGGGCGGCGACATCACGTACCACGGTCCTGGACAGTTGGTCGGGTACCCGGTCCTCACCGTGCCCGGCAAGCGGGGTGGGGGCATGGCCGACACCGCTGCCTACGTCGAGGGGATCGAGCAGGTCCTCATCGACTCACTCGCAGAGCTTGGCATCGAGGCCGGACGGCTCCACCGCCACAACGGTGTCTGGATCGACCCTCAAGGCGCCCGCCCTCGCAAGATTGCGGCCATCGGTGTCCGGATCTCGCGGGGGCGCTCGATGCACGGCTTCTCGCTCAACGTCGACCCTGACCTCGAGTGGTTCTCCAGAATCGTGCCGTGCGGGATCACCGACAAAGCCGTGACGTCGATCGCCGCCGAAGGCGTCGAGGTGTCGATGCGTGACGTCGTCGATGTGGTGGTTGCCAACGCAGCCCAGCGGTGGGGCAAGGGGCAGCCCATCGATCGAGCCGATGTTGCCTGGCGTGTTCCCGTCGCCGATCTGGCCCCGTTCACCCGGGGAGAGGGCGCAGGAACCCCCGTGGGGCGGCGGGGCATCGGTTTCGGGGAGCAGGCCGACGGAACATCGGTGCGTCTCCTCGGGCGCCTCGCCGAGGCTGGCGTATCCGAAGATCCGGTTCGCTTGAAGGCCCGCAAACCCGCATGGATGCGCGTCCCGCTCGATACCGGCCCGGGGTATCGAGCGATCAAGAAGACGATGCGTGACCTCGACCTCGTCACCGTGTGCGAGGAAGCAGGCTGCCCCAACATCTCCGAGTGTTGGAACGACGGCACGGCCACGTTCATGATTCTGGGTGAGCGCTGCACGAGAGCATGTGGCTTTTGCCTTGTCGACACCCGCAAGCCCACTGCTGTCGACGCCGACGAACCCGCCCGGGTTGCCGAGGCCGTCGATCGGATGGGACTCGCACACGCCGTCGTCACGATGGTGGCACGCGACGACCTGCGCGATGGGGGCGCGTCGGCGGTTGCCGCAACGGTGGACGCACTCCGCGATCGGGTTCCGACCTGTCGAGTCGAGGTGCTGGTGTCGGACTTCAAGGGTGACGCCACAGCGCTGCAGACCGTTTTCGACAGCCGGCCGGACGTCTTCAATCACAACATCGAGACCGTTGCTCGGCTCCAGCGCGCGGTTCGACCGTCGGCTTCCTACGCCCGGTCGCTCGCCGTGCTCGCTAGGGCCAAACGGGCGGGGCTGCTCACCAAGTCGTCGATCATCGTCGGCATGGGAGAGACCGACGACGAGGTGACACAGACGATGGGAGACCTCGCCGCGATCGGGGTCGACATCGTGACCATCGGTCAGTATCTGCGCCCCACGTCCCACCATCTTCCGGTCGCGAACTGGTGGAAGCCGTCGATGTTCGCCGAGTGGAAACGTCGAGGCGAATCGCTCGGCATCGGTCACGTCGAGGCGAGTCCGCTCACCCGGTCGAGTTATCACGCCCGAGACGCAGCCGCTGCTGCGGGCTCGTGACACTCACGTTTCCGGTCGCAGCAGGAACAGGGCAGTGTGAACAGGGGGAGTGTCGTTTCGCACTGTCCATCAACGGCGGCTGGTGATCACTCCAGTGTCGAATCCGGCGAGGTGAAGGCCGCCTGCAAACCGGGCGTGCTCGATCTTCGTGCAGCGATCCATCACCACGTCGAGACCGGCATGGGACGCAATCCGGGCCGCTTCGGTCGACCAGAGGCCGAGCTGGGCCCAGAACGTCTTGGAGCCGATCGCGACGGCGTCCTGAGCGATCGGCGGGAGATCTTCGGAGCGCCGGAAGACATCCACCATGTCGGGGACCTCGGGCAGATCCTCCAGCGACGGATACACCGGTTGACCGAGGATCTCGGTCTCGCGGGGATTCACCAGGTAGACCGCGTAGTCGGCCGACGAGCTCAGGAGGTAGGTCGCAACGAAGTTGCTGGCTCGAGCCGGGTTCGACGACGCGCCGACGATGGCGATCGACCGGGTCTCGTCGAGGATCCGCTTTCGTTCCCCGGCCGATGGAGGCTCCCAACCGGGAATGGGTTCGCGTTCAGGCATGGGCGTTCTCCAGCGCACGGTCGAGGTCGTACAGGATGTCGTCGAGGTCTTCGAGTCCAACGGAGATCCGAACCATGTCGGGAGTCACCGACCCGGCTGCCATCTGTTCGTCGGACAACTGCGAGTGCGTCGTCGAGGCGGGATGAAGGATCAGAGTCTTGGCATCACCGACGTTGGCGAGATGGCTGATCATCTCGAGCGACTCGATGAATGTTGCGCCGGCGTCGCGGCCGCCGTCGAGGCCGAAGGTGAACACGGCCCCTGGGCCGGCCGGCAAGTACTTGTTCGACATCTCGTGATGCGGCGACGAGGGGAGTCCGGCGTAGTTGACCCAGGCGACCCTCGAGTCGTCGTGAAGCCACGCAGCGACGGCGCGGGCGTTCGCGACGTGACCCGCCATGCGAAAATCGAGCGTCTCGAGACCCTGGAGGAAGAGCCATGCATGCATCGGAGCAAGCGTGGATCCGATGTCGCGGAGGTGATCGTTGCGGACCTTGGTGAGGTAGGAGTACTCACCGAAATTGTCCCACCAGCGGAGGTCGTTGTAGGTCGGGACTGGCTCGGTCATGTTGGGAAATCGGCCCGAGCCCCAGTCGAAGGTGCCGGCTTCGCACACGACGCCTCCAAGCGATGTGCCATGACCGCCGATGAACTTCGTGGCCGAGTGAACCACGATGTCGGCGCCCCACTCGATCGGTCGGCACAGCGCCGGGGTCGAGAACGTGGAGTCGATGGCCAGCGGCACACCGTTGGCGTGGGCCACGTCGGCGAGGGCAGCGATGTCGGCGATCGCCCCGGATGGGTTGCCGATCGTCTCGGTGAACAGGAGCTTGGTCTCGGGGCGGATGGCGGCTGCAAAGCCGTCGACGTCGGTCGGGTCCACGAACGTCGTCTCGATACCGAACCGGGCAAGCGTGTTGGAGAACATCGTGATCGTTCCGCCGTACAGGTGACTACTCGACACGATGTGGTCGCCTGCCTCGGCGAGTGAGGTCACGGCCAGAAATTCAGCCGCATGCCCTGACGATGCCGCAACCGCACCGAGTGCACCGTCGAGCGATGCCATCCGTTCTTCGAACGCCGAGACGGTGGGATTCCCCAGCCGGCTGTAGATCATCCCGTACTTCTGCAGGGCGAAGAGATCCGCGGCGTCGTCTGTGTCCTCGAAGACGTACGACGACGTCTGAAAGATCGGGACCGCCCGTGCCCCGGTGGTCGGGTCCGGACGCGCCCCTGCGTGAAGGGCACGGGTTCGAAAGCCCCACGTGTGATCAGTCATGCACCGATCGTACGCATGCCAGCGCTCGGGTCTAGCCTCATGGCATGTTCACAACTCGTCTCGAGCGGGCCCGAGCCCGGATGGAAGCCGAGGGGGTCGACGTGCTGATGCTCTCGGTCGGCAGTGACCTCCCATACTTCTGCGGCTACGAAGCCATGCCACTCGAACGCATCACGATGCTTGTCGTGCCCCGCGACGGTGACGCCACGCTCGTCCTTCCCGGCCTCGAAGCGGCCCGAGTCACCGAGCGGCCCGAACTTTTTTCGGTGAAGGGTTGGGGCGAGACCGAAGATCCGATTGCGATCATCGCCAATCTTGCCGGCCCGGCCTGCGAGGTCGCGATCGGTGATCACATGTGGGCTGGGTTCCTCGTCGACCTCACCAAGCAGATGCCGAACTCGTCGTTTCGCCGGGCATCGACGATCACCAGCCCGATCCGCCAAGTAAAGGACGTCGAGGAGGTCGAGCGCCTCCGGGCTGCTGCCGCTGCCGTCGATCGCATCGCAGAACGGCTGCAATCGGGTGCTATTGCGCTGGTCGGTCAGACCGAGGCGCAGGTGTCGGCCGAACTCGGTCGCCAGATCGTGGAGGAAGGTCACGACCGCGTGAACTTTGCGATCGTGGCGTCCGGGCCCAACGCCGCAAGCCCCCACCACCATGCTGGCGACCGCGTCATCCAACCCGGCGAGAACGTGCTCTGCGACTTCGGCGGGACGATGATCGGCGCCGATGGTGTCGGCTACTGCTCGGATCTCACCCGCAACGTGTGGACCGACGACCGTCCCGACCGTGACTACCTCGAGGCCTATGCGGTACTCCATGAAGCTCAGGCGGCGGCAGTTCGAGCTGCCACCGTGGGTACACCTGCACAAGATGTCGATCGGGCGGCCCGTCAGCGGATCGTCGACGCCGGCTACGGCAGCTATTTCATCCACCGCACCGGTCACGGCATCGGGGTCGAAGCCCACGAAGATCCCTACATCGTCGAGGGCAATGCCACGCCGTTGGTGGCAGGCAACGCATTTTCGATCGAGCCTGGAATCTACGTTCCCGGCAAGTGGGGCATGCGCCTCGAAGACATCGTCGTTGCTGCTGATGACGGACCCGATCCGCTCAACACCGTCGATCATCATCTCGCCGTCCTCGGGTAGTCGATGATCGAACTCGACGGTGCAACCGTCCTGCTCCAGTGGGCCGCAGGCGGCTGGCTGTTCCTATGGGTCACGACACGTCGTCGCGAGGTCGGACTCGGCTACGGCTGGCTGCAGCGCCTGACGTTTCTCGCCCTCGCCGGTGGGTCACTGGTGGCCGCCTTCATCACGTCGCCGACCTGGGAGCGTGAGATCGGCACGATCGCATTCATGGCGGTCGGCACTGCGACATTGGCCTTTTCGATCGTTCGTCGGTCAGCCGGTGTTGCCGGTCAGCGCGAGGTAGTGGAGCGGCGCAGTCAGCGGGTTGCCGAGATGACCGGAATCGACCGCGAGGAGCAGCGATTCGACAAGACCGCAGCCGAGTTTCCCCCGGTGCTCGATCTCGTCTCGGCGGTCGTCGGCATGATCGCAGTCCTGATCGCATCATGGGAAGCGGGGGCGGGGGCAGATGTGGAAGTGCTCTCCATCGCTCGAGGCATCACCTCGGCGTTGTTTCTGGGAGCGCTGTCCGATGCGATGCTTCTTGGGCACTGGTACCTCGTGCAACCGGGTTTGGCCCGTGCGCCCATTCTCGAACAGGTCAGGTGGGCCGGGCTGCTCTGGCTGCCGGAAACACTCGTGTTCCTGATTCCCACAGGCATGCTCTCCGTCCTCGACGGAACCATCGACGACGCATACAACGGACTGCTCGGATGGTTCTGGGTAGCTTCGGTGATCGGCACCGTCTCACTCATCGGCGTGTGTCGGTTGGCTCTCAAAGAACGGCAGTACTCGGCGGTCATGGCTGCGACCGGCCTCATGTACTTGGCGATCCTCACCGGATTCGGCCAAGACATCGTCGCTCGCGTGCTGCTGTCGCCCTAGCGATGCAGGTCGCTGGTCGCCTCGTCCTCCTCGAATCCATGCGGGGCACAGTGGGCTGCGACAGCCGCTGCCGCAGTCACGAAGACCGCAGTGGCGATAGCGAATCTGCTCAGCGAGTCACCGATCACGCCGGTCATGAGGGCGGCGATCACGGCGCCGAAGCCGAGACGCGCGGCGCTGATCACGGAGGATGCCGTGCCGGCCATGTCTCCCATCGGGACCATGCCAGCCGCGTTCAGATTGGGTGAGATCATCATGTACGACGCGACGGTGAGGGCCAGTGTTGCGTGGAACAGATAGAAGTTCGGCAGTTCGAACACCGTGGTGACCAACACCAGCCCAACCGATACCGCAGTCATTGCCCTGGACTGCAGGCTGATGCTTCGAGAAAGCCCGAGACGGGTCACCAGTCGGCCGTTGGCCAGCGAGCTGAGGGCGAGACAGATCGCGATGGCGCCGAAGACGAAGGGAAACCACGAATCACGACCGTAGACCTCTCCTACGATCACCTCACTCGTGGTGAGGTAGAGCGTCATCGCTCCCTGAATGACGATGGATGCCATGGTGGTGCGAAACGTGACCCGGGTTCGCACGACGCGGCGGCCTGCTTCGCGCATCTCAGCCAAGCGAAGTGGCCGTCGGTTGTCGTCGCTGAGGGTCTCCGGCAGGCGGATTGCCCAGAGGCCGAGCCCGAGGCCGGCGGCTGCACAGAGCCAGAAAATCGCCTGCCAGGGGGCGACGAGCATGATTGCTGCGCCGAGGGACGGCGCCACGATGGGAACCAGGATGAAGACAGCCATCACTTGAGACATGACGCGAGCCATCTCCTGACCGAGATAGATGTCGCGCACGATCGCAGTGACAACAACGCGAGGTCCACCTGCACCGATGCCCCAGATCAGTCGGGTGACGATGAGCGTTCCAAGCGACGGTGCAAGCGCAGAGGCGACGGCTCCGACGACGTAGATCGCGAGGCCGGCATAGAGGATCTTGCGGCGGCCGAATCGGTCGGTCAGCGGTCCCCACGCCAACTGGGCGATGGCGATTCCGGCGAAGAAGGCCGTGAGTGTGTGGCTGATGTGGGTCGAACTCGGCTCGAGGCCGAACGTTTCCCGCATCTCGTCGAATGCCGGAAGCATGGCGTCGATCGCAAGAGCCATCAGACCCATTGCTGCCGAGACGAAGATCAGAAGCTCGCGCCGCCCCATACGGTGCCTTGGTGGGCTCTCGACGGCAGAGGAAGTAGTAGCCACCACGTGACGTTACGGGTTTGCTGAGGTGGCGCACACATCGGTTGCGTTGGAGCGGGTTCCTGTGTCTTGGAACCAGCTGGCTACGATCTCGCCATGCCCATCACGTTCAAGGTTGTTCGCAGTGTTCCGAAGGCCACCAAGGCCCGCATACGGTTGGTGACCACCGAAGCCGTCGAGGCAGGCCTGAGTGGCGTCACCGTTGCAGAACTCGGGTCAGCAAACTTCAGCGGCAAGGAGGGAGACGTCCATGTCTCTCCTGGCGAGACGCGAACCGAGGTCTTGGTCGGGATGGGCCCCGCGGATGTCGTGGATGCAGCGGCGATCCGCAACGCAGCGGCCGGGGTGGCCCGGCGATTCGGTCACTTCGGCAAGATCGGGGTCGAACCGCCAGACATCGACCTCGACGGTGGCAGTGTTCGGGAAGCGCTCGTCGAGGGGCTGTCGCTTGGCGCATACACCTTTCTCACCTACAAGTCTGAGGGCAAGCCATCGAAGCTTCGGACCGTCGAGATCGCCGGTGGAAGTGGGGCCAAGAACCAGGCGGCGTGCGATCGGGGGAGTGCCATTGCCCGGGGACAGATGCTTGCTCGCGATCTGGTGAACGAGCCGGGTGGCACGCTGACACCTGCTGTCTTCGCTCGCCGAACTGCCGCCATGGCCAAGGCGCAGGGTCTCGCCATCAAGATCTGGGACGAGTCCGCCATCAAAAAGGGCAAGCTCGGTGGGTTGCTCGGCGTGAACCGAGGGTCGACCAACCCGCCGCGGCTCGTGGAGTTGACCTATACGCCGAAGGGAACCGCAACGGGATTTCTTGCCCTGGTCGGCAAGGGCATCACATTCGATGCCGGTGGCCTCTCGATCAAGACCGGCCAGGGAATGATGACGATGAAGTGCGACATGGGTGGCGCTGCGGCGGTCATTGGAGCGATGTCTGTGCTGAGGGATCTGCAGGTTCCCTGCAAGGTCCGAGCGTGGATCCCCATGACCGACAACATGCTCGGTGGTGACGCCACCAGGCCTGGCGACGTGCTGAGGATTCGCAACGGCAAGACCATCGAGGTGCTCAACACCGATGCCGAGGGTCGGCTGATTCTCGCCGATGGTTTGTCGCTCGCCTCGGAGGCGAAGCCCGATGCCATCGTCGACCTGGCCACGCTCACCGGCGCGTGCATGGTCGCGCTCGGCCCCAAGATCGCCGGCCTGATGAGCAACAGCGATGCCTGGGTGGAGCAGATCGAAGCTGCGTCACATCTGAGCGGGGAGCGGGTATGGCACCTCCCCCTTCCCAGCGATTACATGAAGATGTGCGACTCGCCGATCGCCGACATGAAGAACATCGGTGGCCCGTACGGCGGCGCGCTGACTGCGGGTCTGATACTTCAGCAGTTCGTCGGTGATGGGATCCCGTGGGCGCATCTCGACATCGCTGGTCCGGCGTTCGCCGACGCCGAGGACGGCGAATGGAGCAAGGGCGGGACTGGGTTCGGTGTACGACTGCTGGCGAGTTTGGCTTCGAACTTCCAGACGCCGTCCTGAGGTACACAAGCCGCGCTCCTGCTTCGGATGCGAGTGGGGTTGCCCTCAGGCGAACGGGGTAGAGACGGACGAACGGCGGCCGTCATCGGCCGCCGTTCGACGTTGCAAAACGTTCAGATGTGACGCTGCGACTCGGTTACCCGAGGCAGCACGGTTACTCGAGGTTCGAGCTGACGGTCGAGAACTTCTCGGAGGCTGCGCTACCGAGAAGCGTCACGGCTGCGATGCACACAACGGCGATGAGTGCAACCAGAAGTGCGTACTCGACGAGGCTGGCCCCACGATCGTCATCAACACGACTCGTGACCCAAGCGGAAAGGAACTGATAGGCGGTGATCATTCGGGTGGACTCCCTGTTTTGACTCTCACCACCGAGCCGGTGGCGAACCGATACAAGTACATTCGGCTGCCACATCGTAGTTCCTTAGGTTTTTTTCTGCATCTCTTGTCGAAAATCTTTCGTTCGATCTCGCCGCTCCATTGCCGACCTGGCCCTGTGGAGCAACCGTGCACAGTGGATTCTTTCGACGTCATGCGGCGTCTGGGCTGTGCTCTGCGGCGAGTCGGTGGCGTTCCCACGCCCAGCTCACCGCTTCTGCCGCAATCGAGTCCGGCACCCTCCAGCGGTCGAGTTGGCGCTCGGCCTCATCGAATCCGTCACCGCATTCGATGAGGCTCAGGGCAAGCCGTCGAGCCCGAGCGCGATGCTCGGAGCCGGTCCTGCCTGCGTCGACGAGGCGCACGTGCTCGATCGCCAGTCGGGATGGAAGGCGTTCGATCTGCGCACGGTTGAGTGGTGGGAGGCGATGCCGAATCTCCAGTTCCTGTCGACCGGCAACGCGAGCGGCACCGAACCGGCACGCTCGCTGAAGCGATCGGGCAAGTGCGCTGTTTCGCCCCCCGTTGTGTCCGATCCCGAGCTGTGCGGCAACATCCCCGAGGTCGATCTCGGCTGCACCTCCGCTGGCGTCGAGCTCATCGGTGAGCGCTCGAAGCAGCAGTGTGGTGGACGGCCCGAGGATTCCTAGCCAGAAGCGTTCGACGTAGCGCGACCGAGCGTCATGGCCGAGCTCATCGATCAGCGGATCGTGCCAGCGTCGAATGTGGAGCATCGTCAGATGCGACTCATCGCTCGGCAGTGTCGGTTGCAACGTCATCGTTCCCCTTCGTGGAGTCTGCAAAGCGGGGAAGTGGGAT
>Ga0181564_10000745_pt1 | contig 28935 bp, 26 predicted proteins | sample 011ome_24_FD_134512 | JGI IMG/M metagenome (GOLD analysis project Ga0181564, IMG submission 134512) | Coastal salt marsh microbial communities from the Groves Creek Marsh, Skidaway Island, Georgia - 011513CT metaG (megahit assembly) | ecosystem: Environmental > Aquatic > Marine > Intertidal... | reverse complement strand
TCAGAGAGAAAAATATTTTTGGTGGCCATGATGATCATGATGACCATGGTGATGGGCATGATGAACATGACGAACATGCTGATGAGCACGGAAATGGGCATGATGATCACCATGATGGGCACGCACATGGCGAACACGATATTCACTTCTGGCTTGATCCTGAAATTGCAAAAACTATCGTGAAAATTGTCACAAGAGAATTGTCTGAAATTGACCCTGCTAATTCCTCAACTTATAAATCAAACTCTACAAAAGCTATAAATGAGATTGATCAGTTGATAATGGATACTAAAAGTAAAATAAATAGTAATGCAAGTTATGTTGTGTTTCATGACGCATATCAATATTTTGAAAAAAGATTTGGTGTTGAAGTTGTTGGAGCATTAACTGTTAACCCTGAAGTCTTACCAGGAGCAAAACAGTTATCTGAAATAAGAGAAGTTATAGAGCATGAAAATATAAACTGTTTATTCTCTGAACCTCAATTTAATCCAAGTATTGCAGAAACAATTGCAAGTGATACAGGTATTAAATCGGCAATTATAGATCCGCTTGGAGCTGAATTAGATCTAGGTAAAGATTTATACTTTGACCTTATTGGAGATATTGCTTCATCATTTGAGAGTTGCTAGCAATATTTTTAGGTTATAGGTCTCTAGCTTAAAACTGATTTTATTGTCTCACCTATTACTGATGGGTTTTTTGAAATTGTAACTCCACATTCTTTGAGCAGCTCAACTTTTTCTACGGCACTTTCTCCATAAGCAGAAACAATTGCACCAGCGTGACCCATCACTCGTCCTTTAGGTGCAGTAAGTCCTGCAATATATGCTACAACAGGCTTCTTCATGTTTTCTTTAGCGAATTGTCCTGCATCAACTTCTTGTGGACCTCCAATCTCTCCTATCATTAAAATAACATCTGTATCAGGGTCTTCTTCAAAACGAGATAATATATCTCTAAATGAGCTACCATTAATTGGATCTCCACCAATCCCGACACTTGTAGAAACACCAATATCAAGCGCCTTCATTTGAGAGGCAGCTTCATAACCTAACGTTCCTGATCGGCCAACAATTCCTACATTACCTTTTTTATAAATATGTCCTGGCATAATTCCCAACATTGCTTTTCCAGGACTTATGATTCCAGCACAATTTGGACCTATCATTGTCATTTTTTCAGACTTTGTATATCTACGCATATAACGTTTTACTCGTATCATATCATGAGCTGGAATTCCGTCAGTAATTGCCACGCACACTTTGATACCTGCATCTGCGGCTTCCATTGCAGAGTCAGCTGCAAAACTTGGTGGAACAAATAATATGCTAGCTTCTGCTCCGGTTTCTCTCACAGCATCTTTCACAGTATTAAAAACTGGTAGTCCTAAATGTGTTGCACCGCCTTTACCAGGAGTAACACCTCCGACTAGATTAGATCCATAGTCTAACATTTCTTGAGCATGAAAACTTCCAATTTTACCCGTAAAGCCCTGGACAATCATTTTAGTATTTTCGTCTATAAGTATCGACATTCTAACTATTCTCAACTTTCTTTAAAGCTTCAACAGCTTTATTTGCTGCATCTTCAAGCGAGTTTGCTTCAATATAATCGATTTTACTGTCTCTCAATATTTGATTTCCTTTTTCAACATTTGTTCCTGCTAATCGAATGACTAATGGCATTTCAATTTTGATTTTATCTAAAGCTTGAACGATTCCTTCAGCGATCCAATCACAGCGGTTTATACCAGCAAAAATGTTAACAAGTATTACTTTAACCTTTTCATCAGAAGATACGAGTTTAAATGCTTTCACAATTTTTTCAGGAGTAGCTCCACCTCCAACGTCTAAGAAGTTTGCTGGTTCACCGCCTGCCAATTTAATCATGTCCATTGAGGCCATTGCTAAACCAGCACCATTTATTATATTTCCAATATTCCCATCAAGACCAACATAATTTAATCCTCGATCCGATGCATACACTTCACTTGGGTTTTCTTGAGATTTATCTCTTAATTCTGATACTTCATTTCTTCTAAACAATGCATTGTTATCAAAACTCATTTTACAATCTAGTGCAAACACGTGCTTGTCTTTAGTTATAACGAGAGGATTGATTTCAACCATAGTTGCATCAAGTTCACTAAAGACACGGTAACAATTTCTAATTACATCAGCTGTTCGAGAAACAAGTTCAGGCTCAATACCAAGATTGAAAGCAATTTCTCTAGCTTGAAACTCCTGCATTCCAACAGCAACTTCAATTTTTGAACGGATGATCGTTTCAGGTTTTTCGCTTGAAATTTCTTCAACGCTCATACCACCTTCAGTAGAAGCAACAACCATTATACATTCTGATCCACGATCAAAAACAAGTCCTAGATATAGTTCTCTCTCTATGTCTGACGCTTCTTCAATATAAACTCGATTAATGATTTTGCCTGCTGGACCTGTTTGATTAGTTACTAATTTTTTTCCTAATAATTTATCTGTAGCTTGAGCAACTTCTAATGCATCGTTGCAAACAATGATACCGCCCGCTTTTCCTCGTGCGCCCGAATGGACTTGAGCCTTTACAACCCATTTTGATCCGCCTATTTCTTTTGCTTTATATTCTGCATTTTCTGGGCTGTATGCAATTCCACCCTTTGGAATGCCAATACCGAAATCAGATAAAATTTTTTTTGCTTGATACTCGTGTATATCCATAAAAAAAAATTCTACATGAACTTAAATATAGATCGAGAAGAAAATTACCCAAAATATGATTTTTTAATAGATAATTAAGCTCTTTTGTCGCTTAAAACTGTGATCCGATTCATAATCCGCTGATGGGGTATATAATCACCTATGGCATAGTGCATCGTACAACGATTATCCCAAATTACTAATGTGTCAGGTGTCCACTGAAACCTTATTTGAAATTCAGGCTTATTCATAAAATTAAATAAATAGGAAAGTAGATTATTAGAGTCAGTTGTCGTCATTCCAACAATCTGAGATGTAAAGCTAGGATTGATATAAAGAAATTTCTTTTTTGAAACAGGGTGAATTTTTACAACAGGATGAACAGCATTTCCAAATTCTTCAAAACCTTTGTTTAATTTATTTGCAGACTCAATATCATCCTCTTGCATATAGTTGTTTCGAAAACTTCCCATATCATGAATAGCCCTTAATGTTTCAAGATTTTTTTTCATATCATCTGGGAGTGCATCATATATTTTTGACAATGAGCTCCATAATGTATCGCCACCAACTGGTGGGATTACTTTACTATATAAAACAGATGCAAAAGGCGGATCATTTTTAAATGTTAAATCTGTGTGCCATTCATCTGTATCAGGTGGATTATCTTTATTGTTCTCAAGTAATACAATCTCAGGAAATCCTTCTACATGAGGGTAAATGGGATGAGGGTCTTCAATTGTTCCAAGGCTTTTTGCAATCTCAATATGTTTCTCAGGAGAAATTTTCTGATTACGAAAAAAAATAACATTGTACTTAATTAAATCATCATAGATTTGATTGAGTTGCTCATTAGATAAATCATTTGAAAGATCTATTCCTGTAATTTCAGCACCGAGTGAAGGCGTTATTTGTAGAGAAGAATAATCATTCATTATTTTATCCATATCGGAGACGACCAAGCCATCTCTGCCATTGTTGAGCTATACGCTTTCGATATTTTTTGTCCTGTCCTCAGACTATCATAAGTAGTCCATCGACATGTTGGGTTTTGAATGACACGAGCATAATAGAATGCATTCTGATCCGGACTATAGTCTTCATCAGTCCATAAGACTTGTAGCTCATCTGCTCCTCGAGCTTGATCAATAGCACACGTTTGTAAATTAACCTTTATATTTAACGATTTACATCGCTTAGAATTATTATTTATTTTTCTATTTTCACTACAGACAACGTCCATAACTTCTTCTTTTGCCTTTCCATTCTCCATCCAACCTTTAATTATCTGTATCTTATCTAGAGGAGCATCAATTGGATCCTTTTTGGCGCTGATAAAAAATGATGGCGCTTTATCTTGATTATGTTCTATTGTGCTTCCCATCGGACTTCCATTTTCATAAGCAAAATTAATCTGTTCATTCGATGACAGTAAACTTTCACTATAATTAAAACCCCCAAAAAACCTTAATTCAATTCGTGTGCCACTTGTTGCATATACTTCTTTGTTTTCCATTGCCTCAAAAAGATCATCACGGGTATTTTCTCTAGCCCAAATTGCTGCTAGCCCACCGGGATTATTTATGTACTGAGGTATATGAGTATTTTCATTAATTCTGACCATTGCGGGAGCTACCACATTACTTTGTCCCCTATAATCCCATTCTTCTGTATCTCCAGGATTTGAATTATGAGTATCTGAGCTACCAATCATCCCTAAATCCATTGGATTAAAACCTAACTCTTGCTCTAATTCCATACCTCGTTTCAAAGCATCTCTTACCATTGAGGTGGGTTGAATACACAGCGTATCTACCTCTTTTTCACATTTTGGATAAATTTGCTCTACATTGCATTCTTCATCTGTACTTCCAAAAAAAGTACTGCACTCAGAATTTCCTTTAATCTGAAACATTTCAACAATTGGTTCATTTTTATCTCTTAACGCCCAATCAGCTTCAGTATAATCATCTCCGTCAATAGTTTGATTTGCAAAAGCAACGCCCCATGATCTATTACTGTTGTGTGGTATTGTCATAAACTCACATGGATAATTACAACTTGATAATAATTTCTTCCATAAATCTATTGCTGTATGTGCATCAAAAAGTGAAAATGCTTTATCAGGTACTGTATTATTTTTAAAAATAACATTTCGATGGTTATACCCTCCATCAGGCAAGGTGGGTGAATATTCATAAGCAATAAACGTTGTAAATTTTCCAGGGTCATTGTGTCTTTCAGCTGCATCGATAATTTTATTCCATGTAGATTTAATAAATCGTTCTTCTTTTTCTTTATCACCAATTGCCTCTGACATAATGCTTACAGGTGGTCGAGCAACAGATGATTCACGAAGTTCCATAAAATATTTATAGCTTGGCGACTCTAATCTTTCACAAGTGTATACTTGAGCATCTGAAATTTCTGGATCAGCACAAGCTTCATGCAGTCCAAAAGTTTCTGCGTGATCTGTAATAGCAGCAAAGTCGAGAGGTCTTGAAATTTGCATTGTTTCTCCGTACATATTTAATAATGGTTTGCCTCGAGCAAACGCATAAGACTCGTCTGGGTCAAAACGAGTATTGAAAATATAGGCATCAAAAGAAAAACTTGAGTGAACATGTAGATCTCCAAAATACACATTCTTTAATTCATTCTTTTCTTTGAATCGATTTTCTTGAAATTCCCATTGCAAAAAAGTTTCTTCATTCTGTTGTGCCGCTATAGCTTTATACTTTTCAATATCTTCTTTAGTTAACAAAGGTGCATTTAAGTACGATTGAAGATAAAAATACCCAGCAACAAATATACAAATTAAAGCTACAAGACCTAGAATGATCCAATTTCTTTTTTGCATAAACATAAAAAATAGAAAAATATTTTACAACTTTATGAGTGGGTTGTATGCAACTCTTTCAGGAATTTCTTCTGCACCTGGAACTTTTCTAGCTATCAAGAATGGCTTCAATGCTTCAATTGCTTTTGGCTCGTCGTAATGACCAATATTTGGATGGAGATGATGAACAAAATGTAATTGCATGGAATGATTCAAATACCTCGGCATCCAATGACGCCAAAATTTAGTATCTTTATATCTACCCGTACCTACTTGATAGTGAGGATACCAACTAAAAAAAGTTGCAAGATAAATAATTCCAATTTTACTTGGTAGCCACCAAAGAAATAGTGTCTGAAGTGGAAATATTATTACAAGAATTAGCAATACTACTCTGTAAATAAGTCCTACAACTGCTCCTCTTTGAAACTGGCTCATGAATGCCGCATCATTTTTATAAGTTTCTGCAACTTCTTCATACTTAGCTGTGCCCACTTGAGTTCGAACTATAACATCCCATAATGATCTAGCCGAAGCTGTTTCATAATCTGGATCTTTTTCGGGATTATTGGTGTGAGCATGATGTTTTAGATGGGTACTTTTCATAACTTCATAGGGAAACATAAGAGTAACTAATGTGTAGTGGCCTACAAAAGTATCAATCCATTTTCTTTTAGGGTTACCTCTAGAATAATTACCGTGCTGTGCTTCATGTGAAGGTAAGTAGGCAAAACAAGCGCATATAATTGCTATAACTGATCCAAGAGTGAGAGATATGTGATCAAAAATAACTAATGGCCATAAAGATAACCATATTGTAGCTTGTCCGGCACCAATTAAGATCATTTCCCACTGAAAACGTTTTGAAAAACTTTTGGCTATTTCTTTTTCTTTTGCAAATGAAAATTCTTCAGCTACTGGTTCTAAATTTTCCACAACCAAGTTCCTCTAATTTTCGCTATAACTCCGAAACTTAAACCAAGAAAATACCAAAGTACTGGACTGTGGTTTATCCCAAAATAAATTGCAGCAGCGTTAAAAATACTTCCCCAAAAAATTAGGCCAAACCAAACCATTTCCCATTTAGTAATATGATTTATTGCTATTTCTCTAATCTTCTGCATTTTTAAAATTAATTAATGACAAGTATATCACAAAAATTTATTTTTTAAGGATAGTTTAGACCATCTTTTTTTAGCTCTTCAACTAAATCATTAAAACGATCTTGGCCAAAAAAATAATTATTTTTATAAACAGAAAGTGGCACACCATGATGACCCGCATTTAATTGATCTTTCTGATTAGCTTTAATTTCCTCAATTATTTGATTCTCATTTGCTGTAGCTCTTTTTTTTATTTCATGAAAATCTAAACCAATATTGGAAGCAGCTTCCACTAATTCTTCATCTTTATTCCAGTCTTTACCCCCACCAAATATGAGTGATGAAATTTCAAGAGCAAAATCTAATTGTTTACCTTTTTCAGCGGCTTGCAAAAGATGGCATATATCAAAAATATATGGCTGATCAGGTGAAATCTTACCTGTAAAAACATCCTGTTTAATTGGATCAGGCCTTGGCGGTAAAACAAATTTCATTCCAAGTTTTCTAGCTTTGAGTTTCATATCAATCATTTTCCACCAGAAGTAAGTGAAGAAATTTCTGCGTTTAAAAAATTCAGGCATTCTGATAGCGATTGGATAAACAAGTTTAAAGTTTACTTCGACTCCGTACTTGTTCCTCAACATAATTATTCGAGGAAGTATTAGATATGAATATGGGCTTCTTAAAGAAAAATAAAAATCAATTTTCATTAGCTTATGATCAGCCTTTCACAACCAGTTCCTTTTAATAAATCATCAACTTTTGCTTTATCGCTTTCACTAAGCAAATTATATTCTTCGTTAATCCACTTTAAACATTTGGCTTGGTAAGGAAATGACTTTTGTTTCCAAGTACAGCCGTCAATCTCTGTTTCCCATTCTTTTTCTTCATTTTCAATTGCCTTTGCATTTGCAAGTAATGCTGGAACATAGCCTTTTCCAATCTCAGTCAATAATTCTTTAATTGTAGATGGGACATCTTCATATTTAAACCAGTCTTCATCTGAAACGTCTAAGCCTGAAAGATCTTCAACAACACCAACCCACGCTACAGTTCTCATTGAAACCTCATGTACTATTTCTCTTGGTGTTGGATCAAAATTCACTAGCTGACTAAATTGACCAAATAGTGCGAAGTCACTTGATGATGGCCTTTTACCAATTAAATATGGAAAAGATGTAAAATGCTTTTGAAGAATTACAAGAAGTCGCCTTAAGCTTGCATCAATAATTGGTGCCGTATCTTTATTTGAACCGACAACCCATAATCTATCAATTTGTCTTTTACTGAACATTTTATTGAAATTATCTAGCACTTCATCTGGTATTGACCCCATGATCTGAAGGGGTAAAATTGTTCCAGCGTTTTCAGCATCTTTCTTATCATTCCACCTGTAATGAAACATAAATTTTGTACACCATTCATCAGCAAAATCCTCTAACAGATAATTTAAAAAAGATAGAACTGGATCTTTTGGAATTGTACTACGTTCTCCTGCTTCACTTTCAATTCTTCGAATAAGTGGAGTTGAGTCAGTTTCAGCTTTTAAATCACCATTTTCATCTGGCAAAAGAAAAGTTGGGAATAAAACTGGTTTTGGTTTTTCTATTTCTATTTTTGCTTTACTGAAATAAGTATCAACATCACTCCAAATCATTGTGTAAGGTATTCTTTTATACCTCAAAAAAGACAGCATCTTACGAGTATACGGTGATCCATTTGCACCTATTAATTTTATTGGATTTGGTAAACTCATAAATACACTCCCTTATTTACTTCTGAATAATTTTTGAACCTGTATTCTGCAGCTCATCAGATTTTTTCATATTTTTCATCATAGCTACGATATCAATTGGAACTGAAACACCTTTCTTGCAAGCTGGACGCTCCTCCATCGTATTCATCCATCTTTGAAGTCCATCGAGACCATCAATATTAATACCAGACCATTTATAAATTCTAACCCAACACCAGTTGGCAATGTCAGCGATACTAAAATCATCCGCTAGATATTCGTTATCTTTTAAACGAGTTTCCATAACTTCAAACAATCGTCTTCCTTCATTTTGGTACCGATCAATTGCAGGTTGAATTTTTTCCCCTGGCCAATATCTGTAAAAAACGTTGGCTTGACCCATCATAGGGCCAATTCCTCCCATCTGAAACATGAGCCACTGTATGACTTTGGATCTAGCTTTCGCCTCAGTCGGCAAAAGTTTTCCTACTTTTTCAGCCAAATAAATTAGCTGAGCACCACTTTCCATAATAGATAAATTATCATTATCAGTGTCGACTATTACCGGTATTCTGCCATTTGGATTCAACTCCAGAAACTCTGGCTTCTTTTGATCTCCAGATTGTAGATTGACCACATGAACATTGTATGGAATTTCTAATTCTTCTAGTGCAACAGATATTTTATAACCATTTGGCGTAGGTGATGTATATAACTCAATCATCAAATAATCCGTCTATTGACTCAATGTTCAACTGTCCTACAAGTCCTGCTTCTCTGTGTCTATAGCCTTCTAGTAGATCAGGATCTGACGGCATCATATTTTCTCCCATGACTTTCTTTGATGGCCATTTTGCAATTACAACGGCATCCCAAAGCTCTTCTATCTTACCAACAGTAATTCTCGTTACCTTAGATTTAAATGTTATTTCTCCACCAATCTCATTTAAATGCTTTTCCATAATTTCACCATATAGCGCATAAGCTTCACTGCCACTAAGTGACGTTTCTCTTCCATCTTTATATTCAGCTTTTTCTCTAAACTTTAAGAGGTTGATCATATAAATAGGTTGATCGTCACTGCCTTCTTCAAAAAATCCTTTCATCTGCTCTCGGTTGGGATAAACACGATTTTCTACTTTCATCTTTGTTTCCTTTCAATTAAAGAGATAAAAAACATTGTAAGTGTAACAAATAACATAATACTTGTCCCCACGAAACCTCCAGGCGCAGTTGAGGTAAAATATTCTGGCTCCAAACTATGTATCATCATTGTAATAATTCTAAGTACATTATCTGCTACTAAAATTAACCATGCTATTGAAAGAAGACTTTTATATTTCAAAAGAATGATGACAAGAAATACAAATACTACTATTTGAGATCCACCCCACAATGAACCCATTGCATAAATTACACTATTGGGATCTAAATCATTAATGACAGGAAAAATTATAATTGAAGCTATTGAATTTAGGCCTGCATCTTGAGCAAACATATGTGTAAAAGATCTAAACGCTACTAAAGCTAAATATAGATAAAAAAACCATAGTGCTAAAACTATCCCCCGATAATTATTGTTCGCTTCATCTGGAAAAATAGGTATAAACTTCATTTAAACTCTAAAATTATGATTTCCCATATTTTTACATATTTCATTAAATTGAGTAATCGTTCCATTAATTATTGAGTCAACACTCTTAATCTCATCAATTAAGCCAATGGATTGTCCTGCAAGTGCGGGCGCTGCATTCATATCACCATTAAAATATAAATTTTTAATTCCCATCATCGATGACATATCCATATGTCCTTCATCATAAATTTTTTTTGTAAAATCAGTTTTTAATGCTCTGACACATGGTTTTGATTTTTTATTTAATATATACGTTCCTTGCTCATCTGAATCTAGGATTGTTCGTTTGAAATTTTCATGTACTGGACTTTCCTTTGAAGAAACAAATCTTGTTCCCATCTGAATACCTTCAGCTCCAGCTGCAAAAGCTGCAGCCATTCCCACTCCATCCACAATTCCTCCTGCAGCTATCATGGGTAAATCTGTATGTTTACGTATTGATTGCAATAAAACATATAGACCAACTTCTTCTGGGTTTTTAAATCCACCACCTTCTGTTCCCTCTACCACCAATCCATCAACTCCAGCTTTTACCGCTTTAAGAGCGCCCGCAAGGCTTGGAACAGCGTGAAATACTTTTATTCCAGCATCTTTGAGGACATGAATATACTTTGCAGGGTCACCAGCTGATGTAGTCACAAATTTTATATTCTCATCAATAACTAAATTAATCATACTCTCATCTTGAAGGAATAAGATTGGAAGATTAACACCAAAGGGCTTATCAGTTAGATCACTCATTGCTCGGATTTCATTTTTACAGTTTTCTGTTTCGCCTGATGAAGTCTCGATGATTCCAAATCCACCAGCGTTAGAGACAGCTGAGGCTAATTGACTTCTTGCGATCCATCCCATTGGTGCCTGAATAATTGGGTATTTTGAACCTAAAATCTCAGTAATTCTATTCATATTTTATATGCTAATATATTGACACTATTAATGTCAATATATATCCTTCAATTAATTTTTTTAACTATGAACACTAAATCAAAACAAAACACATTGTCGACAATAAAAGACGGTCGGCACCTAAGAAGCGTAAAAACACAAGAGTCAATTGTTAATTCTACGATTGCATTATTAATGGAGTCACCTTCAGTTCAGTGGCCTACCGCAGAACAAGTTGCAAAGCATTCAAACATTGGTCTGAGAACTGTTTTTAGGCAATTTGACGATATGGACGGCCTTATAAGATCATGCCATAAAAAAATTATGGTTGAATTTGAAAAGTTGTTATCTAGCAAGTCTACAAAAGATAATGCTTTAAAAAATCGTATTACATTTTTAATTGATGAAAGAATAGATATTTACTCGAAATACAAAAATGTATTTGCATCCTCAATTATGAATATTCAAAAGTTCCAAAGTATTCGCGAAGGATTCATTGAAGGAAATTTAAGACTCAAAAAAAGATTTGAAAATATAATTCCAGAAGTTCTTAAACTATCTTCATTAGACCAGGCTTATTTAGATACATCTATTTCATTTGCCTGTTGGTACAGACTCTCAATTTTTTATAAATTTTCAGATAAAATGATAATCGATAAATTTTCATCTGAAACAAACAAGCTTTTAACACAAGAAAGAAAGATAGATATATGTATAAATCATTAGTTTCTAAGACAATAATAATTCTTTTTAGTTTTTTGGTCCTTGTTGCATTATCACTGCCTATATTATTAAAGTCACTTGGACTTCATCCTGATTTTGATAGTAAAACATTTGAACTTAATGGAAGAAAAGCTTTAATAATTGCTTCAAGCCACAACGTATTGAATCTTCCAGGAGAAGTTAGAGGAAAGCCAACTGGAGTAGCGAGTTCAGAACTTACCGTCCCTTATTATGAATTCATGAATAGTGGCATGGATGTTGATCTTGCAAGTATTAAAGGTGGTGAAATTCCAATTGATCCTGAAACATTAATTTATTTGATTAGAACGCAATCAGATAAAAAATTTCAGAATGATATCGAAGCAATGAAAAAGCTAAAAAACTCAATGCTCATTGATGATGTAGATTTCACTAAATATGATTTGATCTACATAGCAGGTGGCTGGGGAGCTGCTTATGATTTAGGCTATTCTGAAATTTTGGGCTCAAAAATATCTGAAGCTTACTATGCAAATAAGATTATTGGAGCGATATGTCACGGTCCACTTGGATTACTTAATGCTAAAGACAAGAATGGAAACTTACTTATTTCAGGAAGAAAGATGACAGGAGTAACTGATAAACAAGTTATCGAACTTGGAATTGAAATGACTCCTCAGCATCCTGAAACTGAGTTAAGAAAAGCAGGGGTTATATTTGAGAGTAAGTCAAAGTTCAATGATCTATTTGCAAACCATGTAGTTGTCGATGATGAAAAACGTTTTGTAACTGGTCAAAATCAGAATGCAGGACATGAAACTGCTCAAATAATGATGTCAATATTAGCTGAGGAGATCTAAATGAATAAATTTTTAGTAGTTTTAATTACAATCTTTGGTTTTCAATTTTTAATTATAGGGCTTATGTGGATTGTGGCACCCTATAATGCTGCGGCGACATTTGGGATTTTTTCACTTTCTGACGGTATTGGTTTGAGTTCTCAATTAGGCGATACAGGATCATACTTCCTAAGTATGGGCATTATGATGATTGCTGCAGTATATACTCAGAAATCAATATGGTTTTATGCACCATCAATCATGTTAGCTATAACCGCACTGTATAGAATACTATCTTGGCTCCTTCATGATGCTGCTTTTGCAACTCAATTCATAGCTGTTGAAATATTTATTGTAATTTTACTTCTCTATACTTCAAAGAGAATTTCTGAAAAATAAATGAGAGTTCTCAAGTATATTATATTTACTCTATTGCTTTTACTTATTGCTGGATTCTTTGCATTAAGAACAGAAATTGTTCAAATGACTCTTGCACAGATGCAAGCTGAACGATTGCTTGATAGACCAAGCCCACTTCCAGAAGAAGACTCTCTATCTGGACTGCTCTGTGGATCGAGAGGACCATTACCCTCTGCTGGTACCGCTGAAACATGTATTCTCATTAAAGCCGGGGAGAGAATTTTTATTGTTGATGCAGGAGATGGAAGCATAACAAACTTGAGAGATTGGGGAGTTGATTTAGGTAAGATTGAGGCGTTCTTATTGACGCATACTCACTCAGACCATTTCTCTGATTTGGCTGATTTGCATTTAAATGCTTGGGTTACACAGAATCGAACAGATAAACTTAAAGTATATGGACCAGAAGGAACGCAGAGCGTTACTGATGGATTTGAAACGGCTTATGCTCTTGATTATAAGTGGAGATATGAACATCATGGTAACATTGTTGCACCAATAGAGTTTGCGGGTTTTGATACACACATAATTGATATAGAAAGCTCAATTGTTATTGAAGACAATGACTTAAAAGTAACAGCTTTTCTCGTAAAGCATGATCCTGTTAAACCATCCATAGGATACAGATTTGATTATAAAGGTCGATCCATCACTATAAGTGGTGATACATCTTATAGTGAAAATTTAATAAAACATGCCGATAAAACTGATCTGCTATTCCATGAGGCGCTCTCTTACAAACTTAATAATGCTGGCGCTACTGCAGCTCTCAGAGTCGATGAAACAGGAAATATATCAACCGTACTTATTGATGTCCTTAATTACCACACATCTCCAACACAAGCTGCTAAGGCTGCTCAATTAGCAAAAGCGAAACATTTGATTTTTTATCACATGATCCCGTATCCAGAAGGGTTGGTCGCCAAAATGTTATTCTTTAATGGTGTCAATGATATCTATAAAAATTGGACGATTGGTAGAGATGGAGTAATGGGAATTCTTCCACTTGATTCAGATAAAGTAAAAATAACTTACATTGAATAATGCTGAAAAAAATTTTTTATTTCATTTCAGTATTACTTTTACTTGCAATTACACTCTGGACTTTTCGAATTGAAGTAGTCGTATGGGCGATTCCAAAGATTTTAAAACTTTCACAACCAATAGCGGAAAATAAAGAAGTGATCTGGCCTGAAGGCCCATCAACTCCTGAGGTTCTAATGGAAGATAGAAAACCAAATATTATTCTCATACTAGCTGATGATTTGGGCTTTAATGATGTTTCTCTTTACAACGGAGGTGCTGGAGACGGAACATTAATGACTCCAAATATTGATCGAATTGGCAAAGAAGGTGTTCGTTTCAATAATGGTTATGCTGCTAGCGCAAGCTGCTCACCATCACGAGCATCTCTAATGACAGGACGTTACGCAACAAGATTTGGATATGAGTTTACACCATTTTTTTCAATTGGCCGTACAATTTTGAAATGGATGGATGATGTTGAAAATCCTCTTATAAAGGGACAATTTGCAGATGTCTCTGATGAAAATTTTATTGATGGTGCTGAATATGCTGGAATGCCATCAAGTGAAATTACAATTGCCGAACTTTTAAAACAAGAAGGTTATTATAATGCACATATTGGCAAATGGCATTTAGGCACTCTGAAAGGTCAGAATCCAACAGATCAAGGCTTTGATGATAGCCTTCAATTATTAAGTCCTCTTTATCTTCCGGAAAATGATCCAAATGTTGTAAACGCCTATACTGATGCAGCAATTGATAGAATGGTGTGGGCTTCCTCTCAATTTTCAGTAAGGTTTAATGGAGGAGAAGCATATGAACCAGGAGGCTATATTACTGACTACTATACCGATGAGGCTCTTAAAGTTATTGAGAAAAATAAAAATAGACCTTTCTTTCTTTATTTAGGTCACTTTGCTCCACATAACCCTCTTCAAGCACTGAAAGAAGATTATGATCATTTTCATCATCTTTCAGAAAAAGATGACCATCGAATGAGAGTTTACTCTGCTATGATCAAATCATTAGACCGTAGTGTAGGAAAAATACTTAATGCGCTCGATCAATATAATTTATCAGAAAACACTCTAATCATATTTTCAAGTGATAATGGAGGGGCAGACTATATCCATCTCTCTGATATTAACAAACCATATCGAGGATGGAAGATAACTCATTTTGAAGGTGGGCTTCATATACCGTTTATGGCAAAGTGGCCAGCTGAAATTGAACCTGGAACCATTTTTGAACATCCTATTCATCAAAACGATATCTTCACAACATTTGCTGCTGCTGCTGGAGCAACTATTCCTAACGATAGAGTGATAGATGGAAAAAATATTTTACCTTTTATAAAAGAAAATAAGCCTCCCCACGAAACTCTTTTTTGGCGATCAGGTAGAATGCAAACCATCTTGCATAACGAATGGAAAATGCTTGTTGATAAAAACCAGAAAAAAAAATGGCTTTTTAACTTAAGTAATGATCCCACGGAGAGAAAAAATTTAGCAAGTCAAATGCCAGATAAAGTTAAATTGTTAGAGAGTTTACTTGAAAAACACAACAGTCAACAATCAGAGCCAAATTTTTCCAGTATTATCACATTCCCAATACGCATAGACAAACATGAGGGAGAGGAATGGACAGAGAATGATGAATATACTTTTTGGGATAACTAAGGACATTTAATAATGATTGAACATACAAAAGAAGGTGGCCTTCATCTGATTACAATGCAAGCTGATAGCATTTGCCCTGAATGGCAAAAACAAATGTTAGATATTTTAGATGTAGTTGCAGCAGATCACAAAAAAGGTACTACACTTATTTTAACAGGTTTAGATAAATCATTTTGTAAAGGACTTAATCTTCAAGAAGTTATGAAACTCTCACCAGATGAAATGAAATTAATAGGTAAAAATATGAAAGAGATTCACCGTCGCATGCTCATGTTGCCATTTCCAACAATTGCAGCAATGAATGGGCATGCATTTGCTGCGGGTGCTTTCATTGCCATGTCTCTAGATTATCGCTTGATGCGTGAAGACCGTGGCTGGTTTTGTATCTCTGAAGTTGATGTAGGGGTTCCTATACCCAATGCTATGATGGAGATGTTGCGTGGAAAACTTCCTCCAAATACAGCCCGTGATGCATTGTTAACTGGTAAACGTTACGGGGCTGATGAAGCAATAGCAGCAGGAATCGCTGATGAAAAAGCATCTATGGAAAACTTAATTGAAAAAGCAAAGACTAAGGCCATAGAATTTGCAGAAAAAGAGCCGAGTATTTTTAAAAATATTAAACAAACGTGGCACAAGCCAATGGCTGATGCTTTTAAGAAAGAGATCGAAAATAATTTATAAGTTTAACTTAATAAATGGCTGATCATTTGTATGACAATGGACGCCACCACCGGCAGCCCAGGAACTTAACATTTCTATTATATACACGTCACGATTAGGAAAATAAGTCTCTATACGAGATTTAGCATCAGCATCTGTTATAGAGTTTCCAAAACCTGGAGCAATTACAAACCCATTACCCACTAACCAATTCATATAATTTGTATCGAATTTATGATTATTATATTGAGCGAAGCCTTCAATAGGTTCTCTTATAACATTGAATCCTGCTTCCTCAATTATGTTTGCGGCATTATCATAAATCTTGGCATCTTTACTGTTAGGTTGACATAATGATGTAGGCGTACATTGAACTACAACGACAGTCCTTCTTTCGATAAATCGAGCAATGCCATCTATATGACCTTTGGTTAGATCACCATCTGGAACTCCCTCAATGAAAACTACATTTGAAACACCAAAATGTTTCTTCAAATCATGCTCAGCCTGTGATTTATCATAATTAATATTTCGACTTGGATCTCCCAGTGTACTCCAATTTAGTATGACTGTGTCTAATCCATTAAACTCTAAGTTACCTCGTTCATGTACTATATCTACTTGATCAACGGGCATATCAAGGATTCTTCCAACTTCATTAGGAACTAAGTTATCTAAATTAAAAGGTACATCCGATCCAAAAGCTCCACCCCATGCATCGAAATTCCAATTTTGAATTCTTAATTCATTATTTTCTAAAATATAAACAGGCCCATTATCTCTCATCCAAGCATTATCATTGGGCACTTCATGCCAATGAATATTATTATTCTTAGGATCAGCACCAATATCACTTATTGCTTTGCGTGCATCTTCATAAATTTTTTCTGTGCTATATAGAATATGAAGTTTCTCATAGCGAGATATGATATCAGCCATCTTTGCAAAAGTAGGCTCATAAGCCTTTTCCCAATGACCAGGCCATTGAATCCAAATTGCTTCTTGTGGCTCCCACTCTGCCGGAACGCGCTTCAAAGAATTATTAGTTTCAGTTGAATGCACATTTATATCTAATGTTAAAAATAGAAATAATGTTAAAAAAATACAAATTTTACTTTTCAATTTTTTATTGTCTTAAATTTTTGCCTGACTCATCATAACAAGGTTTATCGATAATTGAAGCGTTATAAAAATCTCCATTAATTTCTACTTGCAAGACTTCTTCAGTCTTCAACAAATCATTATTCAAATACGCAAAAGCAATACTTTTTTGTACATAGTGACCGAAGCCTCCAGATGTTACATATCCGATGCAAACATCATTCTGCATAACAGCTTCATTGTTAGTCACATCTATGTCATCAGTTTCAATTACTAAAGAAAACAACTTGTGATTACTGCCATCTTTATCTGCAGCGTCTTTACCAATAAAATCTTTATCCCAATTTATAAACGAGGAAAGGCCTGTTTCTTTTGGAGTAAAGTCAGGTCTAAAATCAAGTGTCCACGCACCCCAATTTTTCTCTAGCCTCATAGACATCAAAGCTCTTCCACCAAAAGGTTTTATGTTGAACTGTTGTCCCGCTTCCTCAATAGCCTCGTACAACTTGAGCTGATAGTGTGGTGCTACATACATTTCATATCCCAGCTCTCCTGTAAATGACAATCGATTGACTAATGCAGGAACACCAGCAACAAACATTTTTCTCGAGTCTCTAAATTTAAATGAGTCATTTGAAACATCTTCTCTGACTAATAATTGTAATAAATCTCTTGATTTCGGACCTGAGATAGCAAGACCATGAAAATCATCAGATCTATTTGTATAATCAACTTCATATTGATCTAAGTGCTGCTCAAACCATCTTCGATGCATTTCCTGAGCAGCGCCAGATCCATAAACCATAAAATGATTTTCACTGAGACATGAAACTGTAAGATCTCCATATAACTTGCCTTTTTTTGACAGCATTGGACTTAATGCAATACGTCCTACTTTTGGTATTCTGCCTGCCAAAATATAATCTAAAAATTTTCTTGAGTCTTTGCCCTTAAATTCATGTTTAGAAAAATTAGCTATTTCTGTAACTCCAATATTTTCTCTTACATTCTTAACTTCATTTGAAACGTATTTATGGGAACGGGAACGTTTAATAGTTGGTTCCTCGTAGGCATCTTTAGGATTATCGGCAAACCATAGAACGTTTTCGAGTCCAAAACTATCACCCATAACTGCACCCATATTAACGAAACGATCATATAAAGCTGTAGTCTTTTGTTTTCTCCCTTTTGGCAAAGTCTCATTCGGAAAAGTCATAATGAATCTTCGTTCATAATTTTCAGATGATTTAACTGTTCCATAATGAGGAGAAGCATAATCACCAAACCGTGCAACATCCATTGCCCAAACATCTATGGAGGGCTCACCATCAATAATCCATTCTGCAATACACTTGCCCACACCTCCTCCTTGACAAAATCCAGCCATCACACCGACTGCTACCCAATAATTTTTCATTCCTGGAACGGGCCCAATAAGAGGACTTCCGTCAGGACCAAATGTAAAAGGACCATTAATAATATTTTTAATTCCTGCTTTTCCTAAAGCAGGCATTCTCTCAAAACCGATAGCTAATCGATCTTGAATATTTTCTAATTTTGGCTCTAACAGTTCATGCCCAAAGTCCAGCGGAGTTCCTTCCACTTTCCATGGTGTTGACTTAGGCTCATATGTGCCAAGCAACATGCCTTGCCCTTCTTGTCTAAAATAAATATTACCATCAAAATCAGTTCCAATTGGTAATCTTGTTCCCTGGGGCATCTCAGCTATTTCTGGAATTGTATCAGTAATTAAATAATGATGCTCCATTGGCTGTACAGGCAAATTTAATCCTGCAAGTTTACCAACCTCTCTCGCCCAGAGTCCTCCAGCATTAATAACAATTTCTGCATGAATATTTCCCTTATCAGTAAATACATCCCATGTTCCATCTTCTCTTTGTTTAGTATCCTTAACCTCAGTATTTGTATGATAATTAGCACCATGAACTTTCGCAGATTTTGCAAACGCATATGTGACACCTGATGGGTCTACTTCGCCATCGATTGGATCCCATAAAGCTGATATATATTTCTTTGGATCAATAAGGGGATTTTTTTTTGCAACCTCCTCTAATGAAATAAACTCTTGATCAAGGCCCATATACCTAGCTTTTGTTCTTTCTCTTTTAAGATAATCTGACCAGACTTCATTTGAAGCCAAATAAAATCCTCCACTTGGTTTAAAACCAACTGAATGACCTGATGTCTCTTCAATCTCCTTATACAGGTTTATTGTATATGCCATCAGTCTAGATATATTTGGATCTGAAGAAATTACATGAACATTTCCTGCGGCATGCCAAGAAGAGCCTGCTGTTAATTCCTTTCGTTCAAGGAGAACGCAGTCTTTCATTCCAAACTTTGCTAGATGAAAAAGTATAGAACAGCCTACAACTCCCCCACCAATAACAACAACTTTAGCGTGAGTTTGCATTCTTAAGGAGTAAATTCTTTATTTACCTGCTTAAGAGTTTCGTCTGTTCCATGGTGAAAATGTTTTTTCATATCTGGCATATATTTCATTGAAATTGGATGCTTGCCCACAGCTACTGACATCTCTCTCACATGATGCGCTTCTGCCCCACAACAAATTCCAATAAAATTGATATTTTTTTCCATGCAATCGGTCGCAAATTTAGCCATTTCAAAACGGTTACAGTAAAGATTATCTAGGGCTACAGGAAATGCATTATCGCCAGGAATACAATTACACCCATCATCTGAAATATTTAGAAAACCAGGTTCTTCTTCTGTAGTTCGATAAGGCACTGGCAATCCTGCAACATGGCAAGACACTTTATCTCTTACTTTCTCAAGAAGTTTCATAGTCATATCGGGTCCTCTATAACAATTTAAACCAACCACATCTGCGCCTAAGTCTTCCATCATTTTACATGCGTCTTCAGGTGTATGTCCTTCTCTTGTCTTATCTCCCCTTGGTATTGCAAAATTAGCTACTGCAATCATTCCTTCATCTTTGATAGCTTTGAGCGCAATTCTCATTTCTTCAGTCCAGTTAATTGTTTCAGCAACAATGAAATCAACTCCCGCTTCTTTTGCCCACGCGACTTGTTCTTCATACATTTTTTGACATTCAACAATTGACTGCTTATCATTTGGATCATAAATATTTGTATTTGCGACATCTCCACAAACCATAAGATCCAAATCCTTATATTCATTTGCAGCATCTTTGGCAATTTGGAGGGCATTCTTTTGAAGAGACTCTAATAAATCTTCTTTTCCAATTATTCTTAATTTTTCTCTGTGACCATAATATGTGAAAGCTTGAACAACATCAGATCCTGCTCTTATAAATTCTCTATGTAATTGAGTCACGACTTCTGGATGCTCTAAAACAACTTCTGGAACAAATGCACCAGCTGATAAATAACCTCTTCGCTCCATTGCAAATAGATAGCCTTCAGCGCAAATTATTGGGCCTTCGTTAAGTCGAGTGATAAGATCTTTTTTCATAAAATACCCCTAAATTAACTACTACAAATTAATTACCCAAAATTTGTTTCTGTCAATGAAATTTGGCTTAATCAGTAAGATTTCCTGCGACCCATTGGTGAAATAAATGTGTCGGACCATCCATAATAGGGGAAAAATTCCCACCATTATAAACTGGAGATTTTCTACCTTTTTGCATTCCCTCGATAGCACTAACATCTTCATTCATAACTTGCTGCCAGAATATGAAATTCTTTTCTCTTAGTTCTTCATATTCATCACTGCATGCACTTTCCTGACCAACATAATACATTTCAAAATGTTCTTTAGTTTGCGTCATTGATATTGGTTCAAGCCAGAATGCAAAAAAATGATCTACATGAATTCCCAGCATTAAGTTAGGAAATAGTGAAACGTATTCCGAATTTTCATATAAATTATTGGGCCAATTTGGAAATGTAGAAAATTTTTTATTTCCATCAAATTGCTGAGAATATTTTTTACTACCTTGTCCTGAAAATGTCATATTTTCATCCTCAATATGGTAGTGATCCTCAATATTTGAAACACGATTTAACTCTGGATGAATAGTTGGCAGATGATAACTCTCACAGTAGTTTTCAATTGCAAATTTCCAATTACTGTTCACACACATTTGAAAATTGCCAAAATTTTTAGCTCGATGAATTAATTTTTGATCATCATTAGTTATGAACTTTGACCACCGATCTTCAATTGGTTTTATATGTTGATTGAAACTTTTTGCATTAGAGTCAATATTGACAAATATTAAATCCATCCAAACATTGGATCGAACTTCTTTCAAATTATTACGACTTTTATCAAAGCTTTCGAGTTTATGCTGATTCAATCCTCCGATATGTGGTGTTCTTTCAAGTTCTCCATTAAAATTATATGACCACGAATGATAAGGGCACACTATGAAGTTTTTTTGTTTACAGGGTTTATCAATTAGTTTGTGACCTCTATGGCTACACACATTATGAAATACTTTTATTTTTTGATTTTTGTCCCTAACAACAATTAATGGAATACCTAGCAATTCAAATGGGATTGTGTCACCAGCTTCAGGAACAGAGCTAGCTGTTCCAATAACTGTCCAGCTACTAGCAAAAACGTTATCCCTTTCAAATTCTAAATATTCTTCACTTATATAACATTCATTTGGAAGGCCATGAGCTTGATTAATCTCACTCTTGACCACTTCAATTTTATCTAATGATAGAATTTCTGATAAATTTTTTTTAGACATTTATTTAGCCTAAGTTTGAAATCCAAGTTTTTGCTTCATCTGATTTGACCATTCAACCAAAAGCCTATCAGCCGTCAAACCAATAAATGCTACACATAAACCAATGATTAATCCTTTACCACCATCATTGAACGACAAGGCTCTAAATATTTCTTGTGATAAATCCACAGTACCAATAAATCCAGCAATCATGACCATAAATAAAGCAAACATCAGAGTTTGATTAAGGCCTAATAAAATCTCAGGAAAAGCGAGAGGCATACGAACTTTCCACAATATCTGTCGAGGAGTGCATCCCGAAGTTATTGCGGCCTCAATAATATGAGCTGGAACATTTCGTAACCCAAAAATTGTATAACGAGTAATTGGAATTGATGAATAAACAACAATTGCAAATATTGCTGAAACATCACTTATTTGAAATAACATAACAGCGGGTAATAAATATATGAAAGATGGGAAAGTTTGAAATGTATCACATATATTTAAAACAAGCTTTGTTCTACTTTCTTTTTTAGATGCCCAGATTCCTCCTGGAATACCAATCATTGCACATATAATTAGAGATACAAAAACCATGTATAATGTAATCATTGCTCTCACCCAATACCCAGAAGTAGCAATAAACAAAACAAATAAAATAACTGTTAATGCAAGTTTGAATTTGCCCAAACGCCAGCCTACGCATCCAACTAGTGTAACTACAGCTATCCATGGTAAATATTGAAAAGCCGCTTTAGTTGGCACAAAAACATAGATTAATAGAAAATCTCTCAAAGCGCCCAAGGGCTTGTACAATGAAGTTGTAATAAATTTAATCATAGCATCTAGATATCCAGATAATGATATAGTCATTTCCTTTGGAAGTTTCGCAGCCATTGGCGTTAAATAAGCTAATAATATTGAGAAGAAAAATACTGCAAGCGCAGCTGTTATGTAAGGATGACGGACGCAAAAAGATCCTTCTTTTAATCGTTCTGGTTCTTTCTGCGAAAAAGCCTGGCTATATCGATCAAGTGTAATTGCAATAAAAACAACAGCGACACCGATTTCAAATGCTTGACCAAGCCTTAAGTTTTGAAGTCTTGTTAGAAGATCATGTCCTAGACCTGCCTGTCCTATAAATGATGCAATAACAACCATTGCAAGACACTGCATAATGACTTGATTAATACCAAGCATTATAGATGCACGGGCAGCAGGTAATTCTACTTTGAATAACATTTGTAGTTTATTGCAACCAGCCATGATTCCTGCCTCAATAATTTCAGGAGATACACTTTTTAATCCAAGTATCGTAAGACGGGTCATTGGGGGAAAAGCAAAAATAACTGTAGCTATAACTCCAGCTTTAGAGCCAATCCCAAAAAAAATAGCAACCAGAATTAAGTATGAAAAATGTGGAAGTGATTGAAGCACATTCAAAAATGGCCATACAAAACTATGAACTCTTTTTCTTTTAGCGGCTAAAATTCCCAGAGCTACTCCAATAATTGCAGCTAAGGGTGTTGAAACAGCAATCGCAGATAAAGTCTTCATAGATAGTTCCCAAATACCTCTCTGACTAAAAAGAGCTAAGTAAAAAAAACAGCCCCCACCTAACAATGCTAATCTCCATCCCTTTAAATAAAGACCAAGAACAATAGCAAGGCCAAAAATCATGACCCAAGGCATTGGCCCAATACCGGCATCGGCAAATCCTTTATGCAATATGGCTTCGGTAAAACCCAATAAGACATCCACGCCATCAGCAATTGAGCGAGTAAACTCTCTAAAAGTAAAAAGACCAAATATTTCATAACTTCTCAAAAATTGAATTCCATCATTAGTCCACTGAACAAATGGAATCATTCCCTCTATGGTGCCACATCCTCCAAGACAACTCTTTGGAGGAACCAATGACCACTTAGGTAAAAATGGTTTCAATGATATTAAAATTAAAAATGGAGCAAATATAAAAAAGAAACCAGACTTAAAGAAATTATTAATACTCATTCTTTTTCAAATAGAACGTTAACAATATCTTGTTTTGTAATACTGCCAACCACATTAGAGTTATCATCAGTTACTGCTGCTGGAGCGTTATTCATAAGAATTTCTTTTGCGATCTCAGAAACTTTTGCTTGCTGAGATACTTTTATTTCAGCTCCCTCAACCTTTTGTTTATTCATTATACTTCCCACCGAAAGTAATTTTGCTCTTGGTATATCTTTTGTAAATTCTGCCACATAATCATTTGCAGGATTAGTAATTAATTCTTCTGCGTTACCCACCTGAACAATATTGCCTTCATTCATAATCACGATTCTATCAGCTAATCTTATTGCCTCGTCAAAATCGTGGGTGATGAATACAATAGTTTTTTGAAGCATGCTTTGAAGTCTTAAAAATTCATTTTGCATTTCTTTTCTAATCAATGGATCTAATGCAGAAAAAGGTTCATCTAAAAACCATACATCAGGTTCGACTGCCAATGACCGAGCAAGACCCACTCTTTGCTGCTGACCGCCAGAGAGTTCTCTTGGATAGTATTTTTCTCGCCCTTCCAGTCCTACGAGTTTTATTACTTCCTCAGCACGCAACTCTCTTTTATCACGATCAATACCTTGAACTTCTAGAGGAAAAGCAACGTTTTGAAGGACGGTTCTATGTGGAAGTAAAGCAAAGTGCTGGAAGACCATTCCCATTTTATGTCTTCTAATTTCAATCAATTCTTTTTGAGTAGCTTTGATTAAATCTTTTCCTTCAAAAAAAACTTGTCCATGAGTTGGCTCAATTAACTTTGACATACAACGAAGTAAAGTCGATTTTCCTGAACCACTTAAACCCATAATGACTAATATTTCACCAGTCATAACATCAATATTGGCATCACGGACGGCAGGAATATATTTTTCAGATTTGATCAAATCTGCAGAGGGATTAAAGTTATTAGTTGCAAGAAACTTCTCAGGACTCTCGCCGTAAAGCTTCCAAATATTCTTACATGAGATTTTTATATTATCGTTCATAAATTAATGAAAAGAGTAACATATTTTAAAAAAAAACGAACCAGCAAGAAGCTGGTTCGTTTAATTTCTTTGTTTAAAACTAAGTAAATTAGTTAATTCTAAAGAGGATTAATTTACCCAGTTAGACCATTTAGACTCGTGTTCGTCTAGCCACTTTTGAGCAGCTGCTGGAACTTCTAAACCATCTGTATCAACATAGTTGGCCATTTTATCAATATCAGGGCCAGAAAAGTTCATCTGCTTTAACAGTTTGTATCCAGCAGGATGGTTTTTACTAAAGTCTTTATTCACTGCAAGTTTCAAATATCCACTAGCAGGGTTACCACAGTCATACAGAGCATTTGGATTTACACCCCAAGATGCATCAGTTGTACATTTAGGATCATGTGTTGGAAACTCAACAAATTTTCCAGGGTACTTTGCACCGATAAAGTTTGGACTCCAGTTAAAGATTACTACAGGTTTATTTTGAGCAACACCTGCATCTAATTCAGCCCAGATCGCTCCAGCTGAACCTGCGTTTCTAACTTCAAAGTTCATACCCAAAGCTTCAACTTTTTCAGCATCATGTTTTAACCAGTCAACTGGACCACCAATAAATACACCTTTGCCTCCAGAGTCAGCTCTTGCAAACTGGTCTGAACATGCATTTAGTGCTTCCCAAGAAGGTAGGCCTGGGCAAGTTTCTTCAACAAAATTTGGATACCACCAATCTTCTCTTGTTACAGCATCATGAGTTAAGATTTCTTCTACGTTTCCAGTAGCAAGAGATTTCTCGTAAGATGCACCGAATGCACCCTCCCAAATCTCATGGACTAAATCGATGTCTCCATCAGCCATTGATTGATAAACAGTCTGGCTATCCATTGGGATGTATTCAATTTCCTCGCCCACCATTTTTAACAACTCACCAACTACTTCAGCACCAACAAGTTGGCTTGACCAGTTGTGAGTAGGAATTTTAACAACTCCACTTTTATCTGCACTAGCTGTTCCAAGTGAAAGACCTGTAACAATTAAAAAAGCAGATAAAAAACTTATCATTTTTTTCATTATTTATTCTCCTAGGTTTGTAATATTTAATTAATCCTACAAATATTATACGCACATATTGATACTAATCTGAAATGAAAATTTAAAAAATCGTACTATCAACACCTACATGTTGATAAAAAAATATAAATCTATACTACCTGTAGATGCCAATCAATCTTTAGGCTTTTACTCTACTTTTGGTTGGGTCATAAAAAGGGAACTGGATTATTTTAGCTTTTAATCTTCTTTGGTGACCGTCAAGTTTACCAACCTCAACCTCTGTTCCAAGTTCACAGGAGTGAACATCCATTCGACAAAGTGCAATATTTTTATTAAGTGTTGGCGAAATCATTCCACTTGTAATTATACCAACTTGTCCTTTTCCAATATGCACACAATCTCCATGACCACATTTTTCATTTCCTTCAATTTCTAGTCCTACAAGTTTTCTATGAGGGTTTTCTTTTCTTCTGATTAAAGCATCGCGGCCAATAAAGTTTGCTTCCTTGGATTTAAGGGGAACTGTAAATGAGATGCCTGCTTCAAAAGGATCTGTTTCATCACTAAACTCATTACCACCTAAAATTAATCCTGCTTCAATTCTTAACATATCTAAGGCATCAAAGCCCATTGGAACAATATCGTATTCTTGTCCAGCTTCCCAAATTGCATCCCACACCGCTGATGCATCTTTTGGATGACAATAAACTTCATATCCAAGTTCTCCTGTATATCCTGTACGAGATAACATCACTGGAATACCCAAATGATCATTTAGTCGACTGATATTAAAATTAAACCAATTTAACTCTTCAATTCCAGGACTTGCCGGTGTCGTCCACATTATTTTTGATAAAACTTTACGGCTATTTGGACCCTGAACTGAAAGATTATGTAATTGATCAGTAGATGATTTAACAGAAACTCTTAAATTTAATTTCAACCCTAATTCACGCAACCACTCTCCAGAATAGTCACTTCCACCAATCCATCTAAAATTTGTATCACCAAGTCTGAATAGTGTTCCATCATCAATCATTGTTCCATTTTCGTAACACATAGCCGAATAAACAACTTGGCCGATTGATAGTTTTTTAACATTTCTTGTTAATGCAGTGTTCATTAACTCTTCTGCATCAGGACCGATAACTTCAAACTTCTTTAAAGATGACAAGTCCATCATGACAACATTATTTCTACATGCAGTATATTCTGCTATTGTGCCATAATTGTCATATTTTCTAGGAATCCAAACACCAGCAAATTCAACATAGTCTTTTGTTAACTTTGAAGTTCGATCATGAAACCCAGTTTGTTTGGTCAAATCTATATCTGCTTCCACGCTTTTACGATACCCTATTGCTTTTGAGAAAAAATTCTCCTTTGAATAAATTCTAACGCAAATATCTGTAGGGTTCCAGTCATTAGCAGCATCAATATCGCAAGGACATGCAGATGATAAGGAAACTAAATTCTTTTGAGCTTGAAAGAGAACATAATTTCCAGGCACAGACCAAGGGACATCAAAAAAGAAAACATTTGTTGCATCAAGACCCGTATTAAAAAAGAGATTTATTGCTTGCCATGCCCTTCTCTTTTCAACGCCATACGGATCCAAAACTTTGTTGAAGTTATCTGAACAGTTGGCATGACCAAAATATCCAACATCTTCATAATATTTTGAACTACATGCATTTCCAAATGTATCGTGTCTTCCACACGTGTCCTGTATTACCTCAACTAATGCGTCTTGGTCCTGATCAAAGTACTTAGAAAACAATCCTGGTGCTGCATAATTCATTCCAATAATACTTCTTGTTACCATTGGATCAATTGATAATTCTTTTCCTTTTTCAAGCTTCAAAGAGTCAAAGACTTGAAAATCTGAACATTGTCTACCGTATAAATCTATTACTTGAATAAAATCTCCTGCTTCAACTTCATACGATATAGCTGTGCTATTATCGACAATAAACTCTTCTTTAATTTCAGCTAATGGTGGAGGTAAAAAATAATTAGTTTTATTGTTAGTTTTATTCAATCTGTTAATCTTAACTTCTAAATCTGTTGGAGGGTTTTGACTGTCAACTGACATATCAACTCCTGGTGCAGCAATAATGATGAAGCCATCACTTTCACAGGTAAATTCTTCAACGGTACCTGCAACAGTTTCATGATCGAATAAATTTATAGAACGAGCTTTATGAAAATCGATATTTTTTTTGTTCAATTTTGATAATAAATAATCTTGGCCTGATCTATTTGATAAAACTTGTTTTGCATAGACGGCATCCCCATTACTTTTTAATCCAAGTACCTCGGGAGAGCATTTTCCTGTATGATCAAAAACAATAATTTCAGCTATTTGGCTTCCTTCAGTATTCTTGACTAAGATTTGATCGCCCTTAAAGAATTCGATCCCTGTTAGGCCCATGGCTTTAGCAACATACCGCTCTACTCCCGCGGGAAGTCCAATTACTCCAGCATCGTAAGGGCTTGTTTTCCTTACGTTAAAATTTTCTAAGTTAATATCCATTCTTTGTCGAAAGCATACATCATATTTGGATTGACAACTATCTCGAAGTAAGAAAAATGCTAATTATTAGATTTAAAATTTAGGATTATTTATGTCAATACCTGAAAAAGCTGATTACGTAATCATTGGTGCTGGAATTCATGGTCTGAGCACAGCATATCATTTAGCTGCAAAGTTAAAAGCTCAAGGCAAAGGTGATGGAAGCAAAATTCTGATCATTGAAAAAGATGCGATTGCATCGGGAGCAACTGGTGTTGCTTGTGGTGTGGTAAGAAATAATTATTTCCAACCGGCTATGAG
>Ga0181564_10000744_pt1 | contig 28937 bp, 27 predicted proteins | sample 011ome_24_FD_134512 | JGI IMG/M metagenome (GOLD analysis project Ga0181564, IMG submission 134512) | Coastal salt marsh microbial communities from the Groves Creek Marsh, Skidaway Island, Georgia - 011513CT metaG (megahit assembly) | ecosystem: Environmental > Aquatic > Marine > Intertidal... | reverse complement strand
TGCGTCCAGCAAGAATAATTTCCGGATGGTAACCATGCTCTTGAGCTTTCTGTGCGAGATAGTAGGGGTCAACTCCAATACAATGTCCACCAACTAATCCTGGTTTAAATGGCAAAAAATTCCACTTTGTTCCTGCGGCTTCTAGTACAGCTTGAGTGTCTATCTTCATTCTATTAAAAAGCATTGATAACTCATTAATTAAAGCGATATTTAAATCACGTTGGGTGTTTTCTATAACTTTTGCAGCCTCAGCTACTTTTATGCTTGGTGCTTTATGAGTTCCAGCTTTTATTATTCCACTATACAAATCATTTACAATTGTTGCAATTTCAGGTGTTGACCCTGAAGTAATTTTTTTTATATTTGAAATAGTATTTTTTTTATCGCCTGGATTAATTCTCTCTGGACTATAACCACAAAAAAAGTCTTTATTAAACTCTAATTTTGAGAATTTTTCTAAAATAGGAACACATTGTTCTTCGGTACAACCAGGATAAACAGTAGACTCATAAATAACAATATCTCCTTTATTAATTACTTTACCAACAATCTCGCTGGCTTTTAAAAGAGGGTTCAAGTCTGGTTTTTTAAATTCATCAATTGGAGTTGGAACACTAATAATATAGCAATTTGATGATTTAAGATGTTGTGTATTATTAGTATAGGTAATTAGGTTTATGTTTTTTATTTCTTTCTTTTTAAATTCTAAATTTTTATCTATTCCAGCAATAAGCTCATTTATTCTCTTTTTATTTATATCAAATCCAATAACAGAATTTTTTTTTGCAAGTTCTAGAGCAAGTGGCAAGCCTACATAGCCTAGTCCAATAACTGCTAATTTTAAATTTTTAATTTTATTTTTCATTATTAATAATATTTTTATTGATAATATTTTTTATACCAATTTACAAAATTAGTTACGCCATCAAAAACTGAAGTTGTGGGAGAATAATTATAATTATTCTTTAATAATTCTATATTTGCTCTTGTATTAGCTACATCGCCAGGCTGCAACGGTAAAAAATTAAGAATTGCCTTCTTGTCTAAAACTTTTTCTAAGACACCAATATAGTTCATGAGATTTACAGAGCGATCATTTCCAATATTATATATTCGCCAAGGGGCTCTACTGCTTGCTGGGTCCGGCTGATTGCTATTCCATTTCAAATTAGGTCTTGCCAGATTATTTAAAACTTTAATTACACCATTTAAAATATCATCAATATAAGTAAAATCTCTTGTATGTTCACCATTATTATAAACATCTATAGGTTTTTCATTTAATATTGCTTTGGTAAACTTAAAAAGAGCCATATCTGGTCTTCCCCATGGACCATAAACCGTAAAAAACCTAAGTCCAGTTGTTGGTAAGTTGTAAAGATGACTATAAGAATGTGACATTAATTCATTAGATTTTTTAGTAGCAGCATAAATAGATAACGGATGGTTAGTATGATCATGCTCTGAAAATGGTAATTTTGTATTAGCTCCATACACACTTGATGTACTTGCATAAATTAAATGTTTTATACTGTAATGACGGCAATTTTCTAAAATATTTGCAAACCCAACAACGTTACTATTTATATAAGCTAAAGGATTTTCAATAGAATATCTAACACCTGCTTGGGCAGCTAAATTTATAACTACGTCAGGTTTATTTTCTTTAAAAATTTTTTTTAAACTATCTTGATCACTTAAGTCTATTCTGTAATGTTGATAATTAGAATGTTTTATTAATTTATTAAACCTAGCTTCTTTTAACTTTGTATCATAATAATTATTATGATTGTCAATACCGATAATTTCTAAATTATTCTCTAACAATCTTTTACTGAGAGAATAACCTATAAATCCTGCAGACCCTGTTATAATTAGTTTCACAAGTTTTAGTGTTTTTGACTTATTCCTTTATTATTTATTGTTACAAGACTCAATCAAAAAATTGTTTATAACACAAAAAATTAAAATTTACTGTTAAGGTATAGTAAAGAATTTTTAATAACTATATATAAGTTTTTTTTATTTTAGTTAAATATTTTTTATTTTTCTGGCGAAACAGTATAGCGTATACTTTGAGGAGGGTTCTCTTATTTTTTCAATTTTTAATATATCTAATTCTAACTTAAGGAGCATCAAAATTAAGGACGTTTTTGAAAAAACATGATGATGCTCAATAAAAAATTCTTCTCTATTGTACCTACTATGATCTTCTTTAGCATCAATATTTGGAACTTCAATATATAAATAGCCATTAATCTTTAAATTTTTAAGATAATCTTTTAAAAATTGTGCTGGGTTTTCTATATGCTCTAACACTTTATTTAATGTAATCAGATCAAATTTTTTTTTTTTTAGATCTTTCTGACTATTATAAGTCTCTTTAAAATTTAAATAATTTTTTAAAAAATTTATATTTATTTTATCTGTTTCTATTAATGATATATCTTTAAATTTCTTACTTTGAAGTCTGCTTGGAAAAATTCCTAATCCTGAACCAATATCAAGAGTTTTAAATGGTTTATTAATTTTTTCAAAAAAAGATTTAATACGTAAACATCTGTGATAATTATCAGACTGAGTTGGTCTAAGTTTTTTTATTTTATTAAATTTTTTCTTTAAATCTTCATAATTTCCATAAGTACTCTCAATATAATTCCCAGAATAAAGCAAGCTTAGATTGTATTCATGATCACTTATATGATGACCGCATATTGAGCACCCATAATATTTTCTATTATACTTACCACTTAATCTAAAATTAATTTCAAATTTTGGTTTTGACTTGTATATTTTTACTAAAAAATACTTATGTTTACATAAGCTATTTAAATTATAATTTAATTTTTTTTTTAACTCATCCATTTAACAATTTTACATTTTTCATTTTTTAAATATTTCCTAAATTTTTTTTCTTTATCTTTTTGAACTAAAACAATGAAACTATTTTTTGTTACAGTGCTTTTAATTATGCAAGTTCGAAGATTAAATTTTAAAAGTCTACAATTTATTGATGGTGTTGCATAAAAGCCCCAGCCTGTTTTTACAATATCATATTCTGTTTTTCCATTGATAAATGTCACTATTTGATTTTGTTTTAATGAAATTTTTGCAACCTCAGTTAAAACAATGTTATTAATTCCAACTTTAAATTTCCGATTTTTTTTTTGTATTTTCATTTACCATTTCCAATCATCTATTAAAAAATCTTTAATATAAAATCTATTATCTTTATTTTTTTTCCATATATTCTTATTTCTAAATTTTTCTGCTATTTGAAAAAATTTTATGATTGAAATACCACAATAACTACAAAATTTTTTTATATCTCGCATTGGTGGCTTAAGACCATCAGTTTTAATAATTTTTAATGCCTTATTTTTTGAAATTCTTTTATTTCTTATTTCCAGCGACAAATTATCAAATATTCTTGTAAATCCAAATTTATACCATTTTAACCAATGATGGATTGAAATAAAATAGTCGTCTATATCAGCAAAATTATAATAACCCGTTCTTGCTTTTTTTCCCTCTTTAAATCCAAATTTTTTTGAAATTTTGTATGTTTTATTTGGATCCCATTTAAAAAAATAACCTAAAAAAATTGATTCAGGTTTGAAATTATCTTTTTCGTAGGACTGATAATTAAAATAACTAGACATCTTATTTTTTGTTAATTTTTTTGAGACCCAATTTTTTGCCGTTGTATTGTGGGTTACACTATAATTACTATACCATTTTTCATTCAAAACTTTTTGATTATCATTTTTGTTTATATTTCCATATTCTACTGCTGAGTTTTCGCCCCACATCACATAAGGAATTCTAAAATAAGATGCCACCATTACTGGTATATTAAATATAGCTAAATGCATAGGAATAGCTATTGTCCCATATTTTTTAAAACTTTCTAAAGTTAAACTATTTTCAATTTTAGGATTTACAGTCCAATCAATATGGTCAACACCTAAAGAAATTAAATTTTCTAAATTATATTGACCGATTTTAGTTCTTTGAGGGGCTCTCCATGTAACTGCTAATGGATTTAATCCATATTCTAAGCATTTTATTGTTTGCCAGGTGCTATCTTTTCCTCCAGACACTGGAATTATACAATCATATCTTAATCTTTTTTTTTTAATGTTTTTTACAAGTTTAGTAAATTCATGTTTTTTTTTTTTTCAATTTTTTTTTTTTTTTTTTTTTTTATTTTTTTTTTTTTTTTTTTTTTTACATTTTTTGTTTTTTCATTTTTTTTTTTTTTCCAATTATTTTTTTTTTTTCTTTTGAAATTATTACATGCGGAGCAATTTCCATTATTTTCTATGATTAAATTAGGTCTTGAATTTGGTAACAAACAATTTTTACACCATATTAATTTCATTTAGAAAATTTATCCATAAATGTTTTTAAACTTAAAAAAGAAAATAAAAATTTACTATATCCATTTTCTCTAAGCAAATTTTTATTTTGTATTAAATTTTTAATTTTTGATTTATCTACTAATTCATAAATTTTCGAGTCCTGTTCTATAAAATTTATCATATTTTTATCTTCGAAGTCGAATAAATTTAAGATTGATGCATTAAATCCTGATTTCATTTTTTTATTTAAAACATCTTTGTTTAAAATACCTTTCAAACTAGCTCTTAAAATATATTTGTTTTGACATTTATTTAATAAATGTGAACCTTTGACACTAAACAAATATTCTATCAAATTAGTATCTAGAAATGGAGTTCTATTTTCTATAGAAAATTGCATAGAATTATGGTCTTCTCTATGCATAAACATGGGAACTGTTTCATGAAATAGCTCATTTGCCATTCTATTCTTTATCAAAGAAGAAAAATATTTTTCTTCTTTAAAATTATAATCAACTTTTTTTATACAAAATTTCTTGTTATTTTTATAGTTATCAAAAACATATCCTCTAAAATTATGTTTTTTAAAAAATAAATTGTATTTAGTAAAAAATTTATTTCTAAGATTAGGTTGTATGTCTCTCTTCCAAATATTAACATATTCTTTAAGTTTTTTTTTATCAGATAAGTTTAATTCCCTAAAAATCATTAAATAATGATCGTAATATCCACCATATATTTCATCTGCTCCTGCTCCAGATAGTGAAACTTTGAAACCCTTTTTTTTTATAAAAGATGACAAATAATAATGTATTAAGTCCGTTATAGTAAATACTGGGTAGTTATTATATTCAGTTGATTTATTTAAAATATCAAAAAAATTAATTTTATTATTTAGTCTAACAATATTATTTTTTACTCCACAATCTTTTGCAGTTATCTTTATTAAATCACTTTCATTATATCTATCATCAGAGTCTATTATAGAGAAAGTTTCTAATTTTTTTCCTAGTACTTTTGAAGCAATGCTGCAAATGGCACCTGAGTCTATACCACCACTTAAATTAAGTGAGATCGGCACATCTGATACTAACCTAAGATCAATAGCTTTAATAAGTAGATTTTTTGTATTTGATATATGTTCTTTTAAACTAAACTGATCAACACGATTATCTGGTTTAAGCTTCCAATATTTTTTTTTAGAAATTTTTAAATTTTTTTCAATAGTTACTATGGTACTTTTTTCTAAATAATTAATATTTTTGAAAAATGTTTCTTCATTTTTAAATAATGATTTATAACCAAAGTGAAGAAAATTGTTAATTTTCTTACTATTAAAATTTTGAGTATTATCTAAGATCTTATTTATGTAACTTATTTGAGATGATATTAATATTTCATTATTTTTTTTTAAAAAAAAAAGTGGTTTTTCCCCAAATCTGTCCCTTGTGACAATAATTTTTTCTTGTTTGGTATCATATATTACAATCGACCACATCCCTTCAAAAAATTCAAAACACTTTTCTTTATAAAGATCATAATAATAAAGTATTACCTCTGTATCTGATAAAGTTTTAAATCTTTTATTTAGTTTTTTTTTTAATTCTTTAAAATTGTATATTTCTCCATTAAAAATTAGAATATAGTTCTTGAAAATATAAGGCTGATTAGAGCGATTATTTAAATCTTGAATAGACAATCTTGAATGGAATAAATGTAAATTTTTTTTACCAAAACTTATTTTTCGATATGACTGATCGTCAGGTCCTCTACATTTCATTAAATTTTTAATATTTGATATTTTATTATGTTTAATTTCTTTATTAGAAATGTAAGCCAATATTCCACACATAAAAGTTTTTAAATTACAAAAAATCTATTTAACTTAAATAAAGACTTTTTTTTTTGTTTTGTTGTTAATGTAGTAACAGCTGTTTGTATGTTATTTTTTTTTAACAAATTGATTATTTTATTATTAAAAGAAGTTTCGAACCCTTCGGGATAAGAGTAATGTTTTATTTTCAAATTCGCTTTTTTATTCATAAAACTTAAACTTTTTTTAATTTCTTGATTGTACTGAGATTGAGTTAAGTGTCCCAAAACATTATGGTTATGCGAATGACCACCAAAATATGTCAGATTATTTTTGCTCATTTTAATTACCTGCTTCCAATTTAATTTTTTATCCAGATCACTTGTTGAAGTTGTTGGTGCTGATAATTGCAAATCTTTAAGTAAAATTTCAGAAAATTTATTTAAATCAATTTTTTTGAGTGATTTAGAATAATTTCTAATGAAATTTAAAAATAAAATCTTATTTTTCTTAGTACTTATTTTAAATTTTTTTTTGAATAATTTAGAGTATAAAATTTTTTTTTTACATTTATCAATGGCTATATCAATTCGATCAATCCATGAAATTAAATTTTTATCTACATAATTTGTAGTGAGGTAAATTACATGCGGTACATTATATTTCTTTAATATTGGTAGTGCATATTTGTAATTGTTGTAAAAGCCATCATCAAATGTAATAATGTATTTATTTTTATAATTCTGATTTTTATCTAATATATCATTTAAAGTAATTGCATTTCCATTATTAGATAAAAATTTAATATATTTTTTAAATCTATTTTGATCAATATGTTTTAAATTATAATTTCTAATTGAGCTACTTTTTATTTTATCCTTAATTACTCCATGAAATAAATATATTGAAAGATCACTAGAGTTTAATGTTTTTTTTAATTTAGATAAATTATTAATAATCATTATAAATTTTTTTTATTTTTGAAGAATAATTCTGTTCTATTAAATTTTTTAGCACAGCAGGCATAAAGCTATAATATCTTCCCTTTTTTTGCTGCTTTATTATTTTTATTTTTTTTAAATTAATAAATTTTTTTGCAAGTTTTATACATAATTCAGTATTTATTGATCTTAATTGGTATAATTTATTTGTTTTAATCAAGTTTAATTTTTCTTTAAATATTATTCTTCCTGTATCTAGTTTGTCATCTACCTCATGTAAAGTATTCTTAAGTCCCCTAATGTCATTATGATATAGAGACCACAAATGACTATCCAAGCCACGATATAAGGAGGTGTCTCCTCCATGAAAATTATATATCTTTATATTAATTTTATTAAGAAAATTCTTTCTCAATCTAGAAATTCCAAATGAAAATATGATGTCTGGATTGTAAAACTTAATAAAATTTGTAACTTTAATTGAGTTAATGTTGTTTGTATTTAAATATTTTAGCTGTTTTTTTATCTTAATTTGATCGTTATCGAACCATCTTTGTTTTTCATATAAAAATTGTTTTTTCTCATAAACAGATTTTATATTAAAACTTGGTTTTAATATATTATTTTCAAAAATTATAAATAAATTACTAATTTTAGAAATTTCATTTATAAAATGAAAATGATGAGAAGTTTTAGTTGTAAGCAAAACTATATTTTTTTTCATTTATATAAATTTTTGAATGAAAAATTATCATATTTTTTAATATTATTTTTTATTCTTTTTCCTACAACTTTATCTACTTCTTAAAATAAAATGCCCTCTTGTTGAGATCTTACAATCAATAAATCTTTTTTAGTAATTTTTTGACCTTTTTTTAAATTTTTATTGGAAATAACTTTTCTTCTCATTGAAAAATAATTAATTTTTTCTTCTTCATTAATTTTTTTAGAATAGCTACCAAGAATTTTTTTTAAATTATTAATTTCTAGAACAAATTTTTTAAAAAATTTTGGATTTAATGAAATTTTATGATCTCTAAAATCAGAAAAATTATTTGAAAGTGTAAAATGCTTTTCAATTATTTCTGCTCCCAAAACATATGCCAGACAAGAAACCTTGCTTCCCATAGTATGATCTGAATAACCTATTGTCACATTTGGAAATTTTTTCTTTAGATATGGAATAGAGTTTAAATTTATTTTTTGTTTTGAAGCTGGGTACGCAGATACACAGTGCATTATACATAGATTTTCTTTTTTTTTGTAGAAAGTTAATTTTCTAAAATAATTAACGACTTTTATAATATCTTTAATATCCATTAATCCAGTTGAAATAATAACTGGCTTTTTAAAAGATCTTATCTTTTTCATCAAATCTAAATAATTATTATCTCCTGAGGATATTTTGAATAAAGCTTGAACGTCGTTTAGTAAGTTTGCACTTTCTAGGTCAAATGGGGTAGCAAAAAAAACGATCTTGAGCTCATTGCATTTTTTCTTTATTTTTAGAATGTCTTTTTTGGTTAAAGCAAATTTTTTTAACTGATTTATTCTTGTCTTATCTTTTGGTGAAGAGTATTTATATGGATTAAAAATCTGAAATTTAACTGCATCTGCACCAGATTCTTTTGCAGATCTAATTAGTTTAATGGCATTTTTAAATGAACCCTCATGATTATTACCAATCTCAGCAACAATAAAAGGTTTTGATATGTCTTTAAAATTTTTCATGAAATATAATGATATAGATATGTTTTATTTTTTAAATTAAATTTTGCTGCATTATAAAGTCTAATTGCTGCTAAGTTACTTTCTTGGGTACCAACAATAATTTTTTCTTTTTTTAATTTTTTTAAGTAGTTAAGTGTATATAGCAACAAATCACTCGCAAGACCCTTTTTCACAAAATTTTTGTCTACACATATAAGGTCAATTATAGCAATTTTAGAATTCTTAAATATCAACAAACAAAACCCTGATACTTCTTTTCTGTTCAGTTGAACTATTAACTTGTCCCCTCTGAGCCCCAAAAAATAATTTTGTAAAGTTTTTTTTTTAATCAAATTTGATTTTTCAAAAGATAATCTTTCATCTAAATGAAATCTACTATACTTAAAATTTTTATAAGCAATATTGACAACTTTTATCTTTTCTTGTTTTGTTAAATTAATTTTATATGTAATATTTTTTTTTTTTGTATAGTTGTCTGATTTATCTATCTTTTTTTGAAAAGTAAAATTCTTTCCTAAAAATTTTATTTTTTTTTCATTTAATATTTTTTTACCAAGTTTTTCTGATGTTTTTAAAAATAAAAATGAATTTTTACTTTTTTCAAAATATTTGATAAATTTTTTATTATTAGTTGAGTAACAATTTTTTTGAAAAATTTTTTTTAAAAAATAATCTTCAAATAAGCCATTAGGTAATAACAATTTATTATCTTGTTTAATTATCATTTATGACATTTTAAACTATTTACCTAAAAATTCTTTATACCATTTAATATATTCTGGATAAGCATCCTCAATGGAATGTATAGGATTATAACCAATTAATTTTTTTGCCTTCTCAATAGATAATGTTCCTCTTTTAGGCATAAGCTTATCCCTATTTTCGTAAGTAAATTGAGCTTCTGGAAAATAATTGAGCAGTATATCTCTCAAATTATTAATTGTTTTGGACTGGCCATAAGTCAAATTAAATATTTGATTTTTAGCTTCCTCTTTTTCAATACACAGTTGAACTCCATTTGAAAGATCTTTAATATACGTAAAATCTAATTTATCCTCTCCATCTCCAGAAATTTTTATTGGATGATTATTAACTGCGTTTTCAATAAATATTTGCCCTACCCTTCTGCTAATGCATCTTTCTCCATATAATGCTGATGGACGAATTATAGTATAGTTTGAATTAAAAACTTGGTTATATGCTTTAATGATTTTTTCCCCACAATATTTTAAGGTTCCATAAATTCCGATTGGATCACATTTGTCGTCCTCATTTGCTTCTGCTTTAGTAAAATTTCCATAAACCATGCTTGATGAAAAATAAATCAATCTCTCTATTCTATCCCTAGATGCATCAAGAACATTTTCTAAAGTTCTAAAACTATGATCAAACGTTGTAAAAGGGTCTTTATCTGATCTATTAGAGTGCGATACTGCTGCTAAATGAATAATTATATCAGGTTTGGTATCAGTAATCATTTTTGATGTAGCATGATAATCTCTAGCATCTAAAATCTTAAAATCTATATCATTTTCTTGTAAAAGATCTAATCTAGAGTCTATTATTTTCTTATTTAAGGATTTAAATTTTAAATCATCTTGATTACCAATTACTGAAATCAAATTATTGATCATTAAATTATCTACACAAGTTACTTCGTAACCAATTTTTCTTAATTCTAATGCTATATTGTGTCCTATAAAACCAGCTCCACCTATAATACAAATTCTTTTCATTAAAATATCCTATTTATTGTGTTAACGATTAAATTTAAATCTTTTTTCTTTACATGTGTTCCAATTGGTAATGCAATAGACCTATAGCTAAACTTTTCAGCATTTTTATACATTTTTGAAGAATATCCAAATTTTTTTTTATAATAGTTCATTTCTGGAATTGGTTTTGGATAATAAATACTTGTACCAACACCTGCTTTATTAAATTTATTTATAATATCTAGTCGATTGATTTTTTGATCTTTAATTAACAGACATAGACAATAATACGACCCATGAAAATTCTTATCTTCAAATTTTACTATTTCAAAATTTTTTTTCTGTTTAACTTTAGACATTATGTATTCAAAATTTTTTTTTCTTATACTTAAAAATTTTGGAAATCTTTTTATTTGCTCAATTCCTAATGCTGAACTTATTTCATTCATTCGATAATTTAATCCTAACAAATCCGCATCATACTCACCAGGTATTCTTCTTTTTAAATAACTTTTGTTAACACCAAAGGCTTTAAGTTTATTTATCTTATCTATAAGTTTCTTATTATTTGAAATTATAATTCCACCTTCTCCTGTTGTAATATGTTTTATAGGGTAAAAAGAAAAAACACCCACATCTCCAAAATTTCCAACATGTTTATTATATATTTTGGATCCTAAAGCTGTTGCACAATCCTCCAATACGAGAAGTTTGTAATTTTTTGCAATCTCAGTTACCTTATTCATATCAGCAGGGTTTCCCAAATGATGCACTAATGATATGGCTTTTGTCCTTTTGTTGATTTTTTTTTCAATTTTATTGGTATCTATTGTTCCATTATAAGAATTACAATCAACAAATATTGGCTTTGCGCCTGTCAAGCTTATTGAATGAGCTGTAGATATGTGACTTTGAGAAGTGACAATTACCTCATCACCCCTTTTAATATTATTTGCAAGATAAAAAAGATGCATACCAGCAGTACAAGAAGACACAGTAGTCGCAAATTTTGCTCCTGTATATTTTGCAAATAGTTTTTCAAACTTTTGCGACAAAGGTCCATGAGCTAAAATTGGATTTTTAAGAACTTTTACAACTGCATTGATTTCTTTAGATGTTATATCAGGTCTTCCAAATTGAACTTTTATCATATTTTTATTATTTTTTTCTTTTTTAAACTTTCTACCAACATTAAACATATTTTCATTAAATAAAATTGTTCTCTCTCTGAAACTATTAAATTACCCTTTTTACCTGAAACTACATTTAGAAAATTGATTAACATTTTTCCTTTATCTTTATTATTATATTTATACCTAACAGTTATTTTGGGTTTGTTATCATTTTCTCTGAAATATTGCTCACTTTTATCTCTGTTGTAAAAAAAAGCTGTGTTTTTTGAATATATATTTAATACATGATGATGATCTGTTGGGCTTGAAAAATTAGAAGAAATTTTAGCAATACTTTCATCTTCAAATTTTATAATAGATATTGCAAAATCATCTGGAGTATTTTTAAATTTACTGCTAATTAATTTATTACCAATACTATAAATTTCTTTTATTTTTTTTTCTTTTATTTTTAGGATAAGATCTAGCAAGTGTACTCCACCTCCCAAAATTACAGAATAATTTTCAATTTTACCCCTCCAACCAGTAGTTAATTTGTCTAATCTTCCGTAGTTATAATCTCCCTCTAAATAATATATTTTTTTTAATTTTTTTTTCTGTTTAATTAATTTTTCAAAAAAAGGATGGGTTCTTAATACTAAGTTTGTTGATATAAATAAATTAGGTTTTTTTTGTTTAATATTTATAATCTTATTCAATTCACCAAATGATAAAGTCATAGGCTTTTCAATAAAAACATGCTTATTTTTAATTAATGCTTTTTTTACTTGAAGAAAGTGATAGTTGTCATATGAAGCAATTATAACGACATTAACCTCATCATCGTTAACAACATCATCAAAATTTTTTGTAACTTTTTGAATATTAAATTTTTTTTTGAAATATAATAATTTTTTTTGATTTTTATCACAAATATATTTCACTTCACAATTTTTATAACTAATACAATTTCTTAAATGAAAAGCTCCCACTCCCAAACCAATAACGCCAACTACTAATTTGCTTTTACAATTCTTTAACATAATTTTTCCATGTAGCATAAATACCTTTTTTATTAATCAAACTTGAGATTGATATATAATCTTTAGAGGTATCAACACTCAAATTATATTTATTAAATTTTTTGACTATCTCTAAATTATACACTTTATATTTTTTCTTATAAAAATATTTAGTTACATGTTCTTTTTCGTATTTAGAAAGTAAATCATTTTGTAAATTAAAAATTTCTGGTTTTAAAATTTCAATTGACTGACCTTTGGGGAATGTTCTTTTTTTAACATTTGAAATGATATCATATTTAGTATGTTTTTTTGATAAAGCGATCATCTCATCAAGCAATCGCCAGTCAATCAGCGGACTATCTCCGCTAATCCTAATTATTCTATTTGGCTTGTACTTTTTGATTGCAAGCTTGAATCTAAAAAAAACATTTTTTAATGGTCCAGCAAAATAATTAATATTTTTTTTCTTACAAAAATTAATAATTTTTTTGTCATCTTTAGATTTTGAGGTCAGAATAACAATTTTTTTTAGCTGATTGCTTTGACTTAATCTTTTAACCAAAATTTCTAAAAGCGTTAATTTTCCAAATTTCTTAAGTACTTTACCTCTTAATCTTTTTGAAGAGTACCTAGCTTGAATAAAACAATGATAAGATGCCATTTACAATCAATTTTTTTTAAATTTATTTTTTTTAATATTGCAAAAACAATAAAAAATAACATAACTCATAAATACAGAATTTTAGATAAAAATTTTATAAACATTTTTATTTAATAAATTAAATTAAGATTTTATTCTATAATATCAAATTATTGATAATGAAGAAAAATAAAAAAAAAATATTAATTTTAGATCATGGATCTGGAAATGTTTCTTCTGTTGCCCACGTTTTAAAAAAATTGGATCACAAATATAAGATTTCAAAATCATATAATGATTTGGAAAATTATAATTATTTGATCATTCCTGGCGTTGGTTCATATGATAATTGTATAGACAATCTTAGAAAATTAAAATTAATTAATCCAATAAAGAAATTTTCAAGACAAAATAAAAAAATCTTGGGTATATGTGTTGGAATGCAAATTTTATCTACAATCGGAAAAGAAAATATAATTAGCAATGGATTAAATTTGATACCAGGAACTGTAGAAAAAATGAAAGTTAAAGAAAATGTTATTTTGCCTCATATTGGATGGAATAATATTTTAATTAAAAAAAAATCGCCCTTGCTTGAAAAAATTTCCACTGATGACTATTTCTACTTCCTTCATAGTTATGCTTTTAATTCTTCAGAAAAATATATTTTAAGCAAAACCAATTATGGAAATAAAAAATCAACATCTATAGTTACAAATAATAAAAATATTTACGGTGTACAATTTCATCCTGAAAGAAGCCAACATGCAGGTTTAAAAATTTTTCATAATTTCCTAAATCTATGCTAAAAAAAAGAATTATCCCTGTTGTTTTATTTTCTAATGGGTGGCTAGTACAATCTGAAAATTTTCAAAATTTTAGATTTTTGGGTACTCCCTTCGAAACTCTTGAAAGATTAAATTTGTGGGGTGCAGATGAAATCATTTTTCTAAATGTTTCTAGAGGTGAAAAAATTAATTTAAGAGAAGATATTAAACAAACACAGTCGCTAAATTTTTTAAACAATTTAAAGAAAATTTCTAAATTTATAAACGTTCCATTTTCTGTTGGTGGAAAAATTAAAACTTTATCTGAAATTAAAAGATTTTTTTTTTATGGCGCAGATAAAGTCGTTTTAAATACTATTTTACATCAATCACAGGATTTTTTAAAAAAAGCGGTAAAAAAATTTGGCTCTCAAAGTATAGTTGCCTGCATTGATGTAAAAAAAATAAAAAACAAATATACTCCTTTTTATAAAGACGGTTTAATAAGATCAAAATATAGTCTTGAGGAATGGATAAATTATTTACAAAATAATGGGGCTGGAGAAATTATGATAAATAATATTGACAGAGATGGTAGATACAACGGGTATGATATTAATCTGTGTAAATTTGTATTACAAATCTCAAATATACCAATAATATTTTGTGGAGGAGCGGGAGAACAAAACCATTTTCACCAACTATTAAGAAAAACAAAGATAAATGCGATTGCAGCTGCAAATTTTTTTAATTATAGAGAACAATCTGTCTATCTATTAAAAAAATATTTGATAAACAAAAATTTTGATATAAGAAAACCTAACTTCTATGAGTAAAATCTATTGCAAAAAGTGTGTAAGCCCGATTAGTGGTGTTAGCCTAAATTTTAGTGAAAACCTAGTTTGTAGCGCATGCTCAACGCATGAAAATTTTAAAAAATTACCCAGTAAAGAGTGGAAGAGAAGAGAAAAGTTATTTTCAAATATTTGCAAATCATATAGCAAACAAAAAAATAATTATGATTGTGTAATTCCTGTTAGTGGAGGTAAAGATAGTTATTTTCAAACTCACTTGGCAATTAAATATGGATTAAAACCACTTTTAGTTACATACCAGGGTGATAATTATCTTCCAGAGGGTGACTACAATAGAGATAGAATGAGGGAAGTTTTTGATGTTGATCATATTGTATTTTCCCCAAGTCAAAAAAAATTAAAAATCTTAAATCTATTAGGATTTAATATTATGGGAGATATGAATTGGCACAATCACTGTGGTATAAACACTTATCCTATAATTATAGCCAATATGTATAAAATCCCTCTAATTATTTGGGGTGAAACTCCTGGTGATGTATATGGAATGTTTGGACCAAATGATTTTGTAGAAATGTCTAATAGAGTTCGAATTGAACATGAAATGAGAGGTTTCTTGGCTGAAGACCTTATAAAAAAATCTAAAGGAAAATTGAATGAAAAAGATATGATATGGGCACAATATCCTAGTGAAGATAGTTTATTAAAAAACAAGATTAGAGGAATTTATATAGGTAATTATTTCAAGTGGCAGCCAAATATTCATTATAAATTAATGCAAAAAAAGTACGGGTGGAAAGAAAGTAAAAAAAAATTTGAAAGAACCTACAGAACTTTTTCAAATCTTGACAATATATTTGAAAACGGGACACATGATTACCTAAAATTTATAAAATTTGGATATGGGAGAGGAACTGATCATAGCAATAAGGATATTAGAGATGGTTATATTACTAGAAAACAAGGAGTTAAGAATGTATTAAAATATGATCATGCAATACCAAAAGATTTATCTTTTTTTTGTAAATATGTTGGAATTAGCAAGGATGAATTTTTTTATAAAGCAGATAAATTTAGAAATAAAAACAGTTGGTGGATAGAAGATCGTAAATGGTTTAAAAATTGTATTGATGGAAAAGTACGATCATATGGTGAAACTACTTTCAACAGTAGAGAGATAAATAATTTTAATAAAAAATAAAATGGTTTTTTTAGAAAAAATTTTTGTAGACAAGTCGTATATTTACAAAAAAAGTAGTTATAAAAAACTTGCTTTGTTTGGTGCAAGTGAAATTGCAAGAAAAACAAGGGTTGCCTTTAGTGACTTAAAATTTGATCTTATGTTTGATAATTCTGCTAATTTATGGGGTGAAATAGAGGATAATATTGAAATTAAAAAACCACTAGAGCTTAAAAAATTTAAAAAAAAATACTTCATTATAATTTCAACGACTTCTTATAATGAAGTTGCAAAACAACTTATTAATATGGGACTTAATGCTGGAGAAGATTTTGTAGTATCTCCTTTATTAAATAATTATCAATATATTAGCCTTTTAGAGAACTTAAAAAAAAAAATTATTTTTTCAAGCGGGTCACCACCAAATAAAGATAAAAATTATGGAGGTGGAATATATCAATTAGAAATAAATGCTAATAAATTCAAAGTTGAAAAAAAAATTTCTGGAAATTCATATGGAATTATAAGATTTAATAAAAATTTTATAGCAATAGATAATGAACATGGAATAATTGAATTTGACGAAGATTTTAAAATAATAAGAAATGGAAAATTACCAAAAAATACAAGACCTCATGGAGTATCATACTATAAAAAAACCAAATGTTTTTACATTGCTTGTAGTAATTTAGATGCTGTTATAGTTTTAGATAAAAATTTTAAATATAAGGAAAAAATATGGATATCAACAAAATATAGGAGAGCAAATTATCCTGTTCATCACGTTAATGACTGTTATGTTCATAATGACAGCATTTATGTTTCAATGTTTTCAGAAACTGGAAATCATGTAAATGATATCTATGACGGTGCTGTCGTGGAATATGACATATTCAGTAAACAAAAATTAGGTACCCCAATAAAAGGCTTGTGGATGCCTCATAACATATGTATGCGTAATGAAGATTTTTACCTACTGGACTCATTAAAAGGGAATTTGCTTGGTAATAATGCTAGTATATTGGGAACATTTCCATCATTTACACGAGGCTTAGATCTAAAGGATAATCTATTTTTTATTGGACAAAGTAAAAATAGAAATTTTTTAAAAACTTTAGAAATTAAAAATAACAATGCTATAGATTGTGGAATAATAGTATTTGATCATAAAGTAAAGTCCTCAAGATTTTTTCAATTTGATAATAGAATTTCAGAAATACATTCCGTTATAGTTAAATAAAACTTAATAAACTTTTAAAAAAGTTTAACTTTTGAAACTTAAGATTTTGGAAAAAAAACACATCCCTCTACTTGTTCCATGTTATCATTAATGTCATCTATATAAACAAATTTTCTATAGAAATTTTTACTGAAATCTTTATAGTAATTATTACAATAATGATCATCAATAATTAAATCTATATTGTTTAGTTTATTTTGAATTAAATCACACTCGAATTTCATAACTTCATATGAATGATCACTATCATGAATAAATAAATCTATGCCATGGTTTTCTGAAATAATTTTTTCTAAAAATTCAGAAGATGGTCCTAGGTGTAATTCCCAAAATTTTAATAAATCCTCTGGTATCACCCAGCCAGGTTTTTGTTCTTGAAGTTCAAATTCTGCGTCACCACCAGGTCCAAATGGCTTATCACCAAAATGTTCTTCCCAATCTCTTCTTGGAAGATCTATTGAGATTAGTTTTCCAATTCCATTATCCTTCAAAGCTTTCAATATCCATGCTGATGTCAAACCATGTAAAACTCCAGTTTCAATAATGATTTTAGGCTTTTTGTTTCTTATTAATGAATAGATAAAATTTCTATAAACAGAAAATTCATAAATTGTGCTGAAAGATCTCTTTTGGAAAATCTGATTTTTTTGAATAGATATATTTATACTTTTTAAAAAATTTTTATCTTTATTTAAATCTTCTAAATAATTTTTAAGATTTAATTCATCATGAATATCTTTCAAAAGTTCCAGCACTTTATCGCTTTTATTTAACAGGTGTATACCTCTCTTTTAACGCTATAAATTCTTTTTTATTAGTTGGATAATACCTAAATAATCCAGATATTCTTACTTGATTGGAAATATTTTTTCCACTTTTATGAATCATTTTCATAGGAAAAATTAAAATATCTCCTATTTTTAATTCAAAAGAGTTTCTTTTAAAAGCATCAATATATTTATTATCAATTGAATAAGTTTCTGAATAGTTTTTTTTATTTTTTTTCACTCTAAGTGGTATATTTTTTGTATGTGAATTAATAAGAAAAATTGGTGCGCCATGACTAATTTTTGTATCATGAAATGCTACAATAACCGATACACCACTGATAGGATCAACTTTTAATCCACTATTAGGATACAAATCATAATGCCAATCCACACTATTTCTATCATCAAAAGGTGGATCAAACCTTACGATTGAATTAAATGCAATAAGATTTTCTCTTTTTTCATTAGTATATTTTTCAACAATTGACAATATTTGATCTGACGTCATCATGCTTTTTAATGCTATCGTAGATTGAAGTGTATCATAAATTTTTCCAAATTTTTTTTTTGAAAATTTTCTTGCTTTGATAATTGAATTTTGAAATTTTTGAGATTTCCATATTGTAGAGTTAACTTTTTTAGGTACCCAACTAAATAATTCAGGAAAATTTAATTTAAATAATGCTATGATAGTTCTAAATATAACATCAATTTGTTTTTTATTAGAATTATCTCTATAACGAATAATAGATTTGTTAAAATTTAAAGATTTACTTTTATTTTTTTCCATATACTTTTAATTTTATTTTTATCTTTTAATTTCAGTTTATAAGCAAATTCCTTTAAATTAAAACTTACAAATTTTTTTTCTTCCATTCCTATTAATGATGATGAAATGAATGGTACACACTTAAGAAAATTTATATTTACTCCAAATATATTAGTAAACTTTAGAAAACTAAGTTTAATATTATCAATAATTATTTTATTTCTACGAAAGTTTTCTAATAAGATAAATAATCTTCTTAATGAATTTTCACTAAGAGGAAATGAAACGTTAGCTTTTTTTGTTTCATTTGATAGGTCCTTATTAACTAAAATAGAGTTATAAATTTTATTTAATTCGACAAGTTGTTTCAATTTACCTTCATATAATGATGCGCTTGAAAAAAAATTAATTTTATTTTGAGTCAAAAATTTTTCAAAATTAAAATTTTTACTAGTTTTAAAATTCAAAATATCAGGCATACCAATGCTAATTGGCGCCTCTATACATCTAAAGCCATGATCTCCATCCAAATTTTTTTTTAAATTTTGTAAAATTTTTTCAATATTTAATTGTCTATTATTTTTACCAAACCTTCTAAAGCCATTCCAAGTTGCAACCCCGTAATATAATATTTTCTTTTCTTTTCTTTTCTTTTCTAGAGTCTTTAGGGCATCAATTATCTTTTTGTATCCATTTTTATGTAAAAGAGCTATTTCGGGATTATGTAATAAATAAAAATCAATATAGTTTGTATTCATGAGTTTTAATGAGTTTTCGACTGACCAATTTATATATTTGGGATCTATACAAAAATCCATTTCAGGAAAACAATTTGATTTTTTAACAGATAATTTTTTTAAAATATTATTTTTTTTAATATAATTTGGAAGTAATCCTGCTTTAGATATTATAATTAAATTTTGTCTAACTTTTTTTTTTAAAACTTCTTTAATTAATCTTTCGCTTCTTCCATTCCTATAACGTTGAGCAGTATCGATGACGTTTATTCCTTTATTTAATCCGTAAAAAATAGACTCTAAAATCTCTTTATCTTTTAAATTTGAAGCTTCACCTTTATATAGTCCAAAACCAAATTTTGAGATTTTTCTTCCATCAAATAAATTATTATACTGCATTATTTAAAATTCCATTTATCTAACCATTTTTCTAAACTATATAACTTCCAAAGGAACATCATATGATCTTTTTTTTTTGAAAAATGTTCTTTTAGAACAAAATTAAGTTTTTTTTTATTTATAAATGATAGTTCTTTTCGTTTTACAAGATTAGCCACCGTAAATTCTAAATTTTTTCTCAGGTCATTTCGAAACCATATATTTGCTGGTGCATTTAAACCTACATGTTTTTTGTTCCACAAAACCTCTGCTGGTAAATAATTTTTCAACGAATGTCTAATCAACCATTTAGTATATCCATCTTTAATCATTAAAGTTATTGGTAAATTCCAACAAAATTTTACTACATTTTCATCTAAAAAGACTGATCTACATTCAATATTAAATTGAGAAAAATTTGGTATCTCTGCTCTTGTTGAAGGTGGAGATGATGTAAAATGTAAATCTTGTATTAATTTACTTTTTAAAAAACTTTTTGTGATTGATGGAAATTTATCAATTTTTCTAATTGTACTTCCTTTTTTTATTAACTCTAAGTATTGATTATTATTCCTCATCAAATCTTCATCCCAAGTATAATTTAATATTTTTCCTTTTTTTTTCTTATCAAAACACTTTTTAAGGTAATTATTAAAAACTTTTTTATTTTTTTTGTAAATAGGGTGGTCGTGCATATCCATCCATTTATTGAATTCATTTCTAAAAAGTTTTTGATTTTTTCCAAATTTAAGATCTGCTAAAAAATAAGGAATATCATCATATAAACCTGCTAAAATGTGATCTCCTCCATCTCCACCAAAAACACACTTAACCTTATCATGATATAATTTTTTGCAGAGAATATAATGTGCATACCATGTTGGAGAGGAAATTGGTTCATCATGAATATCTAACATTTCATTAAATATCTTTTTAAAATTTTTTGAGTTAGGGTAAACAAATTTAGAATTAAAATTATTATATTTTGATATTTTTTTTATTAAGATTGACTCATCGTAAGAAAGTTCTTTTTTAATTTCGTTAGATTTTTTATAACCGATTGAATAAGTTTTAATTTTTGATTTAATATTTTTAGCACCAATTGCTGCAATCGTAGGTGAGTCTAAACCACCGCTCAATAAAAAAGCTCTATTGCTAGTATTTAAATCTATATTTCTTTTTTGAAAGCTTTTATTCAATAATTCTAAAAAAAAATTTTTAATATCTTTGATATTTTTGATTACCATGTTCCTTACATCAAAAGAGAATAGTTTTGACGTTTTTAATTTTTCTTTAATAAAAAGATTAATGGAATTATTTTGAAATAAATAAATATCTTTAAAAAAAGTTTCTGTTGTTGCGTATGAATATCTATAATTTTTAAACAAATATACCTTAATTAGATCCCAATTAGGCTTAAGTTTAATTATAAAGTTTTTTATAAATTTTATTTTCGTAAATATTAATAATATATCTTTTTTTTTGTAATAAAATAAAACATTCGAACCATGTCTATCCCTCACAGTAAAAATTTTATCTTTTTTTATGTCTAAAACTAAAATTACAAAATTTCCGTCTAGTTTTTTAAGAAATTTAATACCGTGAGTTAAATAACCATTTAAAATTTGATTTATTTTAGAGATTTTATTTTTTTTAGATTTATTAAGATTAAAAACATTTCCTTTAAATAATACTAAAATATCTTTTTTTGTAGAATAAATTTCGTTAACTTTAATTCCATTTAAAATAACGCTGTAATTATAATTTTTTGTTTGAAAACTTATTAATTTATTTTTTTTAAATAGGTATTTGGTCTTTAAATTTTTAACAGTTTTTAATAAAATATTATCTTTTAATTTTACTTTAGATCTATAAAAAAAAAAATCTGACATCTTTAAGTTAAATTATTTTGTAATTGTGCTAAATTTTTAGTAGCACTTCCTGTAATTATACAACAAATATTTTTTTCTTTTAATTTATCCAAACATCCTATTGTTAAAGCTGAAGAAGGTTCACATGTCAAACCTTCTAATCTAAGCAGTTTATAACCTTTGAAAACATCTTTGTCTTTAGCTTGAATAAAGTCTTTTTGTAAATTAAAATATTTTACTAAATTTTTATATTCATATTTTGTAAAAGAGTTAATACTTGTAGCCAATTTGCTTTTGGAGAAAACTCCATATACCTTATGGGTATTCTTAATACCCATTTTCAAGCCTAGGATATGTGAACCGTTATTTACACAACTAACAAAGGTATTAATTCTTTTATTGATCTTATAAATTTCTTGAATGATTTCTTTATTTGCATAATATTTTAAATTTGAGTTATATGGATTTGCATTAAAGACTTTATTTTTAATCATTAACCTAGAACTGAAATCATATAAATCGCTTAAGTTATTAGTTTTTTTGATAAATACCTTTCCACCAAGTGATTTAACTAAATTTAAATTATGAATATTAATATCTTGCTTTCTAAACCAAATTTTCGACTTTATGTTGTAAATTTTTGCAAAAAATGCCATTGAAATAGCCAGATTTCCTGTGGATGCACAACCTATAGACTTATAATTTTTTTTTTTTGCTTTATGAATAAGCCTAATGCTCTCACGATCTTTGTGACTACCAGTTGGATTTAAAATCTCAAGCTTTAACCAAATATTTTTTTTATAAAATTTGGAAATTTTTGATGCATATATCAAAGGTGAATTTAGCATGTCTTAAATCATCAACTTATGATTAAAATTTAATCTAATTTTTAAAAAAATACACATATTAAATTATGCTTAAAAACTTTAATCTATAATTTGATTAAAGTTTCCTTCACCAATAAGCTCTCCATTTTCAATTTTAAAAATAATATCACAAATCTTCACAGTGTTTAGTCTGTGTGCAATCATTATAATAGTAATATCTTCACTAAGATTGTTTACTGCATCTATTACGGACTTTTCAGTTTCATTATCTAGTGAGCTTGTAGCCTCATCAAATACTAATACTTTAGGATTATGGTATAAGGCTCTAGCAATTCCAATTCTCTGTCTTTGGCCACCAGATAGTCTTACTCCACGCTCTCCAATTTTAGATTGGTATTTTTGTGGCAATTCATTAATAACAAAGTTATGTAAATTTGCTATTTTTGATGCTTTTTCAACAGAATTATTATTAATATTTATAGGGTCTACTCCAAAAGCAATATTTGCTGCTATGGTATCATCAGCTAAATAAATATGTTGCGGAACATAGCCAATACATTTTCTCCAGGTTTTTGAATTTTTTTGATTTATAACCATATTATCAACTTCTAAAGTTCCATTTTGTGGTTCAAGCAATCCAAGAATAATATCTACAATTGTTGTTTTGCCACTTCCAGTCGTGCCTATAATTCCCACAGTACTTTTAACAGGAATTGTTAGGCTAATGTTTTTTAATGATTTTCTAGATGTATTAGGATAGGTGTAATTTATGTTCTTTAAAGTGATTGAGGAATTAAAAGATAAATCACTCTGATCTTGTTTTACTTTTGATAGTTTGATATTTTTTAAATCATCATGCAATTTATTTAATGAAGGACCAACAAAGGTAAGTTGAGCAACAGAGCTGTAAACTCCTTGTAGAGCAGGCATTAACCGATAGCCAGCAAACACATATAAACTGATAATGGGTAAAGCATTATTAAAATCTCCTTTCTGAGACATCAAAAAAAGTATTATTAAAATAATGCCTCCAAAAGCTATTGCCTCAAGAGCGAAACGAGGCAACAAACTTACTACTGCAGCTGACGCTTGATTTTGAGCAAATGTTTTAGCAGATTTAGAAAAGCGCTCTATAAAGGTATCTTCTAATCCTCCAACTTTTACCTCCTTTGCTGCTCCAAAAGCTTCACTAATTGACAAAAAACGTAACTCATTGTTTTTCAAACGTTCTAATCCAATTAGACTAAGAAATTTTTGTGCAAACATATAGATAAAACCATAGGCTGTTCCTAATAAAATAATAATTGATAGAGTAAGCATTGGATCTGTTAAAAGTAAAAGAAATATTAATGCAATTGAAACCATAGCTTGTGATGTTAAATTCATTAAAGGGGTCATGCCACTACCAATTACCTGTTGCACTTCTGATAAAATTGTCTTTCCAAGATCAGCACTATTTCGATTTAAAAACCAACTGTAAGGTTGATGAAGATATCCTTCAACCAATCTCTTACTAATACTATATTCCCGCATTTGCACAAATCGCACCTGTGCATAAACTGTAAGAGCTTTAAATGAAAGGGAAATCACGAGCATTGCTAACAACATAACCCCAAGTGCAAAAAGAAATTGCTGGTTATTTTCAACGCCAAACAATTTTGAAAAATGAAACAATTTAATTAAGATATAATTAGTTTCAATTATTTCAGGATTTGAGATAACTGTCATGAAAGGCAAAACAGAAGCTACTCCAATCATATCGAGCAAGGCCATTGTAAGAATCATAGACAACAATAATATTGCACGTCTACGTTCTTGAGTATTCAGCAAATATATAATTTTTTTAAAAGTTTGCATAAATTTTAAAACCAATTTAACATTATTTGTCTAAACATTCTTTTAACTATTTTAAGAATCAGTTAACTATTTTAGAGATCTGATAGTTTTTTTAATGATTTTGATAAATCTTGGTGAGTATTTCCAATTACAAGACCATATTTATCAAGATAATCTGCATTTTTTAAATTTCCAACAATTCTATAATTAAATAATCTTAAAACTTTATTTCTTGCAAAATTTCCAGCAGATATTGGGCGTGTCTCAAATCCTAACCGATTTAATTTTTTAACTAATCCATCTCTACTTAATTTGGAGCCAGGTTTTATTATTAAGCTAAATCCAAACCATGAGCTTTTACCCTGTTCTTTTTGTAGAATTATGTTTTTATTATTAATTAATATTTTTTTTATATTTTCTGCATTTTTTCTTCGGTTTTTTAATATTAGTGGTAATTTTTTTAGTTGCTCAATACCAAGAGCTGCTGAAAATTCAAGTGGTCTGAGATTGTATCCAGGTAAAGCAAAAGAAAATGAATCTTTAAAAAAATTTCCAGTTTTATTCATAACTAAATTTTTTTTAGGTAGTTCTCTAATCCAGCCATGGGCCCTCAACGAAAGAAGAATTTGATAAATTTCCTTATTATTTGTAACAATAAGCCCTCCTTCCATAGTATTAATATGATGAGAGAAAAACGAACTATAAGATCCAGAAATACCAAAGGTTCCCGTAAACTTATTGTAATATTTAGTTCCCATCGCTTGACAATTATCCTCTAATAAAAATATTTTTTTTTTATTTATTAACTTTTTTATTTCTAAAAAATTATTTGAATTTCCTAAAAGATTTACAGCAAGAATTAATTTTGTTTTTTTTGAAATTGCTTTTTTTAATTGATCGGTATCAAAAGTAAGAGTTTTTAAATCTATATCCACAAATACTAATTTTAATCCATACTGATATAAAGGAAAGTATGTTGTGCTCCAAGAAACTGCAGGTACGATAACTTCATCCCCTCGTTTGAGAAAATTTTTTTTAATATAAAATAAGCTGGCCACCATTAAAAGGTTTGCAGATGATCCAGAATTCACCATAACCGTATATTTTGATTTAACAAAATTTGAAAATTTTTTTTCAAATTTTTTAACTCTTGCTCCCATTGTGAAATTATCACTCTCTATTACCTCAGAAAATGTTTTGATTTCCTTTTCATTCCAGCTTGATTTAACTAATGGATGCAAATAGTTATTATTTATGGAGGTAGAATTTAAAAAAATATCTTTTTTATTTATTGTCAAAGACTTCTTAAAATTTATATAAGTTTTGCTAATCCCATCAGAAAAATTAATTTTAGGTGACCATCCTAATTTTCTTATCTTTTTTGTATCTAAAAATTTTCTTGGCATTCCATCTGGCTTTGAGTCATTAAATTTTATATTACCTTGGTAGCCTACAGCTTTCTTAATAATAAATGACAAATCTTTTATTGAAATATCTTTGCCATAACCAATATTAATAAAATTACTTTCCTTTGTGATCTGTGAGTATTTTTTTTTTGATATGTTCATAACCATATAACATGCTGATGCTAAATCATCGGCATGTAAAAACTCTCTTTTTGGTTTGCCTGTACCCCATACTTCAACGAAAGAAAGGTTTTTAATTTTCGCATCATGAAATTTCATTAATAAAGCTGGAATAACATGAGAATTGTTTAAATCGTAAGTATCATTATCACCATATATATTTGTTGGCATTACAGAACGATAGTCTATACCTTTTTTATCACCATATTGATCTGTTAAATATTTGCATAATTTTAACCCCGCTATTTTAGAAATTGCATAAGCTTCATTGGTAGGTTCCAACTTACCAGTTAATAATTTATCCTCTGATATCGGTTGACTAGAAAGTTTTGGGTATATGCAGCTTGAACCTAAAAATAATAATTTTTTAACACCATTATTAAATGCAGAATTAATTACATTTGTTTCAATCATTAAGTTATCTAATAAGAACTCTGATTGAAAATTGCTGTTAAAATTAATACCTCCTACTTTTGCAGCAGCCAAATATACTTGATCAATTTTTTCTTTTTTAAAAAAATTTTTAACTTGAGTTTGATCACGTAGATCTAATTCCGATTTATTTCTCAAAATTAATTTATTCTTTTTATACTTACTCAATTTTTTAAGGATTGCTGAACCGACCATCCCATTATGTCCAGCAAGAAATATGTTAATTTTTTTCATACAACTTTTCTTTTTCAAAATCTTTTACAACCATCTCTCTTACTAGAGTTTCAAAAGATATTTTTGGTGTCCATCCAAGCTTTATCTTTGCTTTACTAGAGTCACCTAACAAAGTTTCAACTTCTGTAGGTCTAAAATACTTAGGGTCTATTTTAATAATATCATTACCGTTAAAAGATCCAATTTCATTTACACCTTTTCCAGTCCATACTATTTTCATTTCTAAATTTTCAGCAGCCAAATTAATAAAATCGCGGACTGAATACTGTTTGCCTGTTGCAATAACAAAATCTTCTGGATCATTTTGCTGTAGCATAAGCCATTGCGCCTCTACATAATCTTTTGCATGACCCCAGTCTCTTTTGGCATCAAGATTTCCAAGGTATAGGGTATTTTGCAATCCTAATTTAATTTTTGTAAGAGCTCTAGTTATTTTTCTAGTTACAAAAGTTTCGCCCCTAACAGGACTTTCATGATTAAATAAAATTCCATTGCAAGCATAAATACCATAAGCCTCTCTATAGTTTATTGTAATCCAATATGCATAAAGTTTTGCGACGCCATAGGGACTTCTAGGATAAAATTGCGTCTTTTCTGATTGAGGTATTTCCTGAGCCTTACCATATAATTCAGATGTTGAGGCTTGATAATATTTAGTTTTATTTTCTAATTTTAAAATACGTATAGCTTCTAGAATTCTAAGAGCTCCTAAAGCATCAGAGTTTGCAGTATACTCTGGCTCTTCAAAAGATACTGCAACATGACTTTGTGCAGCTAAATTATAAATTTCATCTGGTTTAACTTCTTGAATAATTCTTATCAAGGATGTTGAGTCTGTTAAATCACCGTGATGTAAGATAAAATTTCTTTCTTTTATATGAGGTTCTTGATATAAATGATCAATACGATCAGTATTAATTAAAGATGTTCGTCTTTTAATTCCATGAACTTCATAACCCTTTTTTAATAAAAATTCTGCTAGGTAAGAACCGTCTTGGCCTGTGATTCCTGTGATGATAGCTTTTTTCATTTATTGATAAATAACTCCTAAGAAATTATAAAATATATATGTAACAAATATATTATTAATAGCTTATTAAAAATAAACAATTAACTTTTTCTTAGCAATATAAATCTTAAAATTATAATGCAAACTGAAAATATCAAACCTACCAAAAAAGCAACAACTGAGTAAAAAGCTTTGTTTTGTGACACCCTAATTGGGATTGAGGCTTTTTCAATAGTAGGCATATATAATAATGAATAATCATCAGAATTATCTAAGAAATTTTTTAGATATACTAATTCCTCAGTTAACACGAATGTTCCTTTGTAAAATAGTGAGTCTGGTTCGTTAACAACAGAATTACCATCGACCATATCTTTTAAAATAGGATTATCCAAATTTATTTTTCTTGCTATGTCTAAGTTTTTTTTAATAATTTTTATTTCGGAATGAACCATTTTTATAATAGTTTTTTTATATTTTTCTTCTATTAATTTTTTAACAAAAAAAATATAATCATCTAAGAATTCACTACCTGATAATTTGTCAAAATAAGTAAAATAATAAATACTTTCATCTTTACTGTCTTGTGAAACTTTATCAAAAACAGTTACAAACTCATCATATTTCTCATTTTGATTTATAAAGCTATTAATTATATCTTTCGATAATAAACTTACATGAAAATCAAATTTAAAAGCGTTTGTTAAATTTGTTTGAACTTTTATGCTGGTTAGTAAAGGTCTGAATTCCTCAAAAATTGACGATGTGGCTTCTTTCAATTTTATTTGAGTTTTAAATTTTACTGGTTGAGAATGAGAATATAAAAATCCACACAATAAAAAAAGTAAACCAGATGTTAAAATTAAAAGCCATTTTTTCAATAAAACTTTTGTTATTTTTTCAAGATCAATTCTATTATCAATAATTGGTATATTTTTATTTTTCATATTTTTAGCTTTTTTAATATCAATAATAATTAAAATATTAATTTTTTTAGATTTGCATATCAATACATACATTTTATCTAAAATTTTTTTCAGTGCATAAATCAAGCCAATTGAGCTATTAGTACTGGTCAGCTGCACGCATTACTGCGCTTCCACATCCAGCCTATCAACGTGGTGGTCTACCACGGCTCTATAGGA
>Ga0181564_10000741_pt1 | contig 28955 bp, 24 predicted proteins | sample 011ome_24_FD_134512 | JGI IMG/M metagenome (GOLD analysis project Ga0181564, IMG submission 134512) | Coastal salt marsh microbial communities from the Groves Creek Marsh, Skidaway Island, Georgia - 011513CT metaG (megahit assembly) | ecosystem: Environmental > Aquatic > Marine > Intertidal... | reverse complement strand
TGGCAGCAATCAAGCCGGATGATATTCACTTTGCGAAATCCCGTTTACTGTGCCTCGAAAATACTATCGCAGGAAAAATATTGCCGCTGGACTACATTGAAGCAGCAACTAAGCTGGCACATGAACATGGTTTAAAAAATCATCTTGATGGCGCCAGGGTTTTTAATGCTGCCGTTAAATCCGGCATTGAGGTAAAGGAAATCGCCAGCTATTTTGATTCCGTATCTATCTGTTTATCCAAAGGCCTGGGTGCACCAATTGGTTCGGTTTTATGTGGGAGTCAGGAATTAATAGATGAAGCACGACGCTGGCGCAAAATGCTGGGTGGCGGCATGCGTCAGGCCGGTATTGTGGCAGCAGCTGGTATTTATGTGCTGGAGAATAATATACAACGACTGGCAGAAGATCATGCCAATGCTGCCCTATTAGGTGAAGAGCTCGCGAAAATTCCTCAACTGACAGTTGATCTTGAATATCTGCATACCAATATGGTTTTTTTACAGACAACAGAAGGCGACTTCATTGCTCTGTCAGATTTTCTGGCAGAAAGGGGTATCCTGATTGACGCCAGATACACAGCCAGACTTGTCTGTCATCTGGATATCAGTCGGGATGATGTGCTGACCACAATTGCAGCAATCAAGGAATTTTATAAAGCCTGAGTCATGCCATGAATTTTGAAACCCTGACATTTGAGCAAGAAGGCCAGATTGGCGTGCTGACTATAAACCGGCCAAAGGCACTGAATGCTCTTAATCAGCAAGTGTTCACTGAGTTGGGGCAGTTTTTTGCCGGAGTACAGTCAATTAATATTCGCTGCCTGATTATTACGGGCAGTGGAGACAAGGCTTTTGTTGCTGGCGCCGACATTAAAGAGATGCAGGCTGTTGATAGACATAATGGTGCTGAGTTTGCCAGGGCCGGTCAGGCTATCTTCCAACTCATTCAGGATTGTCCGCTTCCGGTCATTGCTGCAGTCAATGGCTATGCCCTGGGTGGAGGCTTGGAACTTGCATTGGCCTGCGACTTTATTATTAGCAGCGAGCAGGCAAAATTTGCTTTGCCCGAAGTGAGTCTGGGCATCATTCCCTGTTACGGTGGCACACAGCGTTTATCCCGTTATATCGGGACAGCTAAAGCGCGCATGATCGCTTTAAGCGGTGATATGTTTTCTGCACAAAAAGCCAGGGAATGGGGGCTGGTTGCAGAGGTGGTGGAGGCGGAAAATTTGCTGGAAAGCTGCATGGAAATAGCCCGTAAAATTATTCAACGCAGCCCTCTAGCTGTGAGCCTGGCAAAGCAGGCAATCACAGAAGGTAAGGAATTAAGTCAGGCTGAAGGTTTGCAGCTTGAAGCTGAGCTTTTTGCTAAAGCTTTTTCTACTGAAGACAAAACAGAAGGCATCAATGCCTTTATCGAAAAACGCAAACCTGAATTCACAGGCAAGTAGCATTCACACAGTATTATTCAATACGTCGAATTGACTGTATGCTGACGGCTTCAGTCAGAATTTGCCCAATCGTATAATCTGAATCACTCAGCCCGTCGGAGGGCAGTTGATGAATTTTTCTGACGACATCCATGCCGTCGACGACTTTGCCAAAGGCAGCAAAACCCTGCATGTCAGCATTACGTTCACCCTTGTAATCGAGACTGGGTTGATTGCCAAGGATGATAAAAAATTCAGTACTGGCCGTACCAACAGCCCCTCTGGCCATGGATATCACGCCATCAGTATGCAATATGCCGCTTTGCTCTGTTGTTTCATGAGGAATGGGTATGAATTCATCAGCCCTGTCTCCGAGGCCGCCCTGAATCACTTCAATCAGCGGGGATCCTTTGTCGTTTTCATAAGTTACGACCCGATAAAAACTTGCACCATCGAAATCACCGTTGTCTGCATGATTCAGAAAATTTCCTGCAGTGATAGGCGCAGTGTCGGTATAAAGTTCGAGTGTAATATCACCTTCGGATGTCGACATCAGGACATTGATCTGAGCAACAAGGCTGAGCGGAAATGTCAGGAAAAATATCAGAATGGCTAAAGTAAATTTATACATTTTTTGAAGGTGCCAGCGTAAATTTTTGACTTACTCTTAAGCCGAATAAAGTTTACTATTCTCTGGGCGGTGGCGGTGTCCAGTCACAGCCTTCGCAATCAGGTGACTTGCCATTTTGCGCCAGTACTTCAAAAATAAAATCCCGCCACACAGCGTTGGGTTGCCATACGGTATTCATATCGGCTTTGGCTTCTGCGACAGACACATCCTCGTAAATTACCCGGTATAAAAAACTGAAGGCCGTGGCGCGTGCATTAACCTGGCAGTGCAGTAAGGTTTTCTTGCCGGTATTGCGTTGCATGGAATCAGCAAAGGCATAAAAATCATCGGGCAAGGGATTGTTAAAATCGACAGGGACATGCATATATTCCATGCCCAGACTTTTGATTAACTGATCGGCATCAGACAGAGCATTCTGGTTATTGGTAAATGCAATATAGACAACGCGTTCGAAACCATTATCAGCAATAGTCTGGAACTGTTCGCGAGCGGGCTGGCCGGAGCTTGCAAAACTGCTGCTGTACTGACGAAAGTTGGTGATTTCATCCAGTGCCGGATCAACATCTTCAAGCGCAAAGCTGAAGTTCGCCAAGATGCTGAGTGTTGAAATGAGTGTAATAAACAGTGCTTTCATGGTGTTTCCCCGCGAGTGTTTTTTATTTTGCCTGCGACCAATTTAAGCATTCAATGCCTTTCAGAACAAATACTGGAAAGCAAAAAATAACTATTCTGCCATGATGGCTTTTAGCCGATCAGGGTCGCGCCAACGGTTACTCGCCAACCGATAGATAAAGATACTGGCAATACCCAGAATCATAATGACAAAACCGACCCATGAAGCGCGTGGACCAAAAGCAAGCACTTTAATGATAAAAAATTGAATGGCCAGCATGGCCCAGTGTAGTGAAGTTGAGGCCCACATCACCCAACGGGTATCACCAGCTCCCCTGAGTACTCCGGCTGCCACCTGCAACATGCCTTCACATAATACATAGCAGCTCAGGCCGACCATCATGAAACTGGCCAGATTTCGAATCTCGTTTGCTCCTTCTTCATAAAAAATAAACACTTCCACCAGCAGGTCGCGGAATACAAGAAAGCACAAAGCAAGAAACAGGGAATAACCGATACCCAATATATAGCCGGCAGTGGTGACCTCATTGGTTTTGCGCATATCTCTGGCACCGACGAAACGTCCGATCATGCTCATGACAGCGATATTCAGACCTAATAAAGGAACAAAGGAGAGAATGTCCCAGTTAAAGACAATGGTTGCCGAGGCGGCTTCAGCAATGCCATAGGATTGGAACATCAACAGGAAGAGGTTAAAAGCAGCAACATTGAGAAACATTTCCAGCCCGGAAGGGAAACCAAGGCGCAGGTATCTGCCGGTGATTCCCCGATCAAATACCAGTGATGAGGCAATGCTGAAGCGTTGGCGATTTTCTTTCGTGAGGTAAAACAGCAGGTAAACACCAATCGTAAAAAGGGTACTGATTACTGTGCCATAGGCTGCCCCGGCAATGCCCAGTGCCGGGAATCCCGCCTTGCCGAATACCAGACACCAGGTCAGTGGGATATTAAAGGCTATACCCAGAACATCTGAAATCATCACAATTTTGGTTTTACCTATTCCGGAAAAAAAGGTTGAGAGACAAACCTTGATTAACAAGGTCACACTGCAAAACATCATGATGCTGTAATAGGTTTTTTCCAGTTCGGCCTGGTCTGGCGCATGCCCCATTGCAACGAAGATACCTCGCATGGAAAAACCGAGCAGGATTAACAGAGGGGTACTGGCTAAGGCCATGATAATGCCCTGTGTAATGACACGTGAGCATTTATGGTGTTCATCGGCCCCCAAATATTGCGCCACTAAAGCCGTTGCATAGGCAAGGATGCCATTCAAGAGTGAAATGGAAAAATACCAGGCAACGCCGGCACCTAGAGCCGCCGCCATATGTATAGGGCCGAGCTGTGCCAGGAAGTAACGATCAGTAAAGATCATGACTGCAAATGCCCCTTGTGATATCACCATAGGGCCAGACATTCTGAGCAGAACTGACAGAGTCTTGGGATTGTATTGCCAGTCTTTCAGGTTCATCTTTGCAAGAGGTATCTTGATTGGAAAAGGGCGGATTGTACGCCTGAGCTTGCTGAATGACTATGAGCTGACTTTGGATTTTGTCATGAAACAATAAAACTAAAAAAAGATTTAAAACCATTGGCATATAAAGCTGTTATATCCATGCAAATGTAGTAAATTTGACCCCCAGACTTGTAAGGTTATAGCCGGGTTATGCGAGAAGGCTGTAAATAAGTTTAATAATTAAAAAATAAAGCAGGTTATTTAGGGGATAGTATGAAAGATCTATTGAATAAAATTTTTATGCCTGTGCTTCTGTTATCAGGTCTTGGCTTTGCAGGTGCGGCATTGGCACACCACAGTTTTGCCATGTTTGATCGGGATACCGAAGTAGTGAAAACAGGCGAAGTGGTGAGATGGGCATTTAACAGTCCACATGTGGCGATTTATATTAGGAATGATGCAGACGGAGAAGTCTGGGCTTTTGAAGGTGGTGCGCCTCCTGGCCTGGTTACTGATGATCCGCCAATGACCGGTTTTACTTTTCAGCCAGGTGATCAGGTTGAAATGGTAGTGTGTCCTTTACGTGATGGTCGTAATGGCGGTGCAATTGGGATCATCATTAAAGATGATATCTGGTATACCCCGAATGATGGCGGATGTGGTCCTAATTTCGACGCCTGGCGTGACTGGTATCCAAAAGGCTATCTGTCCAAGCAGGCTGCTTTGGATGCTGGAGAAATCATACCTGAGGATTAAACTTCTGCAGTAAACTGTTGCAAAAAAAAGGGCTTCCTAGGAAGCCCTTTTTTTCACTGCAATAATACTAATTAAGTGCTTAGTTAAACTGTCGGCAGACTTGCCAGTTCTTCAGCAACCATATCACCGAAATCACTGGTGCTGATTAAATTAACACCGGAGCCGGGTTTGGATAAATCCGGCGTGGAAAAACCCTTGGCAAAAACACTCTGCATGGCCTGCCATAGATTTTTGGCTTCAGCATCCATGTTAAAACTCATTTCCAGCATCATGGCAACCGAACCAATCATGGAATAGGGGTTGGCAATGTTTTTACCAGCAATGTCAGGCGCTGAACCGTGTGAAGGTTCGTAATAGGCCTTATCCGGGCCTATGCAGGCAGATGGCATCAGACCCAGCGAGCCCAGAATGCCGCCACCCTGATCAGACAGAATATCGCCAAACATATTTTCCATCACCATGACATCAAACATGCCGGGGTTCAGACAAAGATAAGTGGCTGCCGCATCAACCAGAATATTGACCACTTCAACCTCAGGGTAATCCTTAGCAACTTCAACACAGACTTCATTCCAGAGTACAGAGGATTTCAGCACATTACTTTTGTGGATATTGTGCAGCACTTTTTTACGTTTTTGAGCTGTTTTGAATGCGACCTGCATAATACGTTTGATCTGGTCTTCGGTGTACTCCAGCGTTTCACTGACATAGCGGCGGCCATCTTCATTAATGCCGGTTTCCTTGTTGCCAAAATATAATCCACCGACCAGTTCACGGATGATCATGATATCAATGCCTTCACCGATGATTTCCGGTTTTAAGGGCGAAAAATGAGCCAAGCCTTTCGGTAGGTAGACAGGACGGAAATTAGCATAAGTATTGTAGCGTCGGCGCAAGGGCAGTAATGCTCCACGTTCTGGTTGCATATCGACGGGTATTTTTTGTGATTCTTCATGACTCAGACCAATTGGCCCTTTTAATATGGCATCTGCTTCGTCACAAATGGTTTTGGTTGAATCAGGAAATGGATGACCGGTCTCAAAATAGGCACTGGCCCCAAAGGGAGCATGTGTCAGTTCAAAATTAACATCATTGCGTGTTGCGACCAGATTCAGAATTTTAACAGCCTCAGTCATTATTTCAGGACCGATACCATCACCATCGAGGAGGGCTATCTTATAAGAGCTCATGTTTACCTTGTTCTAGATTATGATTTTTAAATTGGAGTAGTAAAACTACAAAGGGCGGCTAATTTAGCATTTCAACAAAATCGAGTAAATTGGAAATTTTTGGTAAAAACTTTTCTTTTCATATTTTATTTCCAATTAATTGCAGGTTTTTTTAAAAATTCTTAACTTTTTCTTCAAAAAAAGGACTGATTTCAAGTTTTCTTTGGTACTCATATCAGTCAGGAAATTATAAAATTACATAATTAATCAGTTAGTCGGCATTTACCAAATTCTGGCTATTTTTGTAAGAAAACTACCTTAACTTTGGAGCAAGCTATGACCTCTTACCAGGAGCATACGAAAAACACGCAACTCATTGATTGGATAAAGGAAATTGAAGAATTATGCCAGCCTGACCAGGTCTATCTGTGTGATGGTTCACAGGAGGAATATGACCGCTTCTGTCAGGAGCTGGTTGATCAGGGAACCTTTATCAAATTGAATGAAGAGCTGCGTCCTGGTTCCTTTCTTTGCCGTTCAGATCCCCGGGATGTTGCTCGAGTAGAGGATCGCACCTTTATTTGCTCCGAGAAAGAAGAAGATGCCGGTGTGACCAATAACTGGGTTGAACCATCCGTCATGCGTAACACCCTCAAGGAGCTGTTCAAAGGCTGTATGAAGGGTAGAACAATGTATGTGATTCCGTTCAGCATGGGACCACTGGGTTCAGATATTGCGCAAATAGGCGTGCAGATTTCTGATAGCCCTTATGTCGTTGTCAATATGCGCATCATGGCGCGAATCGGTCAGAAAGTGCTGGATATTCTGGGCGATAAACCATTTATCAAATGTCTGCATTCTGTTGGCTCGCCGCTGGCAGAAGGCCAGGAAGATGTCGCCTGGCCATGTAATGTTGAGAACCGTTACATTGTGCATTATCCGGAAAGCCGTGAAGTTGCTTCTTTTGGTTCCGGTTATGGTGGTAATGCCTTACTTGGTAAAAAATGTGTCGCCCTGCGTATTGCCTCTGTTATGGCGCGAGATGAAGGCTGGCTGGCCGAACATATGCTGATTGTCGGTGTTGAATCTCCGGAAGGTGAGAAAACTTATGTAGCTGGGGCCTTCCCGAGTGCCTGTGGCAAGACCAATCTGGCCATGGTTATTCCTCCCGAGGGTTATGAAGGTTGGAAAGTCTGGACAGTCGGTGATGATATTGCCTGGATCAAACCGGGAGCTGATGGCCGGATGTATGCCATCAATCCGGAAGCCGGTTATTTTGGTGTGGCACCTGGTACCTCTTATGACTCCAATCCTTCAGCCATGGATACTATTGCCAGCAATACGATCTTTACCAATGTTGCCTTAACCGATGACGGTGATGTCTGGTGGGAAGGGATGAGCAATGAAGCACCGGCGCACCTGATTGACTGGAAAGGTAATGACTGGACTCCGGACAGTGATGAACCGGCGGCACATCCAAATGCCCGTTTTACAGCGCCTGCATCACAATGCCCAAGCGTTGACCCTGATTGGGAAAACCCTAAAGGTGTGCCTATTGAAGCCTTCATCTTCGGTGGTCGTCTGAGTACCACTTTCCCACTGGTTTACCAAAGCCGTAACTGGGCACATGGTGTCTATATGGCGGCAACTCTGGGCTCGGAAGCAACCGCAGCGGCAGATAATCAGGCAGCAATACGCCGTGATCCAATGGCCATGTTGCCTTTCTGTGGCTATAACATGGGAGATTACTGGGCTCACTGGCTGAGTATGGAAAATAAGGTAGAACATTTGCCACAGATTTTCCGGGTCAACTGGTTCCGTAAATCAGCTGACGGTAAGTGGCTATGGCCTGGTTTTGGCCAGAACATGCGTGTCCTGCAATGGGTTGTTAACCGTATTAAAGGGCGTGTGTCGGGTGATGAGTCGCCTTTTGGTATGGTGCCCAAGTATGAAGATATTAACTGGAATGGCCTGGTTTATGATGAAGATACCTTCAAAGACCTGATGGCAATCGATACTGAGAACAGTATCCGGGAATTTGAAGATCAGCTTAATCTCTTTAACGAGATTGGTGATAGTCTGCCTGAGGAAATGGAAAACCAGCGTCAGGCCATGCTGGCACAGCTGTCCCCTAAAAAGGAATCTTCAGCCGCCTGAATCTAAAGGTGTTATTTAAAAAAACCGGTGCTGTTTTATAAGTCAGCACCGGTTTTTTTATGTATATTTATCAAATAAAGTACGCATTAATGAACAACAATAAAAAAGGTGCAGCCATGTTGAACAGAGTCAGAAAGAAATATTGCCAGCTATTTATTTTATTTTTAAGCAGTTTGGCTGTTCAGGTTCAGGCACAACCGGTACCTGAATATGAAGTCGATGCCGCATGGCCGAAGCGTTTACCGAATAACTGGATTATCGGTCAGGTAGCAGGCATTGCTGTTGATCATAACGATACGATCTGGGTTGTACACCGGCCCCAGTCTCTTACTCCCCAGGAAGCCGGTGCCATTCAGAATCCACCGTTTTCATTGTGCTGTGTGCCAGCTCCATCAGTATTGCAGTTTGACCAGGCCGGTAATCTGCTACAAGCCTGGGGTGGCCCTTACTGGGATCGGCAACGCTCGGTATGGGTAGATGATTCTCCGGAAGGTGTGTGGCCAAGTAATGAACATGGTATTGATGTTGATCTGGAAGGAAATGTCTGGCTCGCGGGTAATGCTGATGGAGATATGGTTCTCAAGTATAACAATGATGGTTCAGAATTATTACTGGTCATTGGCAAGGATGAATCGGGCGATGCTGCCGAGATGAATGCTGAGGACTTCGATGAAGTCATCATAACAGGTGGTAGTAATGATACAGGTCGTCTGGGGCGTCCGGCTGAAATAGATGTGGATGATGAAGCCCGTGAGGTTTATATCGCAGATGGTTATGGCAATCGCCGGGTCATCGTCTTCGACATGGATACAGGTGAATACAAGCGGCATTGGGGCGCCTATGGACGAATGCCGAATGATGAGCCTTTACCAGCTTATGATCCGGATGCCGCACCTGCGCAGAGTTTTCTGGGGCCGGTTCACAGCGTCCGTATATCTGAGGATGGATTAGTCTATGTTGCTGACAGAACCGGAGACCGTATCCAGACTTTCCAGAAAGACGGTACTTATCTTGAGGAAAATTTTATTGCGCCCTGGACGCGCAGTAATGGTTCTGTCTGGGATATCGAGCTTTCACCTTTTCCCGGCCAGCCATTCTTATTCGTTGCAGATGGAGCTAACAACCGCATCTGGATAGTTAACCGTGAATCAATGGAGCTGGTTGGTGAAATAGGGGGAGGCGGCAGAAATGCCGGAGACTTTGACTGGGTACATAATCTGGCCATTGATTCAGCAGGAAATATCTATACTGCCGAGGTCAACGAAGGTAAGCGCATTCAAAAGTTCAGTCTCTCGGACTGATTGAGCCAGTATTCTTATCCTGCGCGTCTCCCTTTATTAAAAATGGACAGGATTTATCAACGCGGCTTTCAGGTTAAGCAGAGTAAAAAACTGGTCGGTGCTGATTGGCAACCTTTGTCGGACCATTGTGCTTTATTGACGGAGTTGGAGCTTGTTGCCTAGTTTTTGTATAAGGGAGGTAAATTATAGGGAAGCACTTTCCCTATTTTGGATTTTCTGTTTTTGTGCAGCGCTGTCACTATTTGCAGAAAATTTTCGAAATTAAAATCTTTAGTATTCTCTTCAGCGTAGAGGCATGTCTGTAATTCCTGGAGTAAAGATTTCAGTGCATTGTGATTAAATTCTGCGTTTAATTTTTCAATATTATATAAAGCTTGATTTTGGAAGTATGCCTGCCCCCATAACAGGAAACTTTCTGCGCATGCTCTTATATTTTTATCTTCACAGGCATTGCTAAGCTTTTGAAAACTATGATTGATGTCGGGAAGCTTCTGAATACGCTCGGCTACTTTTGTCTTTTTTTGAAGCAATACACGGTTAATAAAGTTTTGCAGTTTAGCCCAGATCAATAACAACGCTGGTCCAAAAAATAAGGTAGACAATAATAAAAGTGCTCCAAGAAAGAGTAGGAGGTTCAGGTTGACTGAAAACCAGAAATAATTTGCTGGCTCATTACTGCCTGGCGACTCTGCTACTGGCTCCACTTGTTGTCCATCAACAGTCAGGATGTCAAGGTCCTGTGCAGGCAGGCTGGCATATTCCAGGCGATTACTCACAGTATTCCACCATGGAATTTCAACAGCAGGTAAGGTAAATCTGCCAGCTTCTGTTGCGACCAGCGTGATGTTTTGGGTATGGATGGAACGGACGCCGCTATTTTCAGTGATATCGACCTGCTGAGCCTCTGCCGGGTAATAACGTAATGCTGAGTCACTGGTGAAATCCAGGTTGGTAAGCATGGAGGCATAAATATCTTCAGCATTAAGTTCAATGCTACGCACGACTGAATCGCCAATTCGCATATCTTGCAAAGACCGGCTCCAGGTTTCAGAGATACTTACTTGAGAGCTTGGGATCCAGTTTGGACTTGGGTAATTAACTGGCACAGGGGAAACGCTTATCCGATGTTCCTGAGAGGATAGCTCTATCGTTTGTCGTCGCTCAGTAGTTTGCAGGTTAGGGTTGTTACGGGTGGCCCGGGTTTGTGTAAAGGCCCGAAAACGTACTGGCGCAATTGTAAACTCTCCACTGGTTTGAGGAAAAATCACAAAGCGGCTTTCATTAACTGTGTAAAGCGTTCCGTCAACAGTTTCAGTATAGTTAAGGTCATCCCCCAGTTTATTGAAAGCTGCCTCAGGCATTTCAAGTCGTGAAAAAGAGGCGCCACGTTCAAATGCCAGGGTGTAATAAAGTTTTATGCTGTAGATTAATGCTTCTTGAACATAAACCTGATCTTTACTGATAGTGGTCTGCAGAAAGACTTTATTATTTTCTGTTGCGTTTCTGATCTCAGGAGATATGTCTGTTGATTCGGCTTGGGCCTGGATGGTGCCAGGAAGAAAAATCAGGAAAAGCAGAAAGACACGATAGAAAAAAGGATTTGTGTGTTGATTCACCATAACTGCTGATTGCGTTCGAGCGTCAGTATGTCAATTTCAAGCTGGCTGGCAGTTTTACGCTGCAATGCAAACTTGTTTTTTAACAGAGTTCCGGGTTCATCTTTTATGCGTCCTAACCATTGCTGCAGGGAAAGTTCCTGCTCCAGTGCTGCACTGAATTCCTGCTCTTCAGCTGACTCAGGATCTTCAAGTTGACTGTTACCTTTATTACCGTCGGCATCCTGACTGTCTTGCTGGCTAATGCTTTGCGATGTGTCTGTCTGGTTTTGTTCGTTTTCCTGACCATTGGTGGCACCAGTAATCTCCTGGCTTTCATCTTTATCCAGCATGTCAGCATCTTCGCCTTCTTCACGTTCCATCTCAACATCCATACCGGGGTCGTCAGTCAGTCTTGCCTGCAGGGCCGCGACAATTTCCAGATTTTTGGCCGCTGCTTCATGGGCCGGATCAATATTTAAAACTCGGCGGTAAATATCAATAGCCTCATTAAGTCGGTAAAGCATGGCGAGTGCGTTAGCACGATTGTAAAGGGACTCGATGTCTTGAAGTTCCGCTAAATCTATTAAAGCGGCTTCATAATTGCCCTGACGATAATTTGCCGCAGCACGCCAGGCAATATCTTCAAACAGCACTACGGCACTTTGGTAATCCTCCTGCATGAAGGCATGATTGCCCTGCTGGTTTGTATTTTCCCAGAACCCTTTCCAGTCCCAGGCCAGCGCATTCGAAGAAAAACCAAATGACAATGCAGGCAAACAGGCAAGTAAACAGAAGGTGCGATATGTGATGGCAGTTATTCGCAATGAATGACCTATGTCGTTTTATTGTCGTTTAGTGTGAATTATCAAGCTGGAACGCTTCGGCATTATACGAAGACGCCTAAACTTAGCAAATCGTTAATCAGTCTAGGGGTTGATTGCGTAAGTATTATGGAAAAGTTCTGCGGATTGCCTAACAAGCATGCTGAGTTGCTTTTGCCAGTCTGAGCAGGTATTTTCTCAGCTTTCCAGATTTCTGGGCTCAATTATCTCAGTGTCGTCATCTCTATTACGTGGAATACAGCGAAGATAAAAATATGGGGATTTAAATGACTTTGGCAAATGTTGATACTGCGCCAGAAAGATCTAAATATCCCTTCCTGGTCTTATTATTTGTTGGTAGTGGTGCCTCGGCACTTATCTATGAACTGGTCTGGTATCAGTTAATAGGTCTGGTGATTGGGGTTTCTTCTATCTCTCTGGGTATTTTACTGGCCGTTTTTATGGGTGGTATGTGCATCGGCAGTTTATTGTTGCCGCGCTGGATTTCACCCCGTTTCCACCCACTGAAAGTTTATGCCTTGCTTGAATTGGGTATTGCCCTGTTCGGCATTGCTCTGCTTTATGGCATGCCTTTGCTTAACAATCTGTATTTTGGTACTGCAACAGAAGGTTTCCTGAATTATGTTTTACGAGGTTTATTTGCGGGTATATGTCTGCTTCCCCCTACCATTTTGATGGGTGCAACGTTACCGGCAATTGCCCGTTGGGTGAAATCAACGCCCAAGGGAGTATCCTGGCTGGGCCTGTTTTATGGGGGAAATATTGCCGGTGCCGTACTGGGAACGATGCTGGCCGGATTCTATTTATTGCGCGTTTATGATATTGAAATAGCCAGCTTCGTGGCAGTGGCCTTGAACTTAATGGTTGCTGCTACTGCAATGACCTTAAGTCGCCAGACAATCTATCAAAAATCTGACAGTAAAGAACATTTCTATATTATTAAAGAGGAATGGCCGGTTTACTTGACGGCCCTGCTATCAGGCGCAACTGCGCTGGCAGCAGAGGTACTCTGGACCCGTCATTTATCTTTATTTATCGGCGCTACGGTTTATGGTTTCGCCCTCATTCTTTCTGTGTTTCTGATTGGTCTGGGGTTGGGTAGTACCTTTGGTTCACGACTGTCCCTGCGAGTAAAGGAACCCAAAATTGCGTTTGGATTGTGCCAGTTATTACTTTGTGTCCTGATGGCCTGGGCGGTGTTTCTGGTGACACAGAATTTGCCTTATTGGCCTGTTAATATCGCTGGTGATCAGCCTTGGCAACGATTGCAGATAGATTTCTGGCGTTGCATGGTGGCAATGTTTCCGGCAGCTGTTTTGTGGGGAGCCAGTTTTCCTTTAGCGCTGGCATCTATTGCTGCAGAAGAAAAAGACAGTGCCAGCTTGGTGGGGGGCGTATACGCTGCTAATACCTTTGGTGCCATTCTGGGATCTTTGGCTGGCGGCTTCATTCTGGTGCCCCGGGTTGGTAGTCAGCTGGCACAGCAAATTATTATTTTATTGTCTGCGCTTTCAGCACTGCTTGTTTTTGGGTCTGCCAAGCATGCTATCGTCACAGTCAGCAGGAAAATAACAAGTGCCATCACTGTATTAATAGTCGGCTTTGTTTCGGCTGCTGCGGTCCCTCCCGTTCTGGAAGAAGTCATTGCTTATGGGCGTTATCTGCCTGCTTTTGGCCAGGGTGTGAATGTTATCTACGCCGGTGAAGGTTTGACTGCCTCCATAGCGGTTACCCAGGAAGGCGATGGCATATTCAACTACCATAATTCCGGCAAAATTCAGGCGTCCAGTTATCCTCAGGACATGCGTTTACAGCGCATGCTGGGGCATCTGACAACCTTGATACCAGAGCAGCAGGATGATTTTCTGGTGATAGGTCTGGGTGCAGGGGTTACCGCCGGGGCTGTCGCAATAGATCCCGGCGTTGATAAGGTAATTATTGCAGAACTGGAGCCCCTGGTGCCGGAAGTTATTTCGACTTACTTCAGTGACTTTAATTTTTATGTGGTCAATAACCCGGTGGTGGAAATTCATGTCGATGACGGGCGGCATTTTTTACAGACTACTGAACAGACCTTTGACGGTATTACATCAGACCCATTGGATCCCTGGGTCAAAGGCGCGGCTGCACTATACACGAAAGAATTCTGGCAATTAGCCAAATCAAAATTGAATCCCGGTGGCGTCGTTACGGTTTTTGTGCAGTTATATGAAAGTACGGAAGCAGCAGTGAAAAGTGAAATTGCGACTTTCATGGAGGTATTCCCCAATGGGGCCGTTTTTGCCAATACCCAATCGGGAGCCGGTTATGATTTGGTTCTGCTCGGCATGGCAGACAATGATCGAATAAATGTTGATCGTATGGTGGAACGCTTTAACCATCCACGTTACGCTCAGGTTAGGGCATCACTGGCTGAAGTAAGGCTGGAAAATGTGACAGATTTACTCAGTACCTTTGCCGGCCAGCCTGATGATCTTGCACACTGGCTGGAAGATGCCGATATCAATGTTGATAAAAATATGCGCTTGCAGTATCTCGCCGGTATGGGGCTGAATCTGTATGAAAATACCGGTATCTATAACAACATGTTGTCACAGGGAGTTTCCTATCCGACAGACTTGTTTATTGGTAACGAACAGGTTCTAACAGAGCTAGAAGATAAAATTACGCGCCGACAGGGAAGGTTTTAGGGCCGCTGGAAATGCTTAATAATCTTTTTTTTTGCACTAATCTTAAGAAGAATTAATGATATTATTCGCGCAGCAAACTGTTATTCAAAGAGGTTGGAAATGAATATTAATACATTGAAATTGGGTAAATTTGTTATAGTGTTATTGGCTGCTCTGGGTTTCCAGATATCAGCGCATGCACAACCGGTTATGGTTCCGGGTTTTATGGCGATAGAAAGCTCTTACATTGAGAATGGCGGTTCTGATACAGCCAATGCCTATTTCACCATCACTAATTTTGATGATGAGCCAATGCGCATATTGAGCGCCAGTGGTGAGACTTTTGAAAGTGCCGTGATTATGGGCCCAAATAATGAAACCCTGGAGTATGTTGAAATTCTGCCCAATGAGCGTCTGGCTATGGATGCAAGGGGTATGCATATTCAGTTAAGCAATGTTTCCGAGTCGGTTATGGCCGGTGAAACTCAGGATGTAACTCTGTTGATACGTCGTGGACGTGAAGCAATGGAAGCAGTGGAAGCGCAAGAAGGGGGCTTCGCTGGGGCCTTTAGTGGTGCAAAAATTCGTGAAGCGGGTATTCCTAATGAACAGGATTATGTTGTTCGCGTGCCGGTAAAACACTAAGCAAGCTGTTTAACCGGTCCGTTTTAAACAGGAATATAGTCAAACTGATTTATACGCCTGTTTCCTGATATTTTGTTAAACTAAAGCCTTTGAAGTAGTCACTTTAAAGGCTTTTTTTTGAGTTTCCTTCCGCCAGAATATCTTTTGCTGCTAGCTGCAGTTGCGCTTTTTACAGGTTTTGTAAAAGCCGGGGTTCCTTCACTGGGGGCACTCATGTCTGCTGTGGTGGCGCTGGCCTTTACCCCCCGGGAAGCCCTGGGAATCTGTTTAATTTATCTGTTGGTTGGCGACCTTGTTGCCGTCAGTTTTTATTGGCGGCTTGCGCACCTCAGCGAATTGAAAAAAATGATTTTTCCGGTGCTTCTGGGGATAGCGGCAGGGGGTGTCATGCTCAATTTTCTTGATGATAACAATCTGGGACTGGTGATCGGGCTCATGGTGGTTTTCCTGGTTTCGCTGGAACCATTTCGGCCCAGGCTTACTGAATGGGCAATCCATCATCCGCAAAAAGTCAGAGGCAGTTCGGGTGTTGTAGCCGGTATCTCCACGACGATAGGCAATGCCGCTGGCCCCATCATGTCCTTGTACTTTTTACTGCTTAAGCTGGATAAAAAAGCGTTTGTAGGTACCAGCAGTATTTTCTTTCTGGCTGTTAATACCACCAAAATTCCGATTTTCTATTATCAGGACTTATTCACACCTGCTTACTTTTCATCTATTGCGCTGACGGCTCCGCTTGTTTATGTTGGCGCTCTGGTTGGCCGAAAATTTTTAAACTGGGTATCGCAGCTGTGGTTTACCCGCATTATTCTGGTTTGTACCGCGCTGGCAGGTTTTTGGCTGGTGCTCAGATATTTTATTCAATAAGATTTTAATCTGGATATAACTGGAGATAAAAATGATCAGATTGTTATTTTCTTCTGTTTTCTTGGTTCTCAATCTATTTCTGGTGTCCTGTGCCGTTAATCCTGTCACCGGCGAGAGTCAATTTTCACTTTTATCCCGTCAGGATGAAATCTCGATAGGGTCTGAACAATACGGACCTTCGCAACAGAGCCAGGGCGGGGTATATAAGGTTGATCCTGAATTAAGTGCCTACGTCAACGAAGTGGGGCAGCGTCTGGCCACAGTTGCCAGAAGAGATTATGACCTGCCATATGAATTTGTTGTGCTGAATAATTCCGTTCCCAATGCCTGGGCCTTGCCCGGCGGCAAGATAGCCGTTAACCGGGGCTTATTGACTGAGTTAAACAACGAGGCAGAACTGGCGGCGGTTCTGGGGCATGAAGTTGTGCATGCGGCTGCCCGTCATGGCGCTTCAGCCATGGCCAGAGGAACCTTGTTACAGGGAGTGTTAACGGTGGGTGCTATTGCCAGCCAGGATAGCGCCTATTCAGACTATATCGTCGGGGCAGGTCAGTTGGGTGCGCAGTTAATCAGTCAGCGCTATGGTCGCGATGCTGAACGGGAGTCTGATACTTATGGCATTCGTTATATGGTTGAAGCGGGTTATGATCCTCGAGCGGCAGTGAGTTTACAGGAAACTTTTGTACGTCTTTCAGCCGGTCGTGAATCGAGCTGGATTGATGGTTTGTTTGCCAGCCACCCACCTTCCGAAGAGCGTGTTGCCAATAATCAGGCTCTGGTAAATGAACTGATGCCAGCTTTGCAGGGAAGAGATATGGAAGTTGGAGAAGCGCGTTATCAGCAGGCCATTGCAGGGATTAAGGCTGATCAGGAAGCCTATCAATTATTTGCAGAAGCCGAGCGGGCCATTGCCGATGATGATATGGAAATAGCTTTATTAAACCTGGATGAAGCTATTTCAATGGTGCCTAACGAGGCAAGATTTTACGGCTTGAAAGCAGATATCTACCTTTACCAGAAACGTTATCGTGAGGCTATGAGTACCTATAACCAGGCTATTGATAGGGATGATACTTACTTTGATTATTATCTGGGCAGGGGCGTAGCTCACGCCAGAACGGGTAATCAGAATCTGGCACAGAGTGATCTGGAGCGTAGTGTCGGTTTGCTGCCGACAGCCACTGCCATGAATGAGTTAGGTAAAATTTCACTGGATAATAATGATCGCAGCCTGGCCAAGCAGTATTTTCAGGCGGCAGCTGGTGGTGCCGGTCAGGTAGCCAATGAGGCGGCTTTGGCTTACACACGTCTGGATATCGAAGATGCGCCATCCAATTATATTCAGGTTCAAGCTTATACCGATGCTGAAAACCGTTTGCTGGCCAGGGTGATGAACCGTTCAGGTATTGCCTTGGAGAATATTCAGTTGGAATTTACTGCTGTGCTGGGAGATCAACTTGCTGAGCAATCGGTCAGGTTAGCCAGCCTCGCGATAAATCAGACTGTCAACCTTAATTCGGGTTTGCGTTTCCCGGATGGCGTTCAGGCCAGTGCCAATCAAATGCGGGTAAGAGTTATTGCTGCCAGTCCTCAGTAAATTATTAACACGGGAAACTAAGGCGTCGAGGCTGAGCTCTCCCATTCCAGCTGTAATGCAGATAGCGTTCTATTACTGTTGACAGTAAAAATTTCTGATTGGGTAGTGGCTTCACCAGCATCATTTTGTTCATTGCCATTCAAGTCACTGCTGATAACAATACGGTAGTCACCCGCCGCTAAGGTATTGAAATTAAAACGATAGCTATTGTTTGAAAAAGTGGCATCTGCCTGGGTAGACGAATTACTAGCTGTATTGACCAGGCTTACCAGCAAAGGTCCTAGCTGGTAAGTTTGAGTGGCGGGATTAACCTGAAGAATCACATCGATATTTACCGTGTTCGCGCTACTGTTAAAACTGACAGTCTCCCTGTACAAGCCTGCATCGAGGCCACTACGGTCTATTGTCATGCGCCAGCTTTCACTGTCGGATGTCTGGTTTAAGGAAGTGATATTCAGCCAGCTGGCATCATAGTCAATACTGCTGACGGTAATCGCATCATCTCCGATGGTTCTGGTTTCAAAAACTGTTTCGGTCTGGGAAGGCCTGAATTCAACACTGGAAATTGAAGAGCTTAAATAGGAAGTCAGAACAGGTGAGCCGGAAAGACTGTCTGATGCTGCAGTAACGGCTTTACGCGCATTAATCAGGCCATAGCCATACAGCGTATCGGCACCACTAATGCCCAGATCGTCTGTCAATAATCCGGCAATCAGCATTTGTTCGATATCGTCAGCACGCAGATTTGGATTAATCGCCAGCATCAAGGCAAATATCCCGCTGACATGTGGTGTCGCCATAGAAGTGCCAAAGCGGTAATCATAACGATAGTTCAGACCACCGGCGCCTGATTCTGCAGACAGACTTAAAATGGCATCAACAAAACCATTACTGTCACTGTCGATGTCATCACAGCCACCTGGTGCTGCCACATCAATAGAGTTGCCGTAATTGGAGTAGTCAGTAATTTCCTTACTCATATCCACTGCGCTGACAGCGATGACATCCAAATCTGAAGCTGGCAGAAATTGCCGTTTTGATAATGCTGAGTAAGTATTTCTTTCTATCTATTTTCTCAATCAACTATGGACTTAACTGCGGATAATTTACTCCCAGTTGCTCCAGATAGGTTTCATATCGTGAGGGGTCGTAATAATACTCCTCTAACATGGGTTTGAACTCAGCCATAATTTCTGCATTTTTCTCAATAGCCGGATCATCATCAGGGCCTATAAAAGGCGTATATTGTTCATTGGCTGTCTGGATATCAGTGAAGTAATTTTTAGCTTCCTGGAGTAGCTGTTCATCCAGCAGTAAATCCAACATGGTAGTCGCTACAACCTTGGCACCGGCGGCAGCACCTTTGTGGGCAATCGGTGTCGCCATCGCCATGGCACTGGACCAATGATGCGCCTGCATCCCGGGGACATTTGCAGGAAATCTCAGGGTCACTGTCGGAACGTTCCAGGAAACATCACCAATATCGTCAGAAGGGCCAGATACAGGCGTCTCGGCAGGCTCTTCAATGCCGTCAACTTCGGTCGCCAAACCTACCTCATTGACCCCCATCATTTCTTGTAGTGCTCTGGCAAAAACCTGATCGTCTTCTGACCATTCAGGCAAGCCTACCCGATAAATGTTTTCTGCCATCGCCAAGGCGACTGGGCGGTTGTAATGCTTTGGATAGGCTGTACCAACAATACGTCTGCTTAGCGTAGTATCTGTCATCATTGCCGCACCTTCAGCAATTCTTTGCAGCGTATTAAAATTCTCCCGGATTCCATCTGCGGTAACTTCCCGAACGAAATACCAGACACTGGCATAAGAAGGCACGACATTAGGCTGGTCACCACCATTGGTTATAACATAATGGGAACGCTGTAGTGGGTGAAGATGTTCACGACGGAAATTCCAGCCAATATTAGTCAGCTCAACAGCATCAAGTGCACTGCGTCCAGCCCAGGGGGCTCCGGCACCATGGGCAGCGACTCCTTCAAACATATATTCAACCGAAACAAGGCCTGTGCCTATAGGCCGCCCCCAGCTTACATCCATGTTACTTGATACATGGTTGAACAGCACAACATCGATATCATCAAAAAAGCCATCTCTGGCATACCAGGCTTTTGCGCCGAGCAGTTCTTCGGCTATTCCAGGCCATAAGACAATTGTTCCAGGCAGGCCTTCTCTTTCCATAATTTCCTTGACTGCGAGAGCAGCAGCAACATTCACTGCCTGGCCAGAATTATGGCCTTCACCATGGCCAGGTGCTCCTTCAACCAGTGGTTGGCGATAAGCGACGCCGGGCATTTGAGATGCTCTGGGGATACCATCAACATCAGACCCCAGTGCGATTACGGGTTGACCGCTACCCCAAGTAGCCCACCAGGATGATGGAATTCCAGCAACACCCAATTCCACTTCAAAATCATTTTCTTTGAGCATGTCAGTCAAGTATCGCTGTGTTTCAAATTCCTGGAAGCCCAATTCTGAAAAAGAGAAAAGGCTGTCAACAATCTCTTGAATAAGTTTTGCCTGATTATCTATGGCGTGGACAGCCTCGGATTTTAATTCATTTAAATTCTCTGTCTGGGCAAAACTACTCGATGAAATCAAAATCAGTGCTATGCAGGAAAAAAATGTTAAGTGCTTTGTTTTCTTAAAAACCATTACATACTCCTAATCAAATTATTAATTACCTGATTACCGGTATAAAAATTTTAGTGTCTGCTTTTGAATACTGACTGTCATTATTAATTTATTGCTTGGACTAATCAATCTAATACCCGCGCAGAATAAACTGGAAACAGTTGTCAGTGAGTAAATTATGTAAAAAGGCACGGAAATTGCTGTATTTAGTAAATATTACAAGTTAACGGTTAGAACGAGTATTAAAACTGAGACACAGCTTGATTTGGCCCGACCTGGGGTTTAATAATCATGTTCCAGGGATTGTGTCTTTCGGCAAACGGGGTGCTTTTTGGTGCAGCCGAGCGTGATTAGCACTAAATCAGGTATTTTTAGTTCTAAATTGAAAATTCTGAAAAATTTATTGATTAGGAGAAATTAAATGTTAAAGACTAAATTGGCATGCAGACTGATAGGTGTAACAGTTTTAATGACTGCACTTTCAGCTTCAGTCTACTCGCAAGATCTGAATGATGACCAGATCACTTCAATCAGAAACGATATTGTCGAAGACATTGATCAGAAAGCCAAAATGGCACAGGTCATGAATGATATGGTTTTCAGTTTTGGTGAGCTTGGTTTCCAGGAGTTTGAAACTTCCGCTTACCTAACCGGACTGCTGGCCGAGAATGGTTTTGATATTGAAATGGGTATTTCAGGTATACCAACTGCCTGGATGGCAACCTGGGGTGAAGGTGAGCCTGTTATCGCACTGGGTTCCGATATTGATGGTATTCCAAAGTCTTCGCAAAAACCTGGCGTGGCTTTTCATGATCCGATTATTGAAGGTGCCCCCGGTCATGGTGAAGGTCATAACTCCGGTAACGTTGTGAATATCATTGCCGCTCTCACTGTAAAAGAATATATGGAAGAAAATAATATCCCGGGCACTATTAAAATATGGCCCGGTGTAGCTGAAGAGCTACTGGCTACCAAAGCATATTTCGTCAGGGATGGCTTCTTTGATGATGTTGATGCTGTTCTGTTCTCACATGTATCCAATACCCTTGGCACAAGCTGGGGCGGAGGTCGTGGAAACGGATTGGTATCTATTCGCTACGACTTCAGCGGCGAAAGTGCGCATAGTGCTGGTGCTCCCTGGCGTGGGAAAAGTGCTGCTGATGCAGTGGATTTAATGAGTATCGGCATCAACTTTAGACGTGAGCATTTACGATTGTCGCAACGTATCCATTCAGTTGTCATCGATGGTGGAGACCAGCCTAATGTTGTGCCTCCCGAAGCCAGTATCTGGTATTACCTGCGCGAAACCGATTACGAGCATATCAAGGAACTTTGGGATATGGCCGACCTGATGGCTGAAGGGGCATCACTCATGACCCAGACTGAATGGAGCTCTACAGTACTGGGAACTGCCTGGCCACAGCACATGAATAGACCAATGGCTGAACGCTCCTATTACTATGCGCAACAGGTGGGAATGCCTGAATGGTCAGAGGATGATATTGCACTGGCCAAAGCTGTCCAGGCTGAACTGGGTGTCCCAGAAGAAGGCCTGAATACCGAATTACGTGAGCTCACCGATCCGCCTGATCCTGAAACAAATATGGGGGGTGGATCCGATGATATAGGCGATGTTTCATGGAAGGTGCCAACTATCACCTTGCGCTATCCATCCAATATTCCTAATTTACCCGGGCACAACTGGTCCAATGCCATCGCCATGGCAACACCTATTGCTCATAAGGGAATTATAGCCGGGGCTAAAGTTCAGGCCTTAACCCTGTTTGATCTGATTACTGATGAGGCATTACTTGAAGAAGCCTGGGAATACTATAACGAAGTCCAGACCAAGGACGTGAGTTATGTTCCATTGTTACGGCCCGAGGATGTGCCTGCGATTCACCTGAACGAAGAAATCATGGCAACCTGGCGCCCTGTAATGGAAGAGTACTATTATGATCCAGAGAGGTATGACACTTATCTGGAGCAGCTGGGTATTGAGTACCCAACCTTAAGGTAAATCTGACCTGGTGGACTCTTGCTAAACCATGGATGGTTGAGGGAGAAAGTTGAGAGCAAATAGAAGCAGTTAATTTGTCCGCGCTAGGGGCAAGTCTAAGGACTGCTGGATTGACCTTGGACTTGCCTGGCGGGTCGAACTTGCGACCAAATGGCTTGAAGATTTAGCGGGCGCGCGTCAGATAGGCAATGATATTGTCCAGGTCGGTTTCGCTGACTTCAGTCTTACGGGTGATAGGCATACCGTACAAACCATTCCTCACCACAGTTCTGATATAGATCGGTTGAAGATCAAGCCTGTCTTCCAGTACCGGAGGTAAATCGCCTTTGTACTTCACGCCTAGCGCAGATGTCCCTGGTAAAGCATTCGCACCCAGGCCACCGAAAACACCACCGGCTACTCTGCCATGGCAAGGTTCACACCATTTATTAAACACGACTTTACCACTTGCCTCTGCAGGGCTGAGTTCCTGAGCCTGGGCGTTAGTGATTAATGAGACCAACAGCAAACAAAAAACAGTTATTTTGCTCATCCTCGATTGTTCCTCATATGTGCAGGCCAGATGCCATAGCGGCCTGGAGAAATAATGCCATTCGGGTCAATGCTGTCTTTAAGTTTTTCCTGATACTTCAGCAGGGCATTATCGTTAAAACTGTATTTGCTAATAGCATGTTCCTGGAAGGCTGGATTGGTACGGTAAGTCCCCATGCCCTGTTCCGCAATTTTATCCAGGCATTTTTCATATAATGCCCGCGAAACAGCATTTTTAGCTGGATCTCTCCAGGTTGGGATTAAAACTGCCACAACAAAGGCTCTCGAATAGAAAGTGATAGGTGTCGTGAAGGGGTGGGTCGCTGGGGCAAAGCCAAATTCCTGATAAGCTTCTGCCAGTACCTTGGAAGCCGTGTGAACACCTTCAGCAGTTCTTGGTGTCATGGTAAACATATCGGCATGGCCATCAGGCGGATCATTATCATTCATCGGGTTACGGTTCACGATATGAAAAATTTCCAGATTGGGAATCCCCAATCGGGCTTTATCTGGTAAGGCAGGAATATCTTCAGCAGGAATGGGCAAGTTGTAGAAAACATCTTCCTCGAAGGCTGACCCTGGAATTTTTTCGCTAAAACGTCGTTGGATAGCTACCCAGGTTGCACGGACGATTTCTTCCGGGCCATATAACTGAAAACTGACAGACCAGGCGTGTTTATTTTGAGCACTAACGAAGTCTTCCAGTTGTTCTGTTGTTGGCCAGCCATTTTGCATCAGTTCAGTCAGCGGTGCCGGATCGAACAATCCGCCACCAACAGGACTTCCATAGGTTGGCATGCCAACTAGCATAGAGTCTTCCAGATAATTAACTTCGGTAATCATGGCCTGGAAATCCTGATAACGTGGCACAGTCACAGTGACTGTCATGTAAGTCTCAGGCATAGGCATCAATTTCACGCCCATTTTAGTGACGATGCCAAAATTGGATTGTGCGAACAGCCCGTCTATGGAGGGGCCGGCACCATAATGGAAGTCCTGCCAGGCATCCGAGCCGGGAATGGCTCCTGCGCCCGTGCGAATAAGCTCACCTTCAGCGCTTACAATTTCAAGGCCAATGTGCGAACCAAAATGGTCACGATAGGGCCCCATGGTATAGCCAACACCGTGATCGAGACTGTTACCCATCGGACTTCCCCAGCCGGGGTCAGGGATATCAAGCATGACATTTAAGCCACGTTCGGTAATGTAGTTATATAAATCAAAGTAGGAAACGCCAGGTTCAACCAGTGCATAATTTCTTTCATCATTGACTTCCAAGATGCGGTTCATGCGCTTGAGGTCTAGAACGACACTTCCCGACAAGGTGGGAGCAGCTCCGCCATAGGTCAGATTTCTGCCGGTTGAAATAGGGTACAAAGGAATTCGGTAGCGATTGGCGATGCGGACAATTTCCTGAACTTCTTCTACGCTGTCGGGTGCTACTGCAGCTGAAGCTATTCTTTCTTCTGCTTCCCCCCAAAAAGGAGAATAAGAATCACGATAAAGAGCAACATCGGCATCCGAGCTGAAAACCCAGTCTGCGCCAACCACATTTTCAAATTCGTTCAGGGCTCTATTAAATTCTGCCTGGCTTAAATTAGGAGGTAGTGCCATTGTCTATTCCTTTAATATTTTTTATCTATTTAGTATTAAACTTTTAGCTGATCACCCAGGTAACCAGAGCGGTTTTATCCGATGGAGTAAAAGGTCCGGTTAATTTCTGCACCGTTATTTCTGCAGTCTGGTGACTCAGAGATAAGTCAGCAAGCTCAGCCATTTTTTTACCGAAACCGGCTTTACTCCCTAATTCAACAAATGACGAACCATTCATCTGATGCTCAACCCGGCCGTTCTGATGGATCAGGTGATCAAAACGTAAATGCACTTTCATGCCTACATCACGGGCCAGTTCTTCCAGGCAAAACAGATCAAGGCGACTTGTCATGCCCAGTAAAGGCTTTCTGTCGCTTAGCAATTGGTGGCGGAGCTGCTGGTACCATAAATTGCTCAAATTCCCATTGATATCGGTAATAGGGGTGCCTTTAGCTTTAACCGCAGCAGCGAAACTCTGGCTTTCAAGGTACTGACTATCAAATAAAACGTGAGAATGAAGAAGGTGGGTGTTTGCGGACTTGGAGGAGGAGTTTGCTAGTGACTGCCCGGGCAGATTTACCAAACTAGCCAGTATGCTGGTAGCGCCAAGTTTCAAGGTTGTTCTGCGATCAAGCATTGTAAATTTTACCTCTGGTCGAAGCCGATCAATGACAGCAACTTTACCTCAAAAGCGCATAGTTTTTAAGTAAAGATTAGGGAGTATTGTTAATGTATAGAGCAAAATGAAGTGTATAGTTTTTGTTTTCATCGAAGCCAGGCTCCTTTGTATTCCCCGTAATTTTAATTTTTGCATCTTGTCTCTTTTTGTTATCAAAAATTCCTTATAGCTAATACGCCAACTTGATTATCGTGCTTATTAGATTAATAGACCCTGAATAAGCAGATTTGTTTTAGACTCGGATTGATTATGTGCCTCTTTGCTCTTGCTAGCAAATAGCCTCTACAACCCCCGTTTTATGGGCAGATTGGTGCAAATTTCATCGCTATCGGCCTCCAGAACCTCCCCTTCGTAATAACAATGATAAATTTTGTTACCGTCTGACTGATCATGGTAAAGCAGTATATCCAGCAGCCCATTGACATAGTTTTCTTGGAAAATGATATCGCCATTCTGATAGAACAACCTACCTGTCAATTGCGCGTTTTCAGCAAAAGCAACAAGCAGCATATTTTCTTCAATCGCAGCAGTTGCTATATTTTTATCACTAAAAGGCTTCTCAGTAATTGTAATAATCGCCCCTTTTGAATCTAATTCCTGAGTCGTGAGTAAGTTTTCTGCATAAGTCTGAATAATAGTTGTGTCGGCAAGTTGATACTGTATTTGCCGTTGAATTAAGACACCATGATCAAAAGTAGCGTTGAAAATATAATCGCCATCTCTGGAATAAAAAACGCCATCGAGAAAAGAATTATCGATGTTCAGCTCCAGTTTTAGGGTGCCGCTTTCGTCCAGGAAAACATTTCTCCCATCAAGAGTGCCATTGTCGAAGTGCTGCTCTGATTGTAGCTGGCCATTTTCATAATAAGAAACAGCGGCTCCGGTAAATAAACGATCAGTATCTTTAAGGTAAGCAAGACCCTTTTCTACCTGCAGCATGGATATATCCACTGCCTGCTCTTGGCTACATGAAATCAGTAGCATTGCCATTAATAAGCTTATAGTTGAGATTGTTTTTTTCATTAGCACTGAACGACGGGTAAGTCCTGCCACCGAGTTGTATATCGCGGTGACATATATTCACGTTTCATTGACCAAAGAGCCTGAATACCAGTATTAGCCAGCTTCATGGCATGCTTGCCGTATCTCTGATTGACTTTATCCAATACGCTCATAAGCTTTCTTGATTGTTCTGTCTGCTGGGGATTGAACAAGTCTGCCTGTTCATATTTTTTCGTACGGACATCCAGTAAACCAATGCCGCATTTTTTATATTTGATATCAGGCTTGAATAAATTCACGATGGCTTTAGCGGCCACACTGGAAATATGCCGTGTGTCATTAGTCAGGTGAGGCAGGGGTATTATGCGTTGAGGGAAATAATGACCGACTTTCTTGTCAAAGCTTTCAAGATAAACCCAGATGGTTTGCGTCAGGCCGTTCTGGCTGCGTAGTTTTTCACAGGCCCGTGAAGCATAAAGGCTCATGGCCTGTTGCAGCTCATGTAACTCAGTGACTTTATAGCTGAAACTGCGTGTACAGATAATTTCTTTGCGGGGAGCCGGCTCCAGTTGCAGGTCAAGGCAGGCTTCGCCGTTTAATTCTCTGGCAGTTCGTTCCAGTACCACACTGAAATGCTTTCTTAAATATTTAGGATTAGCCTGAGCCAGTTGCAGCGCATTATGGATGCCCAAGTGATGGAGTCGTTTACATATCCTGCTGCCGACTCCCCAGAGCTTGTCAGTCGTGATTCGCTTTAATACCCATTCCCATTTATAAGGTTCATCCAGCACACAGACACCGTTAAAGCGTATGATCTTCTTGGCAGCATGGTTAGCCAGCTTGGCTAATGTCTTCGTCGGTGCTACACCAACGCATACCGGCATTCTGGCCTGCTTCCAAAGCATGTCCTTAATCTCTTTCCCATGAGTTTGGTAATCGACTTTAGCTAGCCGGAGAAAGGCTTCATCAATGGAATACACTTCCATTTCAGTGCTGAAAGGTTCAAGTAGTTTCATGACCCTGGCTGAAATATCACCGTACAGCTCATAGTTGCTGGAAAAGACATGCACCTTATTTTTTATGACTTCATCCCTGACCTGAAAGAAAGGCACATAGCTGGGAATATTAAAGCTCTTGGCTTCGGCATTAAGAGAGATCACGCAGCCGTCATTATTTGACAGCACGACAATAGGCTTGCCATCCAAATCAGGCCGGAAGATCCGTTCGCATGATGCGTAAAAGGTGTTGCAATCTACGAGTGCGTACATAGTTTGTTAACGACATGAGTAACAACGCCCTGAATAACGCAGTCTGTATGCTCGCTAATGGGAATTGGCGCAAAACTCATATTGGCCGCGCGAAGGACTGAAGCTTCTTTGTCCAAAATCTTACAGGTTAATTCACCATCCACGGCCGCAATGACAATATCACCATGTTTAGCATCAAGTGAGCGATCAACGATCAACAGAGCCTTATCCAGTATGCCCGCATTGACCATCGATAAACCGGACGCTTTAGCAAAAAAGGTCGCTGAAGGATGCTTGATCAGCTCTTCGTTTAAATCCAGCGAGCCTTCAATATAGTCATCTGCCGGAGACGGAAAGCCTGCCGGAACTCGCGAACTGTATAAGGGAAGTGGCTGGTAACTGAGAGTTTCTTTGGGTGCTGTTTTGGGGTCTATCAAAGTAACTTGCATGATTCACCTGGTCAGGAAATCAAGTAGCTCTCTCCAATAGGATTCCACTTACTGGGCTTATCTATAGGGGTGACGCGCTGCGTCTGGTGTATCGCTGGCTTCAGTATGTCGTTGAAAGCCTCAACGTCTTTGAAGTCGGGATCAAGCCACTTGTCGATTAATTCTTCGTTTTCGTAGTCCAACATCAAGGGTATGGACTTGGGATGTATATTCGCCCATTTCTCAACAGGGGGCAAGGTGATGATTGAAGCGGAGTAAATAATTTCCCCCGAGTCCTGATTGATGTGTTCTTTAAACAGTCCACCAAAGGCGATAGCCTCATTCTCCAGTTCTATTTTGTGATAAGTTTTCTTATCACCCAATCCTTCTGCAAAGGCCGTGGCCGGGATAAGGCAGCGTGATTCCCGAAAGGGGTGGTAGCCGATGGAGCGCTTGTTATCCAGCTTGTCTGAGCGGGTATTGAAGGAGGCATACTTGTAGTTGGGCTTATGTGTTTCATGGTCCAGGAGCAGCCACCAGATGGCGCTGTTTATATGCCGATCACCATTCTCATGGATAAAGGATATCCAACTGCCTGGGGAGTAATCATCCGAATAGCGGGGTTTGCCCTGTACTTTAAGCGTAGCTAAGAGCTTATCCGACTTGTTGTCTTTCTTGAGTTGGAAGCGACCACACATGATTTCAATACTAGTATCATTTAATACGGTAGGGAAACGGCTTTATTTTATACGGTACCAGAGGTCGGAGTTGAACCGGCACGCTATCACCAGCACCGCGCACTTGTGAAAAGTGAATCCGGCGTGTCATTTTCAAGGTATCTGTGATTCAGGAATACGTCGTATTCGGGCCGACTGTGTGTAAATAGTCGGCTTCAGTGATGACCTAAAAGGGTGGCTATTCTATGAATGATAGTTGGTACCGGAGGCCGGACTTGAACCGGCACGCTTTTAAGGGCACCGGATTTTGAATCCGGCGTGTCTACCAATTTCACCACTCCGGCACGAAGAGTCTGTCTGAACGTGTCTGGCTAGACGA
>Ga0181564_10000720_pt1 | contig 29416 bp, 30 predicted proteins | sample 011ome_24_FD_134512 | JGI IMG/M metagenome (GOLD analysis project Ga0181564, IMG submission 134512) | Coastal salt marsh microbial communities from the Groves Creek Marsh, Skidaway Island, Georgia - 011513CT metaG (megahit assembly) | ecosystem: Environmental > Aquatic > Marine > Intertidal... | reverse complement strand
TTTGTCTAAAATTATTTTAGGGAGTGAACCCGAAAGTGAAATAATATTATAGAAGTTCTTACCGCTAGTTAATCCATAATAAGTTGCAAGCATCGACCCCTGAGAAAATCCAACCAAAGATATATTTAAAGTTTGTACTGAAAAATCTGAACAAATTTTTTCAACTATTGAATTTAAATAATTAAATCCAGTTTTTAGACCACTTTCGATCTCTAATGGAGTACGTTCGTTCAAGGGAAACCATTGATAACCAAAATAATTAAACTCACAAGGCTCTGGAGCATTCGGTGATATGAATTCGGTATTATCTGGATTGTGTTTTATATAGTTCTTCAATGAAATTAAATCACTGCCATTAGAACCGTAACCATGTAAAAAAAGTATTATTTTCTTCATTGTTTTTAAAAATATTTAATAATTAGACATTTATAGATAATCTGATAACTATTTACCATGAATTCTTCAAGTGTTTTGCCGCTTATTTTAGCTGCTTCTATGCTACTAGCTTTATTAATGGTAGTAGTCGGGGTAATTGCTATGGCTAAAAATGGAAATTTCAATAAAAAATACAGTAACAAGCTAATGCGAATGAGAGTCCTTTTCCAGGGAATAGCTGTTTTTGTTTTCGCTGCTATTGTATATTTAGCAAGATAAAAGATAAATACCAATGACATCGAAGAAAAGTAAAATTTTATCTACTTCTATTAATAAAAGTACATCTTCTTTAATGGATGATTTTAACAGCTCAATTGATATTGATCAAAGACTCATTGAGGAGGATATTAAAGTTACCTCTGCTCATGTTCATGCACTTAATAAAATTGGTATTATTAATCAAAATGAATTAACAAGAATTATAAATGGTCTTAAATCAATTCTAAAAGATCATCAAAATAAAAAAATTAAATTTTCAAAAAAAAATGAAGATATCCATATGAATGTCGAACATTTATTATTTGAAAAAATTGGAGATTTAGCACTTAAAATACACACTGGTAGATCAAGAAATGATCAAGTTGCTACAGATACAAGGCTTTGGGTTAAAAAAGCAAACACTCATTTAAAAAAACAAGTTACTAAATTAATGCGAGCTCTATTAAAACAAGCAACAAAACATCAAAAGACAATTGTGCCAGGTTTTACTCATTTGCAAGTTGCACAACCTGTAACATTAGCTCACCACCTTTGCGCTTATTTAGAAATGTTTCATAGAGATCTAAGGTATTTTGATTTTAGCTTAGCTGGAAGTGATGAAAATGTTCTAGGAAGTGCAGCATTAGCAGGAAGTAACTATAATCTTGATACAAAAATTCTTAATCAGTCTTTAGGTTTTAATAAATCCAAAAGTAACTCCATGGACGGTGTTAGCGATAGAGATTTTTGTTTATATTTTTTACACGCAAGTGCCACAACAGCCATTCATCTTGGAAAATTAGCATCTGAACTAATCATTTGGTCTAGTAATACTGCTAAATTATTTAATGTTCATCCAGAGTACTCTACAGGCAGTTCGATAATGCCTCAAAAAAGAAACCCAGACTCTCTAGAGCTAATTAGATCCAAATCTAATATTATCAGATCAAAAGCATATGAATTTTCTAATATAATTGCTTCCTTGCCTTTGACTTATTTTAAAGATTTTCAAGAAGATAAAAAAATTATTTTTGATTGTTATGATGAATTAACAATTTCTTTAGAGGTTATGAAAAGAGTAATTGATCAATCAACATTTAATAAAGATCTCGGTGAAGAAATTTGTAATAAATTTTTTGCAACCGCTACTGATTTAGCAGATTATTTAGTGATCGAAAAAAAAATACCTTTTAGAAATTCATACAAAATAATAGCTAATATCGTAAACTTTGCTCAATCAAAAAATTGCAACCTATCTGAATTAAAATTAGAGGAGTTCCAAAAATTTGAACAAAAAATAGATCATGATATTTATGAATATATCGATGTAAAAAAAAGTATTTTTAGAAAAAAGACACCTATGAGCACTAACCCAAATGCAGTTAAAAAAAATATACAAAAATTTCAGAAAATATTAAAATAAATGGTGCGTCTATTAATTTTATTAATTTTGTCTCTTTTGATATTTAATTGTGGTAACAAAAAACCCAACAAACTTCCTGAAGGCGCAATAGATAAATCTGTATTTCCTTTCCCTCCAAATGATGATTATGATTACCCAACAGATCAATGACATTTGACAAAATAGTTGAAGAGTTTCAGACTCCATTTTACCTCTATAATGAAGAAATCATTTTAAAAAAAATAAATTTTTTAAAAAACTTAAAATTAAACATTAATCATAAATTTCATTTTGCAGTAAAAGCTAACCCCAATTTAGCTATTCTTAATATTTTAAGAAAAAATAACCTAGGTGTTGAAGTGGTATCGTCGGGAGAGTTATTCAAATCGTTAAAAGCTGGTTTTGAGCCTAAAGATATTATTTTTGATGGACCTGGAAAAACAGAATTTGATTTAAAATATGCAATCACTCAAAGAATTCAGTCAATTAATATTGAAAATCTTGATGAAATTTCAATTATTAATGACTATTCCATTTCAAAGGGCTTAAGAACTAGTATTGGCATTAGAATTAACCCCGACATTGACGGGGATACCCTTGAAAAAATTACCACGGGAAAGTCTGGTGGTAAATTTGGGATATCAGTAGACCAAGTAAATTTTGATGACATTAAAAAACTCCCAGGCATTCAATTAAATTGTTTATCTGTTCATATAGGCAGTCAAATTATTGATCATACCAAGTTAATAGAGGCTTATCGCAACTTAGTATCTTTGGCAGATGAACTTAATTCAAAAGGTTTTGAAATTAATTCATTGGATTTTGGTGGTGGATTTGCTGTTTTAGATCATGCAAATGATCAACTTGACTTTAAAAAATGGAAAGTTGAACTTGAGAATTTGTTATCAGATAGAAATTATAAAATTATTTTTGAACCCGGGCGTTTCATTATAGCAGATAGTGCTGAGTTAATTACTAAAGTGCTCTACATAAAAAAAAGTGGTAATAAGTTGATTGCTATAGTTGATAGTTCTTTTTCAGAGTATATCAGACCTGCTCTATATGACATCACCCCTTTAATTCAAACTTCAGATTTCAAAAAAAGAGAGATGAAATATGACATTGCAGGAGGTATTTGTGAATCTACAGATTTTTTTATAAAAGATGTTAATTTACCTGAGCTTAAAAAAGGGGACATAATTAGATTTTTAAATGTAGGAGCCTACGGATCTTCAATGGCGTCAACCTATAATAGTCGTCCCCGTCCCTTAGAAATATTATTTAATAAGCAAGAATATAGGGTTATTCGTTCACGAGATACTTTAGAAGATCTATGCAAAAATGAAATCATATAAATGATTCTTTTATTAAAAAGAATAAATATCATCTTAGCTCTAATTTTAGTTTCAATTGCATTAGGACTAGTTAAATTTAAAAATAATATTCCTAACCAAAAAAATACAAATTTTAATGTTGATGCTGTTGTGGTTTTAACAGGTGGTAAAGGAGAAAGAATTATAGAGGGCTATAATCAAATAAATAATTCTAATCAAAATAAATTATTCATTTCAGGTGTTGATAATACCTTTAATTCTGAGGTTGTATTAGTAAACATCTTAAATTTTGATCAAAATATTGTTGAATGCTGCATTGAAGTTGGTTACCTATCCAAGAATACTTATGAGAATGCTTTGGAAACAAGATACTGGGCGCTTGAAAATAAAGTCAAATCAATACTACTTATTTCATCAGAGCTTCATATGCAAAGGGCAAAATTTTTATTTGATCAGCTTTCAGGCTTGAAAGTAACGCCTTTTGCGGTTAACTCTAATTCATCGATTATACCCTTTGATAAATTATTTGAAGAATATGTAAAATTATTAATTTCTAAAATAGTTTTCGTAAAAAAATATGAAATATAGATTTTTATTTGTATTTTATTTAACCACTGCGTTGGTTTTAATTCTCTCCCTAATAGGAACTTTTTTTAATTACAAAAAATTCAGATTGTTTGTAATTTTATTTTCAAGAAATATGGAAACTGTTCTAAAATTATTTCAAATAAATATCAAAGTTGTAAATTCCCATTTAATTCATGAGAATGGTTATTTGTACGCTAGCAAACATCAATCAATATTTGAAACAATTTATTTTAATCGTTTATTTTATAATCCTGCCTATATATTGAAAAAAGAATTACTCAACATTCCACTATTTGGAATGTACTTAAAAAAATTAGGAATGATTGCTATTGACCGCTCTCAAGGTATACATAGTTTAAGATATGTTAATGAACAAACCGCTAAATATGTTGAAAATAGACCAGTAATTATTTTTCCAGAGGGCACAAGGACTGAATTTTTAGATCAACCAGATCTAAAACCAGGTATTTATTCGATGTATAAATCATTAAATAAACCTGTTATTCCGATTGCGATTAATTCTGGTTATAGTTGGCCAAAAAATAACAAGATACGAAAAGGTACAATTACTGTTGAGTTAAAAGATCCGATACCGCCAGGTTTATCCAAGATAGATTTTTTAAATAAGCTAAAATTCGAAATAAATACGCTTAACCGTTAGGTAAGAACTTTCCTGCTTGACGTGCTTTAACGATTCTATTTCTGACTTTCTTTGTATTTTTTAATTTTAATAATAGTTTCTTCGAATTTTGATCATTAAGACTTTTAGAAAATTTAGTTAATTCTGATATGAATAAATTTGTAAGTTTCTTGATTTGATTACTATTAGCAAGAAAAATATCCCTCCACATTTCTGGATCGCTACCAGCAATTCTGGTAAAATCTCTAAAACCACCTGCAGAAAATTTAACTAATTTGGAATTTAAGGTTTTTTCTTTTTTCATGGCAGTTTGAACTAGGGAGTAAGAAATCAAATGAGGCAAATGAGAAGTCAAGCCTAATACATGATCATGATCCTTGGAATTCATAATTTCTATTTGCATTCCTAATTTCCTCCAGAAGTTAGATATTTTCCTTACAGCAATAGATTTTGTGCTACCAAGTGGGCAGATAATATTATATCTATTTTGAAAGAGCCCTTCCAGACCATGCTCGAGTCCAGCTTTTTCAATACCCGCAATTGGATGGGATGGAACAAAATTAAAAGTATATTGGTTTTTTAAATAAATTTTTTCTATATTTGATTTTGTCGAACCCACATCTGTTACAATAATATTTTGGTGATTTATAGAGTTTATTTCTGCAAATATTTTTTTATATTGCAAAACTGGTGTACAGATAATAATTAAATCAATATTATTCTTATTAATATCCCTTAAAGAGGAAATACAATTAACTTTGGTTAGTCTTGATGAGTTCAATCGTATTTGAAGCTGTTTGGACTTATCATAAGCAAAAATCTTTGGAGGGTTTTTAAATTTTAATAATGATCTTGCAATAGAAGAACCAATCATACCAAATCCAATAATTAAAATATTATTAAACATTGAATTTATTGATAATTTTAACAGTTTTAGTCATATCTAATTTAGTACCAATTGTCATTCTGATATAATCAGGTAAACCATAAGAAGCAAGTGATCTAACTGTAATTTTATTTTTATAGAGATAGTCAACAAAAAGTTGTGCTTCTGATTTCTTGTCAAATTTAAGTAAAATAAAATTAGCCATGGTGTCAATCGCCTGACATGATCTATTTTTGATATTAGATAAAGTATACTTTTTAACGAATTCATTACTTTTTGCACATCTTTCTAACCACTTTTGATCATTTAAGGTAGCGCTGGCAGCCTCAATAGAAAGTCTAGAAACGTTAAAAGGTTTCTTATGCGCATATAGCTTTGTAATATTTTCTAATGATGAATAACCCCAACCCACTCTCATACCTCCTAAGGCAAAGATTTTAGAAAAAGATCTGGTTACTATTAAGTTTGGATATTTTTTTACTAAATTAATACCCCCATTAAACCGTTTATCATCAATATACTCAATATAAGCTCCATCTAAAACAACAATTGTTTTCTTGTTAATTTTATTTAAAAAATCTATTAGTTCTTTTTCAAAAAATATTGAACCTGTAGGGTTATTAGGATTAGCTAAAAGAATTAATTTAGTATTTGGACTAACTAACTTTAATAATTCTTTTAATGAAAACTGGAATTTATTATCATTAAATATTTTAGGACTGCATTTAAAGTTTCTTGCATAAATAGCGTACATGGCAAAGGCATAACGCGTATATACCACTTGATCTTTAGGAGAGGTAAATGCTGCAAAAATCATTTGAATTACTTCATCTGAACCAGCGCCTAAAATTATCTGATTTGAATTTATTTTGTTAAATTTTGAAATTTGATTAATCAAAGATTGGCCATCAAGTTCAGGGTATACGTTTGAAAATTTGGTATTTTTTCTAATTGCTGCCAGTGCCTTAGGAGAAGGACCGAAATTATTTTCGTTAGATGAAAGCCTAATAAATCCACTAAAATCCTCTGCACCGCCCTTATAGGAATTTGTAGGTAGTTTTGGTTTCATTTTAAAAATATTCATAAACTATATGGCAAAAATATCATCCTTTTATATTGACAAATTAACCTCAAAAATAATAAATTCTCACTACACCGATTTGATTGCAGCTTGCGGGTGTCAAAACAGCTAAAGCGTTATCCTCAAGCAGTCATCATTCGAACATTAAAATGAGAACAATAACTGCAAATACAGAATATCCTGGATATATAATTACTTGCCAAGAGGATTTACTTTTAGACTCAGGAAAGAAAATTAATTATTTTAGAATTGCCTATCAAACTTATGGTAAATTAAATGAGCAAAGAGATAATGCAGTTCTTATTTGTCATGCCTTAACAGGAGACCAATTTCCTGCCGAGCAAAGTCCTATCACAAAAAAAAATGGTTGGTGGGATTTAATGGTCGGCCCAAGTAAACCTATTGATACCAATAAACATTTTATAATATGTTCAAATGTTTTAGGGGGATGTGTTGGTACTACTGGTCCTAACGACATCAACCCACAAACTTCTAAAATATACGGTTCAGATTTCCCAACAATTACTATTAGAGATATGGTTAGAGTTCAAAAAATTTTAATAGATGAACTAAAAATTTCAAAGTTGCACTCAGTTATTGGTGGTTCAATGGGAGCCATGCAGGTTTTACAGTGGGCCGCTACCTACCCTGAACATACCAAATCTATTATTTGTATCGCTGGATCTCTGAAGCACTCTGCTCAAAATATTGCATTCGATGAAGCGGGTAGACAATCAATAATGTTAGATCCTAACTGGCATGGTGGCCGATACATTGAAAAAAATACAAAACCAGAAAACGGGTTATCTGTAGCAAGAATGATTGCTCATATTACTTATTTATCTGAAAAGGCTTTTCAAAATAAATTTGGAAGGAACCTACAAGAGAAAAAGGACTTATCCTTTGGTTTTGATATTGACTTCCAAGTTGAAAGCTATCTACGCTACCAAGGAAGATCTTTTGTTGATCGATTTGATGCTAATAGTTATCTCTATATGACTCGCGCTATGGACTACTTTGATGTATCTGAAGAAATAGTAGCAAATAGAGCAAAAATTATTGATAACCAAGTTCGTTTTTTAGTTTTATCTTTTACCAGTGATTGGCTATTTCCCACAAAAGAGTCTAGAGAAATAGTATCTTTGCTTAACTCTATTGGATCGCATGTTAGTTTTGCGGAAATAGTTTCCGAGAGAGGGCACGATAGTTTTCTTTTAGATGAACCTCAATTTTTTAAAATTTCTGAGGGTTTTTTAAAGGGTATTAAATAAAATGAGAAGAGATTATCAAGTTATTTTAGAATTTATTCCCTCAGGATCTAAAATATTAGACATTGGTTGTTCAGATGGTGAATTAATCAATCTCTTAAGCCAAAAGGGTGTTAGCTGCCAAGGTGTTGAAATTGATCAAGAGAAAGTAGTTAAATGTCTAGAAAAAGGATTGGACGTCATACAAGGAGATATAAGCCATATAGTAGATAATTTTCCTCATAACCAATTTGATTTCTGTATTTTAACACAAACAATTCAAACTGTTCAAAAGCCAGATATTCTTCTTAATGAGTTAAAAAAAATAGGAAAAAATATAATAGTAAGTTTTAGCAATTCTGCCCATATTGGAAAAATTACAAAGTTTTTATTTAGCGGTAGTTTTAATTCACTATTGAAAAAATCTACTAACGATCAATGGTTTGATACCTATAATATTCACCCGTGTAGTATCAAAGATTTTCAAATTTTAGCTTTAAGCTTAAACTTAAAAATTTTTTCTACTTACGATCTTGATAGCTTAAAAAAATATAAAGATAGTAAAATCCCTTCTAATTTATTTTGTAAAGATGTTTTATTTCATTTAGTAAATGAACAATAAAAAAGAAATTTATTTTATATACAACGCAAAGGGTGGTAAATGGAATGCCTTCATAGATACTATTCATAAATATTCATCTCCATCTACTTATTCTTGTAACTTATGTAAAATCACCCACGGTATAAGAATTAATCAATCATGGAAAAATTATTTAAAAAATTCTTCACATATTTTTTATTTTCTACATAAAGAGGATCTACCTAAATATGAATTAGACCATCTACAAGATTTACTACCTATTTGTTTAGAAAAAATCGGCCAGAATTTTAAAATTTGTATTGATAATTCAACTATGAATTCATTTAAAAATTTAGAAGATTTAATGGTTTATTTAGATAAAAATCTATAACCCCTCCAAACCTACATAAATTAAACGCAAAGATGCAACCACAATAAAAAAATTAATAATACTAAAGAAAGATTTATCAGACAGTTTATTATTCATCCAATGTCCTAAGACAACACCCACAACAGCAATGGGTGAAAAAACTAAATAACTGATCAAACTCTCTAAATTCAAAATCTCTAGATAAAAATACGGTCCTAACTTGAATAAGTTAATTAATGCCATAGAAAAAATTAATCCAGCTACAAACCTCACTTTGCTATCAGTTACTGACAAAAAGTATATATTCATCGGGAGACCTCCAGAGTGAAGACAGAAACTGGTAAAACCTGCTGCTGTCCCCCAAAAAGACTTACTACCATAAAAAGGAATTTTTTTTAAAATGGATTTTATTATTAGGTAATTAAAAACGACATAAAGCAAAGACATGGATCCAATAAAAATACTGATCATGGATAAGTTAATAAACTTAAACAAAACCATCCCCAAAAAAACACCCAATAAAGAATAAGGAGCAATTGACCATATAATTTTATGTTCATAGTTTTTTCTATTTAGATATGCTGCTATAGCGTCACAAATAATTAACATCGGCATTAAAATAGCAATAGCCAATAAGGGGCTATAAGTTATTGATAACAAGGTCACTGAAATGAGTGCTAAACCACCCCCTGAAAATCCAGACTTTGAGATTGCAAAAAGTAAAATTGCAAAGGAAACTATCAAATAATAAGAAAGATCAAACAAACTTTGATATTATATTTTAATAAATTAATTTAAATTCAAATTTATGAAATTATATATTGGTAATTATAATTACTCCTCTTGGTCATTACGCGCTTGGTTAACGTTAAAAAGTTGTAATGTAGATTTTCAAGTTGAGGTTATTCGACTAGCACATAAAAGAAGTAAGGAAAAGCTTCTTGCCACCAATCCATCAGGTAAAGTTCCTTGTTTGACTGTAGATAAATTAATAATATGGGATACTTTAGCTATTTGTGAGTATCTTAATGATCAATTCCCAGTGGCAGAAATTTTACCTGTTTCAGTATCCAAAAAATCTTTTATTCGCTCTTGTTGTGCTGAAATGCATTCTGAACTAAGAGCTCTTAGAAAAGAATGTCCAATGGAAATTAACAAACCAAATCAATCTAAAGAATTATCTTCAAGAACTAAAATAGAATTTCAAAGATTAGATACCATGGTTGATGAGTATTTATCTTTGGGATTGGAAAAAAGTCTTTTTGATTATTTCATTACTCCTTTTGCAGTAAGATCACGATGTTTTCCAGGTCATATTAATTTAAAAACCCAAGATTATTTTCAAAATTTATTAAAAGATAAGAGTTATTTAGAGTGGGAAAACTTAGCCAACCAAGAAACTTGGGTAATTCAGTACTAAAAAAAACTATATAACCAAGCTGCAAGGCCACTTTCTAAAGGAAAAGAGAGCATTCCCATAACGGAGTATCCTAAAAGCCACGGCATTAAATAAAACCTGATCATATAAAAGAACCAAGCTACATAGATTGGAACTAATGGAGCAACGATAAACTGCGGTGTCACAAATTTAAATAAAGAGATGACTGGGTTTGTCAATTTTATAAAAGCCTGGTTAAAGAAAAAGGTTGAATGTTCTGGAAGAAAAATCCTCATGGCTGACCTACCAATCAAGCGCCACATAATAGCCCCAAGCCCATGATCAATAAATAATACATGAGGAGACATAAATAGGTTTAGCCTAGGCGCTTTTTAGCGACTAGGCAAATTAATTAATAGATTATTTTTGGGAGATGATCGGGTCACCAGCAGGAACACGAGTTTCATCAACCATCTTTTGTGTTGCTGCATCAGGTGCCTCAGTCATTAACGTGACTACGACCATTGCTATGAAGCTCACGCTGGTACCAATAATACCAAATCGTAAGTTATCAATACCAAGCCATGGATCATTGGCCATAAAAGCAGGTCCTACCCAAATTAAGTATGCGGTTCCGGAGAGTAAACCAAAAAACATACCAGCAATTGCACCAGCCCTGTTAGCCCTCTTCCACCAGATACCAAGCACTAGAGGAACAAAAAGCCCAGACATAGCGAAGTCAAACGCCCATGCAACCGCGCCTAAAATACTAGTTAATTTTAGACTGGCTATAAATGCGCCTAGACCACCAATCGCAATAAGAAGGATACGAGCAACAATTAATCGCTTCTTAGTGTCTGCAAGTGGGTCGATTATTTTGTAGTACATGTCATGAGATAAAGCATTAGCAATCGCTAACAATAATCCATCTGCTGTGGACATCGCTGCTGCCATACCGCCCGCTGCGACTAGACCAGAAATAACGTATGGTAAGCCAGCAATCTCAGGAGTAGCAAGTACCACAACATCTGCACGAAGAAAGAATTCATTAATTTGAAGAATTCCATCTCCATTACTATCTGATACCGCGAGGAACCCAACACTAGACCAATTTTTGATCCATTCTAATGCAGCGACTTCAGCAAAAGGTTTACCGATTATGCCTGTAGCTAAATCTGGATCAAGCATAGCTAATTTTGATAAAGTAGCTAAACAAGGAGCAGAGAAGTACAAGATAAATATAAACAACAATGACCAAGCAACTGATTTTCTAGCTGACTTCACTGATGGAGTTGTAAAATATCTCATCAAAATATGAGGTAAGCTAGCAGTTCCTAACATCATACAAATTGCTAAACTTATAAACTTCCAAGCAGCCATTCCGCCAGCTGGGATATCTCCATGAGCAAGCTTTAACGTACTTAAACCTTTAAAAGTTTCAGTCGCAGCAGCTCCTAAGCCATGAAGGGCCTCTAACTCAGTTATTCTTGATACCGCACTGCCGTAGCTAATGTGTGGGAATATACCTAGTCCAAGTTTATTGCTAATCCAAAAAACAGGAATTAAATAAGCAATAATAAGCACTATGTACTGAGCCACCTGAGTCCAAGTCACAGCTCGCATACCACCTAGCATTGAGCACAATAAAATACCTAGCAGACCAAACCAAACACCAACTTCAAATGGTATTTGAAGAGCTCTTGAGGCAATAGTACCGGTAGCATTGATTTGTGCAGTCACATAGGTAAAGGATGCAATGACCAACACCACTACTGCTAAAAATCTTGATAAATTACCACCATAGCGTGTACCGATGAAATCAGGAACAGTATAACAACCGAATTTTCTTAAATAGGGTGCCATTAGTGTTGCCACGAGCACGTAACCGCCAGTCCATCCCGTTAAGAATGCCATATAAGGATGCCCGCCGAAGAAGATCCCTCCTGCCATTGCCACAAATGAAGCACCAGACATCCAGTCAGCTGCTGTGGCCATACCGTTAAAGACTGTGGGAACTTCACGTCCCGCAACATAATAGGCTTCCACTTGCATTGTACGAGAAAGCCAGCCAATTGCTGCATAAATAAAAATTGTAAATGCAACAAATAAGATACCAATCGTTGAAGCGCCAACACCCATTTGCTCTAATATAGCCATCAAAATAATGAATATTATAAAGCCGCCGGTATATAGCCCGTAAACTCTTGGTAGATTATCTACAAATTTTCCTTGCATGATTATTCCTTTTCTGCAAATCCATGTTTTTCATCGATTTTTTCTTGACTACTTGAAGACCAAAAAATGATGATAACAAAAGCTATAAGAGATCCTTGGGCCGCCATATAGTAACCTAAAGGAAATCCTAAAAAGGATATTGAATTCAATGCATGACCAAATGCATGGATCAATATTGAAAACAAAAACCAGAGTGCCAACGTTATCAAAGTTAGCCTGCTAGTATCTGCCCAGTGAGCTTCGTGTTTAGAAGACATAATAAACCCCTCCGTGTGTTATTATTTTGAAAATGATATTTAATATTCATAAAATGCATAGTAAAAAAATTAAAAATAATCATTGTATTTCAATGTCTATAAGTGAAAAATTGTGCATAAATGAATTTCGAAACTTTTTCAGAGTACTTTAAGTCCTTTTCGCGAATCTTTGGTAAGAGAAAAAAAATTGAAAATTACTCTGATTTAAAAAAGTTTATCAAAGAACAATCTCTATGGGTATCACAGGTAACCTTGTTAGGTTATTTAAAAACTAGGATGGGCACTCAATATGTTAAGGCATTTGAAAATAAGGAGTTAATTAACTCAATCAATATAGCCAAGGAACAAGTATGTATTGTATCCTTTCAAGATTTAAATCTGTGCCTTCTTTCTTATATGAAAATAAATAATTTTTCTGACTTAACTAAAAAATCGTTGCAGATACATCAAGAAATCATCGAAGAAACTCCGCTTAAACTTTCAATTGAAGAAGTTGAAAAAAATATAAATTATTTTAGACAAAGAATTTCATATATTGATTGGTTAAGTCACTTTAGCAATAACCCCTTTAATCAAAGTTGTAACGCACTTTTTAAATGGGCACCCGTAGCGGAGGAACTTAAAAAACTAGATGAAGAAATAGTGCTTAACTCAATGGCTCTTAAATGGAATAATATCGTAAACGATTTTAAAAACCTTATTAATTTTTAGGTAGTAACAATATTTTTAATTGGAATTTTTTTTGAATATTTTTTATTTGTTGCATAAACTATTTTTTTACATACTAAGATCATTAATCCTCCAATAAAAGGGAAGATGACCTCCCCTGTTTTTTCTAAAGTTTGGTGAAATTTATAATTAAGATAATGGTTCCACGGGGGAAAATGTATAAAACTCTTTTTACTTTCTAAAACCATATGGTTTTTAATCAATTCTCTAAATTGCATTGATGAATAGGATCTACCATAGCCAAATGGATTGTTGTCATATCTAGTCCAAAGACCAGCGCGACGAGGCACAACTGTTATAAAAAGCCCGTTGGGTTTTAAAACTCTCCAAACTTCCTCAATGCTACTTTTAGGTTTTTCCACTAACTCTAATAAATGAGTTGAAATTACTAGGTCTACAGAACTAGGGTCTAAGGGTAAAAAATATTCATGTATAGTTTTTTGATCGTAATTTAAAGTTTGATTAACACTACCATCTAAAAATTCAGGTATTAAATCTATAAATGTATTTTGACTCTCTTGTTTTGAAAAATAAGATAAGTAGGGTTCAGTATATCCATACCCGCAAATAGCCAAAGGTTCTATCTGTTTAATTTGTGAATTAATATGATATTGAATATAGTTTTTTAAAATTTGTCCCAACTTAGTATTATAGAAACTATAAATATCAGATGCGGTAATATCCATAGTTGTATTTTAACTAGATTTACTTAACATTCCATTTCATATGCAAAGACCAAATGTATATTTATTCCCCCAATTAGAGGATAATTATGGGTATTTTATTAAAAACCCTCATGCAAATGAAGGAGTTTTAGTCGATCCATCTGATATAGAGATGTGCCTTCAAATTTTAGATTTAAATGATTGTAAACCTTCACACATTCTAATTACCCACCACCATGATGATCATATAGCAGCAGTGCATGATTTAAAAAAACAATTTAATTCACAGGTAGTTGGTTTTGAAGGTGATCAAAAAATACCAACACCTGATCTTTGCGTAAAGGATGAAGAGATTTTTGAAATTCATGGAAATAGTTATCGAGTTATACATACACCCGGTCACACATTTCATCATATAAATTACTTTATTGAAAATCATAATTTGCTTTTTGCAGGAGATACTTTATTTAGCGTGGGTTGTGGAAGAATGTTTGAAGGCTCCCCTGATCAATTTTGGAGCTCACTTTTAAAATTAAAAAAACTTCCAGAGACAACCATGATTTATGCAGGACATGAATACACCCTTAGTAATATTAAATTTGCTCTTAGTATTGATCCTGAAAACTCTGATTTACAAAAATATTCTATTTGGGCTTCTCATCAAGAAAAAGAACATCGCCCTACTTTGCCTACTAAGCTTGCAGATCAAATTAAGTGCAATCCCTTTTTACGCTGCGATGAACAACACTTTTTAAAGCTTTACCAATCTCAAAATCCAATTGAAGTATTCTCCAAAATGCGTGCAGCTAAGGATAATTTTTAAAAAAAACGATCAATTTTCACTTTATTGCTTGGCGGTTTTGGGAATTGTGATAGTTTGATTGCAATCTCATGAAAGAATTTTCACAATTAGATTTTGATATTACAGAGGCATTTCAAAAGAAGCAGATGGATAAAGTATGTGCTCTTTACTATGAAGCTGCAACTTATTTCGAAAAAAAGTCCGATATTGAAGCTGCTTGTTTTTTTTATACCCAAGCATTAGTAATGGCCTTAGAAGAAAATCACGACCTAAAAGAAAAGATCATATATAAACTCGAAAAATATGGTCGAAGCAAAGACGCAACACTTAATTAAATTTTTATTGAATGGAAAATAAAACCATTCAACTTCCTAAATCCTGGTTAGAACACCTCCAAGAAGAGTTTTCCAAGCCATACATGGTTAACTTAAAAGAAAAACTTCAAAAATTAAAAAAAAATAAAGTTATTTTTTATCCGCCGGGCCCTTTAATCTTTAATTCATTTAATTTAACCCCTTTGGAAAAAATAAAAGTAGTAATTTTAGGTCAGGATCCTTATCACGGTCCAGGTCAGGCACATGGTCTTTGTTTTTCAGTTCCAGATGGCATTAAACCCCCTCCCTCTCTGTTAAACATTTATAAAGAATTAGAAAGTGATATTGGTAAAAAAATAACTACTCAAAACGGAAATTTGGAAGCTTGGGCAAAACAAGGGGTTTTCTTACTAAACACAACGTTAACAGTTGAACAGTCCAAACCTTTATCTCATCAAGAACTGGGTTGGTCAGAATTTACAAACAAAGTAATCACAATTATTAGTAGGGAATTAAACAATATCGTCTTTATACTTTGGGGATCTCATGCTCAATCTAAAAAAAATTTAATTGACCCAAATAAACATTTGATTCTAACTTCTGCACACCCCTCTCCACTTTCAGCATATAGGGGATTTTTTGGTAGCAAACCTTTTTCAAAAACAAATAACTTCCTAGATTCTAAACAAATTGATAAAATAAAATGGTAATGAAAGATAATCTAGAGAAGTTTGTAAGCTTTATTGAAAAAGGCATCTTGGCAGTAATTTTAATCTCTACCTTAATTGCTATTTTATTCGAAATTTTAAAAATGGTTGATGCCAAATACGTAGAGTTAGCAGATTTACTATTACTTTTTATCTACGTAGAAGTCATTGGAATGATCAGAGTCTATTATGTTTCAAATAGAGTTAGAATGACATACCCTCTCTTTATAGCAATCACTGCCCTATCGAGACTTATCATTTTACAACGAAAAGACTTTGACCCTGAACTCTTATTATATGAGGCAGGTGCTATAGTATTAATTGCAATAGCAGTAGTCATACTTCGTTTAAGGTATATTCCTCTGTTAAGACCTACTGAGGATGTAGACGAATTCAAAAACCCTAAGAAATAACAAAAAATTGAAAAAAATTGCTGTTATTGGAACTGGTTTATCCGCGCTATCTTTAGCCCATCATTTACCCCCTTTAGATATAACATTTTTTGAAAAATCGTGGAGGCCGGGTGGTCGATTGAGCACTCGACGTCAGGAAAGCTATGAATTTGATCATGGGGCACATTTTTTAAAAGAGGATCACGGAATGATTGGCTTAACAGAATTTTTACAAAAAATAAAAGCTATAAAGTTTGCTGAGACAGATTTTTGCTCTAACATTCTCCATGGGCAACTAATTGAAAAAAAAACTATCTTGATTGGCCAAAAGGGAATTGACTCTATTCCTATTACATTTCATGATTTTCTTAAATACCCTACCTATTTTTCTACTCAAATAGAAAAGATCGAAAATAATCAAAAAGAATATTTTCTTAGAACTAAAGAAAAAATATTTGGACCATTTGACTATGTGTTTTGTTGTATTCCATTTGAACAAAGTAAAAATTTACTCAGTGCATTTATTGATTTCAAATCAATGCCTGAAGTGAAATTTGACTCTATATGGACGGTAATGTTAGCACTGAATAAAAGATTAGGTTCACCATTTCAGTTTGGATATCATTTAACTCCAGAAATAAGTTTTATAATGAATCAAAACTTTAAACATGAGTTTTTTAATGAAGAATGCTGGGTAGTAAACATGCGATCTGAATGGACTCAAAAATATTATAGTATTGAACCTTATGTCTTAGAGGACTATGTAAGTGATCAGATAAAAAAAGCTTTTAAATCAGATGCAAAAGTAACTTTTAAAAAATCTCATCGTTGGAGGTATGCTTATACTAAACAAAGTTTTAAAGAGATTTCTCAAAGAAATTTTATTCAATCAATTGATAAAAAACTTTATGCACTTGGAGATTGGTGTGAGGGCCCATCAATGCAAGATGCTTGGCTTGCTGGAAAAAAATTAGCTAAATTTTTTAAAGACCTTCAACTTCAAGGTTGATAAAGTCTTGAAAATAGGGCAAACGCGCTCTTCGCTCAGACTGATCCTCGAAAATGACATCATATTTGATTAATTGCTCAAAATAATTTGCACGAACAAGGTCCTCTCCCTTTTCGTTTATGATAGCACTTTGGCCACAAAAATTTTGATTGTGTAAATTGCCTGAATAATTGGCATAGACAAGAACAACTTGGTTTTCAAACGCTCTTGTTTTCAACATTTCTTGCGATACAAATTTAAACTGTTCTGAAAGAGCAGTTGGGATAAGAATTAATTGAACGCCTGCTTTTGCTAATTTTCTAACTAATTCTGGGAATTCAAATTCATAGCAAATTAAACCAGAACACTTTACTCCATCTAGGTCAAAAAAAGATAATTTAGTTCCCGTACTAAATAAATTCTTTTCCATTGAGGAAGGGGGTATCAAAGTTTTTCGATGATTAAAAACTTGCTTACCTGATTTGACAATACATAAACTATTATATCTTTTTTCTTGTTCTATTTCTGGGTATCCATAAGCAATTGTACAAGAGTATTGATTACTTAATTTTAAAATTTCTTTTTGGAAAAATTGAATATCATTAAAAGAAATTTTTTTAATAAATTCTTCCGTAGTATAAGAACTTAGAAAAAGTTCTGGCAATAATAATATCTCTAAATCATCATTTTCGATTAGTATATTTTCAATTCTTTGTAACTTTTCGCTTGGGAGATGGTATCGATTAATATCCTGCTGGAAAACTCCTATATTCATCAAAATAAATTTATCATTTATTTCTAAAATGCTTATATTTAATTTAATTATTAATTAAAAGGTTTATGGTCATCTTAATGAATTATTTATCCAATCAAAATTGGTCTGTGCCAGTTCCTATAAAATACGGGATTGGTCGATAAATAATAATTTAAGATTTAATACAGTTGATATGTTTTACATTGTTTTAAATGAATAGAGGATTAACGTTCTACTTTATCCTATCGTTAATAGGTTATTCTATTTATGTCGTAATGGATGCGATTGCAAAGAAACTTATTGCTGACTATCACGTTTCACAAATTATTTTTTTTAACTCACTATTTTCTTTAGTGCCCATCTGTATATACATAACTTTTAAAAAAGGATGGAAGGAGGTTAAGCAGTTTAATTATAAAATTCAAATTGCCAGATCAACATGTGGTTTATTGGCGATGATAATTTTTATTATCAGCTCTAATTATTTATCCCTAGTTACCTTATATAGTATTGTTTTTATTTTTCCGTTAGTGCTTACAATTGGTGCAAACTTGTTTTTAGGCGAAACGGTTGGCTGGAGGAGATATTTGGCAATTATTTTGGGATTTATTGGTGTAATAATTTCAATTAACCCATTTAGTGTAGCTTTTAATAAATTTATATTTATTTGTTTTTTATCTCCTGTGCTTGCTGCTGCAGGGTGGTTAATAATCAAAAAATATGGACAAAAAGAAAGTATCTTTTCCTTTATTTTTTATGGAAAATTATATTTAATTTTTACTACTGGTTTATTTTTGTTTTACTTTTTTAAAACTGAGTCTGGTTTGGATTTGTATTTAAATATTCTCTCTGGTTTACTTCGGGGAATAGGAATATTATTAACTTTTATTGCTGCAAGCAAACTCCCTTCTTTTTTATTTGCGCCCACTCAATACGTTCAAATTATTACAGGCGCCATAATTGGTTATTTTTATTTTGGTAATCTTCCTACTTTAAATAATTATATAGGAAATATAATTGTTATCGGTGCAGGAATTTACATAATTCATAGAGAAGTAAAACTATCAAAAAAAATTGTATCTCAATCTCTGAGACCAACTATTTTAACCATAAAAAAGACATAAAATTTGGTTTTTAGAGGTGTTTCATAAATTCACCTCTAATACCATAGATTATCACTTGATTAATGAGTCATTATAGTGTTGAAAAATGATAAATTTAAAATGAATAGAAAAAATAAACTTAAATATGATCAAAATTGGTGGCGCGGATCTGTAACCTATCAGATATATCCGCGTTCTTTCATGGATTCAAATGCCGATGGTGTTGGCGATATTCCTGGAATTATCAATAAGCTAGATTATGTGGCATCTCTTGGTGTGGATGCAATTTGGCTTTCTCCGATCTTTACATCACCGATGGCTGATATGGGGTATGATGTTTCAGACTATAAGGCAATTGATCCAATTTTTGGAACTCTTACAGATTTTGATACTTTAATCAAAAAAGCTCATAGCCTGAATTTAAAAGTAATTATTGACCAAGTTATAAGTCATTCTTCCGATCAGCATCCTTATTTTATCGAGTCACGAAAATCTCGAAATAATAAAAAAGCTGATTGGTATGTATGGGCCGACCCCAAACCCGATGGCACTCCCCCAACTAATTGGTTAGCAACCTTTGGGGGTTCATGTTGGGAATGGGATACTAGAAGAAGACAATATTATTTGCATAATTTTTTAAAAGAACAACCAGATTGGAATTTTCACAATTCTGCAGTTCAAAAATATCATTTAGATTGCATGAAGTTTTGGTTGGAAAGAGGTGTTGATGGTTTTCGACTTGATACAGTTAATTATTATTTTCATGATAAAAAATTAAGAGACAATCCTCCTAATCCAAACCCAAGAGCAAAAAATGCTGTGCGTCCATTTGAGATGCAGCATATGATTTATTCCAAGAACCAACCTGAAAATATTAAATTTTTAGAACGAATGCGTTCACTCTTAGACAAATATGATGCACGGACAATGGTTGGGGAAGTTGGCGACATGCATCAATCAATTGAACTTATGGCACAATACACATCTAAAAAACGTCTTCACATGGCTTACAGCTTTGAAATGTTAGGTCCTGATTTTTCTCCAAACCACTTCAGAGAACGCATAGAGAATTTTTTTACCAAAGCACCCAATGGCTGGCCATGTTGGGCATTTTCTAATCACGATGTACCAAGGCATGTAGGCCGCTGGCTATCGCATTCAAAAAACCAGGATTTATTGGCAAAACAAGCTGCCGCAATGCTATTAAGTTTTGAGGGTTCAATTTGTCTTTATCAAGGAGAGGAACTTGGTCAAACTAATACAGAACTAGCTTTTGAAGAATTAATGGACCCTGATGGAATTAATTTTTGGCCTGAACACAAAGGGCGGGATGGCTGTCGTACACCAATGGTTTGGAATAACAATCAGTCTAATGGAGGATTTTCTTTGGCAAATAAAACCTGGCTGCCTATCAAAGAAGCCCAACTTTCCAGATCAGTATCAGCGCAGGGCGAAAACAGTGTCTTAGAGTTCTATCGAAAAATGTTAAAACTCCGTCGAACAGAAGAAGATCTTCGCTTAGGAAAAACTAAATTTCTGAATTTACCAGAACCTGTATTAGGCTATATGAGAGGAAAAAATTATGTATGTATCTTCAATTTATCCACTAAGACTGTATCCATTGATCTTCCAATTAAAATAGAACCTTCAATTAAACAGCAAGCAGAAGTTAAGGATCATAAGATTAAACTTAAAGCAAATGGATTTGTTATTGGCACGCATGCAAACTAAAATTAATAAAGCTCATTCCAAAAATATGAAATTACCTGATCATATTACTCATACTGATATTCAAGATTTATTAAATGGAAGACACTCAAAACCATTTTCCATCTTAGGTGTCCATAAAGTTAATGGCGAGTCATGGCTGGCTGCTTTAGTTCCTGATGCTGAAAGACTATCTGCAAAGTTTGGTTCACAGTCAATTGAGATACCAAGATTTGAAGGCCCGATCTTCATTGGTGCTGTTCCCAATTCTAAAGACAAACACAGTCTCAATGCGACTTATGCTAATGGAAGTACTTGGGATTTTGAAGATCCTTATCGTTTTGGCAGTATAATAGGTGAAGTTGATCAATATTTATTTGGAGAAGGCACACACAGACAATTATGGCAAGTCCTCGGTGCCCACGTCACTAGTTTAGAAGGAGTACTAGGAATTCACTTTGCTGTCTGGGCTCCTAACGCTGTAAGAGTTTCAGTTGTAGGCGATTTTAATGTGTGGGATGGATGCCGTAATCCTATGAGGCAAGTTGGGTCTTCTGGTATATGGGAAATTTTTATACCTGAGTTAGGCGATGGAACCCATTATAAATATGAGATAGCTCCAAAACATGGTGTTCCATTTATGAAAGCAGATCCGGTTGGGTTTGGTGCACAGCACCCTCCACAAACTTCCTCGATTGTTAGAGACATCTCTACTTATAAATGGAGAGATGAGACATGGATATCAAAACGACAAAGTAAACATTATAAAAATCAGCCAATATCAATTTATGAAGTACATTTAGGATCCTGGCGTCGTGCAGAGGGAAACCGTAAGCTTACTTACAAAGAGCTCGCAAAAGAACTGATCGAATATGTCAGCTGGATGGGTTTTACTCATATTGAATTAATGCCTATCACTGAATACCCCTTTGATGGTTCTTGGGGTTATCAGCCAGTAGGGATGTTTGCCCCGACAACGCGATTTGGTACTCCTAACGAGTTTCGCGCACTTGTTGAGGCCGCCCATGAAGCAGAGTTAGGTGTAATCTTGGATTGGGTTCCTGCACATTTTCCCTCGGACGCACATGGGTTAAATTATTTTGATGGAACGCACTTGTATGAACACGCAGATCCGAGAGAGGGATTTCATAAGGATTGGAATACTCTAATTTATAATTTCGGTCGAACCGAAGTCAAAAACTTTTTAATCTCCAATGCTGTTTATTGGTTAAAAGAATATCACCTCGATGGGTTAAGAGTAGATGCAGTCGCCTCGATGCTCTATAGAGATTATTCTCGTGAAGCGGGTGAATGGATACCTAATCGCGACGGTGGTCGTGAAAACTATGAAGCAATCGAATTCATCAAAGAAATGAATACGACTGTTTATGGAGAGATTAACGGTGTTATGACAATAGCTGAGGAATCGACTGCCTTTCCAAAAGTTTCAACTCCTGTTCACATCGGCGGATTAGGTTTTGGTTATAAATGGAATATGGGATGGATGAATGACACTCTTCGATATATAGTTAAAGATCCTATTTATCGTAGCTACGATCATCATCTCATGACTTTTCCAATTGATTATTCTTTTGCTGAAAATTTTATTCTTCCCATTAGTCATGATGAGGTTGTCCATGGAAAGGGCTCAATGATTGAAAAAATGCCAGGAAGCGAATGGGAAAAATTTGCAAATCTTCGTGCTTATTATGGCTTTATGTGGGGACACCCCGGTAAAAAACTTCTTTTTATGGGTTGTGAATTTGCACAGTGGAGTGAATGGAATCATGATCAATCTTTAGATTGGGATGCTCTAAAGGGTGAGAACCACCGAGGTATACAAACCCTAGTACGTGACCTTAATCACCTTTATCAAAACAGTCCCGCTCTTTATGAGCGAGATTGCGACTCAAACGGTTTTCGCTGGATTGCAAATGAACCCTCTTTATCTTTAAGCGCGTTTGCTCGATTTGGAGAAAACGGTGATGAACCTATTGTCGTAGTATGTAACTTTACGCCTATCGAAAGACGCTGGAGAATAGGTTTTCCAAATAGCGGTGTTTGGGAAGAAGTACTCAACACAGACTCTGCTACTTATGGTGGTGGCAATAGAGGTAATCTTGGAAGTATTTTAACACAACCTATTTCTTGGGGAGATTTTAATCAATCATCAGAGATTACTCTTCCTCCTTTGTCGACTGTAATATTTAGATATAATAAGGATAAGGCTTAATCATGGCAGAAAAAAGAATTGCACAAAGATCAATGGCATTTGTACTTGCTGGCGGTAGAGGGTCTCGATTAAAAGAATTAACTGAAACACGTGTGAAGCCTGCCTTATATTTTGGAGGGAAAGCGCGTATTATTGACTTTCCTTTATCGAATGCACTTAATTCAGGTATTCGAAAAATTGCGATTGCCACTCAATATAAAGCTCACTCACTTATTCGCCACTGTCAGCGAGGCTGGAACTTTTTTTCAGCAGAAAGAAAAGAATTTTTAGATATCTTACCCGCTTCCCAGAGGGTCTCTGAGGGAATGTGGTATCGAGGGACAGCCGATGCCGTCACTCAAAATATCGATATCATTGATAGCTATGATATTGATTACATCGTCATTTTAGCTGGTGACCATGTCTATAAAATGGATTATGAAATCATGCTTCGCCAGCATATAGAAAGAAAAGCTGACGTCACTGTGGGCTGTTTGACAGTAAACCTAAGTGAAGCTTCCTCTTTTGGAGTGATGGCGGTGGATAATAATAATCAAATAACATCATTTCTAGAAAAACCCGTTAACCCGCCTGCAATGCCAGGTAATCCGAATAAGTCTCTAGCCTCCATGGGCCTCTATGTCTTTAATTGGAAGTTTTTACGTGAAATCCTCCTCAAAGACTCATCAAATGCGAATTCAAGTCATGATTTTGGCAATGATTTAATTCCAGAAATTGTAAGAAACGGATTGGCCATTGCTCATAAATTTGATGATAGTTGCGTTCGCTCTGAAGGTGCTCCGAGTTACTGGCGCGATGTAGGTACTGTTGATGCTTTTTGGTCAGCAAATATTGACCTAACTAATTTTACTCCCGAGTTAAATCTTTGGGATAAACAATGGCCTATTTGGACTTACTTAGAGTCTACTCCTCCTGCAAAATTCATTCATGATGAAGAAGATCGAAGGGGAACAGCGATATCTTCCATGGTCAGTGGTGGTTGTATTATCTCAGGAACAGAAATTCGCAATTCCATACTTTCGACAAATGTCAAAACTAATTCATACGCCGTATTGGAGAATGCGGTTGTTTTACCCGATGTTGTTGTAAATAGATTTGCCCGTTTAAAAAATTGTGTGATTGACCGATCAGTTATTATTCCTAAAAACCTTGTGATTGGAGAAGATCCTATTGAAGATGCAAAGTTTTTCCGCGTAACTGAAAAAGGGGTGACTTTAATTACACAAGCTATGATCAACAATTGGCAAGCTGCTCATTGATTAACGCACTCTCTGTAACCTCTGAATGTGTCCCTTTAATTAAAACGGGAGGTTTGGCCGATGTAACGGGTGCGCTTCCGAGAGCCTTAAAAAAACACAATATTGTAGTTCGTACTCTTTTACCTGGTTATCCGGCTGTACTGAAAGCTTTAAAATCTTTTAATGCTCTTAAGATAATTGATGATTGTTTTGGTGGATCTGCTCAATTGCTAGCAGGTATGCATCATGAACTAGATTTATTGGTATTAGACGCTCCCCATTTATTTAATCGTGATCATGGGATTTATTTAGATAAAAATGGTGAAGATTGGCCTGACAACATTGAGCGTTTTGCAGCACTAAGTCGTGTAGCTGCTGATATAGCGGGGAGATTAATTGACAATTGGCAGCCTAATATAGTTCATTGCCATGACTGGCAAGCGGGGCTGACTCCATATTATATGAAAATAAAATGTTCTCAGGCTCGTAGTATCATGACTATTCACAATATTGCTTTTCAGGGCATTGCTCCAGTGCGAAAACGTCGAGTGTTAGGTATCCCGATAAAAGATTTTAATCCCGAGAGTGTTGAATATTTTGGCAACATATCTACCCTAAAGGCCGGTTTAATGTATGCTGATAAACTAACAACCGTATCTCCCACGTATGCTCAAGAATTAATGACCAGTCAGTTTGGAATGGGCATGGAAGGGGTACTTCGATATCGTAAAAAGGATTTTGTTGGAATATTAAATGGCATTGATGAAAATATTTGGTCTCCTGAAGTTGATACAGAAATTATAAACTACAAATCACCGGGTGGAAAAAAATTAAATAAAATCAAATTACAAAAAGAGTTTAATCTTTCCCAAGCTAAAGGACCCCTATGTGTGGTAGTCTCTCGATTATCAGAGCAAAAAGGTTTGGATATTTTATTAGAGGTATTGCCCACTCTCCTATCACGCGACGCTCAATTAATTGTATTAGGCAGCGGAGATAGTTGGCTCGAAAATGAATTTAGAAATATATCTCATCCTAATGTATCTGTTTTTATTGGTTATGATGAGAGGCTCTCCCATAGAATGATTGCAGGAGCGGATGCCATATTAGTTCCTTCTCGTTTTGAACCTTGTGGGTTAACACAGTTATATGGACTGCGATATGGAACACTCCCTGTAGTTGCATCAACAGGTGGTTTGGCGGATACCGTCGTTACGGCGTCCCCTGCCGCGATTGCCTCGCAAGTTGCAACTGGTATTCAATTTAATCCTGTAACTCCTCTTGCGCTCTCCCAAGCTCTTTCCAAACTTTGTGATTTATATGAGCAGCCTAAACTCTGGTCTAAGCTTCAGCGCAATGCCATGAAACAACCAGTGGGATGGGAAGAGTCCGCTCACTCCTATGCACACTTATATAAAGAATTACTAAAGTAACAAATATGCACAAAGCACAATTATCAACTGGTCATCCCTATCCGCTTGGTGCAACTTTTGATGGGGAGGGAGTTAATTTTGCAATTTTTTCTCAAAATGCTACACGGGTCACTCTATGTCTTTGTGATGAAAAAGGCAGAGAAATTCGTCAGATCGACCTGGTTGAAAAAGATGGTTTTATCTGGCATGGCTACCTCTCTGGCTTACAGCCAGGACAACAATATGGTTACCGAATTCATGGCCCTTATGAGCCGGAAGCAGGTCATCGATTTAACCCTTATAAATTCCTTATTGATCCTTATTCAAAACGTCTAAACGGTCAAATCAAATGGAATAATGCTTTATATGGATACAAAATTGGAAAAAAAACGAAAGACCTAGGATTTGATCGAAGAGACAGCGCTAAATTCATGCCTCGTTCAGTTGTAGTGGATCCTGCGTTTTCTTGGGGTAGACAAGAAGTTGATCGAATTAACCGATCTTGGTCTGACACCATTATTTACGAAGCCCACGTCAAAGGATTAACAGCAGGAAGAAAAGATGTACCTCATGCGGGACGATTCATGGGGATGACATCCGAACCCATACTAGACCATTTGACTAAGCTGGGGGTTACGGCAATTGAATTGCTTCCAGTACAGGCTTTTGTGGATGATCATTTTCTCGTAAAAAAAGGATTAAAAAATTATTGGGGATATATGACCTACGGTTTTTTTGCACCCGAACCTCGCTTCATGAGTTATGGAGAAATTGGAGAGTTTCAACAAATGGTTGCTCGATTTCATTCTGCGGGAATAGAGGTAATTCTGGATGTCGTCTATAACCATACAGCAGAAGGAGATCAAAACGGACCCACATTATGTTTTCGAGGCATAGATAACGCCAGTTATTACCGTCTACAAGAAAATCCCCGCTTCTACAACAATGATAGTGGATGTGGTAATACTTTAAACCTAGATCATCCTTTTGTACTAAGAATGGTGATGGACTCTTTACGTTATTGGGTGGAGATTATGCACGTAGATGGTTTTCGTTTTGACCTTGCCACCACTCTGGGACGAACATCAGGGGAATTTGATCGTAATGGCCCATTTATGACTGCTATCCGACAAGACCCAGTTTTAAATAAAGTTAAACTAATTGCTGAACCTTGGGATATTGGACCTGGTGGATATCAGCTTGGAGCCTACCCATCCCCTTTTGTAGAGTGGAACGATAAGTACCGTGATCAAGTAAGACGATTTTGGCGGGGTGATGCAGAAATTACAGCTCGTAAAGTTGCGCAAAGAGCAGTGGGTTCAGCGTTACGATTTGATCATGATGGTCGCCATGCAAATTCATCCGTAAACTTTTTAGCATGTCACGACGGCCTAACTTTGATGGATACAGTAAGCTATAAAGAAAAACACAACCACGAAAACGGAGAGGATAATCAAGACGGTCATAACCAAAACTTCTCTGATAATTGTGGCATTGAAGGTCCAACGGATGATCTCAATATACAAAATACCCGTTTGAAAAGGCGAAAAAATATGCTTGCTACGCTTTTATTTAGTCAAGGGACACCCATGATCTTGGCGGGGGATGAGCTAGGAAACTCACAAAACGGCAATAATAATGCCTACTGCCAGGATAATCCGATTGGCTGGGTGAGTTGGAATGCCATCGATATGGATTTTTTAAATTTCTGTCAAAAAATAATTTCATTTCGTAAAAAAAATCCCATTTTGCGCCAGAAATTATTCTTACACGCCCAGCTCAACGATGCAGATGGTATACCTGATTTACGTTGGCGAAAAATAGATGGTACTGAACTATCTAAAGAGGATTGGTATTCGCCCCATTTAAATTTCATTGGTATTGAAATGCGTATGGCAAAGGGAACTTCTTCTGATGAACCAGGATCTGGTGCTTTGTATTTAGTTTTTAATAGAGGAGACGATACAAAAATTGTACTCCCGGATGCCCCTGAAGAAACACAGTGGTTTAGAGAATTCGATACAGGTGATACTAAAATAAATCCAGATGAAGAGGGAAAAGAATTAATCTTTGCCCATACAGTGGTAGTCTTTAAACTATCCACTAAGAAAAAAAGTTCGTAATGACTGCTACAATAATATCTACCCAGCCCATTGAAGGGCAAAAGCCTGGTACAAGTGGATTGCGAAAAAAAACAAGAATTTTTATGCAACCTCATTTTCTTGAAAACTATGTTCAATCCATTTTTAATGGAATTGGTGGTGTTGGAAAAAAAACCTTAGTTGTCGGAGGTGATGGACGATATTTTAACAACGAAGCTATAAATGTTATTTTGCGAATGGCAGCTGCTAATGGTGCATCGCAATGCATTGTTGGTCAAAATGGCATTCTTTCCACGCCTGCAGCATCTCATATCATTAGAAAAAGAAATGCAGACGGTGGTTTAATTTTATCTGCAAGTCACAATCCCGGCGGTCCAGAGGAAGACTTTGGTTTAAAGTACAATGGACCGAATGGCGGCCCCGCTACTGAAACTGTCACCGAGAAAATTTTCACTCAGACTTTAGAAATCAAAAGCTATAAAATTATGGAGTCTAGTTTTGTGGATATACAAACCTTAGGCTCTTCAGAAATTGCAGGAATGGGCGTTCTAATCATTGACCCTATCGAAGAGTATGCGGATCTCATGGCTGAATTAATTGATTTCAAGGCCATCTCGGCGATGTTTCAAGACGGTTTTCGAATGTGTTTTGATGCAATGCATGCAGTAACGGGGCCTTATGCCCATGAAATATTAGAAAAGCGACTGGGCGCTCCAAAGGGGACGGTTATCAATGGTAAACCCAGTCCTGATTTTGGAGGAGGACATCCCGACCCTAATCCCGTTTGGGCAAAAGAATTGATGGATATTATGTATGGTGAAAACGCCCCTGATTTTGGCGCTGCCTCAGACGGCGATGGTGATCGAAATATGATTGTTGGAAGAAATTGTTATGTAAGTCCCTCGGATAGTTTGGCAGTCCTTGCTGATCTAGCTCATTTTGCTCCTGGCTATTCCAAAGGTCTAGCAGGTATTGCTCGTTCAATGCCTACATCAGCCGCCGCTGATAGTGTTGCCAAAGCTAAAGGAATAGAAATTTATGAAACACCAACTGGATGGAAATTTTTTGGCAACTTACTAGATGCTGGGAAGGCTACTATTTGCGGCGAAGAAAGTGCGGGAACCGGATCTAATCATGTCAGAGAAAAAGATGGTCTATGGGCTGTGTTGATGTGGTTGAATATTTTAGCTGTTTCAAAAAAATCAGTGAGTGAATTAATGATAAATCATTGGAAGACCTATGGCAGAAATTACTACTGTCGCCATGATTATGAGGCAGTAGACAGCGATGTTGCTAACGATTTAATGAATAGTCTTCGAGATAAACTATCAATTCTAAAAGGCAGAAACGAAGCAGGCATAATTGTATCAAGTGCTGATGAGTTTTCTTATGATGACCCCGTAGATGGATCACACTCTAAAAATCAAGGAATAAGAATTTTTTTCGAAGGAGGTGGACGTGCAGTATTTCGTTTATCGGGAACAGGCACACAAGGCGCTACTATTCGAGTTTATTTAGAACAGCTAGAAACTAATCCTTCATCACTACAAAAAAATCCTCACGATGCCCTTTCTAATTTAGCTCATGCAGCAAATAATATATCCGAGTTAACGCTTAGAACTGGTCGTAATAAACCAGA
>Ga0181564_10000712_pt1 | contig 29576 bp, 20 predicted proteins | sample 011ome_24_FD_134512 | JGI IMG/M metagenome (GOLD analysis project Ga0181564, IMG submission 134512) | Coastal salt marsh microbial communities from the Groves Creek Marsh, Skidaway Island, Georgia - 011513CT metaG (megahit assembly) | ecosystem: Environmental > Aquatic > Marine > Intertidal... | reverse complement strand
TTGCGCTCCCGATTCGCCTCTTCGTCAACGCAAATACAACTGGGATGTTGTTTTCTTTGGCTTCAGTGATAATTTGCGCGATGCGATCATCCAATCCACCCTCGCTTTCGATTTGTTCGATGTTTGGAGCTATGATTATCGCCTTGCTCGACTGCACGTTGACGCTCTTTGCGACTTCACGTAAACCATACAATAATCTTCGACGCATCTTCGCCTTGATCTTATCAGTATGATACAATCGATCTTGAAAGCCTTTAAGCTTTTTCAGCAGCACAGAAATAGATCCATTCAACTCATTGGTGATGACTTGTTTGGCGTATCGAATATCTGCGGCGTCTACCCCAACGAATGTTTTCGCAGTGGATTTGACTTTTGCTGCCATCGCGGGATCATCTCGTATGGCTAGCCTCTTCAAATGTGCCTTGCCTTTAATGTGTGATTCCCACGCAACGCTTCCGTACACGGGAATGTTGCACACATCGCACGTTCGCGCTTGCTCTTTCACCTTTGGTGGCTTGGCCGCCTTCTTCTCGGGAGCGCCTTTCAGGACGTCCAAGAAGTTTCGAACACTCCAAGCTCCGGCGGGTACGTGCGTAGCGAGATTATCGAGCTTTTCTTCAACGAGCAGTGACGTCCCAACGCTAGTTCCTTCAGCCGGAGTGGTAACTTCAGGTTCTTCATGGCTACCATCGTCGTCACTGTCGTCGTCATCATCGTCGTGTTCCATGTACACCAAATTCATGTGTACGCCGGCATCGTCATCATCAAACTTAAGCTGAACATAAATCCATCCTACACGAACTTCCACTTCGACTTCGACCTTAGTTTCCTCAGATATCGGCGCCAAAGTACTCTCGTCTTTCACGCGCGTCGCTCGTTCACGAAGAATAATCTTTTTCAACGTAGATGTCTTCTTCTTTTTCCCGCCTTCTCGTTCCTTGCCTCTTTTTAACACCACTCCAGTCGAACTCGCGGTGTTCGTACTCTTCACTAACACACCACCATGCGATATACCATCCTTTTTATCCGTTCTCCTTGCCACCTTTGTTTCAGTTTTGAAGTAAGCTGCGAGCGAGCTCACCATGCTATTTGATGTCCTAGTTTTAGATGAAACCAAATCCCCAAGCTTTAGCGCCACGCGATTCTCTTGTTCCTTCCCTGATGGCAATACCCCCGCTGCTATTTGTGCGGCTTCTAATACCTTAGCGTAAGGATTGTTCAAGCCGTAGTGCGACGCGCCGATGTGTTGCTCGAGCGCATCGTACGCCTTGAATGATTTCCCACACACTTGGCATCGCACCTTACCAAACTTATCCATCACCGAAAGCCGTGACTCTGACCGTAATAATTCAGCAGTGATTATCGGTAACTTTGGCGCCGCAGCCTTATTCACAGCATTGCTTTGACTTGCAGATGTCGAAGGCGAGCGTCTCGACTCAGCCTTCATGATATCTCTCAAACTTATCCCTGATGACGGTGCCGCCAGCGACGAGGACGACGGTGCGTGAGAGACTGGTGCTACGGCTACATCTTGCTCCGCCAATTTCCCCCACGCAGGCTGTGCTGGGGGCGGCGCCGGTTGAAGCACTGTCTTCGGCGTCGGCTTCACTGGCTTCACCGGCTTCACCAGCTTCGCCGGTTTCTTCCTCTCCACAGTCCCCCTACCCCTATAATCGCCCCCATCGCACTCTTCGCTATCGCTATCCAACCTCAAAAACTCCCGCCCGAGCGTCTCCGCGCGCCACGCCCGAACGACGGCGACATCCGCCTCGCTTGCGCCTCTCACAAACTTGGACGCCCGCACCTCACCGTTCGCATCTTTAAACGCGCACGCCACGAACGCCCGCACCACCCCAGGACACGCATCGATGTACGCCTCAATCAACCCAACCGCGACGTCGTCGTACGTCCACGCGCGAGCGCTCTCCGTCCACGTCGCGTGCGGCGTCCCGTGCGCGTTGATGGACACCACGACATCCATCGGCGCCGCTCTCGCGCGCGTCGCGCACACGCCGTCAATCACCGCCATCGCCACCGCGTCATCGTCACCCAGCGCGCACGTCGGCGACTTGGCGCGCACGCGCGCGAGAACGTCGCTCGCGCGCATCGCACAATGACGTCAGTGCGCGCCTCCATCGAATTCATCATCACATTCGCTATGGCGAGCGTCGTCGCGGTCGTCGTCGACGCCGTGGGCGCGGTCGTGGGGTTCACCCCGAACGCGGTGGACGCGCAGGCGAGCGCGACGTGCGCGGCGGTCGCGGCGTGGTGCTTGGTCGGGTCGTGGGTGCGCGGGACGTATTCGTTCGTGGACCAATTGTGGAGCGTGGCGCCCGTGGTGTACGTGGGGACGTATGCGTATTACGCGCGAGGAACGGTGGCGGGAGCGCGATTGGCGGTGATGTTTGCACTGACCGCGCTGTGGGGGACGCGATTGACGTATAACTTTGCGCGAAAGGGTGGGTACGCCGGGGAGGAGGATTACCGCTGGGCGGTGCTTCGTAAACATAAATTTTTACGGAATCGAGTAGCTTGGGAGGTGTTTAACGTGACGTTCATCGCATTCTATCAAAATGTGTTGTTGTTGTTGATTACCTTGCCCGCGGCGGTGGCATATCGATCGACAAAAGGGTTTGATTTGATGGGCGCGGATGGCGCGGCGGTGGCGTGTTGGTTCGTCGCGTTCGTAATCGAAGCCGTCGCAGATGAGCAGCAATGGAAATTCCAACAATCAAAGCGTGATTTAGCACCAAAAGTACCGGCGTGGAGAGAGGATTACTTGCGGGGATTCTTGACGCACGGTTTGTTTGCGTATTCTCGTCATCCGAACTTTTTCGCTGAACAGTCCATTTGGGTGGCGTTTTCCATGTTTGCCGCGGCGAGCGCGCGTCCGGTGAATTACTTCACTCCAGTCATCATTGGACCTGTGCTGTTGATTTTACTCTTCCAAGGCTCGACTGCGTTTACCGAGAGCATCACGGCAAAGAAGTATCCAGAATATAAGAATTACCAAGCGTGTACGAGCGCGTTGGTGTTGATGCCGCGTTTCAAGGCGTTGCCGCCACCGAAACGCGTGCGCACGCCGTCGTCGCGTCGGTCATCTTAGATGAAACGCATGCGCATGAATCGTGCTTGTTTTCTTTACCAATAAAATTACAATTTGTCTGCTAAATTCTATGACTCCTTCTCCACGCGCCGCGACAAACTAAGTAACCTGTTGAGTCTGTGCTCGCGCGACACTTGTTGGGCATTCTTCGTGGCGTGTGCTTCTTTGTAGTGCATACCACCAACGTGCGTTTTACTTCCGGCTTCCATGACGTCGTATTCTTCGTAGTCGGCGTACCCTTTGATTATGTCACTCTCGGGTCGCACGGTGGGCATTGTTTCGCCATCCACACTCTTCTTAGCCAAGTTGTATTGTTTGCCTTGAAACTGCCGACCCTTCGCGTCGAATGCTCGACGTTTCATGAGATTGTCTCTATATTGTGTACCACTACACTTTTGTAGCCAACGGTAACAGCCGAATAGGCACAACAGACCGAGCGAGGTGTACGTGCCGACAAACATTGTCAGCAACGTCCCATGGTCACGCTCGACGCGCTTCGCGGGCGGCGGCGGCGGCGATGGCGGTGGTGGCGGTGGTGCCGGACCAGTGCTAAGCGCACTGGTAGATTTCAACACTACGGGGTAGTAATTATCGTACCGATCAACGACCACGACAAACACGTTGAACTCATATCCATAGCCAATCGAAATAGTCCAAGACACGTCAGTGCCCGCTTGCGTAATATTGATCGAACCACTCTTAAACGGCGATGGAGTTCCGGCCGGAGGGTTCAGAATTTGCGTCGTCGTCCACTGCATTTGCGTGTCAGTGTCCAAGACGTAAAAGGCCTCGCCGATTTCGTTCGAATTGACGATAATTTTCAAACTCGTCCCTTGCAGCACGGCGTCAAACGTCGCCGCGGGCGCAATGTCGTCGATGAGATTAATGTCAATCACCGTTGTGGACGACATCATGTTCTGCAAATCGTCTTCAGCCACGATAAAAATAACAAGCTCCGCGCCTTCGTTAAAGCCCGAAATCGTGCGCGTCGATTTGCTGCCGTTAGCGACGTCCAAGCTCCCAAAGGCGCGCAGAAACGCAACGCTCGGCAACGACGTTTGCGTCTTCAACACCGCTCCGCTCGGCATGGCCACCGCCGCTGCGCGATCGTACACAGCATAATACGCCACGCCGGCTTCTGAAAGCTCTACTTCTAGATCGAATGACGTCTGTTGAACGTTCTTGATCGCTGGTGACCCAACCACGTATCTCGGCGCATCAACCTCTGGCGTCGGCGGTGGCGAAGGCGGCGGAGATGGGGATGGAGGCTGCGCCACAGCTGGCGGTGGCGGCGGCGGAGAAGGGTTCGGCGGGGGCGGGGGAGATGGCGACGACGGTGGACTCGGCGCGGTGTCAACATTAGCGCTCGTCGGTGCCGCGGGCTTGTTCCCATGACGATCCTTGGTGACGTAGTACGCCGTGTACTCGCCGCCGTAATTCAACGCCACCGACCCCGTCGTCACCAACGTCTGTGGTCGACCTTTTGCTAAATACGCCGACCCTTTCGCGAGCGCAGGCGTACCGTCGTTTTGCAATCCAGCGACAACTTGCTGTACGGTCGGTGCGGTCGACCCGCGCAATTGCAACACGTAATAAAACGTCCCGTCTTCGTCGCCCAACGCCACCGTCATGGCAATTTCAGTCCCCCTAGCCTCGTGCGTAAACGACGACACCACTGGCGCGGTACCATCCGCAGTCATCACCGATTGTGTCTGCACCGTCGATTGCAACGTCGGCGTGGCGCCAGAACTTTCACTCACGACGCTCAACACGTACGCGCGATTCTCCAACAATCCACGCACCGTCGCGCTCGCCGCCACTCCCGCCAACGTCACACTAAAACTCCCACTCGCCGCCACGGGCGCCCCACTAGGATCCACCCCACCTTTCACATTCGCCGCACTCAACACCGTCGTCGTCGGCGACTGTCGAACGACGTAATACACCGTCCCGGGCGCGTCCAACGCGTGCTCGACGTCAAATCCATCCGTCGTCGCCGCGCGCGCGCGAGGATACCCCGCCACATCATTCGGCACCGCTTGCAACAACCCCCGACCTCGACCGACGCGCTCGCGCTCGCCATCACCAGTCGCGTCGCGCCACCGACGCGTCACCCACGATGCCGATGCCGCGGTCCCAACGACCGCATCGGCATCGCCCAGCGCATCCACGGCGCGCGCCACCGCGGCGACGACGTACACGACCACCGCGATGACGACGTACGCGCGGTGACGACGCGCGTGCGTCATCGTCCGTCGTCGTCGCGTCGGCGTCGGCGTCGGCGTCGGCGTCGTCGAGTGCGCGCGAGCGTGCAGTGCGTCAGGCGCGGGCCGCGGGCGTGGCGTCGTGTGACGCCACCAATGTAAATATCCGTGGTGGACATGTGCCACGTGGCGTGTTCTATAGTATGCCACGCCATCGTCTGCGTCCCGCCGCGTCGCGGTCGCGTCACACGCCGCCGCCGCCGCCGCCGTGGCCGAGATGGTCGATCGCGCGCGATGTCGACGATCGCGTCGCTCGCGCGCGTGGTTGGCGGCGTTCGTCGTCGTGGTCGCGTTCGCGTCGGCGTCGCGCGTCGTTCGCGGGGGAGACGACGACGATGACGACGATGGGACGGACTATGCGCGCGCGTTCGCGGGGGCGACGACGATCACGGGTCCGGGCGTGATCAGCGGGGATTTAGGCGTGAGTGAATCGTCGAATGAGATCTGGTACAAGTACGCGATACCGAATGGGACGATGTCGGCGGATGTGGTGATTGAGATTCGACGCTCGAGTGGGATTCCGACGCTGAGCGTGACGACGGAGGCTGAGGTGGCGCGCGTGAGCGGGGGGTATCGAGTGTCTGGGGCGGCCAAGCCCACGTGGGGGGATTTCCCACGCGCGGAGTCGTTGAATAATGGTGAGTACGACGAGCATGGGTATTACGCGGATTATAAGTCGATTAAATTGTCCGGGGCGCGAGGCGGGGAGTACTATTTGAGGGTGCAAAACTTGCACTTGGTGAATATGCTAACGCGAGCGACAGTGTATTCGGCTCGGGGGAGGTATGAATTGTCGGTGCGGTCGACGAGTGATGGCACGACACAGGCACCGTTGTGTGCGTGGGATTGTTCTGGGTATGGGACGTGCGAGATTACCGGTGTGGCGTCTGACAACACGGCTTGTAAGTGCTCGGATGGGACAAACGACGACGGCTTTACGTACATGTGCGGGAGCGCATGTCGAGACACGTGCTTTGAATACAGTCCCGAGGAGGCGGGTAACTTGAGAGATCTTAGGGTGTCGCCGGGAAAGTATATTACGATAAATTACGATGTTTGGAATCGAATTTATGAAGTTAGTAGGCGCGGGATGGACGTACAATTCACGTGGCGATACGGCGGCGATCCCATGGTGTTAATCAAGGCGGGTAAAGCGCCGACGCTTATCGATTATGACTATCGGTACATTGATTTGCAAATAGGGGTGAACATCATTAGCGTCGCATCGCGCGATATGACCCGTGGGCAAGAATATTACATCGCCGTGTACAATCGAAACTTTGGCACGAGCAGCGACTTGTCGTTCAACTTGTTTCTCTCATCGGGTCCACGATGGAAAGACATGAACTCTCCAACCGTCGCATCGTTGGCAGTCATCGCATTTATATCAATGAGCTTCTGTTTGCTTTTGTCGGTGATTAAGCGATACATCCACCGACGCTTTGTTTCCAATTTGCGAGCCCAACGAGTGGCACAGCAGTTGCAAGACGCGCACGGTAATGGTCGACAACAGGGCATGGGTGCAACTCCTGCGGACGTCATATCTTCTATACCGATCGTTGAATTCAAGAATGCCGATCCGGATGGGCTTTTTGCCGAAGGTCAAGACACGTGCTGCACGATTTGTTTAGAAGACTACGCGCACGGAGACCAACTTCGACGATTTCCGGCGTGCAAGCACATGTTCCATCAAGAGTGTGCAGACTTGTGGCTTCAATCAAGTCACACGTGTCCAAACTGTCGCGCATGCGTCGTTTCTGACGACGAACACGGTCAAGCTCCTTCTGTGTCTACCCATAGTGCGCGGCAAAGCGCGGTGGAGCTCACTCACATGGCGCAGTATGGTGGCTCGTTTGCGCAAATGCGACTTCAACAACTCGAATCCGAGCCGAGAGCGAACAATCCATTCGGTATTCCAGCGCGCACACAGCGTAGCGGTGCCGAAGGCGACGTCGGCTTACCTATTATATAAGGTCAGCTGTTCCACTTTTGTTTATTTTACCAAGTTATTAGTATTTAGCGCGTAACCCAGAACGAGAAACGTTTTGGCAACAATTTTGTACAATTAAAAAATTACGAACTGCATATCACATTCCCATTGCTTGACGTCTTCATATATGCGTCTAGGTGCTCGATTCAACATCATCGCGACATAGTCATGCTCCGAAAAGTTCTTCGTAATCGATCCATGATGATCCACTGAGACGAAACTTTTTTCTTCTTTGCTTTGCTCGTGGTTTCGTCTCCCTCATCTGCGAGCCATGGATGACGCGCGACCTCGCGAAGCGTGAGGCGCTTTCCTGGATCTGGATTGAGCATGCGCAGTATCAAATCTTCTACTTGCGGCGAAACGTTGCACGTAATTGGTGCGATGCGTCCATTCATGATGTTGCGTAACGTCATCTTTACGTTGTTTGGATGCTGAGCATCTTGAAATGGATACTTGCCCGTGAGCATGATGTACAGCATACACGCCGACGACCACACATCGCACGCCTTTGCATCATATTTACTCGTTTTGAGCTCGCCATCTTGACTGATGAGTTCTGGAGACATGTAATCAGGCGTGCCGATCCCCCGAGTTTTTGCCGACTCGAGCGATTTGGCTAAACCAAAGTCAATGAGCTTCAAACGTCCATCAGAGATGATGGCATTTTCAGGCTTGATATCGCGGTGGCAAAATCCTTGTGCGTGTATCGTTTGGATCGCATGTACGAGCTGCGAGAATAAATTTCGTGCGAGATTTTCCCGCAAATATCCTCCATTCTCGTTGATGAAATCGAGCACGTCGCTTCCTCGCACAAACTCCCAAACCAAAATCAATAAATCCCCGTGATTCACCACATTCATCAACCGACACAGCGAATTATTCTTTTTATCACTCAACTTTGTCGCGTATTTGATCTCGCGCTTCACCGCGCCCAGAGGCACGCGCACCTTTGCATCCGCGCCCGTATCGATAACTTTCAACGCGTCATCCAAGGACAACGCGCGGTCGACACCTCGATAGACAATCGCCGTGCCCCCGCGATTAATCTCCTCCAAAACTTCATACCGACCGTTGCCAACCACCGTTCCTCGTGCAATCTCGGTACTCATGCGAAACTTTGTTGCGTATTTTAAACGTGTGCGTGCGTCAATGAATGGCGTTCGCGTAGCCGACGCTTCGCGTCTCGATCGTATCGCTCTATGGATGCTTTATTACAACAACGTCGCAACGACGCACGTATCTCTCTAGCAGAGATGCTAACTCTAACTGGTGACTTCAATGACGTCTTTGCCGTAGTCTGACGCTTTCGGACGCGGCAGCGTGAGCGTCTTGGACCAAAATCGCATCAACGCCTCCGCCTCGGGCTGGCTCTTCACCATGGCGTGCTCTTTATCAAATTCGTGCACTTCGGCGCCACATCCGGGATTTCGTCGCACGAGCGCCGCCGCAGTCTCACGCACGCGTTCAGCTGGAACGACTTCATCGCGCGTGCCCGCGATCAATATCACTGGCGTCGGCGCCTCATCGCACTTTTTGTACGACGCCGGCTCGAGCGCCGCCGCCGCGACGACGGCGCACCCGCCCAAACGTTCAGTGCCCGTCATACGCGCCGCCACGTCGAGCGCCACAGTGCCTCCGTCCGAAAATCCAAACAAATGCACGCGGTTGAGATCCCATCCGCGCTCATCACGCAACTTGCGCAGCGCGCGCCGAACCGCCGACGACGCGTGGGCTAATTGCGACGCGCGCGTCGGCGCATCCGCGCCCTCCAATTCCGACACCATCCACCGCCGTTCGTCGAGCTCGTCCGACTTTGGTCGCCCCGGTCGTCCATGCTCGTCGAGTGTGCCCCCTAACGACCACATGCACGTGAGCGGTAGATTCAACATCCTTCCAAACTTGGCAAAGTTGAAGTGCTCGTCGCAATCGCCGTGCAGCATGACGAAGATGTTTTGCACCACCTCACACGGCTCGCCGGGCGTCCACGACGGGAAGCAGAAGAACTTCGCCAACGCCGCGTCGTAATCGCCATCGCACGGCGCGCATCGCACGGCGTTCCCGCGGCTCGCGGCGGCGGTGCCGTTGAGAAATCCGCGACGCATTGTGGCGCGAGTCGGCACTGTGTGACGCGCGCGACGATGTCTTCGTCGACGGGCACACCAGCACGGAACGGCGACGCGCGCGACGACGACGACGCGCGCGACGACGGCGGGCGAGATGCGTCGGCGTCGGCGTCTGCGTACGCGTACGACCGCTCGGCGTATTACCCGCCGTCGAGTCGCGAGAGCGATGATGCGTCGTTGAATCCATTCCTATTGCGACCACCGCCGACGAGGACGTCGACGACGACGCGAGGGGAGGATAAGGTGGAGGGCGTGGCGATGGGGACGCCGACCCCGAGTGGGGGGTTCGCGGTGGCCGCGGGTGCGCCGCGGCTGGTGGTGCAGAGCGCGACGATGTACGACTCGCCACCCGCGGCGGGGATTCCAGTGTCGCCGGGACGCGCGGGTGCGGGCGTGGATGGTGGTGGTTTCGGCGCGCGAACGACGATATTTGCCACGCCGCGAGGTTTGTTCGCGTTCGCGGCGCCGAATTTTGATGACCCGGCGTCGCGCGAGGCGATGGAGCACGAATTCGCGCGCGAACTCGGAACGCCAGAGAGCGAGTTACCGGCGGATTTAGAACTCTTCATCATGGCTCGACAATTGAGTAGGATCGTGAGATTGTTTGCATTGATTGATATTGTGATGTGCGTGTTGAATGCGATCTCAGGCAGCTCGTATTTTGCGGCTCTTATACTCGGCCCACTAGGCGGCTTCTCGGGCGCCAAGTTGTACTCCGCGCCCCTCGTCGTGTGGTACTTGGTATTTTGCTTGCTCACTATTGGGTTGAGAATGTGGGATTTCATCGAAACGAGCGATATGACCCTGCGCGTGCTCGCATTCATCATCATCATGCTTGAGCTTTACATTTCTCGCGTGGTGGTGCGATTTTATGCCGTCTTGAAACAGATTCCGGCGGAGGGACTAGTGTTGCTCAGACAGCTTGACCTCGCATCGAGGGTGATGCCGGTGCAACCGGCACACTATTAAATGATGCCAGTACAATAATACAACCGGCAGACTATTAGATTGATTGTAGCGCTTTGTTTGTAGTATGATATTGTACACATGCTATGGATTCTTGTCTATTTAAGGGAAAGGGCGCGTCGACGGCGGCGGCATCAGCTGACGACGATTGATTTTCTGTTGAGCGACTTCCAAAATGCCTTGACTTCACTCTGCGCGTTTGGTCGACCAACGGTACCGCAAAAGTTTTTCTCATCACGCCCGCTCGGCACCGCACACGAGCACGCTTGAATTTTCCGAACGCGTCGCAGCACAAACCAACTTCTCGGCGTGGGCGTGTGCGGCACAAAATCGCTCGACGTCGCCGCCGGCGACAAAGTTTCATCTACACTCGCCGTGGCCACTAATTTCATGTACGCGTCGTCATCAGGCGCCCATCCATGCGCACAAAACGTGTCAAGCCACCAACGTCTAGTCTTATACACGGCTCGTTCGTCGCCTGCGATTGACGATGCAACTCTACCATTCAACGTCGCGTGCGCGGCGAAAATCCACGTCGCGCCAATCTTCGCCACACGTGTCGCCTCGTTCACCACTGGATCCACATTTGACGCAGTCTGCGTGACGTGAATCTTACCGAACGGCTCGAACGCAACAAGAAAATCAAAGTGTCCAGTTTTATACGGCAATTTTGTCAGCTCTGCTACGGTTGCCTCGCCGCGCGCCAACAACTCAGCGGCGAAACCTTTCATGCTCCCGAGCCTTGGATCGACACCCACGAGGTTCACTCCACGCGCGCGCGCGTCGCGCACAAACTGTCCTCCACCACTCGCGAGCTCGAGACCATGCGCATTCGACTTCAACGCTCCGATGCCCTCGACAACGTCTCCAAACGCTCGACAATACTCGCACGCGCGCGCCTCAGCCTCTTCCCTCGACATTCGTCGCACGAACGCCTCATCTTCATCGCCGTACACGTACTTTAACGACTGCACCCAAGCCGATTTAATGTATCCATCGGGCGCGGGCGGTGCGAACCGCCGGATGCCCTCGGCGTCGACAAAGCTCGAACTCGCATGGTTAAAAAGCTTTAAATCTTTACACAAGAACGCGACGACGGCGATGGACGCGACCGCCGCGCGCACCGCGCGACCGACTAGACGACGCGGTGGCGACGCGTTCGCATTGTTTCGCAGCGTCGCCGGCGCCATGCCCTCGGCGCGCGCGACGACGAGTGACGTCGACTGTTGAGTCGCCACTTCACACCTCGAGCATGGCGCCGACGACGCCTCCGCGCCTGGATTTCCGCACCGCGGTATTTACCGCGTGCGCGCTCGCGACGTGCACGTGCGGGTCGTTGGCTGTGTTCGGGGCGCTCATTCCCGGCCGTGCGCGCGAGTACGTCGCGGTGTTAACGTCGGTCGCGTGCTACGCGAGCATGATTGCATTCGCCTACCGCATCGCGTACACGATGAAGACGCGCGCACCGCGCGATGTGGCGACGATGAAGACCATGATGGTTGAAATCACGCAGACGAATGGGTTTCAGATGATTGTGTACTGCGCCATCGGTGTGCTTGGGATGAAACGACGGCGTGGGGCGAACGCTCCAGCGCTCGCGCCGTTGATTCTGTTGAGCTTTTATCAGCTCGCGGCGACGGCGCACAAGTTTTTCGAACGCGACGGTCGAGGGTACTGGTCGAAACTTGGGTTTTCGCGAGCGTTTGCCACGGCTCAGGCGAATATGGAGCTCGCGTTGGCGATGTGTGCGACGATGGAAATCAGTCTGTTGACGCCGATGTTGTTGGACTTTCTGAGCAAGGAGCACCGGTCAGTTTCGCGAGTGTTGGCGTACGTGCAGTTTTTACGCACGCGCTATCACTGCCAGGATAACACGATATATCGAATTAAATTTACCGCGCATAACACGGCGTATTATCATCGCGAAGTATGGTCGACGATGGATGAAAAGCTGTTTCAAAAGCTACCCGCGGCGGCGCGAGGTCGTTTGCAATTCATCGCGACGTGGTTCACTACCCCGAGATGATGAGCTACGGATTTGCGTGCGCACTCGTGTATCTCTATGTTCATATATGTTGATAGCGTTTGTTCTTGTGTTATTTATGTACCAGCTAGTTAATATCGAGGCGGCACGCGGCACGCGCCGATGTGCTCCTTGGCTTGTGCAAACCCAGGGAACATCGGATAATCCACGCTAATACCGTGCTGGTCGATGTCGACCAAGCCTGGCGTAACGTATTTACCAACCGTAAGTACCATACCACTCAAATCACTCAATTCGTACACGCTTTGTATCAAACCTTTACCGTACGTTTGACTTCCAACAACAGTGGCGCGACAGTTATCCTTGAGCGCGCCAGTTAAAATCTCACTCGCTGATGCACTTCGACCGTTGACGAACACCACGAGAGGGACGCTAGCATCAACTACTGGCTCCGCTTTCGATGTTGTGATAGCCTTGAGCTTGGTTGGGAGTTCGGATGAAGAACCGTTGCGTGCCGTTTTCGTCGCCGAAACCTCCGTGTCCCGTTTGACGCCGCCCGCGACAACTCGCCCCTCTGTGTACGCAATCGTGCTCTCGGCGGGTAAGAATAATCTAGCAATCTCCACACCAGCTTGCACTAAGCCCCCTGGGTTGTCTCGCAAATCTAAAATATACGCATCTGCGCCCTGCGCGCGCAGCTCTTGCACCGCCTTGGCGACGTCGCGTTCGGCGAGCGAATTAAACTCTCGCAATCTAATATACCCAACGTGGCCACCTTCTAAACGCATACTCACCGGACTCGAGGGTGGGGCAAACCCATCCGCGCGCTTCAACTTCATCACACGCGGCGCGTCCTCGCCCGCACGCGAAATCGTCAATTCCACGTTTGCGCCCTCCGCCTCTTGAATGAGCGACGACACCGCAAACGCGCTCTTGCCCTTCACGTCTTCCCCATTCACGGCGACAATGGTATCATCCTGCACCACCCCAGCTTTCATCGCACTCGAATCAAGTACTAATCCTAAAACTTTCACGCGATCCGGATTCTCGGCGTCTTCGGATATATTCAACCCGACGCCCGTGATGTCGTACTTCAACATCGACGTAAACCTCTCCGGCTCGATGAAGCGCGTAAATCGATCCCCCAACGTCCCTAACATATCCTTAATCATATCATACGCCTCTTCGCGCGTCTTTGGTGGATTCTCTTCGTGTTCACGTTTGATCGCTTCCCAAGCCGCGCGATCAAACCCATCTAATTCCGACTTGCGCGCCGGAAGAAAGTTGTCAAAGACGAGTCCCCACGCCTCCTCCAGCACCTGCGCGTCTGTCACCACCTCCGTCGATGTCTCGCCGTCGCCCTCGCCCGACCCGCCGCCGTCACCCGACGACGCGTCGGGTGCGTCAGCGACGAACGCCATCGGCATCAACACGCCCGCATCCGTAGCGGCGTCGCGCGCGAGCGCCAACGGCGTCGAGCTCGCGAGCGCGCCGAGCGCGAGCGCGCACGCCAAGCTCGCAGCTTTCGCGCGCGACGTCGCCATCATCGGCGACATACGCGCGAGGAACGACGACGACAACAACAACGGTTTCGACGCCGAGGACGACGACGATGGCTTTGGCGCGCGCTCCGGCGCGTCGCCGCGCGAGGATGTTGATGACGAACGAACGATGACGGTGCGAGACGCTCCACCGCTCAAAGCGCCGCGGCGCGCGGACGCGCACGGCGCGCGCGGACGCGCCACCGACGACGACGACGACGACGACGACATCGCGCGGTACTCCAGCCAGTGTCGCATCGCGCCTCGTGCGCGCGACGACGACGACGGCGGCGGCGGCGGCGATGAGTGGCGACTACACTCGGCTGCTGCTGGTCGCCACTGGTCGTCGCACCACTCGTGCGCGCGCCGCGATGATGCCACGCGCGGCGACGTGCGCGAGGATATTCACCGCGCTCGTCCTTCTCGGATGCCCGCTGTGCGTGATTAAGTCGTCGAACAGGGCGTACACCGCGGTCGACGGCGTGGCGGCGTTGACGTTTACGAAGCACTCCAACCCGGCGGAGTGGATGCTGACGACGCTGAACGCGCTGTACTATCCTCACGCTCTCGTGCGCGAGTGCGTGCGATTGGCGCGGTGTGCGGTGTCGCCATCGACGTGCGAGGGAGGGGCGTCGTTCGTGACGCCGGCGTTTGATTACGCTACGGTTGGTGGACAGATTGCCACGACGTCGCGCGAATTGACGAGCGCGTTTGGCGACCAAGCTTTTAAGGAATTTTGCGTCGGATGCGTGTTTGCGTTATTTGGCGCGTTGAAGTTTACACTAAATGGTGACATTGGGGCATTTGGCATGCTCTCGGCGGTGGCGGTGACGTATTCAACGCTTTCGCACGAAGGCGTGGACGCAAACTTGCCTCCGCTGACATGGGTTGCCACCTTCTTCGGTCTGTTTTCGAGCGGAATACTTGGGAACGCTCGATTGAAACAAGATTAAAGAAGCACAATTACACTAGGTGTTGAACGGGTTGCTGCATTGAATGGAGCTGACGCATTGAATACAAAGTATTTTACATTTCATCACAACGAGCCGCGTCGACGCATCTAAATTTTTCTATCGTCTCGCCATTTGAAAAACCCGCAGTCGCACTCACGATTCGTTCGCGGACCAGCTGGCCGGGGGCAGCAGAAGAACACTCTGCCAAAATTCGGGTTGTCTTTTTGCTTCACGGTGCGAATCTTGCATGATTCGTTATGACCTCGACACTTCGGTGGGGCCATTTTGGCAAACGTATTCGACCACGCTGACCGCGCATCTTCAGCGCTCATTGCGTGTTGGTCTGTTGCTTTCTTCGCCGTGCTCGCGGGCGATTGCTTCGTCTCTGACGTCTGTGTCGTTATCGGTGTCGCCTCTACCGGTGGTTTTGGATTTTTGACGGCGAAAAAATCGCGAATGGATTTTTCCAGCGGAGCCTTGCGTTTCGCTGGAGCCTTGACTGACGAAGCCGACGCCTTGGTGCGCAATGGTACGGCTAAATAGTCCGGTTCGCGTCCGTTCCCGCTCGCCAAGCTGAATATTTCGTCTACTTTTGATTGTCTACCAGGATAGAGCATCGAACATGCAAGTGCTGGCGTGGGTTGACTCGCGTTAAACGTCGGCCACGCGTCGCGCGAGAATGAACAAAACACTGGCGCGTGGTCGCTTCCGTGATGTGATTGCGCGACGCCAACCGCTCGCACGTACTTCACAAACGCATCATCCATAAGGAAGTAGTCTATTCTCGACCCGTAATTGTTTAATTGAGCACCACTCGCGACGTTCCAGCACGTAAAGGCATCATTGACGTGTGGATGCGCCGCGCGAAAGACGTCGGTTAAATGACTGTCGAGCTGCTCGTGCAACCATTCGCGGCTCGGATTCACACTAATCGGCACGCTCGAAGGTACGCCCGCGCGATCGCGCTGCGCACATGGCGCAATATTCCAATCTCCACACAAGACCACGTGTCGTCCGCGCTTGATGAGCGCTTGATATCGCGTCGCAAGCGCCGACAAGAAGTCAGCCTTGAAAAGCGCGCGTTCGGCAACCTTTTCGTCCATCGTCGCATCACCGAACACCGCGGGCACATACACCGTGCACAACACGAAAGTTCCAAAATCAATCCAAAGCGCACGTCCTTCGCTATCGAGTTCCTTCTGTCGCGCCACATCGTGCGCAAACGGCGCGTCTTCGCCGACGGCAAAAACCAACCGCGACGCGGTTTTGTTGTCTACGCGCCCGCGACGGCTCCCGCACACTCCTTCTTCGATCGCCACCGGTCGCAGTCGCGACGTGCGCCAATAAATAGCGACCCCAGCGTAACTATCCTTCCCTTTGGCGTCGCACACCGAGTGCGCGCTGTCCCATGCGTCCTCTACGCGCCCGACGCTCGCGACGTCGAGCTTCGTAAGCTTTGTCTCTTGCACGCACACGACGTCGACGTCACCGAGCGCGCGCAAGAACGCATCGAGAGAGCCGTAGCCGAGCGCGCGACGAACACCATGCTGATCGGCGCACGCGCTCGTCGCGTCCGCGCGCCGTTCGCACAGGTTTTTAAGCCCGCGCAAACCAACGTTAAAGGAGCAGAGCGTGGCTCGCGACGACGACGACGTCGTCGATGGGACGTTCTCGTCGCCTTCGGGGCGCGGGAACGCATCGGTAGTGTACGGGTCTACGTCAACGAGGCGGACGTCGCGCAGCATGGCGACGTCCGCTCTCGCGTCGACGACTGAGGCGAGCGAGGCGGTGAGCTGTGGTGCTCAGTTTTGCGCAGCGGTTGTTACAAGACTAGTTTTACCCAAGGCATGTCGCTATTTTCGGCGTTTTCTACCAACGCAAACGTGACATCCGCCGTGGGCACGGAGAGTGACAGCTGCTGTAAGTTGCGCTGGGTACTGGAATCGGATAAGATCAAATGTGTCGAACGTAGACGCGACGCGATGCGCGTGCCGCTCCCGATGGGTGGCTCGGGAACGTTCACCCGAACATCTTTACACATGAGTTTCATGATTTGCATCACCGTGCCCATGTCTACCGTAGTCGTTCCAGCCATTTGAAGTGATTTTACCAATGCCACGAGGAACATGCGCTCATAGAAGCTCGCGGCGTGAATCAATTTCATATGCGGGCCATCAAACATTTCACTCTGCGCCTGTCGCACGTCCTCCATGGTGACCTTTTCCGTACGAGCCTTGGCGCGCGCAGCAGCACCTTCGGCGCTCGTATCTCCTGGCGTCGCCGAAGTGATCTTCTCAACGTTAATTCTTGCCTCGGCGACTTCCGCAGCTCGACGCGCGAGCTCGAGAGCGCGACGGGCGTCGCCATTAACCGAAGCCACCTTTCTGCAAATCAAATCCAACGTTGATGGCGCGTACGCATCGCTACATCCTTCCAAGCTCTCCAAACGAGACGTCACAATCTTCTTCAGTTGCTCCCATGAATAGGGCGCGAATGCCACGCGGTTACTTCCTAAACGAGACGCAATTCTCGGTAACAAACGCTCGGGAACATCGAGTGTATTTGCGATGCCGATGACGACGAGTCGACTCTTCTTGTGCGTCGGCCACTCAAAGATATTGTACAAAACTTCTTGCTTACGCGTCACCAATAAATCCAATTCATCGAGAATCAATACCGTCACTCGGCCATCGCTGCCTTTGCCTTCTTTAAATCGCTTATCTAACACGATGTTGCCCTTCTCCGGGCTAAACTTTTGCCCCATCAACTCTTCGGCAATTGTGCTGTACGCGTGCTTGGGCGTTTGCAAACGCAACGCGTTCAATTCTACGTGATTAAACTTTGGAATCAAACCATTACGTGCCTGTGAGCGCAGTACGCGAATGATTTCCCGCACCGTCGCAGTTTTACCCGTACCCGGAACGCCAGAAATGTACAAGCACTTCCCCATGCTGTTTGGACGTATGATGGACTCGTGCACAAAGTCATAAATTTGCTTGCGCTCGACTTCACGACAAGGAAGCGATGCTGGAGTTGATGCGAGCGAAAGTACAGCGCGAACACCACCGAGTACTGTGGATGGATGACGCCGCGCGCGACCTAAGGCGCTACTACCCATGCCGGCAATTTCTAACTGGGCCGCCGCGTCTTCGGCGCGTCGGCGCGCGGTGAGCGCCGCGAGTCTACCCTTTATCGCCTTTTTGTTGCTTGACGACTTCTTGCTATCATTCCATTCATGACCGTCGTCCTTGTCGTTTTTCCAATCAATTTCTTGGTCGAATCGTTCGTCATCGCTAAATTCTTCATCATCATCCCATTCGCCGCGACGTTTGAAGCGCTGAAACGCCGCGTCATACGTGTACTCGCAAACGTATGCATCTGGGCCTTCTTCGTCGCGAAACTCTTGCGGCGTACACACTCGTGCCACGCGAAACAGACAGTCTACTGGATTAATGTCAACAGTGTGCGTCAAGAATACTTCTCGTCTGTGCTGAATTGGTTGACGTCCCATGTGCGTCTCCTCTGGCAAGGCGTACCAACGACCCGCAAATTGATACTCTCCATTTTCTTCCCAGATGTGTTCGATGCGCGCCAAATGAAGGCGCCCAGCCATGAATTCCGTACACGCCGTGCGCGCCGTGCTCGCTGCAGATGGCACGGCCATCGACGCGTCGCCCCCGCGCGTACATAGTGGACAGTCCCAATCGCTTTCTGGCACCTCTGTCAATGGCGGTTTTAAGCACGACATATGCCAACCACGCAAGCACGTATCGCATTCAAGCATGATACGATCGGGCTCGGGCGCTTCGCCACACTTCGTGCAAGGCACATCCTCGTCCTCGTCGAAATCTTCCGTGTTATCGCTCACCACATACACCGAGTCGCCGACGGAGAAAATCACGCCTTCCAAATTTACCATTTTCCAATACTTGCGCTTCGGCACAGCCGCAGCTGCAGCCGCAGCCGTAGCCTTCTTACCTTTGGTCGGTTTTGCATTCTCGGGGGCGACGATAAGCGCCGTCGTGGACGTCGTCGTCGTCGATTTCGCCTGTGCCTTGGCCGCCTTGGCCGCCCTCGCCGCCGCGAGAGCCGCCGACGCGCCAGACGCTTTCCCAGCCTTACCCTTTTTTTCATTCGCCTTTGCTGATGCCGCCTCCGTGGCAGCCACGTGTGCGGCTTTACTTTTTTCCCGTGCCGCCAATACCGCCGCGAACGCCTTGCCCAGAATCTTTGGTTTCTTCTTCTTCTTTGCCTCTATCGTCGTCGTCGCAGCAGCATCCCCTCGCGTGCGCTTCACCGGTCGTTCCCCATCCTCCGTCGCATACGTACGCAATTTTGGCTTCGTCACGCCTCCGTCACCGCGCCCGTTCGCGCCATTCGTCGCATTCGTGCGCGTCGACGCTCGCGTTCGTCGTCCACTCATCGTGATTTCTTTCGAACCAATCACCTTCGACTCTTCGCGCGTCTACGCGCCGCGTCTACGCCCGCGCGCGCGCCTCTCGCACTCCCCACGCACCTCGCGCGTCCTCGCGCGTCTCTCCCGACGTCCCGCGCGCGTCAATGACCGCGACCGCGTCGCACACTGCGGACAACTTTTTAAAAGTTTAAACGACAGACGACGACGCGATGACGACGACGTTGGCGTCGCGCGCGGCGGTGTCGATCTCGCACGCGCGTAGCGACGGGTGGTGGTGTCGTCGGCGATATCGCGCTTCTGGCGCGCGCGCGGGCGCGCGTTCGACGACGACGACGAGGGCGGCGACGTTTGGTTCGCGGACAGAAGATGACCAGCGCCATGGTGTTGTCGACGACGACGACGACGACGACGACGGTGATGATGCGTTACTAGGGGTAATAACGAACGCGTGTGCTCGCGTCGGACGCACGCGTGAAGACGCATACGTCGTGCTCGAGGCGTTGCGTGCGCAGTGGTACGACGACGTGGACGCGGTGCGCGCGTTGACGAGCGACGAGGCGCGCGCGTGCGGCGTTCCTGCGCGGTTATGGACCGCGATGCGCGCGGTGATGGATGAGGATGTTATGGATTCTACTGATTTTCGTGGTGCGGATGGATCGATGTCGACGTCGACATCGATGTCACACGCGGAGGACGGTTGGATTGGCGGCGAGTTGCCGAGCGGAGACGCGCGGGTGCCTGTATTGCTGAAACCAGTCACCGCAATGGCGTTGGCGGATGTGCGCGTGACGACACGGAAGCGACTCAAACCATATGGGTTGCGTGGGGACGAAGTGACGAAGGAATTAGAACAGGATATTGATCGAATGGTGCGAGATTTGACGCAACGACGCGTCGGCGGCGGACGAGCGCCAGTTCGACCGCGAACAGCAATGAATCACGCCGCGGTGGCATACCAGTTTCTCGGGTGGCTCTGTCGTGAATCGCAACATCGTTCACAATTTGCCACTGTCACGGACGAGGGCAAGGTGTTGTTGAAGCCTGGGGTGTCTATTAAAGACGCGTTTCCGAGCGCGGATTCGCAAGGCGCCAAGTACGCGATTGCATACGTTCAATGGCTCGCCGACGAACGCAAAATCAAATCCACCACGGAAGATTTTCAACTCCGCTCATTGGTTGCGTTGGCAAAATGGGTCACCGGTCACGTCGAAGACGAACTCGCGCCCGCAGTTGTGCAAGAGCTCATACGCGTGCAGCGAAGCGCGAGAGAGCGCGCCAAAAATGCGCCGCACGCGGCGGACGATAAGCGCAAATGGCTCGAGTGGGATGACTATTTAACGCTCGTTGAGACGTTAAAGCTCGAGTGCGCACCGAATGATTGCGATGGTAAACCTCGAAGCGAGCGCGATGTCGCCATGAGCGTACAGAGATATTTATTATTTGCCATTTTGGCGTGCATTCCAGACAGACAGCGGACGCTGCGCGAACTTCAATTAGACAAGACGCTCATCAAGAACGCGCAAACTGGAGAGTGGATAGTGCGTCACGGCCCAGATGACTACAAAACTGGCTCGGCGTACGGCCAACGCCCGGCATTAGTCATCGACCAGCGCGTTTACCCCGCGCTCGAAGCGTGGCTTTCGACGCATCGCGCTCGGCTCGCTCCAGCGCACGATTTCTGCTTCACTCGCCCCAACGGCTCGCCCTGGACCGTGAGCGAACTCAGTCGAACATTTTCTCGCACCGCATTACGCATCACGGGTCAAAAGACCAACCCTCACTTGATCCGGGACATGATTGTCACCCACGTGCGCGCCCAAGGCGTGGCGAGCGACGCCGAGCTCGAAGCGCTCGCCGCCCTCATGGGTCACTCCCCAGCCATGCAAAAGAGTACGTACGACCGACGCACGGCGCAGGACAAGATCAACCCCGCGGTTGGTCTCATGTCCACCATCAACCGTGCGAAAACACCCAAGCAGTAACCGCCGCTCTCCTTACACAGCTCCTAGACGCTTGCCTTGTACATACACGCCTCGTACACACGCACCACATGCTCGCATCGCGCGCTCCGGCGTGACGTTCTTTGTCTGTGTCTGTGCACCACTCGCCGACGCGACGAGTGCGGGTCGCGTGCGCGCGCGTGTTGCGAACACACCGCGTCGTCGAACACCGTCCCACGCATCCGTCCGTCGTCGCGCGTCGTCGTCGTCGTCGTCGTCGTCGCGTGTCGTCGTCGTCGTCGCGTGTCGTGTCCCACGCCGTCGTCGGTCGATCGCATTGGCATTCGCATTCGCGTCGCCAACCCGCGGTGCGAGGCGTCACGCGACGGTGCGTCGGAGCGACGACGAGGATAACCATGGTTGGCACGATGACGGACGCCGGCGTGCGATTCGCGGCGACGGTGCTCAAGGGATACGTCGTTGAGGTGACGATGAAGTCTGGGGCGGTGTACGAGGGCGTGTTCGGGTCGTGCTCTGGCGCGAATGGTGATGGTGCGTCGGCGACCATACACGCGGCGTGGCCGAAAAGATATGCGCGAGGGGATACTTCTGCCGAGGCCAAGGCGGCGGCGGCGAGCGCGGAGACGAGTGCGAATGGGTGGGCCAAGCGGACGAAGCCCGTGGATGAGATGGTTGTGGATTTCGCCGACGTCGAAAGCATTACGGCGAGAGATGTCGGTATGAGCGATCTCGCGGTCGGACCGAGTCGAATGAATGATGATTTTACTGATGGAGGTATTTCTCGAGGTGCGACTGGGGCAAATCGTGAACTCGTGGCGTGGCAACCTGAAGAGGGCGACGCACCCGGGTTGACGCTCGAAGAAGAAGCTGGCTTGGGCGGCAAACGTGGCGGCGGTGGCGGCGCTTGGGGTAAGAAACCTGGCGGTTCTAACGCACAATGGGATCAATTTTCAGCAAACAAGAAGTTGTTTGGCGTGGACACCAAGTTTGACGAATCTATGTACACCACAACGATTGACAAAACCAAGGGTGGAATTTCCGAAGCCGAAGCGGCGCGCATCGCGTACGAGATCCAAAACCAAATCAGCGACAATCCACACATGGCGGAAGAGCGTGGGCAGAAAGATCTCGCCGACTATGATGAGGAAGAGCGTTATTCTTCGGTACTGCCGAGCGCGGGGGTAGCGCCAACACCGAAGAATGCACCGCCGCCAAAGCCCGCTTGGGGTTCGGGCAAGGTGCCGAGCACCGTGGCGCAGCACGCCGATCAAAAGGCTGCTGCTGCTGCCGCGGCAACGTCCGCCCCAGCGCCCGAAGCAAAGGTGGATGTGAAGAAGTCAACGCTCAACCCGAACGCCAAGGCATTTTCCCTCAACGCCAAGGCTACGGAATTCGTGCCATCCTTCAAAAAGCCGGCGGCGCCCGTGGCGCCGCAGCAAGCCATGCCGCAAATGGTCATGTACCCTGGATACCCGCAAATGGGCGGTGCCATGATGTATATGCCACAAATGGGTATGGGCATGCCGCCGCAAATGCGTGGAATGATGCCGCAAATGCCTTACATGCCACAAGGTGCCGCGTACGTGCCTCAACAACAGCGTCCGCCAGCTCCTGGCGCTCAACCCGAAGGCGGCAAGTGATTCGCTCGCGCGCCCCATCACTGCACTCGGTGATGAGCACACAAAACGTTCGCGATAACAATAAAAACAATATCATCACCTTTTACGTAGTGCATTGTTGTTATACCACTCAAACCGACAAAAATCAAACCAATCAGCGCTTCCAACCAAAGTCAAATACCAACGCGTCACTCGTCGACGCGTGCGTGACGGATGATGTGTACCTCGTCTCTGCTCGCCGCGCGCGTGTCCGCACGTCTCGTGCGCGCATGTGCGCCCATCGCGCGCGGGCCATCACGCGCGTCAACGCATCGTCACGGCTACCGCGTGCGCTCCACCGATGCCGGCGTGCACGACTTGTCCTGCGCAGAGGACGACGGTGATGCGCCGTACGTCATCATGCGCCGCGTGCGCAACGCCGACGTCGGGTCGTTGAGCGACGTGTTGCTGTCCCTGGGCGCATCAAGCGTGAGCACGATCGATGCCGACCGAGGGAGCGATGAGGAGGAGGAAATCTTCTCTGCGAATACTTTTGAGGAGGAGTCGCGAGCCGAGGAAAAGACGCGCGTGTGGAAATCGTGTAATTTAGCGGCGTATTTCGATTCTCATGACGTCGCGCGCGATGTGATTGCGTCTGCGGAAGATATTTTAGGTTTGAAGCTTGATGTGGAGTACGCCACGGCCAAAGCGAATGATTGGGTTGAGGTCGTGAAGGATTCGTTTACGCCGACTAAGATTAGTGAAGGTTTGTTCATCGTTCCTTCGTGGTGTGAAGACGTAGATACGAGCGCGGTGAATATCGCGTTGGAGCCTGGTATAGCGTTCGGAACTGGTGAACATCCTACCACGAGACTTTGCCTGCGATGGTTGCAAGAGGTACTGAGAAAAGAGCCCGTAGACGTCGTCGTCGATTTCGGCTGCGGCTCTGGCGTTTTAGCGATTGGAGCTCTGCTTCTCGGTGCCAAGAATGCGGTTGGCGTCGATCTCGCCAAGCAAGCTGTGGTGAGTTCGATGGATAATGCCAAGTTGAACGGCGTCGAAGCCCGTCTAACGGTGTTTTGTGGAGATGGTACGGATGTAAACACTCCCGGGGCGAATGGTCAGGCTGACATTGTCGTGGCAAACATATTAATCGAACCCGTGTTGGGATTAGAAGAGCTCTTCGCCGGATACGTCAAGCCCGGTGGGCGTATTGCGTTGAGCGGTATATTATATGGTGAACAAAGCGAAAAAGTCGTGGCGCTTTACTCTAAGCACTTTGACGATATCGTTGTTGACCACGAAGGTGGGTGGGCGTGTATTTCTGGCACTCGAAACGCCGTCGATGTTGTACTCTAATTCTTCCATTGAACAAAAATGTGCATATTAATAAAACAAGCATATCTACAAAACTTTTCTCTAGTCAGAGAGCGCGCGCGCGCATGCGTTATTAAGATCCAGGCGTTTTCGCTCGGCCGCACACCTCTTCTCCGTCTTCTTCGCTTTCGTCGCCGAGTTGCAGCGCGTCAGACTGTGCGGCACCTTTTTGAATCGAAAGCGTCATTCCATGACTCACGCTAGGGGTTCCACCCATTCTATTAAACGTTCCAGGTTGATCCAGGTGAGATTCAATCGCAGTAGCGTGCGAAGGACTATCGTCGCGGCGAATGTGTGTACTGTCGAGCATGGCTAACGCGTCCATCGCGCCGCTGTCGCCGACAGCAGCGTAGGATGCGTACGCTCCCGCACCGCCAAATGCGCTCGACGTACCCGCACCAATCGCGCCGTCTGTTTCACCGAGTACTTCATCGGTGAGTCCTAAACCACCCGAAGCAACATAACCAGCATTCGGGTACGAAAATAATTGTCCGCCTTTCGCGCTAGAAGTCGTACCGCCCATCGCCATGGGCATTGTGCCCCAAGACACCCCTCCCGGAGCACCCATGAACGATGACGTGATACCGCTACGTCGCGGCATGCGAGAAGCGAGATCACGACGTTGTTTTACGTCACGAAGCTCGGCTGATAGGGTTGTATCTCCCGGGTTGGACTCCAGCGCCTTTTCCAAATCGCGAACCGCGGCGCCGAAGTCGCCCTCGGCGGCGGCGGCCAGAGCGCGCGCTTTCAAGGCTTGTGCAGCCGTGGGATCGCGCGCGAGTGCGCGTGATGCAAGTTCGCCTGCACGTACAGGGTCCGCGCGACGGAGTGCGCACGCGCTCGCTTCGAGTAAACAATCATTCTTGAGCGTAGACATGCGTTCAGGAAATCCATCTTCGGCGCTCCCAAACATTTCAATCTGATCAATGAATCTCAACGCGTGCCCGTACGCGCGCTCGGCAATCTCATATCTCTCTAATTGTTTGAGTGCGTCTGCACGCGCCTTGAGCGCGAGCGAAGCATCTGGGAGTTCCTCTCGAGGAACATCCCACGGTTCTTGCGCGTCCCAAACTGTCGATTTCGGCACGACGACCTCGCGCGACTCCACCTCTGTTCCACCACCTCCGCCCATCCCCACGCCTTCAACAGCCAGTAAGCTTCCTGCGGGTCTAACGTTCCCTCCTTCGACTTCTTCGCTGTTCCCAGGGCCATTATCGTCGCCATCGGTCATTCCAACTTCACCTTCCCCAAGCGATGTCGTCGTCAATCGTTGCGCCTCGGTGGAATCTTCCGGCTCTCCAGGCCGTCCGCTCGACACCCCTGCGGTGTTTGAATCGCCCGCACTGTCTGCCGGACGCGATCCATGCACAGCTGAGGATGAATACGCGCGTGCATCACCACCCGCCGTGCCTTCCGCGTGCGAGTTTTCCAACGAATGCGTCGGCGCCGGCGCCGCGCGATCAACCCCGCTCGTCACCGCCATGTTCGCTCCACCGTCATCCGTCGTCCTCGCCGCGGTAATTAACGATTCCGTTCGTGTTGGTCCGCCGTCGTGTGCCACCGCACGTTGCGGTGCGTCGTTACCGTCGCCGAAATCATCCTCCAACGTCGCCACTTCGAGCGCGGCGCCTCCGTCGTTCGCCATCGCTTCGTCCCCGTCGTCATCATTCACCGCCCACACGTGCCCACCCGCGCTAGATCTCGAACGCCCATCGACGTCTTCGTCATCATCCCCCACGCCCGACGTCGTCGCGCGTGCGACGCTCCGAGCGTGTCCGCCAACGTTGGCGCTGTCGATGTGCGTGTCATCGTCGTCGCTCGCCCCGTTCGTGCGCGCGTCCGCGGATTGCGACGCGACGAATGAATGTGGAGACATCACACACACGCGTGGTTAATCTTACGCGACGACGTGCGCGACGACGCACGCGCGCGTCGCGGTATGGCGCGCGTACTGGCGCGCTCGCATACACGAGTCAAAAGTTGACGGGCGCGTTTTACACGTTTTACACCGAGTCGTCGTTCTATTTTCATTTACACACATACATAGATATACATCACCACCGTCGTCGTCATCACCACCTGCCGTGGTCGTCGCTAGTATCACTCGCGGGCCGCGCGCCGCGGTTCGCGCTCAACGCGCGAGAACACCGCTCAACGCGCCGCCGAAGGGTCCGCGGGAAACCCCCCGCCCCAAGGCAACTTCGCCCGCAGCGGACTCATAGCCATATCAACATCCCCCGACGACATCGTCATCGACGACGCACTCGACCCATCCGTCATCGTCGTCATCGTCATCTTCGCCGTCGTCTCCGCCGTCGGGTTCGCCCGTTTCCCCGCGTCCTCGCCGCGCGCGTCCTCCCGCGCGCGCTTCACCCCAATCGCATCACCCGCACGACGCGCGTCGTGCGTCATGCGCGCATCACCACCACCACCACCACCACCACCACCGTCGTCGTCATCTCCCGCGCATGATTCGTACTCGCGCATCAACCGCGCGAGGTAGGCGTCGCCATCCTCCTCCATCATCGTCGCCACAATATGTCTCTATGTCCCTCTCTAGATATATATAGATAGATATATATATGTGGTTATCTACACACACTCTGTCGTCGTCGTCGTCGTCGTCGTCGTCGTCGCGGTGTCGTCGTCGCGCCCGTCCGCCGCGGTGTGCGTCGCGCGCGCGCACTGCGGCTGGACCGGCGACAACCTCGGACATTCGGCGTGCCTGCACCACAATATATTGTGGTGCGGGGCCCACACCTCTATGGCTCCATATAGGCCACACACCGAACCAAGGTCTCCTACTATCCATATATATATGTGTGTGTATGTATATAGGACTTCTCCCCTTACACTATATGCGACGACCTCCTCGCCCCCCATGGGCTTCGCTCGACGCCCTCCGCGCGCGACTTCGACGTCACACGACGACGACGACTTGGACGACGTCGACGACTTCGACTTCGACGACGATGAGCACGTGGGCGGACGACGACGATGGGTTACCTCCGCTGAAAGACGTGGCACCACCACCAGCGTGCGCGGTGACGACATCAACGGTGCCGGCACCGAAACCATCGACATCGACGGCGCCCGCGGGCAAGAGCGGCTACGTCCCGCCGCATCTTCGCGGGCGACAGGGGGGGGCGACGAGCGGGGGCGAGGGAGGGTTTGGTGCGTCACGCGATGCGACGCGCGTATGGTGGGATTTTGTGTGCGTGTGTTCGTCGCGCGTGTTGGCGATGGAGGGCGCGCGCGCGCGCGAAGCGCACGTCGGGGCGAACGCGCGTGTTGGCGAGGAGACGGCGGCGGCGATCGGGGCGTGTAAACCCTTGTCTGTCTGTCTGCGCGCGACGACGACGACGACGACGACGGTGGGGTGTCTCGCGGTTGTGTTGTTCGATGGCGTCTTCGTCCGTGGTGTGTTGGCGATGGTAGTGACGACGATGCGGATGCGCGACGGGCGTGTACGGGGAGGGTGGGGGTGTACGATGAGACGGCGCGGAGGATGAGTGACTGACGTAATTTTAATTTTTTAATCGTCTTCGCAGGCGGCGATCGCGGCGGCGATAGACGAGGAGGAGGCTGGGATCGAGATGATAGACCATCGAGTGGGGGTGGATGGGGTGGAGGCGGCGGTGGCCGTTCGTTCTCGCGTGGCGAGGATTACAGTGGTACGTCGTTTGGACGCCGAGACGATCGCGGGGGTGGCGGAGGCGGCTGGGACACGGGTCGCTCGCGGTTTCGACGAGAGGACGACCCTTTCGCGCGTCAAGAACAGGAAGAAGCGGAGGCGGGGAGAAACGACCCCGATGCAGAGGCGACGAAGATTTTTACGGGTGAGAACTCGGGTTTAGATTTCGACATGTACGAAGATATTCCGGTGGAGACGAGCGGGCGCGACATCCCAGAGCCGATTACGTCGTTTACGACGTTGGACCTCGGTGCGAGCATAAACGCCAACATCAAGCGGTGTAAGTTTAAGAATCCTACACCGGTGCAAAAGTATTCTATTCCGGTGTCCCTCGCTGGACGTGACTTGATGGCGTGCGCGCAGACTGGTTCGGGTAAAACTGCGGCGTTTTGCTTCCCCATCATCGCCGGCATTCTGAAGCGCGGCTTGCAAGGTGGCCACATGAACAGAAAGACCTATCCATTGGCGCTCGTACTCTCGCCCACTCGTGAATTGGCGAGCCAAATTCACGAAGAATCGAGAAAATTTGCGTACCAGACTGGTGTCGCGTCTTGCGTGATTTATGGCGGCGCCCCAGCCGTGGAACAGTTTCGCGCCATGGAACGTGGGTGCGATTTGTTGATTGCCACACCCGGACGATTGATTGATCTCATCGATCGGGCGAAAATTTCATTGAGTAGAATTGCATACCTCGCATTGGATGAGGCTGACCGTATGTTGGATATGGGTTTTGAACCGCAAATTCGTCAAATTGTTGACGAGCGCGACATGCCGCGTTGCGGAGAACGACAAACGATGTTGTTCTCTGCCACGTTCCCCAAGGAAATCCAGCGCATGGCTGCCGATTTCTTGGACGACTACATTTTCCTCACCGTCGGTCGCGTTGGCTCTTCGCACTCGTTGATTACACAAAGCGTGGAGCGCGTGAACTCGTACCACGACAAGTCTGAGATGCTCCTCGACTTGGTGGAAGCCGTGCCAGGTTTGACCTTGGTATTCGTCGAGACCAAGCGTGCTGCGGATCAATTGGAGGATTATTTGTATCAGCATGGAAAGCCGGCTACGAGTATCCACGGTGACCGCACGCAGCAAGAACGCGAAGCGGCGCTTAAGAGCTTCCGCGCCGGACGCACACCGATTCTCGTCGCCACCGACGTCGCGGCGCGCGGTTTGGATATCCCGCACGTCACGCACGTCATCAACTTTGATTTACCGTCAGACATCGACGATTACACGCACAGAATCGGTCGTACTGGTCGCGCCGGGAAGAAGGGTCGCGCGACGGCGCTCTTCTTGGAATCCAAGGATGGCAACATGGCGCGTCCTTTGGTTGAACTCATGAGCGAAGCCAATCAAGAAGTCCCCGAGTGGCTCGAAGGCTACGCTTCTAGATCTTTCGGCGGTGGTGGCCGTAGACGCGGCGGCGGCGGTGGCGGTAACCGCTTTGGCGGTCGCGACTACCGCAGCGGCGGAGGAGGATGCGGAGGGGGCGGCTGCCGCGGCGGAGGCGGAGGCGGCGGCGGAGGCGGAGGCTGGGACTAGTCACGCGCACGAGTTCACACACACCCCTCGTACTCCATACGTGTTGCAATGACCATACAT
>Ga0181564_10000711_pt1 | contig 29606 bp, 25 predicted proteins | sample 011ome_24_FD_134512 | JGI IMG/M metagenome (GOLD analysis project Ga0181564, IMG submission 134512) | Coastal salt marsh microbial communities from the Groves Creek Marsh, Skidaway Island, Georgia - 011513CT metaG (megahit assembly) | ecosystem: Environmental > Aquatic > Marine > Intertidal... | reverse complement strand
CATTAATGCAGGTAAAATACATATTGTTGAGCCAGAACTTGATGTAATGGTAAAAAGAGCAGTGGATGAGGGATTTTTAAGGGCAACAACATCTCCAGAGCCAGCAGATGCCTTTTTAATTGCGGTGCCAACGCCTTTCTTACCAATTCAGGATCAACACTCTATCCCTGAACCAGATCTTTCTTATATTAAATCTGCTGCTAAGGCCGTCGCTAAGGTGTTAAAAAAGGGCGACCTTGTGATACTAGAATCAACATCTCCGGTGGGTACAACAGAGCAGATGTCTACTTGGTTGGCTGAGGAAAGATCAGATCTAAGTTTTCCACAAACTCATGGTGAGGACTCTGATATTAGAATTGCACATTGTCCTGAGCGAGTGCTTCCAGGGCATGTGGTTAGAGAGCTTGTGGCTAATGACCGTGTTATTGGTGGCATGACAGCAATTTGTTCTGCAGCGGCTATCGAGCTTTACAAAATATTTGTCAATGGGGATTGCATTGTAACCAATGCACGAACAGCGGAGATGGCCAAATTAACAGAAAATGCTTCTCGTGATGTCAGTATCGCATTTGCCAATGAGTTGTCAATTATTTGTGATAAGCTCGATATCGATGTCTGGGAGTTAATTAACATTGCAAATTGTCACCCACGAGTAAATATTTTGCAGCCTGGCCCGGGTGTCGGCGGTCACTGCATAGCGGTTGATCCTTGGTTTATAGTGAGTAAAACACCAGCTAATGCTAACCTCATACGTATTGCTCGTAAAGTAAATGACTCAAAGCCTGATTGGGTAATTGATAAAGTAAAAATCGCGATTAGCGACTTTTTGCAAGCAAACCCAAGCAAGCGAACTGAAGATGTGACCATTGCTTGTTATGGGCTTACATTTAAACCCAATATTGATGACGTCCGTCAGAGCCCGGCATTAAGTATTGTGTTGGAAATCATAGCTATGCATGTTGGACGTGTAATTGCTGTAGATCCAAATGTCCAAAGATCGCCTGATGCAAAAATAAAGCTAACATCCATTGCCGAAGCAAACACTCAGAGTGATATTGCGGTTTTACTTGTCGATCATAAGGAATTTAAAGGGCTTAAAGTCAGCGCAAAGCACACAGTTGACACAAAGGGGATTTGGTAGATGAGTAATGTTTTATCTCTAATTGGTCGCAGAACCGCTCTTTTTAAACAAGATATCATTAAGCAAAAAACAGAATTAGAGCGGTTGGTTTCTGAATCCCGTTTTTTAGTGATTGGGGGGGCAGGCTCGATTGGCCAAGCCGTTACAAAAGAAATCTTCAAGCGAAACCCACTTAAATTGCATGTTGTAGATATTAGTGAGAACAACATGGTTGAGCTGGTCCGTGATATACGAAGTTCGTTTGGCTATATTAAGGGTGACTTTCAGACTTACATTCTTGACATTGGATCTTTAGAGTACGATGCATTTATCAATTCTGATGGTAAGTATGACTATGTACTAAATTTGTCGGCTTTGAAGCATGTTAGGAGCGAAAAAGATCCCTTCACTTTGATGCGCATGATTGATGTAAATATCTTAAATACGGACAAAACAATCCAGCAGTCAATTAATGGTGGCGTAAAGAAGTATTTTTGCGTCTCGACAGATAAAGCTGCAAATCCTATAAATATGATGGGAGCGTCGAAACGTATTATGGAAATGTTTTTGATGCGTCGTAGTGAAGAAATTGATATTTCGACAGCACGATTTGCAAATGTTGCATTTTCAGATGGTTCTTTACTGCATGGTTTTAATCAGCGTTTAGAAAAAGGACAACCAATCGTGGCACCCAATGACATTAAGAGGTATTTCGTAACCGCGCAAGAGTCGGGTGAAATGTGTCTGATGTCATGTATTTTTGGCCATAATAGGGACATTTTTTTTCCGAAGCTAAGTGACTCTCTGCATCTTATTTCATTCGCAGATATAGCAGTCAAGTATCTAAAAGCCAAAGGTTATGAGCCTTATTTATGTGGCAGTGAAGAAGAAGCTAGACTGCTAGCAAAAACTTTACCGCAAGAAGGTAAATGGCCATGCCTATTCACGTCGAGTGACACAACTGGCGAGAAAGATTTTGAAGAATTCTTCACAGAAAATGAAACCTTGGACATGTCTCGGTTTGAGAATTTAGGGATTATTAAAAATGAACGTGCTTATAATCAAGAACTTTTGACGCTGTTTGAATCTAAAGTTTCGCACATGAAATCACAAAAAGAGTGGAGCAAAAAAGAGCTCGTTGATCTCTTCTTTAAAATGATCCCTAATTTTGGGCATGAAGAAATAGGGAAATACTTAGACAGTAAGATGTAAGTGATAACTATGAATGTTAAAAATATTATTGATTTTGTTAGGGAGATTTATTCTACCAAAGAATTCGTCCCTCTCCATGAGCCAATATTTTGCGGCAATGAAAAAAAATATGTCGGAGAAACAATTGACAGCATATTTGTATCAAGTGTTGGCAAATTTGTGGATAGTTTTGAGCGAAAGATTGAAGCTTATACAGGTGCGCCAAAAGCTGTTGCGACAGTTAATGGAACGGCAGCCTTGCACACGGCACTATATATGGCAGGAGTAAGAGCGGGCGACTTGGTTATTACTCAAGCATTGACTTTTGTAGCCACGTGTAACGCTCTCTACCACATGGGGGCGCAACCTATTTTTGTAGATGTATCTATTACAAGCATGGGGCTGTGCCCACGAGCACTTGAGGTGTATCTCGAAGAAAATGCACAAGTCACCGAGCTTGGATGTGTGCATAAGAAAACTCGACAGCGTATCAAAGCTGTTTTACCCATGCATACGTTTGGACATCCTGTTGAGCTCGATGAGTTAGTTTCTATATGCCAAAGTTGGGATATCCTTCTTATTGAAGACGCTGCTGAAAGTTTAGGTTCTTTTTACAAAGGGAAGCACACGGGAACATTTGGTGAGTATGGTGCGTTAAGTTTTAACGGAAACAAGATTATTACCACTGGCGGTGGAGGTATGGTTTTGTGTTCCAGTAGTGTCTCTGGATTAAATACAAAACACGTTACTACGACCGCAAAAGTTCCTCACTCATTTGAATTTTTCCATGATGAACCAGGCTTTAATTACCGAATGCCAAATATTAATGCCGCACTTGGCTGCGCTCAAATGGAGGTGCTAGATACGTTCGTTATAAAAAAGCGTGAACTTGCAACTAGATATGAATCTTTTTTTTCGGGTAGTGATTTAAAATTATTTACCGAACCGGCGTATGCGCAGTCTAATTACTGGTTGAATGCAGTTATTTGTGCAGATGTTGCGCAGCGAGATGAGATATTGCAACAGACTAATGCTAAGGGTATTATGACGCGTCCTATTTGGAAGCTGATGAACCGTTTGCCCATGTTTGAAAAGTGTCTTCGAGGCGATTTAACTCAGTCAGTGTTTTTAGAGGCACGTTTGGTTAATCTACCCAGCACGCCAATTTCATAATCGGAAGGTCTCTATGTCAAGAAAAATTGCAGTTTTTACCGGTACTAGAGCCGAATATGGGTTGCTTTATTGGTTGATGAAAGACATTCAAAGTGATTCGGAGTTAAGATTGCAGTTACTCGTATCAGGTATGCACTTATCTCCGGAGTTTGGTGAAACTTACCATCAGATCGAGAAAGATGGATTTGTAATTAACGAGAAAGTCGAGATGTTATTGTCTTCGAACTCAGCTGTAGGCACCGCCAAAAGCATAGGTGCTGGTGTATTGGGATTTGCGGACGCATTAAACAGAATGGCGCCAGATGCAATTGTTATATTGGGGGATCGCTTTGAAGCATTAGCTGCAGCACAAACTGCAATGATTATGCGGATTCCAATCTTGCATATTCATGGTGGCGAAATAACAAAAGGTGCCTTCGATGATGCTATTCGTCACGCAATTACAAAGTTAAGTTACTTGCATGCCACTTCCACTGAAGTGTATCGACAAAGAGTTATTCAACTTGGTGAATCACCCGACAGGGTGAAAAATGTTGGGGCGATCGGGTTAGATCACATAGCGCGTACTAAGTTGATGTCCATGGATGAAGTTGGAATATCATTACAGTTTGAGCTGCACAAACCATATTTCTTAGTAACCTATCACCCTGTGACTTTGGGCGATGAACCCCCGGAGCAGAGCTTTCAGATCCTTTTGAAAGCATTAGATGAATACTCTGAATATCAAGTTATCATTACTTATCCAAATGCTGATAATGGTGGTAGGGAGATAATTTCTCTAATTGAAGCTTATTCCAAAAATCAACCTGATAGAGTGTTGGCAGTACCTTCTTTGGGGTATAAGAGATACCTAAGTATTGTGAAGAATGCAAAGGCCGTTATTGGGAATTCGTCAAGTGGAATCATTGAGGTCCCTGCATTCGATGTTCCTACTGTAAATATTGGTTTACGCCAGACAGGTCGGCTGGCTGCTAAAAGTGTAATCCATTGTAAAGTTCAAAAATCTGAAATAGTGGACGCAATTAAATTTGCTGTTTTAGGGTCATATAAAGAAAATGATGAAATCATTGAGAACCCATATGGTAGTGGCGATGCGAGTAGTCAAATTGTAGAGATGTTAAAGAATTTAAAATTTAACCCTTGCAAACCTTTTTTTGACTTAAAGTGAGATAAAAATGACACTAATTATTGCTGAAGCGGGAGTCAATCATAATGGTGATGACGATTTAGCTTTTCAGTTGGTAGATGAAGCATATAAAGCTGGTGCTGATATAGTAAAATTTCAAACCTTTAAGTCAAATAAATTGGTTACAAGTGAGGCAGGCCAGGCGGCTTACCAAAAAATGAATACCGGTAGGGAGGAGTCCCAACTTAACATGCTAAGTCGATTGGAGTTGAGTCATGATTCACATCATCGAATCGTGGAGTATTGTTCAAAAGTAGGCATTGAATTTTTGTCAACTGCTTTCGATTCTGAAAGTCTTAGTTTTTTAGTTAATGATTTAAAGCTTAAACGCCTAAAAATTGCATCTGGTGAACTCTCTAACGCACCTTTACTGCTTGAGCATGCAAGAACTGGCTGTGATTTAATTGTTTCGACAGGAATGGCGACGCTCTCTGATATAGAGTTAGCCTTGGGGGTCATTGCTTTTGGTTATACTTCGTCAGAAGATTCATCTCCAAGTATCGAAGCTTTTTCGAGAGCGTATAGTTCTTGTGAGGGGCAAAATGCGCTAAGGAATAAGGTGACGTTATTGCACTGCACAACTGAGTATCCAGCGCCATTGGCTGAGGTTAATCTTCGCGCAATGGATACTTTAGGGAATGCATTTGGCCTACCCTGTGGGTATTCAGATCATACATCAGGGTATAGTATATCTATAGCAGCGGCTGCTCGCGGAGCTGTAATAGTGGAAAAACATTTCACTTTAAGTCGACAGCTTGAAGGGCCAGATCATGAGGCCTCTTTAGAGCCTAAAGAACTAGCTCTAATGGTCAGCGGTATTCGTGATTTGGAGTTAGCTTTAGGGGATGGAATAAAACGACCAACCTTTTCTGAAATTAATAATAAACAAGTTGCCCAAAAAAGCTTGGTGGCGGAGAAGAATATTACCAAAGGCGAATTATTTACTGAGGACAATATTTCTGTTAAGCGTCCCGGTTCAGGTAAATCTCCTTATTTATACTGGAGCATTTTGGATACTCCAGCAACACGGGCATTTTCAGCTGGAGAGTTAATTGATGATTAAAAGATTAATTATGATTGGTGCTGGTGGGCATGCAAAAGTTGTACTGGAAATTATCATGCAACAAGGACTAGAGTTATATGGGATTTCTGCGCCGCGAATAACCGATTACTTTGATAGATTTTCAGAGGTCTTACGCTTTTCAAGTGATGAGGAAATTTTCCACTTTAAAGCTAGTGAGGTTATTTTAATTAATGGCATTGGGCATACTCCCAGATCTTCGTCTAGAGCTGATGTTTATAATAAGTTTCGAAAACGTGGTTATGAATTTTTGACAATTAAATCTAATTTATCTTGTATAAGTTCATCAAGTAAAATCGGGATGGGTGCTCAAATTATGCCCGGAGCGATTATTAATTCTGACGCAAACATTGGTGAAAATACGATAGTAAATACTGGATCTATTGTAGAGCATGATTGTTTGATCGGCTCTAACAATCATATTGCGCCGGGATGTGTTTTATGCGGCGGTGTTGTTACAAAAAAACAAGTTTTTGTTGGAGCAGGCTCAATAGTATTGCCGAGGGTAATTATAGGAGAGAATGTTTTAATAGCGGCTGGCTCCACAGTTCCTAGCTCTAGCTCTAGCTCTATAAGGAAAAATGGCCTAGTTTAACCGTCCAAATTACAGTGGTTTAAAATGATTACAGATAGCATCCAAATTACAGCTGACATCAAAACGGCTATGCAAATTATTGATAAATCGTCAATAAGAATGGCGGCCGTGACTGATGAGAATAATATTCTTAGAGGAATAGTAAGTGACGGGGACATTCGCAGGGCACTGTTAGACGGAGTGAATATCAATGATCCCGTCGTTGATATAATCAACCCAGACCCAATTACAGTGACTGGTGATGTGATCCCGCGAGAAATATTCGACCTATGTAAAGAAAAAGATATTTTGTTCGTCCCAATAATCGCCGATGACAAGTCTTTTGTCGGCCTGATGTCCATTTTGGAATTTATAAGCCCAAAAGTTTCAAGCTATCCAGTATTCATTATGGCTGGAGGTTTTGGTTCACGACTAGCGCCGCTCACTAAAAATACTCCCAAACCAATGTTGCATATTGGGGATAAGCCTATATTGGAAAAAATAATTAATAGGCTAAAAGATCAAGGGTTTAGAAAGTTCTTCATCTCAACGCATTTCTTGCCAAAAATTATTGAAGACTATTTTAAGGATGGGTCTGACCACGGTGTTGAAATACATTACATCCATGAAGAAGCCCCCCTGGGAACCGGAGGTGCTTTAAGTCTTCTGAAAAATCATCGAATTGATAGTCCAATTATGGTGACAAATGGCGACGTGCTAAGTGATATTGATTTTAAAGGCTTAGTGGCTGAATATGAGGCGTCCGGCAGTGATTCTATGATTTGCGTTAAAGAGGTTGAACACAGTATTCCCTACGGAGTTATTGATACAGATAATGGCTTAGTGGTTGGCATGATCGAAAAGCCAACTTATGTCCATAATATCAACTTGGGAGTCTATATGGTAAGTAACAATATTATAAGTCAAATGAATGAGGATGAAGCAATCGATATGCCTACAGTCCTCCAGCAGAGCATGAGTCGTGGCGAAAAAGTTAGCTATTATGTTCATCGTGGGTATTGGCTTGATATTGGCAGTCATGATGATTTTAAGCGCGCACAGTTAGACATCAAGAATATCAAATGAGGGTCGCAATAATACCGGCACGGGGTAATAGCAAACGTATTAAAGATAAAAATATTTTTCCTGTAGCAGGAAAAGAGCTGATTTATTGGACAATTAGCGCCGCCCAAGAATCAGGATGTTTCGATAAGATTTACGTTGATACAGACTCACATGCTATCAAGGCAATTGCTGAAAAATACCATGCTGAAGTACCCTTTTTGAGAGAGCCATCGTTAGCCTCTGATAACGCCCGCACATCGGATGCTATTAACGCATTTGTGCAAAAGCTAGAGGCGTGTGGTGGTAAGGCTGTAGAAGAGGTCGCTATTCTTCAACCGACTTCTCCCCTTAGACAATCGAGACATATTGTTGAAGCTTATGATTTGCAGTCGAAAAAAGCTGCTCTTTCCGTTGTATCCATGTGTAAGTTATCAGTTCCAATAGAGCTATCAAATCACTTAGGGAGTGACCTTTGTTTAGAGGGCTTTTTAAATAGTGCTGAAACAAAAAGGAGCCAAGAATACACTCCGAGGTTTATGCCCAATGGGGCAATATATTTGATTCAACGATCAGTGCTAAATGATTGGTCAAAATTGTATGGTTCAAATTCTTTTGCCTATATTATGGACAGATTTGCATCGATCGATATTGATGATTATGATGATCTGCGATTAGCTCAACTAATTCTAAACGACAAGGGTAGCTTGGTATGACAAAGATATTACATTTGGTTCATTGTGTAGACACTGAAGGTCCTCTTAAAGAGACACTTTATGCAACCTTCGAGAGGGTCGAGGCAATATTGGGTCTGACAGATAAGCCGACTTTAAGTAACTTAAAACTGCTGCAAACTGCAAGTCATCCAAAGTTAGATGCAGAAAAAAATGAGCTTGCATCGTTAATTTTTTCAGAAAAATTACTTTCATATAACGATTCTTGGGAAAAGATTGATAGTATGCTGAGCGAAATAATGTCAAAAGAATATCGAGGTAAGTATTTAGACGACTTTGGAGAAGGCTGGAAGTTTACATGGTGTTGTATGGATCATGTCGGATTCAATTATGAAAACCCTAGACATAGAGATATAGGGCATCATCATGTTTTCGATCGATATGTTGCTCACATACAAGATTCATCAGCTAGCGATGAAATTGGCTTTCATTACCATCCTATTTCCTTTAAAGGCGATGTGAATGTTCCAGCTACTAATTACCTATCTCATATGCCAAAAATTTTTGAAATCCTAGCCCGAAAAATCATTGATAGAGATTGGTTTCCAAGTTGCTATAGACCTGGCTTTCACACTACCAGACCAGACAGTAACTGGTTCCTTGAGCAATATATTCCTTTTGAATACGCCAATCAACGTGAGTTTTTTGGAAATTCTACTGCCAATCAAAATGATGTAGGCAACGGTCGTTTTGGTTATTGGGAAAATGCTCCACTGAGTTGGGTACCATATAATCCCTCTCATGACGATTACCAAACTCCAGGGAATTGTCGCAGGTTGATTGCAAGGTGTATGAATGTTGGTACCAGACATCGCTTATTAACAGATCAAGATATTCAATTAGCTTTTGAACAGGCGAATGATGTTGGCTCAGCGATTATAAGTATTACAAACCATGATTTTAGAGATATGAGAGACGATATAGCTACTTCCTATCAAAGAATACGTTCATATTCCAGCAATTTTAAGGATGTAAGAATCAAAAACTCTACTGGAAGTGAGGCAATGAAGGAGTTTGTTCCGAATCAAGAGGCCATAAGATGTGAGACCTTTGTTTCGGGTAATACTATAGAAATTACTACGGATGATAAAATTTTTGGTCCTCAGCCCTTTTTAGCCATCAAAACAAAGTTTGGTCAGTATTATCATGACAACCTCGATATTATTGAACCATTTAGGCGATGGCGTTACACCCTCGATGAATCTACAGTCCCGCACGAACTTATCCAAAGTTTAAAAATAGCCTTCAATCAGAGGAATGGCAACCCGCAGGTTCACTCCATTTTATCAGATGAGATTTAACTCCCCAGAATTTATTAACATATTTTCTGATCTGGCTCTTAAAGGCCTGGCTTTTCTTACAGTTCCACTTTATGCCTATTACATGACTTCAGAGGAGCTTGGGACGTATGGGGAATGGCTAAGTATCTATTTTTTAATATACTCTTTTGTCTCTTTTGGATTTCCAACTCTATTTCAAGTTAAGTTATCAAAGATTGAATCCAATATCTTTGAGTTCAAAAAAAGCGCACTGATGTTGAGTTTATTATCAGCATGCGTAATTTCTGTATTTGGTTATTTCTTTTGGAATTCATATTTGTTTTATTTAAACAGTGCGATTTTAGTAGCTATAACATTTTTTTACGTAGAGCTTTGTCTGGTGCTGGAGAGGAACCAAAAGAGCAAGCGTTATGTATTTATTCAACTTGCTCATACCCTTTGCTTCTACATTTTCCCGCTTTTAGTTCTAATTGTCTATTCAGCTTCGGCCTTTATGAGAGTAGCAAGTACGACCGCATTTTGTTTACTTCTTCTTTTGTTTTTGGTCAAACATCTTAACAAATCTTTTAGAGCCTACTTTGGGAGTGCTCAGAGGCTAAATTATCAGGATTTGCATTACGCTGCGTTGTTGAAATTTGGCATGCCTTTTTTGTTGATAGGGCTTTTTAGCTTTATGAAATTTGGACTTGATATACAACTTATGCAGGCAAATGGTTTACATTTGAAGAATGTCGGCACATATACTCTAGCGTTTCAATTGATGACTATCTTAACTGGGCTACAAGCAATTTTACTTCGTAACCTATCTCCTAATTTATATAGGTCAATAAATAATAATATAACCTCAAATGGGTTTGATATTCTTGTTGCAAAAGTGTCTGGATTTACAGTTGTTATTGCTTTTATGTTACTAACTGGAGTCTATGTTATTGAGAGTACGATAGTTTCCGAAAAGTATCCTGGTCTGACTCTAATGTGTGCCGGGTTGTTTTTAAGCGCAGCTCTGATGGGTTATAACCAGTTGTACTTAACCAAAGTTCTTCATAAAGAACAATCATCAATATTCCTATATGCCAGCTGTGCTAGCGGTTTAGCCCACTTTGCTTTCAGTTATATATTGCTTCGAATTGGCAGTTCATATGGCGTTTCACTGAGTTATGTAGGAAGTTCCGTTGTATTTTCAATTTGTGTGTATCTTTATCTTAGGAATTTTAACTATGTTTAGCGTATGTGTTGTTGGATTGGGAAACTTGGGCAAGCGCTATGTCGAGGGATTGGCTAAGTTAGATTTAAAATTGAAAGTTTATTTGTACGACATCGTTTACGACAATTCAGTAATTGCCAAAAAAATACTCAACACTAATAAGCCCGATGCAGAGATTAAGGTGTTTAGAAATCCACCAAACAACTTGAAATTAGACTTGGTAATTATTTCCTCTAATGCAAATGGTCGAGCAAAGGTAGTAGCTGATATTCTAAATTCGAATTTCACCAAGTCGATAATTCTAGAGAAAGTTCTTGAGCAATCAATCGAGAATATTGACCAACTACAATTTCTCACTCGCCATATAGATTGTTATGTCAACACACCTAAACGTTTATATAAAGGTTTTAAAGAGATAAAAAATATTATTACTAGTCGAGATCTTGGTATAGACAAGATTACGGTTCAGGGCTTTAGCTGGGGGATAGGTTGTAATGCTATTCACTATTTTGACCTTTTTTGTTTTATATTTGAATCTAATATTTCGTCAGTAGATTCGACTCGACTTGGAATTTGGTCCGAATCTAAGCGAAAAGGGTTTTTAGAGGTGGATGGAATTTTGAGTTTCGAATTGAAAAATGGAATTCAGGTGAGCTTGGAGAGTCATAATAACAATAAAATGCGGCAGGTTATTAATTTTATGTCAGAAGGTGAATGTAAGATATCTGTAGATGAAACAGGGGGAGAATTTTTTTGTTTTGGCGAGAAGTCAGCGTTATGTGCAAGATATCAGAGCGAAATAACAGTACCTTTGGTTAGAGAAATTCTGTTAACAAATACTTGTTCATTACCGACGATTCAAACCTCGGCTGAGCATCATAAATATTTGATTCAAAGTCTGTTGAATAACTGGAATACGGTTAACCGAAAAAACGAAGCTCTAATTAGGATTACTTAAATGTATAGAATTCTTTTGGTTGGAACAGGCCCGATGGGTCGTGAATATATTAAAGTAATTAATGAATTGCAAAAGAAATACCCTGTAGAGCTCGTGTGCGTGTGTAGGTCTAAAAAATCTAGAGATGAGGTAATGCAGGCCTACGGTGTAAAAGCATATGCGGAACCGATTCCCTCATTGATTAGTACTATCGGAAAGTTTGATCTTTGCATCATAGCTACAAATATCGAAAGCCTATTTGCTATAACTAAAACAGTGATTAATAATAAGGCCGCTAAAAAGATACTCGTCGAAAAACCGGTATCATTTAGGCGAGCTGAGTTGGAATCTTTGAAAGATGCTCAAAATATTTTTGTAGCCTACAATCGTCGATTTTACTCCTCGATCAGAAGTCTAAAAACGATGACACATGATTTTTCAGATGTTTCGTCGATACATTTTGATTTTACTGAACTGGTTCATCGTTTAAAGGATCAAAAAATCTCTGAGGTTATTCGACGAAATTGGCTTATCGCTAACTCGTCACATGTCATCGACCTTGTTTCCTATATTTCTGGGCCAGTTGATTTAGAGAAATCATATTTTAGCGTAAAAGGAGAGTTGGATTGGAACGGTGGTCCCATAAATTTTTTTGGGATGGGCCTTACTTCTCGAGATATACCTTTTACATATAACTCTGATTGGGATTCAGCTGGGCGTTGGGGGATTCAGGTGAAATCAAGTTCACATAATTATCTACTCCAGCCGGTGGAGGAGTTAAAGTATAATACGCGTGGCTCTTTCGATATTCAAGTCAAAAAAAATTGTCCGGAGGATATATCCCTTAAGCCAGGCTTGTATCACCAAGTAGCCGCTTTTTTGGATCAAAACTATACAAATCTTTGCTCTATACAACAACATTATCAAAACTTTAAAGTTTTCAATGGTATTATGAATGGAATTCAGTAAAGGCAAATTATACTCTTCGATAGTTGGGGTCTTGACGGCCATACCAGTTTATTTAATTCAAGAGCCCTTGTATATTCTTCCATTTTTTGTGGTCTTCTACCATCTGTTTTTTGGACATATAACCAATAAGGACATTCCAAAAGTCATCATTTTCATGCTTTTGATTATTGTGGTTTTGCTAACTAATTTTGTAGGCATTCAGGAAGGATACAACTCCATTTCTTTGGTCAGTATTTTCTACTTTCTAATATCAACCTTTATTTTGGCGTTTTCGTATAGGCTAATTCATGCAGAGTCGTTTACTACTTGGTTTCTGATTACTTCAAAGAGCGTCGCAGTCTATGTTTTTATTTTATTTTTCACGGATGCATTTCTAAATGGTATTGTCCATGATTTCACGACGTCTGAAGGTCGGATGTGGGCAAAGGGTTTAGTTGTGGGGTGGCCCAATGGTTTTGCTTTAATAACATCAATAGCTGCGTTTATATGTGTTGTAAAAGAGGAGAGACTTTGGGCTCTTTTTTTAATCATTACCGCCATGTCCACATTCTCTCGGATGTCGATGATTTTCTTGGTGGTAATACTTCTATTGCTAGCCTACTCAAGATTTGGATTGAGATTATTTTTCCCTTTAATGATTGGTCTAATTATCTTCGTGATACCTTTAATGATTGATTATTATTTGGCCAACGCAGAGTTGCTTTACAGAATTGCTAAGTATAACGACCGCTTGGTTATAGCTCAAAATTTAGCAGATACTTTTCTACGAAATCCGTTTGGTATTGGGAATGTTAGTTATCGTGAAATTTCTATGGCCGACATTTATGATAGTTATCATAGTACATGGTTTAAAGTTCTAGTTCGCTACGGTTTCATCGGTTTCATTCTTTTCATAGCATTAATAGTTCCAGTTGAAAGGATGAGATTAATTTCATCGCGAAGTATTTTATGTGCATTGTTACTGGTTTTAGCAATTCCTCAAGATTTCCTTCTTTTACCGTCTATAGCAGTTATATATTCTTTAGTGGCGAACAATCGGGATTTTATAAATGACAAAAGTCGCCTTCTTTGATACTTGGTCTCGAGGGACCAAGTTCACTGACAACGTCGCTCTTGAGCTTAAGATTAAGGGTATAGATACAGTTTTTCTTCACTTTGATAGCAAATACAATGATCAATGTACGGAAGCGAATGAGTGCTATTCTGCTGTATATGACCTGTCTAGTTTCGGGCAAAGTGTAACTAAAGCGCTCTTGTCTATTCAGCCAGATGTTATTGTTTTGATTAGTATGCATGGACTCACTCATAGATGGGTAAATTATATTGCAGAAATTCTTGAGATACCTGTTGTTTTTTTGCCACATGGTGTCAGATTGGCTGGAGTTGAGACTAATAGGCAAAAATTGTCTAAGTTGTTATGGGTTAAAAAGAGTCTTTCAAGAGGTTCTTTTTACTTGTCTGAATGGTTTTTAGTTTTCATTGATCTTTTAAAAAGCCGATACTCGATACCCTGTGTAGTACTAAAATCGTTTTTTGAGTTTTTTGTTAATAATAGTCGATTTTCTAATAGACCTAGATATAAATGGGGACTCAACTTTCGGGTTATTTTTTTAAATATTAAGGAAGACCGCGGCTACTTTGCGGATTTTATTGGCGGTCTATCCTCAAGAAAGACTAAATACATAGTGTGTGGTCATCAAGAATCTTTAAATGCTCTTGGAGGCCTTAAAATAAACAATAATACCGATAATGCATTATTCATCTCTCAGCCAATGGTTTCTTGGGGAGTTATTGGAAGTGATGAGTGGCTTAAAATATTGAATAAAGTAATCACATTGCTGAAGCACAGATTTTCTAGTGTCTCGGTTAGGTTGCATCCTAGAGATGACGCCAGTAATATTAAACTTTATGAAAGTTTAGGATTGCGCATATCAAAGAGAGATCTATCTGAGGATATATTGGGAAATTCCTTCTTCTTTGGATTTAACTCTGCATTACTGATCGGCCTAATGCAAGCTGGAGCGACAACAGTGTCTATAGAGAGTGATAGCTTGCCAAAGTTTCCGAAAGTTAAAAATATGCTAAATTTTGTCCAAGTAAATATTGATGACCTTGATAATTTCCTCATCAGTGAATTTTTTTATTTTGGTAGAGAATCATTCTCCATAAAAAAAAACCATAAGAACCTTATAATAAATGGCATTTTAGAACAAGCGCTAAGGAGCTAGGTAAGTGAAACCAATAGTTATTTATTTCTCGGGTGATCCGTTTCAGTTAGGCGGTGGCGCTACCGTAGCTTACAATATACTTAAAAATATAAAAAAAACAGATAATGTGACTTTAATAACATCGCGATACGCAGCTGTCCCTAAAGAAATTTCTGAAATTGTTGATATCGTTCGAGTTTGGATGCCAAAGAAAAGAGCTGCAATTGAGTTGTTTGATCAAATAATTGCTCCGTTTTTACTTATGAGTATGCGCCCTAGAAGAGTTATATGTTTAAACTCTATTCTTCCCATACTATATCCCTATAGAATTGATCTTTTTTTTCAGATGAGAATGTTCTATTTTGATGATTTAAATTCAGCATCAAAAAAGATTAAAAATATTCTTGGTATTCTCAGTATAAAAAGGGCAAATAATGTCTATTGTGCTAGCATGGACCATGCCAAAGATGTTGAAAGAAGATTAGATATTCCACTAGGTAAAATTAAGGTAGTTCACCTAGGATGCGAGTCATTTGATGAGGCTCAAACCCCTGCTTTGTCTGGCCGAGGACAAGACTTAATTTTTGTTTCTGTCATTAGACCATACAAGAATTTACACGGATTAATTGAAGCAGTTATTCAGGCCAAAAATTTACGTCCGGATCTGCCAATTCGATTGCAAGTAGTGGGTGAACCGGCAAATTACCTGGGTATAGAAAAATATATGACAGATATAAAGAAGCGGATATCTCAAGCGTCTGTTGACAAGTCTATTAATTTTATAGGCTCTAAAAGCCATTCTGAGGTTTTAGGGCTTATGAGTGTTAGTAAGGCTTTGATTTTTCCGACTCTCTTTGAAGGTTTTGGTTTACCGTTATTAGAGGCCATGGCGACGAACACACCTGTTATTACATCTTCAGTAAACTCTTTGCCAGAAATAGGTGGAGACACGGTAGAGTATTTTAATGTTAATGACCTACAAACGCTTGTAGAAAAAATTATAGATCTTTATGACTTTGGTTATGACTCGAATAAACTTGAATGTGCTCTTGGCCGGTCTAAATTATTTTGCTGGAAAAGAACGGCGCGGGCTGTTCTCCTAAATGAATCTTTTATAGTGAAATAAAATGAGACAAATCTTACAAAATCTTTCTAATGGTGAAACGTCCTTGGTCGATGTTCCTTCTCCAAAATCTATGAAAGGCCACATCAACATTCAAACTACAAAGTCACTTGTTTCTATTGGCACCGAGCGCATGTTAGTAGATTTTGGTAAAGCAGGTTGGATTGATAAGGCGCGTTCTCAACCAGACAAAGTAAAAATGGTGTTGGATAAGGTTAAAACTGACGGCCTTTCAGCGACTTATGATGCTGTTAAGTCAAAGTTAGATCAGCCGCTGCCACTTGGATATTGCAATGTGGGTAAGGTTCTTGATGGAACTAACACAAGATTTGAAAAGGGTGCTCGTGTTGTCTCGAATGGTCATCATGCGGAAGTTGTTCGTGTCCCTAAAAACCTTGTGGCTTCTATTCCTGATGAAGTAGATGATGAAACAGCCGCATTCACCGTTTTGGGCGCAATTGCAATGCAAGGTATTCGACTTGTAAATCCGACTGTTGGCGAAACTGTAATAGTGACTGGGCTTGGTTTGATTGGTTTGCTAACGGTTCAGATTTTAAAGGCCAATGGATGCAGGGTTTTAGGCATAGATTTTGATTCAGCTAAGTGTGAACTCGCCAGAAAGTTTGGCGCTGAGGTAGTTGATTTATCAAAAGAACAAGATCCTATTGTTATGGCTGAGGCTTTTTCACGCGGACGTGGGGTTGATGCTGTAGTCATAACGGCGAGCTCAAAGAGTAATGACATTGTTCATCAAGCTGCCACAATGTGTCGCAAAAGAGGTCGAATCGTATTGGTGGGTGTTGTTGGTCTTGAGCTCAGGAGAGCTGACTTTTATGAAAAAGAACTAACTTTTCAAGTTTCATGCTCCTACGGTCCAGGTCGCTATGATGAGGGCTACGAAGATAAGGGAGTGGATTATCCACTTGGTTTTGTTCGCTGGACGGAACAACGAAACTTTGAGGCAGTTCTCGATCTAATGGCCTCTGGCTCCATTGATGTTAAGCCATTAATAAGTCATCAATTTAAAATTGATGATGCTGTAGCGGCTTATGAGAAGCTAGATGATCGAACATCTCTGGGCATTCTGCTGGATTATGAGGGGGCTACAGTAGAATCACTATCAAAAAACACAGTTGAACTCAGCGAAAATACCATCAGCAAACCCCAGAAAGGAAATGTTGCATTTATTGGGGGCGGTAATTACGCATCAAGGGTTCTTATCCCAGCTTTTAAGCGAGCAGGAGCTAACTTAATTGCCCTAGTAACCAGTGGTGGTATGAGTGCAGTTCATCATGGTAAAAAAAATGGGTTTCTTAAAGCTTCTACTGACATCGAGCAGGCTTTAGACGATACTGTTGATTCTGTAGCTATTGCTACACAGCACAATCTCCATGCATCTCAAATTGTCAAGGCTTTAGAAGCGGGTAAGCATGTTTTTGTAGAAAAACCGTTGGCTCTTACTCACGAAGAAATAGATAAAATTCAAGCTTCGCAGAAAGACTCGAACGCTATGGTAATGGTCGGGTATAACCGACGTTTTTCGCCGCATATTCAAAAAATTAAAAGCCTTCTTGATGCCAAGCCCTCACCTAAGACGTTTATTATGACAATGAATGCAGGTGAAATACCTAAAGAGCATTGGACTCAGGATGCTGAAATTGGTGGCGGACGTATTATTGGTGAAGCCTGTCACTATATTGATTTGATGCGCTTTTTGGCTGGATCAAAAATAAAATCCTTTAATGCTGTAAAAATGGGTGAAAATGATTTTGTAGAAGAAACTGAAGATAAGGCTTTAATATCACTTACCTTTGAGGATGGTTCTATGGGTTCTATCCATTATTTTGCTAATGGAGGAAAGTCGTTTCCCAAAGAGCGTATAGAGGTTTTTTGTGATAATGCGGTACTCCAACTGGATAACTTCAGAAAACTTCGTGGTTTTGGATGGAAGGGCTTTAATAAGATGAATCTTTGGTCTCAGGACAAGGGGCAGGAAAATTGTGTTGACGCCTTTATGGAGTCCGTAAGGGAAGGAAGAAAAAACCCTATTCCTCAGGATCAAATTTTTGAGGTAGCGCGCGTTTCTGTGGATATTGCAGGAATATTGAGAAAATAAATAATTAAATCAGTCTGAGGTTATTTCAATTGCGCCGAATGAGAAAGATCTTTCTTTTATTTAATACCTTACGTTATCTAAAGTGGCAACAAATCTACTTCAGGTTATTGCGGAGATTAATCAAACCAAAAGTCACAGAAAGGTTTCAAGGGCCAAAATCTAAGCGTTCAAAAACATGGGATCATTTTACGCTTTATGGCAATAAAGTTGATAACCAACTAGAGGCATGTTTTCTAAATCACACTAAGAAACTTGATTTGCCAGCAGACTGGAACAATGAATCACCCTCAAAGCTCTGGGTTTATAACTTACATTATTTTGAAGATCTTCTTTCCGATAACGCTGAAGAAAAGCGCAATTTTCATTTACAGTTATTACATAGTTGGGTTGATCAAAATCCAGTTGGATATGGAAATGGTTGGGAGCCTTACCCCACATCTTTGCGGATTGTAAATATCCTAAAAGCTTGGCTTGGTGGGCTAGAATTAGATGAAAAATTGTTTAGTAGTGTCTTCGTACAGGCGAGTTTTTTATCGAGTAACCTTGAAAAGCATTTATTAGGTAACCATTATTTTGTTAATTTAAAAGCGTTGTTATTTGCCGGCGTGATTTTTGAAAATACACGCTGGTTAAGTATTGCTGAAAAGGGATTAATTTATGAAATTCCTGAACAGATTCTTGATGATGGCGCCAATTTTGAACTGAGTCCAATGTATCATTCGCTGATACTAGTAGATATGCTAGATATGTTTAATTTAAGTAGGGCCTATCCAACTCAGATGTCTGGTAAATTGGTTTCTCTACTAGAGTATTATATCCCGAAAATGTTGGCTTTTATGGAGGCAATGACCCACCCTGATGGAGGCGTATCTTTCTTTAATGATTCTGCGGACGGAATTGCTCCAGCAAAAGCAAAAATTGAAAGTTATGCTGAAATACTATGTTTTAAGACTGATCGTTTAGATCTTAGTAAAACTAAGATTATTGATAACGCCAATAGTGGTTATATTTGTGCCACAGTAGCCGGTAATAAGCTAATATTTGATGCATCTCCAGTTGGGCCTGACTACATCCCTGGCCATGCTCATGCAGACACATTGTCTTTTGAGCTGTCCATTGGTGCCCAGCGGGTATTTGTTAATTCAGGCACTTCTGAATATGGTTTGAGCCCCAAGCGGCATAATCAGCGCAAAACACTCTCACATAATACAGTAGAAGTTGATGGTAAAGATTCTTCTCAGGTTTGGAGTGGTTTTAGAGTTGCCAATCGAGCAGAGATAATCTCCAGACATGCTGAACAAAAAAATGATAGTAGCATTGAGTTAATTGCTTCTCATAATGGTTATAAGTCATTATTCGGTGGGTGTGTTCATACGCGTAAATTAATTTTTAGTCGAAATAATCTTATTGTTTCTGATTCACTACAAAGAACATTTAAGAATGCAAAATCACGTTTTTATTTTCATCCTGACTTAATCATAAGTCTACAAGATAATTTGTTGAGAATTGAAGGGACAGATTTTATTTTACATAGCAATCTGAAAGGAAAAGTTGCTTCACTTGCCCATTCCTTTTGGCACCCCGAGTTTGGCACAGAAGTACCCAATAAAATGCTGTTGTTGGAATTTAATAAGAATCAGTTAGATATTGAGTTTACCTGGTCTAAAAACTGATATGCATATACTTTTTTTAACCGACAATTTTCCTCCCGAGGGGAATGCTCCAGCAACAAGAACTTTTGAGCATGCCCGTGAGTGGATTAATAAGGGCCATAAAGTTACAGTTATTACTTGTGCACCAAATTTTCCAGAAGGAAAAGTATTCGATGGTTACAAAAACAAATGGCTGTCAAAGAATAAAATTGAAGGAATTAATGTTTGGCGGGTAAAAACCTACATCACAGCTAATGAAGGGTTTATAAAACGCACAATCGATTTTATTTCTTTTATGTTTTCTAGTCTATTTTTTGGCTTATTTACTAGAAAGGTAGATGTTGTAATCGGGACTTCCCCACAGTTTTTTACGGTTATCTCAGCTTGGGTTTTGGCCAAATTCAAACGTGTTCCTTTTGTTTTTGAGCTGCGTGATATTTGGCCTGCTTCTATTACAGCCGTTGGGGCAATGAAAGGAAACTGGATAATAAAATTTCTTGAAAAGCTAGAATTATTCTTGTATGGTCAAGCTGATCTAATTATTTCAGTAACACGCAGTTTTAAACAAGAGCTTCAAAATCGAGGTGTATCAGCCAATAAAATTAAAGTCGTCTTTAATGGTGTGGACTTATCCAAATATAAGCCTTTACCTGAGAAAGATAAGGAGTTTGCTGAAGAATTTCAGCTGCAAGGAAAGTTTGTGGCTGGTTATGTTGGAACCCACGGTTTGGCGCATGCGCTTGATAGCATTATTGAAGCTGCGGAACTACTTAAAGATGAGGACGATATCAGAATAATGTTTGCAGGCGGCGGTGCTGATAGAGCGCGATTAGAGAAGTTAGTTGAAGCACATGATCTATCTAATGTGGTTATGATACCTAGGCAGCCAAAGGAAAACATGCAAAAGATTTGGAGTTTATGCGACGTTTCTTTGGTTTCTCTAAAGGATACACCGCTCTTTTCTACAGTGATTCCATCGAAAATGTTCGAGTCCATGGCGATGAAGCTACCAATAATTATTTCTGTTCCCGAAGGTGAATCAACAGAAATTGTTAGAAAGGAAAAATTAGGATTAGTTATAGCCCCTGAAAATCCTTATAGACTTGCTGAAGCCCTGCTAAATATCAAAAAAGACAATAATATGTATAACACTTATGCAAAAAATTGTTTTTTAGCAGCTATTAAATTTAATCGAAAAAAACTATCAATTAAAATGCTTAACTACATAGAGGTAATATAAAGTGTGTATACTGGTAACGGGTGGAGCTGGGTTCATTGGTTCCCATACGGTTTTGCAATTATTAGAGCAAGGTTATGATGTGATTGTTCTTGATAATTTTTCAAATTCTTCTCCTAAAGCTTTGGAGATAGTTTCAGAGATTTAGGGGCGTAAGCCATAGGTTAAAAAAACAAAGCCAAATGCTTTGGGGTGCGATAAGTAGGCCTATCAACTTTTAAAAAATTAGATAGATATAAAAAGCTGCATTTTGCAGTTTTTTTTGTTTATGGGTTTTGTTTTTAAAGTTCTTGATTAACAATAAGACATATATAGCTAATTTAAAATTTTAATACAATGATCCAATTTAATAACTTAAATCCAGAAATTCCTTATCAAATCCTAAAAGAGAAATATGATGAGGCTTTAAATGCAGGTCAAAGCGGCATCGAGGCTATTTCAATTTCTTCTTACAACAAGGATAAAAGTGAGGTTGATTCTAGATATGTCAATCTTAAATTTATTTCAAATGATGAATTTATTTTTTTTAGCAATTATAACTCTCCAAAAGCACTTTCTTTTAATTCTCACGATCAAATAGCCGCATTATTATATTGGCCTAGCATTAATGTTCAAATTAGAATTAGGGCTAAAATAAAAAGAACGACTGATGAATTTAATCAAAAATATTTTTTTGACAGATCAGAAGAAAAAAATGCATTAGCTATTTCATCTAACCAATCAAAGCCAATAGATTCTTATAACAGAGTGAGAGAAAATTATAATAAATCTTTAAAAAATGATGATTTAAAAGAATGTCCAAAATATTGGGGCGGTTATTCATTTAAACCATATGAAATAGAATTTTGGGAAGGAAATGAATTTAGATTAAATAAAAGAAATCTTTATACAAAAGATAATACTGGTTGGAATCATTTTATTTTAGAGCCATAAATTTGTTTTAAAGTAGGGTTTTTTGTTATAGAATCTTCATTCATGAAAAGTATCTTATTACAAATTAAATATATTTAATTAGTGTCTCATCGGTAAATTATCATAGCTATCAATAAAAAAAACTCAGTTCCTATAAACCAAAAAATTAGAGCAGACAAAGTTATGCTCATTGGTCAAGCAGGTGAAAAGCATGGTTTGGTAGCTTTTAATGAAGCCCTAGATCAAGCTCAAAAATTAGAATTAGATCTAGTTCAAGTTTCACCATCTGGGTCAGATCCAATTGTTTGCAAGCTCATGGACTATGGTAAACATGTGTTTGCTAAGAAAAAAAGCATCTCATCTTCAAAGGCCAAGGTTAAAAGAACATCTGTAAAGGAAATAAAATTTAGGCCCTCTACTGATATAGGTGATTACAACATTAAATTAAAAAAAATAAAAAGCTTTATTCTTGACGGAGATAAGACTAAAATAAGCGTCCGATTTAGAGGTAGAGAGATTCTTAATAGCAATCTTGGCCTTGAGCTTTTAACTAGACTCAAGGATGAGCTGGTAGAAATAGCTCAAGTAGACCAAGAGCCATCACTTGAAGGCAGACAGTTACTAATGGTTTTGTCACCTTTAAAAAAGAATAAATAGTTAAATTTTAAGAGTAAAAAATGGGATATAAATTAAAAACACATTCTGGAGCTGCCAAGCGTTTTAAGAAAACGGGTTCATCTGTAAAGAGTAAAAGCGCTCATAGAAACCATATTCTTACCAAACAGTCTACAAAAAGAAAAAGACATAACAGAGGATTAAATAAGCTTTCAGGCATCGTACTTAAGATGGCCTCTAAGTTAATAAATAAATAATATGCCAAGAGTAACAAAATCAGTAACAGCAAAAGCTAAGCACAAGAAAGTTCTGAGTGCCACTAAAGGCCATTATGGAGCTAGAAGTAGGCTTTATAAGACTGCAAAACAATCTAATATTAAAGCTCTTCAGTACGCCTTTAGAGACAGAAAAAATAGAAAAAGAGAATTTAGAGCTCTTTGGATTGCACGTATTAATGCAGGCTCAAGAGCTTTAGGTGTATCGTATTCAGTTTTTATAAATGGACTATCCAAAAGTAATATATTGCTTGATAGAAAGATCCTTTCAGATCTTGCAATAAACGATGCTTCAACATTTGAGAAAATTGTTAAAACAGCTATAAATTAGTTTTACAATGTCTAACTTAGACAATATAAACCCACCAAGTATCTCTAGTGAGCTTGGAAGATTGCATCCCATAAACCAAACCAAAGACTACCTTTTAAAGCTTTTAGCTGATATTGGTTTTGAAGAAGTTCATGGGCCTGAAATTGAGACTGAGGAATTCAACTTTGATATGTTGAATATTAAAAAGTCTCATCCGGCCAGGCAAATGCATGATACTTTTTATGCTGAAGATAAGCAAAATGTTTTAAGAACGCATACTTCACCAGTCCAAATAAGAAGCATGCTTGAGAGCAAGCCACCAATAGCATTTACCTCAGCAGGTAAAGTTTATAGAAAGGATGATGATGCAACCCATCTTCCTATGTTTCATCAGGTTGAAGGAATTTATGTTGATGAGAATGTTACTTTTGCTAATTTAAAAGATCTCATACATAAAATTCTCCATGAATTATTTGGTGATAATGTTGAAACTAGATTTAGACCATCCTATTTTCCATTTACAGAGCCTTCGGTAGAAGTGGATATACTTTCAGAAAATGGTAAGTGGCTTGAAATACTTGGCTGCGGGATTGTAAACCCTATAGTGTTAGAAAATTGCAATTTAGACTCTAATAAATTCAGTGGTTTGGCTTTTGGCCTTGGAGTTGAAAGAATAGCCATGCTTAAATATGGTGTAAATGACATTAGAGAATTTTATAAATCAAATTTAGACTTTCTCGCGCAGTTCAAATGAAAATAAATTATCAGGATTTAATAAACTTCTTATCTGAAAAACCTTCCAAAGAAGACCTATCACAAAAGCTTTTTCAACTTGGTCACGAGCATGAGATCAACGGTGATATATTTGACATGGAGTTAACACCAAATAGAGGTGATTGTCTTTCTTTAAATGGGCTAGCGAGAGATCTTGCAGTTTTTTTTGGAAAATCTAATTCTATTGATTTATTTGATGGTGATATTGAACCTCTTGAGATTAATTTTGAAAATCTTTCGCCGAATGATTGCCCTAAAATTTCTTTTTTAGAAATTGAGATTGAAGATAGCAAAGTTGAATATAAACCATATTTACAAAATTATTTTTATACCTTAGGCGTTAATAAAGCTAATTTATTTACAGACATCTCAAACTATATTTCTTATGAATTAGGCCAGCCAACCCATTGCTTCGAAGGCGAGTCTATTAAAAAAAAATTAATTTTTGAAAATAGAGAATGTAATGCTATTTTTAAAACATTATTAGGTTCTGAAGTTTCATTGAAAGATAGAAACTGCGTATTTTCCTCAAATAATGAGATTATTAGTTTAGCAGGTGTTATGGGCGGAGCATCAACCGCATGCTCACTTAATACAAAAAAAGTGCTAGTTGAGTGCGCATATTTTAATCCAGAATCCATTATTGGAAAATCTATCAAATATAATCTAGTTTCAGATGCTGCTCACAAGTTCGAAAGAGGTGTTGACATTGCATCGCAAGAAATGGTTCTAAGAAGATTTGCAAAAGTTGTACAAGATCATGCAAAAATAAAATCAATAAAATTAAAATCTTTTACTGAAGGTTACAAACAAAGCCCCACAATTCCAATAGACGTTGACAAAATTAATAAAATCCTAGGAACCTCTCTTGGGAGAAACGAATATCTAAAGTACTTAAAAGCCCTTAATTTTGAAATCGCAGATGAGATAAAAGTCCCTTCATTTAGGCACGATATTGAAACAAATAATGATCTTGCTGAAGAAATTGCAAGAGTTATTGGCTATAAAAACATAAGAAGTGCTCCCATAAACCTCAGTAAAATTGCTAACGACAGTTACGATAATAAAATCACAAAATTAGAATCACTTCTAGTTGACAATGGTTTTACCGAAGTTATTAATTTTCCATTTACCTCTAAAAAGAAAAAAGAATCTATAAATATAGATAACCCATTGGACTCAAATAGAAGTAGTTTTCGAACCTCCTTAAAAGACTCTTTAATTAATAATCTTTTATATAATGAAAGAAGGCAAAAAGAATCCATCAAGCTTTTTGAGATTAGTGATATTTACACAAAAGATATAGAAATAAAACAACAAAAAAAACTAGGGCTTATAGTAAGTGGTAGGCTTGCTAACAACTATAACGATTTTTCAAAAAAACTTGACAACAAATACCTAAAAAATCTTTTAATCAAAGATTCTACTGAGGATGTTTTCAAAATAATCGAGATTAATAGAAATAGTCTAGATACAAAGAAAAAAGATAAAATCTACTATGTTGAAATTTCTTTGGAAAATATACCCAAAAGCTTCTTTTCAAAACTTCGTGCTAACAAAAAAGCTATTAATTTTGTTACCTACAAACCTGTGTCCGATTATCCATCCAGTACAAGAGATTTTTCATTTTCTATTGAAGATTTGGGTCAGGTAAATAAAGTTATTACTTTACTTGACCGAGTTTCAGATGAAATGATTAAGGATTCTTTTATATTTGATTTTTTTAAGAATAATAAAACAAAAATAGTAAAAATAGGATACAGATGCATTTTTCAGTCATACATCAAGACACTATCAGATGAAGAAGTAAATGCAAAAGTTCAAGAAATTTTAGACCCAATACTTAAAATAGAAGGAGTTTCCATTCCGGGAATGTAGATTGTAAATAAATATTAACTTTAATAATAAACACAATATATAATAATAATTATTCTATATCTATTGATTGAAAATGAAAAAATTAATTACATCTCTTTTAATTCCTTTTGCAATACTCATTAGCTTCCAAGGGTATAGCCAAGAAGTCGATGCATCTTTGATTCAAAATTTATCATCAGAACAGATATCAAAAGCTCAAGAAGCTATAAAAAGTAGTAATTTGACTACTCAGAAAACCCAAAATTCATCTAATAAGGAACAAAGTTTAAAGAGAGGCTGCGCTGAAGGCGATATTGATTGCTTGAAAAAAGATAAAGATGCTTCTGAATATGGTAATAAGTTTGGTTACAATTTTATTACAACATCTCCTACTTCTATTACTGCAACAGGAGACTTGCCGTTACCAAATGAATATCAAATTGCTTTAGGTGATGTAATTGGTGTTGTTCTATCAGGATCAAAAGAGCAAATTTTTGATATGAAGGTCCAGCTTGATGGAACAGTATTCTTTCCTGAACTAGGATCAATATCGGTTGTGGGCGAAAGTTTTCAAGACATTAAAAATAAATTACGTAATCTTATTGAGCAATCTTATATTGGTGTATCGATAGATTTATCATTGAAAGATCTTTCTGCTAAGAAAATTACTATTGTTGGCGCTGTAAATAATCCAGGCACTTATTTAGTCAACCCATTCACAACTATATCAAACTCATTGGCTTATTCTGGAGGCATTCAGCCAATTGGATCTTTAAGGAACATTAAATTATTGAGATCAAATGGTGATATTTTTGAATTTGATCTATATAAACTTCTTATTGATGGTAATAGAACGAATGATATAACAATAGAATCTGGCGATGTTATTGTTGTCGGAGCCGCAAGTAAATTTATTAATATTGGGGGGATGGTCAAGCGCCCAGCAACCTATGAAATTATTCCTGGCGAAGATTTATCTGACATCTTGAAATTCGCGCTTGGGTTCGCTGGTGGAGCCAATATTAATAAAATAACCCTTGATAAACTCGATATTGAAAGCTCTTCTGTTATAAAAATTATTACAAACAATATTACTTATAGTCTTAAAGACGTTCTATCTGTAAATGTTTATCCAAATATAAACGACAACTCATCCGATATTCTTGTAAATGGTGCCGTTGAAGAGCCGGGTTATTACAAATTGGAAGACTATGAAACCTTGGAAGAATTAGTAAACGATCTTAATTTTATAGATGTTTATCCATGGCTAGCTGTTCTAGAGCAGTTTGATGAAGCTAATATAGTTAAATCCACTATTTTATTTAATCTAAACGATCCAAATACCTTTCGTTCCATAAAACTTTTATCAAACTCAAGACTATTTTTTGCCGATATTAATCAAAGGAATTATAGAGGGGTTAGCAAGATGGCAAGGGACTTAATAGCTGATTATGATTTAAGAATAAATCATAAGCAAGGCACATTTACACTTCCAGTTTTTGGAAGGTTTGATGTGAAATCTTTTGTTGATTATCTTGGTCTTGATATGAGTGATGTTGAAGATGAGGCGACCTACATAAGCCCGCTGGAAAGTATTATAGTTAAGGATGATTATAAAAATATGCAATTCACTGCTAAAAAATATAATACCGTTTCGTTCAGGTCGCCCGTAAATGATTTAATTAGGGTCAGTATTAGAGGTGCTGTTGATTTTCCTGGTACATATACTATGAACTCTAATAGTGTCCTAAGTGATGCATATGAACTAATTGGCGACTTTAAATCTGAAGCTTTTCTTGAAGGCATCATATTTACAAGAGAAAGTATCAGAAATCGTCAAAGACAATCTATTCAGAAATCTAAAGAAGACCTAAATAAAGCTTTGCTTACTAGCAGGCAAAAGGGTGAAAGTATTGGTGATATTAATGTAATAAGAGCTCTTTCAGAGTCAATAGAACCAGAAAACCTTGGAAGAGTTGCTGGAGATTTTTCACCTCAATCAGAAGCTGCTAATAAAACAGTTTTACTTGATGGAGACTCAATATTTGTGCCAAGAAATCCAAATGTAATAAATGTTCTTGGAGAGGTTCTTAACCCAATTGCCTTTGAGTATAACAAGAAAATTACGATAAGATCTGCGATAGATAATTCTGGCGGTTACCAAGATTATGCAGACAAAAGAAAAGTGTATGTCATTAAAGCAAATGGATTGATTGAAAGGGCAAATAGAAATATATTCACAAAAAACATAAAACTTGAGCCTGGAGATACCATTGTCGTTCCTAGAAAAATAATTACTAACAATCCAGGTATAGATGCTTTAATTCCAATTACCCAAATTCTTTCAGATCTATCATTTTCTGCGGCTGCATTAGAAACCTTATCTAACAGCAATTAATTGGTAAGGTGAGGAATTATTTTTCCATCCTTTTAGTTTTAGTTTTTATTGCTCAAGATCTTTATTCTGATAGCTTTAAATATAACTCATTTAATAATCATGGTGTTATTGGGTTAATTAATATGCCAAGCGCAAGGTTTTACGATGAAGCTTCTCATGGAATTACTATTTACGACGGTACTCCAGATCAAAAGATAACTTTAACTTCTTTTCCATACAATTGGATGGAAGCTTCATTTTTCTATACAAATATCCAAGGAAAGCCATATTGTGGTCAAAGTTTTGATCCTGTTTGCCAACAAGACTATAAAGATAAAGGTTTTAATTTTAAAATCAGAATCAAAGAAGAGGGCTTATGGCCAGCTATTGCAGTTGGTATTAATGATATTGCTGGAACGGGTTTGTATAGTTCAGAGTATATAGTTGGGAGCTATGGTATTAATAGAACTGATTTTCATTTTGGCATTGGCTGGGGAGCTCTAAATGGCTCTAGTAGCAGCTTTAAAAATCCATTAGGTTATCTATATGATGGCTTTTATAATAGACCTACAGATTATGAAGATAAAGGCGGACAGTTTCAGCCAGGAAGATATTTTTCAGGTAAAACTATCTCACCTTTTTTTGGATTATCTCATGTAGCAAATGAAAACTTACTTCTCAAGCTTGAGTATGACACAACACTAACTCCTGGGCTTGTGGGTTATCAATCACCTAAAAAAGACTTTTCCTATGGCATTGAATATACCTTTAAAAATAATTTTACAATCGGTTTTTCAAGTGAGAGAGGTAACTATACATCTATAAAATTTATATATAAAAATAATCCCCTGTCTTATACTGACAGATTTAAGCCAAAAAAAGCTTACCCAAAAGAAGGCGATAATAAATATATAAAGCTTATTAAGAACCTTAATGCAAATAGTATAGGAGTAGACAGTATTATTGAAACTCCAGATTTTATTGGTCTTGAACTTACACAATTTACTCATCCAAATTTAGATATCGTTGAACAGATAATTGATTTTTCTGCTTATGACGCAGGTATTGATAAAGAGATAAAAAAAGAACTTAAGGTTGCAAGTCTGAAAGGTGTTTCAGAAATCGATGAAGAATCAAAAAGAAATGCGGAGCTGATATACAAAAGAGATACTTCGCAAAGATTTAATACAAACACTAATTTTAAAATAAGACCTTTTTTTGCAGCTCGCGAGGGATTCTTCAAATGGTCATTATTGTTAGAAAATGACAGCGAGTTCATCATAAGAGACAATTTCTTTTTTACTTCAAATTTAAAGTTTTCAATTGATGATAATTTTGATGATTTAGTGGTACCCCCAGTAGATACTTATCCAGCTCAAGTTAGGTCTGATGTTAAGGATTATCTGAGAAATATTGATGAAGGAATAATAATTGGGAGGGCTCAATTTGATTACCATTTAACACCTAAAAAAAACCATCATATTATGCTGACAGCAGGTATTTTAGAAGATATGTTTATGGGGTATGGTTTTGAATACCTCTTCTTAAAAGAAGAGTCTAATTATGGTATTGGTTTTGAAGTCTTTGATGTTCAAAAAAGGGATCATATGATGAAATTTGGTACTTTGGATTATAAAAAT